>Ga0256839_1003670_pt1 | contig 15646 bp, 11 predicted proteins | sample 354166metaG_FD_185968 | JGI IMG/M metagenome (GOLD analysis project Ga0256839, IMG submission 185968) | Hydrothermal vent microbial communities from Mid Atlantic Ridge, Atlantic Ocean - 354-166 | ecosystem: Environmental > Aquatic > Marine > Hydrothermal vents | place: Atlantic Ocean: Mid... | reverse complement strand
GCCTTCGTTACGGAACACCCTGCCCAGTTCGAAAACTCTCTCCACCCCGCCCACGAGCAGCCTCTTCAGGTGCAGTTCCAGCGCGATGCGCAGGTACAGGTCGATGTCGAGCGCGTTGTGGTGGGTGATAAAGGGGCGAGCTGCTGCTCCGCCCGCGATGGTATGCAGTGTCGGAGTTTCGACCTCGACGAAACCGCGCTCCCGGAGGAACTCCCGAATATGGGCCACGATGCGGCTCCGCCGCAGGGCGGTTCGGAGCGAGTCGGGGTTGTAGATCAGGTCGAGGTAGCGTTGGCGGTAGCGAAGCTCGACGTCCCGCAGTCCGTGCCATTTGGCCGGTGGTGTACGGAGCGACTTTGTCAGGAAGTGCAGCGTGTCGGCGAATACGGTCAGTTCCCCGGTCCTGGTTTTCCCGAGCCGTCCGTCGGCGCCGATAAAATCGCCCAGGTCGACCAGTCGGCAGATTTCCCAGCCGCGGTCGCCGACCTGCTTCTTGCCCACGAACAACTGAATGCGTCCCGTCCAGTCCTGAATGTCGAAAAACGTTACCCGCCCCATGTCGCGACGGGCCATGACCCGGCCGGCAACCCGGACGCGCGGCCCGTCGTCGCCCAGCTCGTCTCGCCACAACGAGCGGACCGTGCCGATCTCCTGACGGTTCTCGAACCTCTGTCCGTAGGGATCGATCCCGAGCGCCGCCAGTTTCTCCAGCTTCCGCCTGCGGTCCTGTTCGTACTTGTCAGCCGGCTGCATGGTCGTGTTCCGTGGGCAGGGAGTATCCTGGCATTCTGGGCCGCCGAAAAGGACGTACATTGTAGCGACGCGTCGGGGGCGGTCCGTCGCTGCAGAGCGAGGCCGTCGACCGCACAGTAGCAGCGGCAAGAAGCGTTGTCCTGCCTAGCCGGCCGGCTCGGTCCTCACTCTGTGCCGGCGAGGGGGCTTGAATGCAGCTCCGCAATCGTGTCACGAACGCATCGGAAGCCTCACCTCGCCCGTAGCGGCCGCCGACTGTGGAGCCCAAAGGGGATCATAACGGCCCCCGTCCCGCCACACGGACCTCAGAGGTCGGGCTTCCCTTGGTAGATCCGCTCGCTACCACCGCTGGCGGGCAACGTGCACGACGAACTCCCGCTCGATTTGCTCATAGGGCGTGTCGGTGAATTCCGCGAGGCTGTCCGGAGTTGCTCGGCCAAGAAACACCTCGCGTACGTACTGGAGGAACGGGCGGCGGTACTTGCCGTCCTCGCCGTGCAAGAAGAAGTGGGTGAGCAGGGCTGCCTGGCCGTAGAGAAACGGGGCGTCTCCTCGCGCGAAATCGTCGGAGCTCATCGCGACGAACTTTCGCAACGGGACGAAGCGTCGCTCGTGCACCAGGCGATCGCGTGCCCGTGCTAGCCGCGGAGTATCCCAGCTTCCGAGGTGGATCTCACCATCCGCCAATCGCAGCGACTCCATGTAGGCTGCAACCCCCTCTGCCACCCAGTAGTTCCCAACCGTGCCGGCCAGTCTGGCGCGCGAGTTCGCCTCCAGAACCAGTTGATGGGTAGCCTCGTGCAGGGAGGCCGCAATCCACCCCCCTTCCAGTGACTCGTCGACGTAGCAGTAGACCCGTTTGTAGCGGGGCACGTAGAGACCCGTGGCCGTGTCCTTTCCGGGCACCGGAAACCGGCTCACGGCCGCCCGAAACTGCTCCGCGTCCCGATAACAGTAAACGACGAACTTCACCTGCCGCTTCGACGATCCCGCTCGACGAAGGGGGGCCAGCCGGGAACGGCCAAAGACGAGTCGCAATTGATCGCCAGGGGGCAGGTAATCGGCAAAGAGCCGGGAGAACACCCAGTAGAGCTGCTCCAGGTGCGTCGCCAACACAACCGTGTCTTCCAGCGACGCGGTAGAGCGAACGCGATAGTGATCGGTTTCCAGGGTGCGGGCGTTGGACCATGCCCGTAGCAGCCGGTTCGACTCCTCGCGGCGCACCCAGCGGTTGCGCACCGGACGGAATCCTTCCTGGAGACGGCGGACGAATTCGTCATTCACCCAGCCCCACTTTGGGTCCCATCGAAGGCCAAGCCGCCGACGGTACGCCTGAAACGGGGTGAGCCAGAGGCCATTACGGCAGCTAAATCCGAGCGCTCTTCGGGTCACATCGTTGCCCGGATCGACTACCAGAGCCTGCACGACGGATTCAAAGCAAACCGAAGTCTCTCCCCCCTTGAAAGCAAAGTCCGCAACCTGGAGGAAACGCTCCGCCCACCGGCTCCCCCAGTCACGCACCACGGAGCTCTCCGAATCGCCCTCGTCACACGGTTCGGGAACGAGCGGGAAAGCGGGATAGATGCGAGGGGGGCCGTCGAGGAGCCGCAGGCGCCGTTGCAGTTCGGCGCGCACCTCGGGTTGCTGTAGCTGCTGGAGCAGGTCCTGCCCGCTCGCCAGGCAAGCTTCCCGCACCGTCTGGTAGCGGGACCAGGCGGTGCTCCCGGCGCGAACCGGCAGGACGACGAGGACCACCAGCAAGAGGGTCTTTACAGAGGCCGCGAGGCCACGAAACCGATGCATCGGAGGAATGTGCTCCGCCTCAGCAAAACTGAACCCGTTCTGGTTTCTACGGTGATCCTAGCCCGTCCTTTTGACGGTGGCAAATGCCCAGGGTCACCCGCCGCCCGGCAGGGTAGTTCGCAACAACGCGCCGCCGGCACAGGCGGGACCGGCCCCCCTCCAGGCACCGGGACAAAAAACCAACGTCTGCCGCAGGGCCCCGTGCCCAACGCAGGCGGCGCGGCCCTCGCAGAGGGACCGGGCGAGCAAGGGGGCATGGACGCTTCGGCAGCGGGGGCCGACTGGAAAGAAACGGAACCTGTTCTGAGCGTGTCTGAATGGAGCAATCCCGCAGGATAGGCAAGCGACAGCCGGTGCGGCGAGGAAAAAGGGCGCGAACACGATCGGTGTTGACACCGACTTCCCTTCGGCGCTAAAGTAAGGTGACATGGACGGGTCCCATCAAGGTCCGGGATGGACTTCTTTCTCGGAAGCGTTCTCCCCGTCCGGTTAGATTTTCACGGTAGGCGTGTGCCTGCAGACACAGGGAGGTGCCTCGATGTCGCACAAGCCGTTCATCGGAATCACGGGCGACTTGCGTCAGTCCAACCGAAGCAAGTCTCTCTTCACGTGCGTCCATTCGGGCTATTACGACAGCGTGGTGGCCGTGGGCGCCGTGCCGGTGATCATCCCTCCGTTGCTGAAGGAAGAGGAGTTGGCCCCGATCGTGGACGTTCTGGACGGAATCATTCTCGGTGGAGCGTCCGGCGATGTGAACCCGCGTCGGATGGGGCAACCGAAGCGCCCCTCTGTTACGCCCGTCCTCGACCGGCTTGAAGAGAGCATGATCCAGCTCTGCCGGATCGTGGTCCGCCGGAAGTTGCCCGTGCTGGCGATCGGTTACGGGATGCAGCTTCTGAACGTGCTGATGGGCGGTAACCTGTACGCTCACCTGCCGGAGGACCTACCGCGAGCGTTGCCTCACTTCGACCGAATGGGTGGCCCGCACCGCCACGTGGTGGAACTGACACCTGCGACCCGGATCGACGAGATCTATGGCTGCAGCGAGATCCTGGTCAATAGCAATCATCACCAGGCAGTCCGGCGCGTGGCGCCCGGTTTGCGCACAGCCGCTGTGGCGCCGGACGGTGTGATTGAGGCGATCGAGGCCGAAGACCCGGAATGGTTCTGCATTGGTATCCAATGGCATCCTGAGAACGAAACGGCTTCGGCGCTGGACCGACAACTGTTCGAGGCGCTCGTGTCAGCCTCTCGCGGCAAGGTCACCCTGCGCCTGGCCGCGTAAGCCCATGGAAGGTGGCGACGTTCCGTTGGATCCTGGCCGCTGCCCACAGTGGGGCATCTGAACTGTAGAATGAATGCGTAGGGAAGAGAGGCCCACGCTGACCTACGCTACGCCTGCCAGAGGCGCTTCTAGTGGCCGGCTGTGGCGCCAGCGCTTCCGTGCAGTGCCGGGAACGCTGGGGGACCATCTTACGCACGCGGCACGGGAGCGGCCTCTGGCTTTTTTCTTTTCTCGCCTCGGTCACCTCCTGCCATAGAATCGACCAGTGGCAAGTGCCGGCTGAGGGAGTACGGACGCACGATGGCGAAGCGAGACTACTACGAAGTGCTCGGGGTGCCACGAAACGCCTCGCAGGAGGAGATCAAGCGCGCCTTTCGCCGCCTGGCCCGCCAGTACCACCCGGATGTGAACCCGGGCAACAAGGAAGCGGAAGAGAAGTTTAAGGAGATCCAGGAAGCGTACGAAGTCCTGAGCGATCCCGAGAAACGCGCCCGCTACGACAGGCTGGGACACGCAGCGTTTGAGCCGGGGGCCGGTGCCGGAGGTGGCTTCGGCGAACGCGTCTACACCTGGTCAACGGGACCGACGGAGGATTTCTCGGAGATCTTCAGTGATTTTGACCTGGGCGATCTATTGGGCGGCTTCCCATTCGGAGCCCGTACCACTGGACGGGGTAGGCGGTTACGCCGCGGCCGAGACCTCCGCACGGAAGTGACGGTACCGTTCCTGACCGCAGCGAAAGGAGGAACCGTACAGCTCCGCGTCCGCCGACAGGTGCGCTGCGATCGGTGTGGCGGCAGCGGGGCGGCTCCAGGCAGCCGCTGGCAGACCTGCCAGGTCTGCGGCGGATCGGGCAGACGGCGGGGGCCGTTAGGGCTTGCAACCGTCTGCGAGGAATGTGGGGGCGAAGGCCGCCGACCTGGCGAAATGTGTCCAGCCTGCGCTGGCCAGGGCACGGTGGAAAAGCTGGACACGATCGAGGTCCGCATTCCCCCCGGAATCGACGACGGCACCGAACTGCGTCTGCGTGGCCAGGGGGAAGCCGTCCCCGGTGGCACGCCGGGCGACCTGTACGTGACCGTGCGAGTCGCACCGCACCCATACTTCCGCAGAGAAGGCAACAACGTGGTTCTCCGCCTGCCGCTTTCCATCGTGGAAGCCACCCTTGGAGCTCGTGTCGACGTGCCCACGATCGACGGCATGGCCACGCTCAGGATTCCACCCGGCACATCCAGCCACCAGCGACTGCGGATGCGGGGCAAAGGGATCGTGGACCCGAAGAGCGGCGTGAGGGGCGACCAACTGGTCGAGATCCAGATCGTAACCCCTCGCGATCTCAGTCCGCACGCGCGCGAGCTCCTCGAACAACTCGACCGCGAAGTACGCTACAACCCGCGCGAGAAGGCCCCCTGGACCTAACGCGCAAGCCCAGGGCGGATGCCCCATCGTTTTGCCAGGTGAATCGGGGCGATCAGCGGTTCCTGCCTAGCGATTGGTCGCGTGCCGGTCGCCGAGGCGTTTCTTCAGACGAGCCGCACGCTCTCGGACGTGGAAGGTTCGCTCCACGTTCTCCCGAAACAAGCACTTCGCCGCATAGCACGCATCACGCAGCCTCATCCCACCGGCACGAACGCGCCGCGTGAGCGCCTCGCCAACAACCGCGCGAGTGATCCAGAGGTGACCGTACACCGGATCGACCGTGCGGTAGTCCCCTCCGAACGCAAAGATCTTTGTAACCGGGCAGCTCGCCAGAAAAGACTCCACGTACCGCGACGCAGCTACGGGGTTCACGATCGGAGCCCAGGTCAAGTCGACATAGACGTTCGTGTACTGTTTCACCAGTGCCACCGTCTCGAACTCGTGCGGGTAGCCCATGTGGAACAGATCGAATCGCACCCGGGGAAAGCGCCGGAAAAGCGAGGTGAGATGGGCCGGACGGATCCGATCCAGCTCCAGAGTGTTGTTGCCGGCTAGGTAGCCTGTATGGATCTTCACGACCAGGTCGTACTCTCCAGCCTTCGCCACGATGTAGTTCCACGAATAATCGCCGAGGGCGAGGAGATCATCCCTGGAGAGGGATCGTCGGTTTTTCCGCCAGCGGTCGAAGAGCCGCTCGGCCTCGGCTCTTCGCACCGCCCCAAAACGGATCACGCGACTGTACGCGCACTGGTTCTTGACGGCAGATGCTTCTTTGCCGTACCGCTCGAAGTACCAGTCGACCGCCCGCTCGTAGTCGGCCAACGTGTCAATCGGGCCCCCCGTCTCGCTTGCGATTCTGTCCAGGTTCGCAAAAGGAAGCATCAGACGAAGGCCGCTTATGTCCTGCAAGAACAGATCGGGATCGGTCTGCGATCGGTAGACAACCCCTGACTCCAGCGCGTTCACCTGGGCATATTCAACGCCGCAGATCTCCTTAAAGACGTGCCTGACATAGCCGGGGCGGTTGGAACGCTGGAGTTCCTCCGAGATCTGCCGCACGGTAGCTGGGCTGAGTTCCTCGACGCCGTGAATGCGGCGGATTGCGATAAGCGCCGCCTGGAGGTACCCGGTGTTGCGGACCGCCTGCCAGAACGGACGGAGGCGTGCCCACTTGTCCGCCGGATCCACATCCGCTCGGTTAAGCACCGCGATCTCCTCATCGCGCAGCCCGGCGCTCCGCCAATCACTCAGGCTGTAGTGTCGGAAGTACTCCATGAAATCGACATGCCTGCGCAGCCGATCGGCCTCTTCCTCCTGATGTTCGTGCGTGTCCAGGACCGACAGGGCTGTCAGCGTATCCCAGATCTCGGGATGAACTCCAGGCGGACGGTCCTGCTCCTGTCTGGAGTTCCGCGAACGTTCCCACACTGCGTAACCGGTGGCGGTGGCTCCGATCGCAAGCTGTAGGAAACGCCGTCTGTCCATTGGTCAGCTCCTCGAACGTTCCGATCCGCATGATAGCACAGCTCGCTGCGACCCGCAGACGCCGCAACCGTTCTCCGCGGTGGCCCTCGTGAGCGGTCAAGAGCTTTCTGGACCTGGCGAGGGCTCGCGGTCGCTGGGACGACCAAGGAGTGCGTCGTTTTGATCGCCCGGTGTTTCTTTGCGATACACCTGTTCCCAGCGTTTTAGGGGCAACCCAGGGACTGTCTTGGCACCGGATGCACAAGGCCTGTTCAGACAACGAGTAAAAAGCACCGGAAGAGGACAGGAAATTGGCACGGTAGTTGCTACCAACATTCCAGCGCGCGGAACCCAGCGACAGCGACCCCGTCGCTGCAGGCCGGTGCCCCCTCCGCCGGCCTGCAGTTTTTTTGCGCGCGTCAACGGATCTCGAACACGTAGATCGAGTAGCCGATTCGCGCAATCGGTTCGTGCTCGAGGAAGTATGAGTACGGGTCGCCTCGTGTACCGTCGGGATGGCGAGCGAAGTCCCAGATATTGCTCTGCTGGTCACGGAGTCGGAAGGGCAGTCGGCGCAGGAAGTTGACGCTAACGGCGTAGAGCCCCGGCGTTGCGGGCTCTGGGACAGCGAGTTCCTTTAGGATCGCCCGTTTGAGGCTCGGCATATCGAACGGAGATCGGCCCGGGTTTTCCTCTTGCCAGCGAGACAGTTCGGCGCCGTTCTGAGTCGCCCACTGAAGCAGGAAGGACCGAAGGGGGGAATCTGGCGCGACCACGACGAGCTGCAGGTCCTCGGGCGTGCGCGGCGGGGCGAGGTAGTAGGAAATGTGGAAGCCGAGCTCCTTCAGTATGGCCGGGTCCACGTTCCCAAAGTAAGCAAGACCTACCGGCTGGCCTGGCCGGTTTTGTTCCAACCATTCTGCAAGCTCATACAGGTCCTGGCCCCAATCGATGTTCGAGTCGATCAAGTACCGGTGGCCCTGCGTCGCCCCCCCGGCCAGCTCGTTGAAGTAAGCGAGATAGTGGGGGTGGATCCGTGCCACAGCGAGGGCGTTCCAGACGAACGCCAGGGCTACGAGGGCACGGAGCGGAAGGCGTGAGCTGACCGTAGCCACGGAGGCCATCAAGACGAACAGAAACGGGACGGCAGGCAGGACGTAGCGCAGCCCGAGGTTGATGTCCGTAGCAAGGCTCATGATGCCCAGAAAAAGAGCCGCCACACAAAGGGGGAGGAATTGGAGACGGTCGAAGGTGGTACGAGCCATGGCAACGGCAACGCACCAGCCGAGGAGCAGTCCCAGGCTGCCCAGGGGGAGCTTCAAGCCGAGTGCGACGAGGTAGTAGTACCACCAGCCATGGTCCCGGAGTTCGCCGCACAGGTAGACGGGGTATCCGTGCAGCCGTCCATCCGGCCCCGGAATGCCTTCCGCTTCCAGCCGCTGCTCGTCAAAGCCCAGTAGGTAGTGCTCTGGAAGCGGCACGGGCAACGCGCCCAGGATGGTCTCTCGGAACCTGTTGACGCGTGTTTCGAGCACGAAGGCCCAGGGATGGCCTGGAGGGACTTCCCCCGCCGCCGGAGCGGTGACCCGCGGCACGGTGAGGAGGTCGGAGAGGAAGGTGAAATCGCCCAGTCGTTTGCCGGTTCCCTCAAAGAAATAGCCCGCGTTGATCACGGCGACGGCAACGAGGCACGCGATGGGAAATTGGCGAACGGATCGCCATAAAGCCGAGGGATTCGCGAAGGGGATCACGACCGGCACGACCAGGAACAGCAGGAGCAGAGAGAACTTTGTCAATTGTGCCAGGCCCAGAAGGACGCCGAGCCAGACCAGGTGGCGCCAGCGGCCCGTTTCTGCCCAACGGATCGCCCCCAGGACGGTCGCCACCGCCATGACGGCCGCCGGCACGTCGGTCGTGATCAGACAGCCGTGCGCGAGCACGTTGGGGGAGAAGCACCACAACCACGCGGCCGGAACGGCGGCACGGGGACCGGCGATGCGCCAGGCAAGCGCCCCCACCAGGAGGAGCCCTATGCAACTCAACGTGATTGGCACCAGTCGCCCCAGAAAGTAGAGGGTCCGGTAGCGAGGGGCATTCGCGTACATGAACTCCCAGCCCAGGTTCCACTGGCTGACCGGCAAGCCGCGTTCTCGGCTGCGTGCCCAGCTCTTCGAGTAGTCCACGGTGCCACCGGCTGCGAGCACGGGAAGAGCCGCCAGGAGCTTGACCAGGGGCGGGTTATGGTGGTACACGGCGAAGGTCCCGGTTTGCCAGTAGGTTATTCCCGCGGGCAGATGGGCAACCTCGTCCACGGTGGCCGTTTTTCTCCAGGCCGTATGCAGGAGCAATGCGGCGTGAAGGAGGACGAGGACGGCGAGGAATAACCGGACGCGCCGCGGGTCCTCGGGAAAAACGACATCGAGCAATCTCGGAAATCGAGTCATGGCGGTGCACAAAATGAGCGGCGAGCTCCGTGTGGGGGATCGCTACCGCTTTATTTGCAGTAGCGCAGGGTAGGGTTCGCTCGAGCAATTGTGTCCCGTTGTGGCCGGCATCCGCTACGGGCTTGTTCCCTTTTTGAGGCAAAGCCAGCGGAGGTTCTTTCGGCTCAGAACTTGAGCCGCGTGTAGGGAAGTGCCCTCGGTGGGCGGGAGTCAACGGTGCAACCGCTTGGACGGCACCTGTGGGTCTTCTCCTCTTTGGCGGTGATCCTCCGGCTCGCTTTCTAGTCCCTGGCCAGTGTCTCGTGCCACCGGCGCAAGACCAGCTCGGCCACGGCGAGGTCTTCCAGGCCAATGCCGAGGGACTCGAAGAGGGTGATGTCGTCGTCACTTGTGCGGCCGGGGTGTTGTCCTGCGACGATCAGCTCCAGGGGAACCACGTTGTCCCACGACAGGGTACCTTTTGCAATGGCCCCCAGCAGGTCGCCGGCTTCGTGTTGGGCCTGCTCAACGCTATCGATCGCGAGGCAGGCAACCCGTTCCAGGATAGCGGGGTCGATCTCGCAGCGTTGGATGGCGTTGGAACCGACGGCGTTGATGTGGCATCCCTTCGGGATCCAATCCGCCTGGAAGACAGGGGTGGTGGAGGTGGTAACGGTCACCAGGATATCCGCGTCTGCTGCGGCCGCCCGAGCGCTGTCAACAGCCTGGACGGGCAGGCCGTGGTTTTGTGCGAGTCTGTTCGCGAAGGTGGTTCGACGTTCTGGAGTGCGGCAGTACACCAGGATGGCGTCAAGTTGTCGCACGCGGTTGATGGCGAGAATTTGGGTTTCCGCTTGTTTGCCCGCTCCGATCACGCCCAGGACGCGGGCATCCTTGCGCGCCATGTGCCGGGTAGCCACGGCGGAGGCGGCTCCGGTTCGGACGCGGCCCAGCCAGTCTGCCTCCAGGAGGGCAAGTGGTTGGGCCGTATCGGCGGAGTAAACGCCTACGTGGAACGTGCTGGCGGAGCGTGTGGTTGCGTAGGCTTTGTAGGCCAGCAATCCGGAGCTACGGGAGGCTGCCCCCATCAGGTGCAGCAGGGAGGATTCGGATCGAACCCGGTGGCGAGGCAGGTTGGCGGCGAGACCGGTGGCCAGGTCTCGGAAGGCGCGTTCGACAGCCTCGATCGCCCCATCGAAATCGATCAACCGTTGGACTTCCGATTCGCTCAGGAACAGCATGTGACCGGTCTCCGGTTGCGTTTGGGGGTCCACGGGCGTCCATCCCTGGCGATTGTAGAATTAGATTGTTGGTGCGGTCTTGGCCGCGTAGCCGGGGCCGCAGAGGACGTTGTGCTGGTCGGTAACTCCCGTAGTGGAATCGACGGTGCTCGCGAAGAGAATCATCCCGTGTTTGGACGTCGACCGTGGTCGGGTTGTCAAGGGGGTTCACTTTGTGAACCTTCGCGACGCCGGCGATCCGGTCGAGATTGCGGCCCGGTATGAGCAGGAAGGCGCCGACGAGCTGATTTTCCTGGACATCACCGCGACGCACGAGAGCCGCGACATTTTGCTGGATGTAGTTCGTCGCACGGCTGAGGTGGTCTTTATGCCGCTGTGCGTCGGCGGTGGTGTGCGAACGCTTGAAGATATTCGCACGCTGCTCAAGGCCGGCGCAGACAAGGTTTCGATCAACTCGGCGGCCGTGCGCAATCCCGAGCTGGTGCGGCAGGCGGCGCGCCGCTTTGGCAGTCAGTGCATCGTGGTCAACATCGATCCCCGCCGTGTCATGCGGGATGGGCGTGAGTTTTGGGAGGTGCACATTTCGGGCGGGCGAATCCCGACCGGGCTCGAAGCGGTCCAGTGGGCCCGTGAGGTGGAGCGTCTGGGAGCCGGGGAGATTGTACTGACGAGCATGGATCGCGACGGAACGCAAAACGGGTATGATATCCCCATGACCAAAGCGGTCGCAGAGGCCGTGTCCATCCCCGTGGTCGCCAGCGGGGGCGCGGGGCACCCCGAACATCTGTACGAGGCGCTCACGGTGGGCAAGGCGGACGCGGTACTGGCAGCGAGTATCTTTCACTACGGACGGTATTCGATCCCCGAGGTCAAGCGTTTCCTGGCACAGCGCGGGGTTCCGGTGCGACTACCTGCATACGAGATCAGTGAGACGCGCTAATAGCAGACGAGGTTTGGAGAATGGCCGGAGGTGGCACAGGATCCGTCACGTCCACGTTGCAGGAGAATCGTGCGCAACGGGCACGGCGGCCGAAGGACCGCGAAGTCGACCGGCTCTTTCGGCTGGTCATCAAACACAAAGGCTCTGACTTGCACATGAAGGTCGGTTTACCCCCGATGATCCGGATCGCGGGCACACTTCGCCCGGTCGATCTCCCCCCTATAACCGAAGACGATATGTACCGCTGGATCATTGATCCGGACACGGGCATTCTTCCCAGCGAGCGGCACCGGCGGATTCTGGAGGAGGACGGCGGTGTTGACTTTGCGCACATCGTGGTGCATGAGGGGGAGGAGAATCGGTTTCGTGTGAATCTCTTTTACCAACGCAGCCGCCCATCGCTTGTTGCCCGTCGCGTGAACACGCGCATCCCGAACTTCAAAGAGCTCAACCTACCGGATTCGATCGAAAAGCTCTGCCACTACTACCAAGGGCTGATCATCCTGGCCGGTGTGACCGGCAGCGGCAAGAGCACGACGATTGCGTCGATGCTGGAATACATCAACCAGCACGAACGGGTGCACATCCTGACCATCGAGGATCCCATCGAGTACCTATTCAAGGACAAAAAGGCGATCATCAACCAGCGTGAGGTGGGCATGGACGTACGCGACTGGCATATCGCTCTGAAGCACGCGGTCCGCGAGGACCCGGACATCATCCTCGTCGGCGAGATGCGCGATCGTGAGACGTTTGAAGCCGCTCTCCAGGCGGCGGAAACGGGCCACCTCGTGTTCGGCACAATCCACGCCTCCTCCGCGGCTAGCACGGTGCAACGTATCCTCGATCTCTTCCCCCCTGAACTCCACGACGGTATCCGTCAGAATCTCGCGTTCAACTTGCGTGCCATCATCTGCCAGATGCTGCTCCCGACCACCGAGGAGTGGCAAAAACGGGGCGTCACACGGGTGCCCGCATGCGAGATCCTCATCCAGAACCCGACGATACGCAAGCTGATCTCGGAGGGTGAAGACGAGAAGATCCAGGATGCCATTCGGATGTTCCTGCACGAGGGCATGATGGATTTCACCGAAAGCCTTCGGCAGCTTGTCGAGAAGGAGCTGATCGATCGTTCCACCGCCTTCGAGGCAGCGCCGAACAAGGAAGCGCTTAAGATGGCGCTAAAGGGCATTCGGGTAATGACTCCGGGAATCTTGTGATGCACTCGTGCCGGCACACGACAGGAGAACCGCGTGCATGACATTGTGGCCCGCATTCTCTTACCTTTTGGCACAAGGGCAGTTCCGGTTTTTGGATGTCCTCAGCATTAACCCGATCAAGCTACTGCCCGTGGTCTTACTCTACTTACTTTGGGTAAAGATCGTTTCATGGGCAGATAAGGATGCTCGCGACAATCCCCGCTTAGCCAACAAGCGAGTGTTCTGGAACAACGTACTCTTCTGGCCCATCGTGGTCGCTTTGGCGGTGATTTTCGTCATCCCCGAACTGCCAGGTCTGGGCTGGATTGGCTGGATCGTCTGGCTGGTGAAGCTCCTCATCGCAGCCACCTTTATCCTTGTGCCAGCCTGGGTCTACATCTGGACTCGCAACAAGGTGGTCGCACTGGGTGACGAAATAACTCCGCGAACAATCTATGCGGACACGCTCGCGCTCTTCGGTGTGCATGTCCCGCGCACCCCCAAGAAGAAGCGCATCGGGCCCCCAATTCACTTCGTCACTTCTGGTGGTAGCAAGTACGAGGTGGACCATTCCGCCGTGCAAGATCCCGAAGAAGCCACCGCTCTTATGGACGCCTGGATCGCCACCAAGACCCTGGTTTATGACGCGGTGAAGCGGAGGGCAACCGATGTTTTCCTCGAACCCCGAGGTCAGCAGTTCGCTGTGGTGTACAAGATCGACGGCGTCCTGCTCGCGTCAGACCCTTTCGATGCCGAAATCGGCTGGCAGGTGATCCGGAACCTGAAAACCATGGCGGGGCTGAACCCGAACGAACTCCGCAAGCCTCAAAGCGGCAAGTTCGTCGCGGTCACCCGGAAAGCAGAAACACCGGTGAAGGTCGAGACGCGAGGAACGCGAGTGGGGGAACGGGTACATCTCGAACTTTACGTTGAAGCCGCCCATCCGGAAAACCTCGAAGACCTTGGCATGCGTCCCGAGCACGTCGCGGCGCTTCGCAATCTGGCTGCCAGCCGGGCGGGCGTGATCCTGGTCGGTTCACCGCCGGAATCGGGCAAGACCACCACCGCTCACGCTGTCCTCCGTGCCGTTGACCGCTACATGCGCAACGTCGTAACCCTGGAAGACGAAGTGGAGTACACCATCGAAGCGGTTGCCCGCCAGAAGCTCGAATTGGATCCCGGAGAAACCCCGTTCACGAAGCTACGCACCCTTGTTCGAACGGAACCGGATGTGATCCTGGTCGACGAACTCCGTGACCCGGAACAGGCACAACTTATTGCGAAGGCTGCCCACGAACGTCTCTTTATCGTCACCCTCACCGGCGCGGACGCGATCAACACGATCGTTCGTTTCTGCGAACTCGTCGGCGACCCCCAACTGGCCGCAATGCCTTTGCTCGGGGTGGTCGCATCACGCCTGGTACGAAGACTTTGCGATCAGTGCAAAGAGCCCTATCAGCCCAACCCGCAGCTCCTCCAGCGGCTCAACATCCCCGCCGGCCGAGTCCAGTATTTCTATAAGCCGCCAGAGCCGCCCGCAAAACCGGAGGAAGTGTGCGAGAACTGCTCGGGCCTGGGCTACTACGGTCGGACCGGAGTCTTCGAGGTGCTTCTGGTCAACGACGCGCTACGCCAGGCGATCGCCTCCCGGGCCCACATCAACATCCTCAAAACCGAAGCCAGGAAAGCAGGCCTCGTCTACCTTCAGGAAGACGCTCTCCGACAAGTTGTGCTCGGCGTGACTTCCTTGCAAGAAGTGCGTCGTGCCTTCACGCAGCCCCAGGCCGCAGCACCGATAAAAACGACGGGTTGAGGAGCGCAACGATGCTGGACGTGATTCTCCTGGTTATCTTCGTAGTGGTCACGTATCTGATCGCGAGAGAAGGTTTCTGGGGATCGTTTCTGACGCTCTGGGACATTATCTTCGCCGGCCTGTTCGCGTTCGGCACGTTCGAAGCAGTGGGGGGATGGATCGAAGAAAACATCGGCTGGCTGGGGGGCTTCCCCCGCTTTCTATCCCTTGCCGCCCTTTTCGGCGGCAGCCTTGCAGCCCTGCGTTGGGCTACAGACACCATAGCACCACTGCGTGTTAAGTTCCATCCCACCGCTGATCAGGTCCTCCGTTGGCTAACGGCGCAAACGGCAGCTTGGATCGTGGTCGGGATCATCTCCTGCATGATCCAGGTCGCCCCCGTAAACAAAACGGTCCTCGGCAGTGACTTCAGCGAGACCGTGTACGGTGTCCAACCCGATTACTACTGGATGTGGTTCGTGCGATGGTCCACGGTGGTGGTCTTTCCCTGGGACCCGAGACACGCATTCCCCCCACCAGAAGTCTTCCGTCTCGAGTACCAACAGTTCCGTCCGTTCGGCGGAGCAGCCGTCGGCAGGTAGGGCACCAGGTTGTATTTCAACGCGTAGAATAGAAAGCCGTACAGACGGTCTGAATAGGAGCTTACGGTGCCAGGTACCACCCCTTACCGATCCCGTCCGGTGCGCTGTCTCTACTGCGAGAACCCCCTGATATGTGCGCATTGCGGGAAATCCTTTCTCTTGCGCAGTCAGGCCGAGCACGATTCGTTCTATGAACCCTCTGCGCCCGTACGATGCCCTCATTGCAGCCGCATCGTGCGCTGTCGCTACTGCGGCGCCACCTACTCCGGCAGCGAAGATGAGTACGAACATTAAGCTCTCGCGGCAAGATTCGCTTCCGCTCCTAACAGGCGCCTACCCTTTCCCACCGACCAACGGCCGGGCACCGTCATCGCAGGGCTGCATCGGACTGGAACCGATGCACTACCGAGCAGTCCGGTCAACCCCAGAACAGGCGTGACGAGAACGCGGAGAGGCCGGTCTGGTTCGCTCCACCCCCACAACGACCGTTGGTCTGGACGCTGGAGCCCCGCGAGAACAGCTCAGATGCAACGCGCTGGCGGTTTCCACCCCAGAAGCGTCTCCAGGGAGCAGCGGCGGCTTCGCCCATGCTTAGAACACCACGTCGGACCTATTCCGCCACACGAGCCTAAAATGAAAGGACCACAGCTAGGGAGTGACCCATGTCCGGGAAAACTACCCCAAGACGGGCGCACCGACTGGCTGCAGCCCTCGCCACTGCCCTC
>Ga0256839_1003669_pt1 | contig 15647 bp, 17 predicted proteins | sample 354166metaG_FD_185968 | JGI IMG/M metagenome (GOLD analysis project Ga0256839, IMG submission 185968) | Hydrothermal vent microbial communities from Mid Atlantic Ridge, Atlantic Ocean - 354-166 | ecosystem: Environmental > Aquatic > Marine > Hydrothermal vents | place: Atlantic Ocean: Mid... | reverse complement strand
TCCAGGGCGGCACGGCCCACCTTGGCCCAGAACTCGATCTGGCCCTGCACCGTGCGGAATTCGGCTTTGGCGGCGGCGCGGGCCTCTTCCACCAGGGTTTCGTCGATGCGGACGGAAACGCTCATTTCAGTATCCTCGATCCATTTACCACAATTGTAGTCACGCTCGGAGATTTTGCAACCATGCGCCTGCCTCATCTCGCGGCCCGGATCATCGGGACACCGTTGCTGATCGCTCCGGAGAAGCTGGAAATCATCCTGGCCGTCCTAGGAGAGCGTATCGGCTGGCCGGAGAGCGGGCTGAAGCCACTGCCTTTCGAACCCGGCCACAAACGGCCATCGTCCCCGCAGCAAGGCGACATCGCCGTGATCCCGATCCACGGGACCCTGGTGCGCCGCGCACTGGGGCTGGAGGCGGCTTCGGGGCTCACCAGCTACCAGGAAATCGGCGAGCGGCTTGGGCAGGCGGTGGCGGACCCGGCGGTGGCCGGCATTGTGCTGGACATCGACAGCCCGGGCGGCGAGGCCGGCGGCGTGTTCGAACTGGCCGAGCGCATCCGCGCCGCCACGCATGACAAGCCCGTCTGGGCCGTGGCCAACGACCAGGCCTTCTCCGCCGCCTACGCCTTAGCGGCAGCAAGCGACGAGGTGTTCGTCACCCGCACCGGCGGCGTCGGCTCCATCGGCGTCATCGCCATGCACGCCGACCAGTCGCGAAAGGACGAGCAGGACGGCTACCGCTTCACCGCCATCTACGCAGGAAGCCACAAAAACGACTTCAGCCCCCACGCGCCGCTCTCGGATGATGCCCGCGCTGCGCTGCAGGCCGAGGTGGATCGCCTCTACGGCATCTTCACCGAGTCGGTGGCCCGGCACCGCGGGCTCACTGTCGAGGCGGTGCGGGATACCCAAGCGCGGCTCTACTTCGGCGGTGACGCGGTGGCTGCGGGGCTCGCCGACCGGGTCGGCACCCTGCGTGACGCCGTCGTGGCCATGCGCGCGGAACTCGTCACCCCGATCAATCCGACTCCCACCCAACACCAGGAGACACCGACCATGGAGCACCATGACCCTGATACCGCTGCTTGCGAGCCTATGGCAGCGGATCCGAAAGAACTGGCCCAGATGGAGATCGCCGCGGCGGTAGAGGCCGCTCGTAATGAGGCCCGGGCCATCGCCGATCTCTGCCTGCTCGCCGGCTGCCCGGAAAAGACGGCGGGCTTTCTCGCGCAGGGCATGAGCCAGGAGGCGGTGCGCGAGGCCCTGCTCGAGTACCGTGCTAAAGAGCCCGAGATCGCCAGTCACATCGACCCGCAGCGGCTGAGCCCTGCCGCGAGTCTCGAAGACAACCCGGTCGTGCAGGCCGCCCGCAAGCGCGCGGCCAAGGAGGTGTGAGATGCCCGTGATCACCGAAGGCATGAACCTCGGGGACCTGCTCAAGTACGAGGCCCCCAATCTCTATTCCCGCGACCAGGTCACCGTGGCTTCCGGCCAGAACCTCGCCCTGGGTGCGGTGGTGGGGCTCAATGCCGCCACCGGCAAGGTGAAGGCGCTGGACCCCGCAGCCACCGACGGCAGCCAGACCGCCGCAGGCATCTTACTGGAGCCGGTGGACGCCACCGCCGGTGACCATGATGACGGCATCCTGCTCGCCCGCCACGCCATCGTCGCCGATCACGCCCTCGTGTGGCCGGCCGGGATCACCAACGCCGAGAAGGCCGCCGCCATCGCGGAGCTGAAGGCCATCGGCATCCTCGTTCGCAAAGGAGTCTGACCATGGCCATGAACAATCCGTTCGAGTCGCCGGCCTTTTCGATGACGGCGCTGACCGCAGCCATCAACCTGCTGCCCAACAACTACGGCCGGCTGGAGCAGATGGGCCTGATGCCCGAGAAGCCGGTGCGCTTCCGCTCCATCGCGGTGGAGGAGAAGAACGGCGTACTGACCCTGCTGCCGACCCTGCCGGTGGGTGCCCCGGGTACCGTGGGCAAGCGCGGCAAGCGGGCCCTTCGCACCTTCACCATCCCGCACATCCCCCACGACGACGTGGTGCTGCCCGAGGAGGTCCAGGGCGTGCGCGCCTTCGGCTCCGAGTCCGAGGTGCAGACCCTCGCCCAGGTGATGGCCGAGCATCTGCAGACCATGCGCAACAAGCACGCCATCACCCTGGAGCATTTGCGCATGGGGGCGCTCAAGGGCGTGATCCTGGACGCCGACGGCTCCACGCTCTACGACCTGTACCAGGAGTTCGGCATCACCCCGAAGGTGGTCAACTTCAACCTGGGCAATGCCAACACCGACGTCAAGAAGAAGTGCCTCGCCATCAAGCGCCATCTGGAGGACAACCTCAAGGGCGAGCGCATGACCGGCATCCATTGCCTGGTCTCCGAGGAGTTCTTCGACGTGCTCACCTCGCACCCCAAGGTGGAGAAGGCCTACGAGCGCTGGCAGGACGGCGCGGCATTGCGCTCCGACATGCGCGCGGGCTTCACCTTCGCTGGCATCACCTTCGAGGAGTACCGCGGCCAGGCGGTGGACGCCGACGGCAATACCCGCCGCTTCATCGACGCAGGCGTTGGCCACTGCTTCCCGCTCGGCACGGTGGACACCTTCGCCACCTATTTCGCGCCGGCGGACTTCAACGAGACCGCCAACACCCTCGGCCGCCCGCTGTACGCCAAGCAGGAGCCGCGCAAGTTCGACCGGGGCACCGACCTGCACACCCAGAGCAATCCGCTGCCCATGTGCCACCGCCCTGGCGTATTGGTCAAGGTAACGGCGTGAGCAGTAAGCAGGGGCCCCGCGTAGCGGGGATGCGCACGTCCGCGAACGCCGTCGCCCGCCGCATCGTGGATCTCCAATTTGCCACCGAGCGGTGTGCGGCGGGCGGGGCGTAAGGCTGTGACCGTCGATCTCGAGTCGCTGTATGACGCTGCAACTGCCGCCGGCCTGCTCACCGAGGTGATCGTCGGCGGCGTGACCGTCATAGCCGAGTTCCGGGCACCGGACGAGCCCGTGCTCGACGGGCTCGCGCTCTCCACCGAGTACGCCATCCGATACCCGGCATCGCGCCTGCCGGCTCTCGCCGCCGGCGACACGGTGCAGATTGCTGGCCGCGCCTACCAGGTGCGCGAGGTCCACGCCCTCGGCGATGGAACCGAGCACCGGGCCACGCTGACCCGTCTCTGACACCTGACATGCCCAATTCCATCCGCGAGCAGATCCTGCAAGCGGCAGTGAGCCGTATTGCCGCGAATCTCGCGCCCCTGGGCGCCGAGGTGCACCGCTCGCCCACCGTGGCGCTGACCCGCGAGCAGGCGCCCGCGGTGGTCGTCTTCCCCGAGAGCGACGAGGTGATCGACCGGCCCAACGACCGGGTCGAGCGGGAGCTGGTGATCCGGGTGGTGGCGCTGGCCCGCGCGGTACCGCCGGCGGCGCCGGAGACCGAGGCCGACGCGCTGCTGGTCGCGGCCCACGCGGCGCTCATGGACGACCCGGGCCTGAACGGTCTCGCGATCGCAATGCTCGAGATCGATTGCGAGTGGGAGGTGGAGGACGCCGACGGCACGGTGGCCGCCATCCCCGCCCGCTACGCGATCCGCTATCGCACCCGTGCCCATGACCTCACCCAGAGAGGATAAGACCCATGAAGATCGAACTGCTGAAATCCCACACCCATGCGGGCAAGCGCTATCCGCCCGGGGAGCGCCTCGACCTCGATGAGGCTTCCGCCAAATGGCTGATCGACCTCAAGGTCGCCAAGGCGGCGACGTCCAATCCCATCAAGCAACCTTCGCGTAAAGGAGACTGACCATGGCCTATTTTTCCGGACAGGGGCGCGTCTACATCGGCGCCCGTGATGCCGCCGGCAACCCGCAGGGGCTGAGCTACGTGGGCAACGTGCCTGAGCTGAAGGTGTCGCTGTCGGTGGAAACCCTGGAGCACCAGGAGTCCACCAGCGGCCAGCGGCTCACCGACCTGCAGCTGATCAAGACCAAGAAGGGCGAGTTCTCCTGCACCCTGGAGGAGCTGGTGCCGGTCAATCTGGAGCTGGCCCTCTACGGCACCACCACCCAGGTGGCCGCGGGCACCGTCACCGGCGAGGCGCTGCCCAACCCGGTCACCCCGGGCAGTCTCTATCTGCTGGCGCAGCAGAATGTCTCCTCGGTGGTGGTGCGGGACTCGTCCGCCACGCCCCAGACGCTGCCGCCCACCCAGTACACGGTCAACGCCAAACACGGCTCCATCGTGATCAATGACGCCACCACCGGCGGTCCCTACACCGAGCCCTTCACGGTGGATTACGCCTACGGCACCGCCCAGAGCACCGCCATGTTCACCCAGCCGCTGCCCGAACGGTGGGTACGCTTCGAAGGGCTCAACACCGCCGACAGCAACCGCGAGGTGGTGATCGACCTCTACCGGGTCGCCATCAACCCGGCGAACGAACTCTCGGTGATCACCGACGAGCTGCTCAAGTTCGAGCTGTCCGGGCAGGTGCTCGCGGACACCCTGAAGCCCGCCGCCGGCGATCTCGGTCAGTTCGGTCGCATCGTGCTCCTGTGAGGGACGTCATGGAAGATTTGAACATCCTGGCGCCGGAGCCGGTCGTGATGGAGATCGCCGGCAGCCGGATCGAAATCACCCCGCTGCGCGTGGGCGAGTTCCCGGCCATGCTCCGGGCCATCCGGCCCTTTGCCGAGCAGCTGGCGGGCGAGCCGGACTGGCTCGCGCTGCTGGCCGAGCACGGCGAGGCGCTGCTCGACGCCCTGGCCCTGGCCTGCCGTCGCCCGCGCGAGTGGGTGGACGACCTGGACCTGGACGACGCCTTGCAACTGGCCGCCGCGGTCTTCGAGGTGAACGCCGATTTTTTCGTGGCCCGGGTGGCGCCCAACGTCACTCGCCTGTCCGAGAAGATCGGGGGGCGGCTGGATGGATCGAGTGCGTCCACCGGCTCGTCCGCGCCGGCCACCGCTACCCCGATGTCCTGAACTACACGCTGGCCCAGATGAACGCCTTTCTCGAGGCGGAAGCCCGGATCGAGCGCGAGCGGCTGGCAGCAATGCTCACCGTGACCAGCCACGGCGCCCAGGGCGACAAGGCTGCCATCGAGCGGCTTCACCGGGAACTGCGCCGTGAGGATTAGCCTGACCGCCGAGGGCCTGCTCGACCGGCGCCGTTTCAACGCCTGGCGCTCGCAGACACAGCAAGCCATGCGCCAGGCTACCGTCCGGGCCATGCGCACCGTGGGCCGGGAGATGGCAGAGGATGTGCGCCGCGACATGCGCCGTACCTTCAACGTGCGCAAGGCAGCCTTCCTCAAGTCCATGCGCGCTAGGGTGTATCGGAACCGGCGGGAGCGCTTTGCGGGCTCCATCCCTGGAGCCCGCCCCTTCGGGGCCAGCCTGTCGGCTGTCAAAAATCGCTCCCGGCGATTTTTTCCGGCCCTCTACGTCGGATCGAGGATCCCCTGGCTCGGCATCCACGAGAAAGGCGGCGCCATCGGCGGGCGCATGCTGATCCCGCTGTTGCCGCGCCACCAGCGCATCGGCCGCAAGGCCTTCTTGCGCGTGATCGACAGCTTGATGCGCTCGGGCAACGCCTTTTTCATCGAGCGAAACGGCAGAGCCATCCTGATGGCGGAGAACCTCCGCGAGAACGACCGGGCGCTCGCGCGCTTCAAGCGCGGCGAGCGGCTGCGCACGGGGCAGAAACGCCTGCGTCGCGGGCAGGAGATCCCCGTTGCTTTGCTGGTTGATTCGGTGCGCCTGCGCAAACGGTTCGACCTGGAATCCGCCGTTCGGCGCAAGCTCCCGCGGCTTGCTTTGGCTATTCAGAAGGAATTTCGAAACTAGCCCTAGAGGTCAGGAGCTTCGCCTGATTCATCAAAGAGCGCTTCATCGCGGGTACGGCTCTTGTCCCTCTGGAGATCAATATTGCTACCCGCAAGTGGTGATTGACGGATGAAATCGCCAAGCGAGGCCCTGTCGTCGGCCCTCGATGTCTCGTTACCGCGCTTTTTGTCTTCCGTCATTGGTCCATTCCGTTGGTTGTTGCCACATGTTCTCATTTTGCCCTGACTCAATAAGCGGCTGAAGTCCTATGGCACGCAACCGCGCACAGATCCTCATTACCGCCGTCGACGAGACGCGCCGGGCCTTCCGGTCCATCGAGGGGAGTCTCTCGCGCCTGCGCGACCAAGCCAGCCGCGTCGGGGACACGCTCCGCAACATTGGCGGCGCCATCGGCGTGGGGCTGGGCCTTCGGGAACTGGCCGAGGCCGCCGACCAGTATAAGGGCCTGCAGGCCCGGTTGCAGCTTGCGGTCACCTCGCAGGAGGCGTTCAACCGGGCCGACCGCGAGCTGTTCGACATCGCCCAGCGCAACCGGGCGCCGCTTTCCGAGACGGTCACGCTCTACGCCAAGCTCGCGCCTTCCATCCGGGCGCTCGGGCGCGATCAGCGCGATGCCCTGGCGGTCACCGAGGCCATCAGCCAGTCGGTGGCGCTGTCCGGCGCCTCGGCGGAGGCCGCCAGCGGCGCGCTACTCCAGTTTGGCCAGGCGCTGGCCGCCGGACAGCTGCGCGGCGACGAGTTCAACTCGGTCATCGAGCAGACGCCCCGACTGGCCCAGGCCATCGCCGACGGGCTTGGCGTGCCTCTGGGCTCGCTGCGGGCACTGGCCCAGCAGGGCAAGCTGACGAGCAAGGTGGTGCTCGATGCGTTGCTCGGACAGAAAGAACGGCTGGCGCAGGAATACGCCGCGCTGCCCGACACCGTCTCCGGGGCGCTCACCCGGCTCCGAAACGCTTTCCTGCGCGCCTTCGGCGAACGGGATGCCGGCACCGGGTTTACCGCAGGACTCGCCAAAGCGATCCAGTTCCTCGCCGCCCACATCGACTTGCTGATCCAGCTGGTCGGCACCGCACTGGTCGCGGCCTTCGGGCGCATGGCGGCCTCCATGGTCGCCAGTGTGGCCGCTTCCCGTGCCGAGGCGGCTGCGCGGCTGAACAACCTGCGCCTGATTCAAGCCGAGTCAACCGCCCGGCTGCGTTCGGCCCGGGCAGCACTGGCGCAGGCCGCAGCCCAGGGCAAGGCGACCGCGGCCTTGCGCGCGGACGTGGCCAAGGCGGCGCAGGAAGCGGTCAATGCACAGCGGGCATTCGCCGAGGCGGCGCGAGGCACTACCTTGCTGGCCCGTGCCGGCGGCTTGTTGCGCGGCGCGCTGGCGGTGCTCGGCGGCCCCATCGGTCTCATTGTCACCGGCCTGGGGCTGTTGGCCACTGCCGCCTTCTCGGCCCGGGACAAGGTGGTGGCGTTCGGCGGCAAGACCGCCACCATCGGGCAGATCGTCTCGGCCGCATGGGAACTCGTCACCGAGAAGATCGGGGCCTTTGTCGATGCCTTGATCGGTCTCGTAGGGATCAACGACAAGACCTGGGCGAGCCTGCGCGAGACGGTGATCGACGGCGTCGCTGCCATCGGCCGTGCGGTACGCTCGTTCGTCAACGGCATCATCGGGGCCTTCAACGCCGTGGGCAAGGTGGTGGGGATCACTGCCGCCTTCCTCGTGCGCCGCTTCAAGCGGGCTTTGTCCGACATCGCTGCTCTGGCACGAGCCCTGGGTCGAGACATATTGGCGATATTCAAGGGCGACTTTTCGTTCCGGCATCTCAAAGCCACGCTACGCAGAGGTATGGAGGAGATGCGTGGCTTCGGCAAGGCTTTGGGCGATGCGATCAAGGAGTCGCTGGGACGCGACTACGTGGGCGAGACCGCCCGGGCGATCGCCGCGCGTATCCGCAGTGAGCAAAAACGGCAGCGGCTTTTCGCCCGACCACAGGCGAACGGATCCCGCTCGACCGAGGATAACGCCGCCCGTCTCAAGCTCGCCCAGGCGCAAAGTGATGCCGAACTGCGCATCCTCAAGGAAGGGCTGGCGCAGACCTCCAGGGCGTTCGACCGGGCGCTGGACGATCGCCTGGTCTCCATTAGTGACTACTACGCCGCGAAGACGGCCATCGAGCAGCGGGAAATCGACGCCGAGATCGCCCGCAAGCGGCAGGCGCTGGCCGCACAGCGGCGCATCCTGAGAGAAGCCGGTGACGAGAAGGCCCGGCTCGACGCCAAGGCGAGCATCATCAAGATCGAGGCGGACCTGATTGCGCTCAACAACCGCCGTCGCGAGGTCGAGGTGGCCAATGCCCGCAAGGCGGCGGCTGCCGAGCGGGAACTCAACGATGCGCTGGCCCAGGCCCGCGACGAACTGGCCCGCCTCACAGGCACCGGGACCGACGCCCAGCGCCGTGAGGCCATCGCCCGCGGCTATCGCGATCTGCGCGCCCGGCTGCTGGCGGAGAACGACACGGCCGGCGTTTCGCTGATCGACCGGCTGATCGACGTCAAGGCAGCACAAGCCAACCTCGACGCCTTGGAGTCAAAATGGCGCCTGACCGCCGAGCGGATGCGCAACGCCCAGGAGGCGATCCGCATCCAGCAGCAGGCGGGGCTGCTGACCGAGGCCCAGGCGCGCGAACAGATCGTCCGTCTCCAGCACCAATCCGCCACCGAGATGGAGAAGCTGTTGCCGCTCATGGAACAGGCGGCCCGGGCCATCGGCCCCGAGGCGGTCGCCCGGGTGCAGGCGTGGAAAAACGAGCTGGCCAGGACCCGGCTGGTGGTCGATGAGGTGGCGGTTCGGGTCAAGGGTCAGGTACAGGACGCCTTCGCCACGATGTTCGAGAGAATCGGCTCCGGCGCCAAGTCGGCCAAGGAGGCGTTTCGGGACTTCGCCCGATCGGTCATCGCCTCGATCAACCGCATCGCCGCGCAGAAACTGGCCCAATCGCTGTTCGGCGGTATCAGCGGGGGCATCGGCGGTTTCGTCGGCACCTTGTTCAAGGGCTTCGCGGCCGGCGGCTATGTCACCGGCCCCGGCACGTCCACGTCGGACTCCATCCCGGCGCGGCTCTCCGCTGGCGAGTACGTGATCAATGCCGCTTCGGTCAAGAAGGTGGGCGTGGCCTTTCTGGACGCGATCAACGGCGGGGCCTTCGCACCGCGCTGGCGGGGCCCGAACCTGGCCCTCGCCGCTGGCGGGCTGGTGCCCGATGCGCGGCCGGCCGACGCGGCCCAGGGTCAGGGCGTGCGCATCGTCAACGTCATCGATCCGGCCATGGCCGAGGATTATCTCAACTCGTCGGCTGGAGAGAAGACCATCCTCAACATCCTGCAGCGCAACGCAGGCGCAGTCAGACAGGTATTGGCCTGATGGCGTTCGAGATCGGCACGGCCACCGACTACCGGGACCTGCTGGACCGCTTCCATGCCTTCATCACCACGCATCCGGATCTGGTGGCCGCGAACCAGCAGTGGCAGGCGCTTCGCTGGACCACGGACGCCCAGAACAAGGAACTGATCCTGAAGGCGCCGGGGCTGGCGGGCACGGAGGAGATCTACTACGGCATCCGCACCTCAGAATCCGCCACGAGCGGCTACTACCTGTGGGACTTGGGCGGCTTCATCGGCTACAACGCCGCCAACACCTTCGGCGGTCAGCCCGGCGCTATCTCCGGCTGGCTGCCCAAGATGAGCCTCTGGAACGCGGCCATCCCCTACTGGTTCGTGGCCAACGGCCGGCGCGCCGTGGTGGTGGCCAAGATCTCCACCGTCTACCAGGCGGCGCATCTGGGCTTCATCCTGCCTTACGCCACGCCGGGACAATACCCGTACCCATTGCTCATCGGCGGTTCCATGACCGGCCAGCGGGGACGCAACTACAGCCTGATCTCGCCCAACCACCGGCATTTCACCGACCCGGGCGAGGACAACCAGAACAGCGCCAACACCGCCTGTATGCTGCGCGGGCCGAGCGGCGCCTGGTTGCCGTTCCAGAATCGGTATTTCAACCCCTATGAATACCGCTACAACGGCCGCCGTCCGGTATGGCCGGGCATCTATGACCGCCTGTCATCCTTGCGCGAAGCGCCCGACGGCACCTATGTCCTGACGCCCATCGTACTGGTCCAGTACAACAGCGCCTCCGACCACGACCTGTTCGGCGAGATCGAGGGCTGCTACCACATCTCCGGTTTCAGCAACGCCTCGGAGAACCTGATCAACATCAGCGGCGTGGACCATCTGGTGGTGCAGAACGTCCACCGCACCGGCGTGGGTGACTATTGGGCGCTCAAGCTGGAGTAGACCATGGCCTATCAGACCGGAACCGCCACCACGCCGGATCAATTGCTCGACGCATTGCGTGTCTTTGCCGTGGCCAACGGCTGGACGGAACTGCGCTGGTCGCCCTCGGGGGCGGGACAGCAACTCTCGCTGTCCAAGGGCTCCCTCTACGTGCATCTCAAGAGCGCGATCAACGAGCGGTTGCGCTCGGGGTATTCCAATGTGACCGGCATCTTCCTGACTGCCTCCACGGCCTGGGACAGCGCGCAGCCCTGGAACAACCAGCCCGGTACCATCCGAGACACCTCGAACCGGATCGAGGCCTGCGGCCTGTACGAGGTGAGCGCCGCCAACACCTATCATCTTTTCGCGCTCACGGCGCCGGAGATGATCCTGCTGGTCGCGGAAGTCTCCCCCGGCGTCTATCACCACCTCGCCTTCGGGGAGTTGGCCAAGTTCGGTGCCTACGCGGGCGGCCTGTTCGTGTCCGGGGCCTACGGCTCGGACGGCTACACCTATACCTACAGCGGCTACACCGACTACGTGTTCGGGTACAACCTCGACCGGCATGCGGGACTGCCGTTCAACGACTACAAGTATTACGGCATGAACTACCTCAAGGCCACGGTGGACGGCTTCGACGGCTGGTTCTCGGTCTGCTCCAACTCGCCTAAGACCGGCAAACGGGCGCGCGCGCTGTTCGAGGCGGGATCCAACTCCAACGCCAGCCTGGGACGGATGTGGTTTTCCCGCGTGCCCAACACGCTGAACGGCGTCGCGCCCATGGTGCCGTTCTACCTGTTCGTGGAACGCCCGGACGGCTTTTTCTCGCCCTTTGGCTACACCCCCCACTTGCGTTATCTCAACATCACCCATTACGCGCCGGCGGAAACCTTCCAGCTGGGGGCCGAGCAGTGGATGGCCTTTCCGGCGCACTCGAAGAACGGCAAGTCGGGCGTGCACGGCTACGCGGTCAGGAAGGTGCTGTAGGCCATGGCGGTGCTGCCTGGAACCATCCTGCCCGGATCGAGCCGGCAGGAGCCGCCATCCTGGCCGCGTTCACCGGAGATATCGGAACGGCAGCGCGTCACCTGGCCGTTCGACGCGCGCCAGACGAGCGGCCATATCCCCGGCGGGAAACAGGACACCCAGCCGGTCGTTGAGATTGCGGTCTCCAAGGTGGGCGGCGCTTTCCCGGCCTTTGGCGGGGATTGGTATGACCGCATCCATGTCATCCCCTCGACCATCGATCTCGGTAATCTCGTCAGCCCGGTCGAGCGGGTGTTGGAGGTCTGGAACGCCCGCTTCTCATCCGCGACGCTGACGGGCATCGACGCCACCGGCGACGACGGCCTGCTGCTCTCGGGCCAGCCCGCGCCGCCCCTCGGGTTCGGGCCGCTGCAGTCCCGGCTCTACACCTTTGCCGCCAGCACGCGCGGGGCGCCGGTAATCGACGCAACCTATACCTTCCGTTTCGCTGACGGCACCGCAGCGCTGCTCGTCGTGACCGGCCGGCGCGTGGTGGTGTTCGGCATGCGCCCGGACTGGTCGGAGGGCGTCACCGAGCGGCTGGCATGGCTGACCGAGGTACTGGAGGCCCATGACGGCACCGAGCAACGGGTGCGGCTGCGCCGCATGCCGCGCAGGTCCTTCGAGTACGCCTTCCTCATCGAGGGAAGGGCGACCCGCCTGCTCGAGCACCTGCTGTTCGGCTGGGGCGCGCGCGTTTACTGTCTGCCGGTGTGGAGCGACGTCACCGTCCTGGCCTCCGGCCTGCCCGCGGGCGCCACCAGCATCACCGTGCAGGACGCCGCCAACGCCGACTATCACGCGGGCGGGCTCGTGGTGCTCTGGCTGTCCGATATCCGGCACGAGGCGGTGGAGATCCTCGACGTCTCGGGCGACGTGTTGACGCTCAAGCTGCCGCTGGGCAGCGCGTGGCCCGCCGGCACGCGGGTCTATCCCGCGCGGCTCGTCCGCCTCGAAGGCGAAGTGAAGGTGGATCGACCCACCGACACCCTGGGCCGGGGCCGCTGCCGCTTTCAGGTGGAGGACCTGACCGCGCCGCCGGCGGTGGACTTTGGTCCCGCCTATCAAGGCTACCGCGTGTTCGACTGGCCGCCCAACCGCGCGTTGGATCCGGAGGACACCTGGGCCCGGAAACTGGCGGTCATCGACAACCGAACCGGGCTGCCGGTGTTCGATGACGAGTCGGGCAAACCGAAGATCGGGCGCAGGCTCGAGTGGCTGCTGACCGACAGGCCGCAGGTCACGGCCTTCCGCGGCTGGCTCTCGGCCCGGGCCGGCCGCGCCAACCCCTGCTGGCTGCCCACCTTCGAGTCCGATATCCATGTCACCCGCACCGTGGCAGCCACCGATGCGGGGTTGGTGGTGGAAAACACCGGCTACGCCCGCCTCATTAATGCCGACCCCATCCGGCGCGATCTCGCGATCGTCACCACATCGGGCACCTTCTACCGGCGCGTCACGGGGGCCAACGAGATCTCGGAGGACGAGGAGCTGATCTCGCTGGACACCGCGCTGGGTGTGACGCTCGAGCCCTCGCAGTTTCTCCGCGTCAGCTGGCTGGAACTCTCGAGGCTCGACCAGGACGCGGTGGAGATCCACTGGGAGACCGACCGCATTGCCCGGGTGTTGCTGGCTACCAGGACCTTGCCCTCATGACCTATCTGACCCGAGAAACGTCGCCCTACGACGGGCAGCCTGAGGAACTCTACCGCTTCGTTCAGGGGACGAGTCGCTGGCTCTATACCTCAGCCCAGGCGCCGGTGGACTACCTCTCGGAAACCTACCGGCCCGCCGCCATCGAGCGCGGCAGCCTGGAACAGGCCACCGAGCTTTCCCGGGGAAGTCTCGAGGTGCGGATTCCACGGGACCTGCCGCTGGCCCAGCTGTTCATCGCGGCGCCGCCGGAAGGGGTGGTCAGCATCACCCTCTACCGGCGCCATGTGGGGGACAGCGAGTTCATCACCTATTGGAAGGGGCGGGTCACAGGCAGCAGGCTGTCCGGCTCCACCATGGCCCTGCAATGCGAGCCCATCGCCACCAGCCTGAAGCGGCCGGGCTTGCGGGCGCGCTACCAATTGCTCTGCCGCCACGTCCTCTACGACAGCGGCTGCGGCGCGCTGCGCGACAGCTTTCGGTTGGATGGCAGCGTGTCCGCCGTCACCGGCGCATCCGTACAGGTGGCCGCTGCGGCCGGCAAGCCGGATGGCTACTTCGTCGGCGGGATACTCGCCACCGCCCAGGGTGGCCGGATGATCGTGGCGCACGTCGGCATCGACCTCACCCTGGCCGCGCCACTACCGGCCCTGACGACGGGCGACCCGGTCCGGCTCTACGCCGGGTGCGATCACACCACCAACCACTGCAACAACCGCTTCAACAATCTCGACAACTTCGGTGGATTTCCCTTCATCCCCGTGAAAAACCCCTTCTCGGGGGACGCCATCGTGTGAGGACAGGATCGTGTGGAATTTCATCATCACCTGGGTCATCACTACCGTTCTCTCGGCCTTGCTCGCGCCCAGACCCAAGGTGCAGGACGCGAAACCCGGCCAGATCGGCAACCAGGAGGTTCCCATCGCCTCCCAGGATGCCCCCATCCCGGTGCTGTTCGGCACGCGGGTGATCGCGGGGCCCAACGTGGTCTGGTACGGCGATATCCAGGTGCGGCCGATCCGCAAATCCTCCGGAGGTAAAAAGGGATGACGGTGATGGCGCGGCTGGAGCACGCCCGGGCCCTGGGCTACTGCGCCAGGGGGATGCGGCGCTGGTTCGAAGGACGCAGCCACACCTGGGCGGAGTTCGTGGAGCGCGGCGTGCCGGCGGACTGGTTGCGTGCCACCGGTGACGCCATGGCGATCCGGGTGGCCAATCTTGCCGAGCGCGAGGCGGAGGAATCTTCGTGAGCGGTGGCGGCAAGGGCAGCCGGGAATACACGGTCGGCTACTGGTATGGGCTCGGGGCGCACCTCGCTCTCTGCCACGGCCCAGTGGACGCGATTACCGAGATACGCGTAGGCGAGCGCGTGGCCTGGTCGGGCAACATCACCACCAGCCAGACGATCGCCATCGACAACCCCAATCTATTCGGCGGAGAGGAACGCGAGGGTGGCGTCCAGGGCCAGGTGGACATCATGATGGGCGAACCGGCCCAGGGTCGGAACGCCTATCTCCAGCAGCAGCTCGGGCCCGACATCCCGGCCTTCCGCGGCATCCTGTCGCTGGTACTGCGCCGGGTGTGGGTGGCTGCCATGAACCCTTACATCAAGCCCTGGTCGGTGCGGGCCAGGCGCGTGCCGCGCCAGTGGTATCCGGCAAAGGCCGAGATCTCGGGGGACGCCAACCCGGCCCACATCATCCGCGAGTGCCTCACGAACGACCAGTGGGGCATGGGGTATCCGGAAAGCGACATCGACGAGGCCAGCTTTCGGGCCGCCGCCGATACGCTGCACGCGGAAGGTTTTGGCCTGTCGCTGCTCTGGAGCCGGGAGGAGTCCATCGAGCGGTTCGTGCTGTCGGTGCTCGAACACGTGGACGGGCTGCTTTATGTCCATCCCCGGACGGGGCTCTTCACCCTGAAGCTCGCCCGGGACGACTACGATCCGGCCACGCTGCCGGTCTTTGGTCCCTCGAACATCCTGAAGATGGAGGAGTTCACGCGACCTTCCTGGGGCGAGATCACCAACCAGGTGACCGTCGTCTACCGGGACGGCGACACCGACAAGGACACCTCCGTCACCGTGCAGGACCTCGCCGCGGTGCAGCTGAACGGCGGGGTGGTGGCCACCACCGTGAACTATCCGGGCATCAGCCGCGCAGACCTGGCCAACAAGGTCGCCATGCGGGAACTGCGGCAACTCTCCACGCCGCTGGCCAAGTGCACCTTCGTCGCCAACCGCGCGGCCGCGAACCTCAGCATCGGCGACGTGATCAAGCTCTCCTGGCCGCCCTACGGCATCGATGCCATGCCCATGCGGGTGGTGCGCATCAGCTACGGGGAACTGGCCCGTGGGGCCGTGCGGGTCGAGTGCGTGCAGGACATCTTCGGCCTGCCGCAGTCGGTCTACTCCGCGCCCCCGCCGTCGGGCTGGACGGAACCCACCAGCCTGCCGGCGCCGTGTCCGCAGCAGGCGCTGTTCGAGGTGCCTTACTGGCTGGTGGTCAAGGACTTCACCGGCGAGTCCCAGAGCCTGCTCTCCGACATCGACGACCTGGATGGGCTGGTGGCCACGCTGGGCGCCCGCCCCTCATCCGATGCCTTCGGCTACAAAGCCTTGGCCCGGGTCTCGGGTGCGTTCGAGGACAAAGGATTCGGGATCTTCGCGCCCACGGCGACGCTCGTCGACGCATTGGCGCAGTCGGCGGCCCAGGCGACGGTGAGTTTCACCGCCGGCATCGGCATCGAAGACGTCACTCCTGGCGGGCTTGCGCTGATCAACGGC
>Ga0256839_1003668_pt1 | contig 15648 bp, 11 predicted proteins | sample 354166metaG_FD_185968 | JGI IMG/M metagenome (GOLD analysis project Ga0256839, IMG submission 185968) | Hydrothermal vent microbial communities from Mid Atlantic Ridge, Atlantic Ocean - 354-166 | ecosystem: Environmental > Aquatic > Marine > Hydrothermal vents | place: Atlantic Ocean: Mid... | reverse complement strand
GGCGACAACGTCAAAATGAACGTTGAGCTGATTGCTCCGATTGCCATGGAAGAAGGTTTGCGTTTTGCGATTCGTGAAGGCGGTCGCACCGTGGGTGCCGGTGTGGTATCCAAAATCATCGAATAAGCGTTCGAGTTATCCACCAAAGCCAACTGGAATGCCCGGTTGGCTTTTGGTGTCTCTGGCAACATGGAAGTCCGCTTGAAGGCAAGCGGCGATACACCTGGAATACAGGCGAGTAGCTCAATTGGCAGAGCAGCGGTCTCCAAAACCGCAGGTTGGGGGTTCGATTCCCTCCTCGCCTGCCATGTGCCAGGCCCCTCAGAAAACGGTAAGCATTATGAGTCAAGCGAAAGAACCCTCTTATTCCCTCGGCGATAAACTGTTATGGTGGTTGTCACTGGGCATCGTTCTTGCCGGTGTGTTGGCCTATGTCTATCTGGCCGACCAGATGGCACAGGTGGTGCGGGTGTTGATTCTGCTGGGTTCTTTTGCCCTCGGTGCGCTGATTGGCGTCATGACCAGCAAGGGACGTGCCCTGATTCAGTTTGTCCGTGAGGCCTATGTCGAACTGCAAAAAGTGGTGTGGCCAACCAAGGACCAAACCATCAAAACCACTTTGCTGGTGATTGCGGTGGTGGTGGTGATTGGTTTGTTTTTGGCCTTTGTCGACTGGGTCTTTAGCACCCTGGTTGGTTATTTCTTCGGTACGGGAGGCTAACCCATGGCCAAGAAATGGTATGTGGTACACGCCTACTCGGGCTTTGAACATCAGGTGGCGCGCTCTCTCAAGGAGCGCATTGCGCGTTCTGATATCGCCGATCAGTTTGGGGAAGTGCTGGTGCCCACTGAAACGGTCATCGAAATGCGTAAAGGACAAAAACGCAAAAGTGAACGCAAGTTTTTTCCCGGCTATGTGCTGGTGCAAATGGATTTGACCAATGACTCTTGGCACCTGGTTAAAGAAGTGCCAAAGGTGATGGGTTTTATTGGCGGCACTGCTGAAAAACCTGCGCCCATTAGCGATCGTGAAGCTGAGGCTATTCTGCAGCGCATTGAAGACGGAGAGAACAAACCCAAGCCAAAGATTCTTTTCAACATTGGCGAAGTGGTCCGCGTGACCGAAGGGCCGTTTGCCGACTTCAATGGCGAAGTGGAAGATGTCAACTACGACAAGTCAAAAGTTCGCGTGGCAGTTTCGATTTTTGGACGCTCAACTCCGGTTGAGCTGGATTTTGGTCAGGTTGAAAAACTCTGACCACTCACGTTAGCAGGGGAGCCGGACAAGCCGGCGATTGAACCCGGAGAAGTATCATGGCAAAAAAAGTAGAAGCATATATCAAATTGCAAGTCCCGGCAGGGCAAGCGAATCCCAGCCCTCCAGTGGGCCCGGCGCTGGGTCAGCACGGGGTCAACATTATGGAATTCTGCAAGGCATTTAATGCCAAAACGCAGAAAATGGAACAAGGCTTGCCGATTCCGGTTGTGATTACTGTTTACGGCGACCGCAGTTTCACCTTTGTGACCAAGACACCGCCTGCGTCTGTCTTGTTGCGCAAGGCGCTGGGTTTGGACAAAGGCAGCGCTACACCGAACACCGTCAAGGTTGGCACGGCGACTCGTGAGCAACTGGAAGAAATTGCCAAGATGAAGGAGCCCGACTTGACAGCTGCAGATATGGATGCGGCGGTGCGTACGATTGCGGGTACAGCCCGGAGCATGGGCATTGATGTGGAGGGCGTAGAATAATGGCTAAGCACGGTAAAAGACTTCGTTCCATCAAGGAAAAGATTGACAAATCCAAACCCTATGCCGCACAGGAAGCCTTTGAGTTTTTGAACAAGAACAGCTCGGTTAAATTTACCGAGTCAGTGGAAACAGCCATCAAGCTGGGCGTTGACCCTCGAAAATCCGATCAGGTTGTGCGCGGGGCCACTTTGTTGCCTCACGGAACCGGCAAAGATGTTCGCGTAGCGGTTTTTGCCCAGGGTGAAAAAGCCGAGGCGGCCAAGGCCGCAGGCGCTGACTTTGTCGGTATGGAAGATTTGGCTGATGAAATCAAAAAAGGCATGATGGACTTTGATGTGGTGATTGCCGCTCCGGAGGCCATGCGCATTGTCGGCCAATTGGGTACCATTCTTGGCCCACGTGGTCTGATGCCTAACCCGAAAGTCGGCACAGTCACGCCTGATGTGGCCACTGCCGTGAAAAACAATAAGGCAGGCCAGGCCATTTACCGGACAGACAAGGCGGGCATTATTCACACCATTATTGGCAAGGTGAACTTTACCCCTGAGCAGCTGAAAGAAAATCTGGAAGCGCTGATTAACGACCTGATCAAAAAGAAACCCGCTGCCGCCAAAGGCAAGTATGTGCAGAAAGTGGCGGTGTCCAGCACCATGGGCCCAGGGCTGGAAGTGGATACGTCCACACTGGATTTCAAGGCGTAATACGCTGAAGCGATAAACGACCATTGAGTCTGTTATGACTTGATGGCCTTTGGAATTTGGGGGCTGTCGCAAGACGGCTGTCAAAGACCGCAGGTGGGGCCGTACAGGCCGCTTAATCTCCTGCGCAGATGGTGATGCCCTGACAGGATATCCTGGAATGGCCACCGAAAGAGGCCGTTTTCCTGACAATGTTCATGGAAAACGGAACCGGTTGCCGGAGGCCCAGAGCGGGTCGCCGGAACATAAAAACTGGAGGTAATCATGGCGCTCAATTTAGAGCAGAAAAAAGCTGTGGTCGCTGAAATTGCTGATGCTGCCTCAAAGGCATTGTCATTGGTTGCGGCGGAATATCGCGGCATGACAGTCGATGTGATGACTGACATGCGTGTAGAAGCCCGCAAGAATGACGTATTCCTTAAGGTGGCGAAAAATACTTTGGTTAAACGTGCAGTTCAAGGCACCGACTTTGAATGCGTTGCCGACAAACTGACAGGCCCGTTGCTGTACGCGTTTTCGCAAGAAGACCCAGGTGCCGCGGCCCGTTTGATCAAAGAATTTGCCAAGAAAAACGACAAGTTGCAAGCGCGCATCGTCGCCCTTGGCGGCGAGGTGATGGACAGTTCCAGCCTTGACAGACTGGCTTCCATGCCAACCCGCGATCAGGCGCTGGCGATGTTGATGGGTGTGATGAAAGCCCCCATCGAAAAGCTTGTCCGTACTTTGGCCGAGCCGCAAGCAAAACTGGTTCGTACGGTTGCGGCAATTCGCGATCAGAAACAAGCTGCATAAGTTTTATTTAATTCCTGTATTTTTTGGAGAAAAAAGATGGCCGTTTCAAAAGACGATATCTTAGAAGCAATTGCGAATATGAGTGTAATGGACGTGGTCGACCTCATTGAAGCAATGGAAGAAAAATTTGGCGTATCCGCTGCCGCTCCCGTGGCTGTGGCTGCGGCTCCGGCTGGTGGTGAAGCCGCTGCTGCCGAAGAAAAGACCGATTTCGATGTGGTGATGACCAGCTTCGGCGGTAACAAGGTTGCTGTGATTAAGGCGGTTCGTGCCATTACCGGTCTGGGCCTGAAAGAAGCTAAGGCGATGGTTGAAGGCACTCCGGCAACCATCAAGGAAGGCGTTGAGAAAGACGAAGCTGAAACAATCAAGAAACAGCTTGAAGAAGCTGGCGCTTCTGTCGAACTCAAATAATCGCCTTTTGGCACGAACAGGGCTACAAAGCCCAAGAAAGGCTGGTGATCTCGATCACCGGCCTTTACTTGCTTGAGAAACCCGGCATTCTGGCTGGTTTGCAACAGGCAACAAGGGAACAATCCGTGTGATAAACATTCGGGAAGGACAAAAGGCCAGGAAGGCAGGCAGTGGATGCCAATTCCGTTTGCTGCGTGCGTGAAGCGCGGCAGGCGTTTACACTCAAAACCAGGTGAAGGTAGGTGGCGTTAAGATGAGTTACTCATTAACAGAAAAGAAAAGAATTCGTAAAGACTTTGGCAGTTCCGTGGCCGCGCTGGATGTGCCATTTTTGCTTGAAACCCAGATTGAATCCTACAATCGCTTTCTCGGCAAGAGCCCGGCCAATCCGAATAAGAACGGCTTGCATGACGCACTGGACTCCGTATTTCCCATAGAGAGTTTTTCTGGCTATGCGCGTCTGGAGTACGTGGATGTACGGGTGGAAGAACCTGAGTTTGATGTGCGTGAATGCAAATTGCGGGGGCTCACCTATGGCGCCACTTTGCATGCAACCGTACGCCTGGTTATTTATGATAAAGAAAGTTCGGCGCGCAAGAAGAAAGTCAAATATGTGAAAGAACAGGAAGTCTACCTGGGTGACTTGCCACTGATGACCCCCACCGGCACTTTCATCATTAACGGCACTGAGCGTGTGATTGTGAACCAATTGCATCGCTCGCCGGGGGTTTTCTTCGATCACGACAAGGGCAAAACGCACTCTTCGGGCAAGTTGCTGTACTCGGCGCGCATTATTCCTTATCGCGGCTCCTGGTTGGACATGGAGTTCGACCCCAAGGATAACGTCTTTGTGCGTATTGATCGCCGCCGGAAACTGCCGGCCACGATTTTGCTGCATGCACTGGGATACAGTGATGAAGAAATCCTGGACATGTTTTATGACACCATTGACGTGACCCTGAAAAAAGAGGGCGCCACGATCAAAGCCAAACCAGAGGATTTGCGCGGAGAAGTCTTGCCTCTGGACATCAAGGATGGCAGCAAAGTCATTGTGCCGGCTGGAAAACGCATCACCGCTCGCCATGAACGATTGATGAAGAAAGCCGGAATCAAAACCATTCCGGTGACTGATGACTTCCTGGTTGGCAAAATTCTGGCCCATAATGTTATTGACAAGGACACCGGTGAAATCATTCTGCCGGCCAATACCGAGCTGACAGAAGAGGCGCTGAACAAACTGCGCGAAGCTGGCGTTAAAACATTCAAGTACCTGCTGGTCAATGACCTGGATAAAGGACCTTATATTTCCAGCACCTTGCGCCTGGATCCCACCCGTACTCAGAGTGAGGCGCTGATTGAAATTTATCGCATGATGCGGCCGGGAGAGCCCCCCACCGAAGAGGCTTCCAAAAACCTGTTTGAAGGGCTGTTTTTCGATCCGGATCGGTATGACCTGTCTGAAGTGGGCCGCATGAAATTCAACCGACGCTTGGGCCGGCCGGACGACGACGGGACTGGTGTCTTGACCCGTGAAGACATTGTTGACGTCATGAAGGAATTGGTCAATATCCGCAATGGCCTGGGCCAGGCGGACGATATCGACCATTTGGGCAATCGCCGTGTACGTTCTGTGGGCGAAATGGCCGAGAACGTTTTCCGGGTGGGCCTGGTGCGGGTTCAGCGGGCAGTGCGCGAACGTTTGGCCATGGCGGAATCCGAAGGGTTGACACCGCGCGACCTCATCAATGCCAAGCCGGTGGCGGCTGCTGTGAAGGAGTTTTTCGGCTCCAATCAGTTGTCCCAATTTATGGATCAGAATAATCCATTGTCGGAAATCACCCATAAACGCCGGGTATCCGCATTGGGCCCTGGCGGGCTGACGCGGGAACGAGCCGGGTTTGAAGTGCGCGACGTGCATCCGACCCACTATGGTCGCCTGTGCCCCATTGAAACGCCTGAAGGCCCGAACATCGGCTTGATTAACTCTCTGGCCGTTTACGCCCGCACCAATGAATATGGCTTTCTGGAAACACCTTACCGGCGCGTGGTCAAGGGTAAAGTGACCGACGAAATCGATTATCTGTCCGCCATTGAAGAAGGCGAGTTTTCCATTGCCCAGGCCAATGCGAAAGTGGATCGCAACAAAAAACTGGTGGAAGACTATGTGGTTTGCCGCCAGCGCGGTGAGGTGGTCATGGTGCCGCCTGCGGAAGTGGATTATATGGATGTTTCACCGAAACAGATTGTCTCGGTGGCAGCGGCCTTGATTCCCTTCCTGGAGCACGATGACGCCAACCGAGCCTTGATGGGCTCAAACATGCAACGGCAGGCAGTCCCCACATTAAAAGCAGAAAAACCGCTGGTGGGCACTGGTATGGAGCGAGCCGTGGCCCGGGACTCCGGTGTCACCGTCATCGCCCAGCGGGGTGGTGTGGTCGAATTGGCGGACTCCAGCCGGATTGTGGTGCGAGTCAAGGATGAGGAAATTGGCGAAGACGATCCGGGTGTGGACATCTACAACCTGACCAAGTACACCCGCTCAAACCAGAACACCTGTATCAACCAGCGCCCTATTGTCAAAGCGGGCGATCAGGTTGAACAAGGCGACGTGCTGGCAGATGGGCCGTCTACCGACCTGGGTGAACTGGCCCTCGGCCAGAACATGCTGGTGGCGTTTATGCCCTGGAATGGCTATAACTTCGAGGACTCCATTCTAATTTCAGAGAGGGTAGTTCAGGAAGACCGCTACACCACCATCCACATTGAAGAACTGACATGCGTGGCCCGGGACACCAAGCTGGGGCCAGAAGAAATCACGGCCGATATCCCCAATATCAGCGAATCGGCGTTGAGTAAACTGGACGAATCAGGCATCGTCTACATCGGTGCTGAAGTCAAGCCTGGTGATATTCTGGTGGGCAAGGTCACGCCCAAGGGTGAAACCCAGCTAGCTCCGGAGGAAAAGCTGCTACGGGCAATTTTTGGTGAGAAGGCCCTGGATGTAAAAGATTCCTCACTGAAAGTGCCTTCCGGCATGACTGGCACCGTCATCGATGTGCAGGTGTTTACCCGCGACGGCATAGAAAAAGGTGCCCGTGCCGAAGCCATTGAGCAAGAGCGTCTGGATGAAGTGCGCAAGGAAATGCAGGATCAGTTCCGCATTATGCGCGGCGTCATTTATCAACGTTTGCAAGAGCAGCTGGTTGGCACCAAAGTGACCAAAGCCAAAGGCCTGAAAAAAGGCGACGTTATCACCGAAGAATATCTGCAAGGCATAGAGCCGGATGAATGGTTTGACATTAAACCGGCTGATGCCAAAGTGGCAGAAATGATGGACCAGGCCGCCGAGCAAATTCAGCGCCAGAAAAAAATCTTTGATGAAAAATTCGAAGAGAAGAAACGCAAAATCACAGCCGGTGATGACCTGGCCCCGGGCGTGCTGAAAATGGTCAAGGTATATCTGGCGGTTAAAAGGCGTATCCAGCCGGGTGACAAAATGGCCGGACGGCACGGAAATAAAGGTGTTATTTCCATGATTGTGCCCCAGGAAGATATGCCATTCGCCAAGGATGGGCGGCCGGTGGATATTTGCCTGAATCCACTGGGCGTGCCATCGCGGATGAACATTGGCCAGGTGCTGGAAGTGCATTTGGGCTGGGCCGCCAAAGGGCTGGGCGAGCAAATAGACAAAATGCTCAAAAACAACGCCACGGCCGCCAAACTGAGAACCTTCCTCAACAAGGTGTACAACCTGGATCAAAAAAACCGGGTTAATCTCAAAGAGTTGACAGACGAAGAAATCCTCGAGTTGGCAGATAACCTGCGCGATGGCGTACCCATGGCCACACCGGTATTCGATGGCGCCAAGGAAGAGCATATCAAGAGTCTGCTGGAGCTGGCGGAACTGCCGGTAGACGGACAGGCAATTTTGTATGATGGCCGAACCGGTAAACAGTTTGACCGTCCGGTGACCATTGGTTACATGTACATGCTGAAACTGAACCATCTGGTTGATGACAAGATGCACGCGCGTTCCACCGGCCCTTACTCATTGGTGACCCAACAACCATTGGGCGGTAAAGCCCAGTTTGGCGGGCAGCGATTTGGTGAAATGGAAGTGTGGGCCCTGGAAGCCTATGGCGCGGCCTACACCCTGCAGGAAATGCTGACGGTCAAGGCCGATGACGTTGAAGGCCGGAACCAGTCCTACAAGAACATTGTCGATGGCAAATACGAGGTCGTGGCCGGAATGCCCGAGTCCTTTAACGTGTTGGTCAAAGAAGTGCGTTCACTGGGCCTCAACCTTGAACTGGAAAGCGAATAAGATTCGGGAGAAACAACGTGAAAGAATTATTGAAGCTATTTAACCCCCAAGAAAAGCAGGCTGATTTTGATAGCATCAAGATCAGTCTGGCTCCGCCGGAACTGATTCGCTCATGGTCCTATGGTGAGGTAAAAAAACCAGAAACCATCAATTACCGCACGTTCAAGCCAGAGCGTGACGGTTTATTTTGTGCAGCCATTTTCGGCCCCATCAAGGACTACGAATGCCTGTGTGGCAAGTACAAGCGCATGAAGCACCGGGGCGTTGTGTGTGAGAAATGCGGCACGGAAGTGACACGCACCAAAGTCCGTCGCGAGCGCATGGGTCATATTGACCTGGCCAGCCCGGTGGCGCATATCTGGTTTTTGAAATCATTGCCATCCCGTATTGGCCTGATGCTGGATATGACCCTGCGGGAAATCGAACGCATCCTGTATTTTGAGTCTTACGTTGTCACCGACCCTCTGATGAGCAGCCTGGAGAAAGGTCAGTTGCTGACCGAAGAGCAGTACATGCAGGCGCTGGATGAGTGGGGTGATGAATTTGTGGCAAAAATTGGCGCTGAAGCCATTTATGACTTACTCAAGGACATTGACCTCAACAAAAGCCTGGTCAAGCTGCGGGAGGAAATCAACTCCACAAAGAGCGAAACCAAAATCAAGCGCCTGTCCAAACGCATCAAGCTGTTTGAGTCATTCAACAAGAGCGGTAACCGTCCTGAGCACATGATTATGACCGTGCTGCCGGTATTGCCGCCGGATTTGCGGCCGCTGGTGCCCCTGGATGGTGGCCGCTTCGCCACTTCCGACCTGAATGACCTGTACCGTCGCGTGATTAACCGCAACAACCGCTTGCGCCGTCTGCTGGAGCTGCATGCGCCCGATATTATCGTGCGCAATGAAAAGCGCATGCTGCAGGAATCTGTGGACGCTTTGCTGGACAATGGCCGCCGTGGTCGCGCCATCACCGGCACCAACAAGCGCCCCCTGAAATCCCTGGCTGACATGATCAAGGGCAAGCAGGGCCGCTTTCGGCAGAACTTGCTGGGTAAACGCGTGGATTACTCCGGCCGTTCAGTGATTGTGGTGGGCCCCACCCTGCGCCTGCACCAGTGTGGTCTGCCAAAACAAATGGCCTTGGAACTGTTTAAGCCCTTTATTCTTGGCAAGCTGTTAAAGCTGGGTTATGTATCCACCATCAAGGCGGCAAAACGGGCTGTTGACCAGGGCACGCCGGAAGTCTGGGACATTCTGGCCCAGGTGATCCGTGAACACCCGGTCATGCTGAACCGGGCGCCAACCTTGCACCGTTTGGGTATTCAGGCTTTTGAGCCGGTATTGATTGAAGGCAAAGCCATTCAGCTGCATCCTTTGGTCTGTACCGCTTTTAACGCCGACTTTGACGGTGACCAGATGGCCGTGCATGTGCCATTGTCCATCGAGGCGCAGTTGGAAGCCCGGACCTTGATGATGTCCACCAACAACATTCTGTCCCCGGCCAACGGTGACCCGATTATCGTACCTTCTCAGGACGTGGTGCTGGGCCTGTACTATATGACCCGGGAGCTGGTGAACCAGAAAGGGGAAGGCACCGTGTTTGCCGATATTGATGAGGTCTACCGCGCCTATGAAAATGGTGAAGTGGGTATGCAGGCCAAAATCAAGGTACGCATGACGGAAAAATCCACTGACGAGGACGGCAACCCTGTGGAAACATCGCGCATTGTTGACACCACAGCCGGCCGTGCCCTGTTGGCCAAAATTCTGCCGGAAGGATTGCCCTTTAAGCACATTAACAAGGTATTGACGAAAAAGAATATCTCAAAACTGCTTGACGTGTGTTACCACCAGTTGGGCGTCAAGGACACCGTGGTGCTGGCTGATCAGCTCATGTATACGGGGTTCCGGCATGCGACTTTGGCCGGTATGTCAATCGGTATCAACGATTTGACCATTCCCGAGGCCAAGGCGGCGATTCTGGAAGAATCCGAAAAAGAAGTGCTGAAAATTCAGGATCAGTACACTTCCGGTCTGGTCACGGCGGGTGAACGCTACAACAAGGTTATCGATATCTGGTCTCGTGCCAATGAGAAAATTGCCCAAGCCATGATGGAGAGTCTGGGAAAAGAGACGGTTGTCGATGCCGAAGGCAATGAAATCACCCAGGATTCCATGAATTCGGTGTATGTAATGGCCGACTCCGGAGCTCGGGGCTCTGCCGCGCAAATGCGCCAGTTAGCCGGTATGCGCGGGCTGATGGCCAAGCCGGATGGATCCATTATTGAATCGCCCATCAAGGCGAACTTCCGCGAAGGCCTTGACGTATTGCAATACTTTATTTCCACCCACGGCGCGCGTAAAGGTCTGGCGGATACGGCCTTGAAGACGGCCAACTCCGGTTATCTGACCCGGCGTCTGGTGGATGTGGCCCAGGATGTGGTGGTCACCGAGCAGGATTGTGGCACCAGCCAGGGGCTGGCGATTCATCCCATTGTTGATGGCGGCGAGGTCATTGAGCCTCTGGCCAAGCGCGTATTGGGCCGAACGGTGGCACAAGACGTATATCTGAAGGCAGATGATGAGGAACCAGTCATCAAGGCTGGCACACTGCTGGATGAAGTCTGGGTTGAGAAAATCGAAAGACTGGGGCTGGATCATATTGTTGTCCGTTCTGCCATCACCTGTGAAGCCGAGCATGGCGTATGCGCTATGTGCTATGGCCGCGATCTGGCGCGTGGGGAACTGGTCAACATCGGTGAGGCCGTGGGTGTGATTGCCGCCCAGTCCATCGGTGAGCCTGGTACCCAGCTGACCATGCGGACTTTCCATATTGGTGGTGCTGCCGCCAAAACCGCTGCGACGGATCATATCCAGACAAAAACTTCTGGCACGGTCCGTTTGCACAATATTAAAACAGTGGAAAACAGTGACGGCAAACTGGTGGCAGTGTCCCGTTCTGGAGAAATCTCCATTATTGACGAATCCGGCCGTGAGCGGGAACGGTACAAAGTACCGTATGGGGCGGTGATTAATGTCAAGGATGGCGACAAAATAGAAGCTGGTGCCATTGTCGCCAACTGGGACCCGCACACTCACCCGATTGTGACAGAAGTTTCCGGTATTGTGCGCTTCAGCGACTTCAAGGAAGGCATTACGGTTCAGGAGCAAACCGATGAGCTGACTGGGTTGACCAGCTTTGTGGTGACTGATCCCAAACAACGTGGGTCTTCCGGGCGGGATTTGCGCCCATTGCTGCAACTGGTGGATAAAAAAGGCAAGCCAGTCAAGATTCCTGGCACGGAAATCCCGGCTCAGTATTACCTGCCAGCCGGCGCCATCATCAGCATTCAGGACGGACAGGAAGTGAATGTGGGTGACTTCCTGGCCAGGATTCCACAAGAATCCAGTAAAACCCGTGACATCACCGGTGGTTTGCCTCGCGTGGCTGATTTGTTCGAAGCGCGCAAACCCAAAGACCCAGCGATTCAAGCTGAAGCCACGGGCATTGTCTCCTTCGGTAAGGAAACCAAAGGCAAAAACCGCCTGGTGATTACCGATGCCGATGGCGTCAAGCACGAGACCTTGATTCCCAAGTGGCGCCAGATTATCGTGTTTGAAGGCGAACATGTGGAAAAAGGTGAGGTGGTGGTCGAAGGCGACCCAAATCCGCACGACATTCTGCGTCTTCAGGGCGTGCCGGCCTTGGCCAATTACCTGATTGATGAAACCCAGGAAGTTTACCGCCTGCAAGGCGTGGGCATTAACGACAAGCACATCGAAGTCATTGTCAAACAAATGCTTCGCAAGGTGGAGATTACCGATCCAGGTGATACGGACTTCCTCAAAACCGAGCAGGTGAGTTTGCAGGAAGTACGCCGGGTTAACGCGGACATTGAATCCAAAGGCGGCCGGCCAGCGCAATATCAGTTGCTACTTTTGGGGATTACCAAGGCATCCCTGGCAACAGAATCATTCATTTCCGCGGCATCTTTCCAGGAAACCACCCGTGTGCTGACGGAGGCATCGGTGCGAGGTGCCAAGGATCACTTGCGAGGCCTGAAGGAAAACGTCATTGTTGGGCGTCTGATCCCTGCTGGCACGGGCTTGGCTTACCACAAGGAACGCCGCCAAAGCCGGGAGTCTGAATTGCAGTCCGAGCTGGCGGCTATTGAATCCAGCCTGGCCAGTGATGCCGCTAACGCGGAAACAACGGATGCTGAGAACCAGACTGTGAACCCGGCCCCAGAAGTGTCGGAAAGCCATGTGGATAGCGATGTGGCCAAGGGGGACAGCGAGGCGTAATTGCAACGCGGATTATTGCCGGGTAATCAGCCGCAGGGTGCGCCCGGAAAATGATCCGAGGCCTGACAAAGGCGGTGATTCTGAGGGATTTTTTGGTGAAAATTCGCCGCAATACTTGACAGCCGGGCGCTGTCTCTCTAAAATCCCCCTTCTTAATCCGACAGGCCGGTTTCGACCGGCCTGTCGTTTGTTTTCTATAGGGTAAAGAAATTTTATGGCAACGATTAACCAGTTAGTAAGAAAGCCCAGGAAACCCAAGGTTTACAAAACCAATGTTCCTGCGTTGCAAGCCTGCCCTCAGCGACGGGGTGTTTGCTCGCGTGTGTATACCACCACGCCCAAAAAACCTAACTCCGCCTTGCGCAAGGTGGCGCGTGTTCGTCTCACCAATGGCTACGAAGTCACCAGCTATATTGGCGGCGAAGGTCATAACCTGCAAGAGCACAGTATCGTGCTTATTCGTGGCGGCCGTGTAAAGGACTTGCCTGGTGTTCGTTATCATGTGGTTCGTGGCGCGCTGGATACAGCGGGTGTTAACGACCGTCGTCAGGGTCGTTCCAAGTACGGAACCAAGCGTCCCAAGAAGTAAACCTTCTTGTCAGCGTTAACTCATTAGGTCAGCAATATGTCCAGAAAAAAGAAAAATTTTAACCGCGAAGTCCTGCCCGACCCGAAGTTCGGCAGTGAATTTATCAGCAAGTTCGTCAATATGGTGATGAAAGACGGCAAAAAATCCATCGCCGAGAAAATTGTCTATGGCGCGCTGGAAAAAATGGCCGAAAAAGAAAAAGGCGATCCGGCTGAACTGGCAGAAGCAGCCCTGAACAAAGTCAAGCCCATGGTGGAAGTGAAGTCACGCCGCGTGGGTGGTGCAACCTATCAGGTGCCCGTTGAAGTGCGCCCCAAGCGTCAGGTGGCTTTGGCCATGCGCTGGGTGATTGAAGCCGCCCGTAAACGTGGCGAAGATGGCATGCCAGCCAAACTCGCCGGTGAGCTGATTGACGCTTTGCATGATCGTGGTGCGGCGCTCAAAAAGCGTGAAGACACGCACAGAATGGCGGAGGCCAATAAGGCTTTTGCTCATTTTCGCTGGTAATACCTTTTACAACAGACATTTAACAGGAATAAAGACGTGGCTCGCAAGACTCCCATTAGCAGATACCGCAATGTTGGCATCATGGCACACATTGACGCCGGTAAAACCACTACGACAGAACGCATTCTGTTTTACACTGGCGTGTCTCACAAAATTGGTGAGGTTCACGATGGCAACGCCACCATGGACTGGATGGAACAAGAACAGGAAAGGGGTATTACCATTACTTCTGCGGCCACAACCTGTTTTTGGTCTGGCATGGAGCGCCAGTTTCCCGAGCACCGCATTAACATTATTGACACACCGGGCCACGTAGACTTCACCATTGAGGTCGAGCGCTCATTGCGGGTACTGGATGGCGCTGTTGCCGTATTTTGCGCCGTTGGCGGCGTAGAGCCGCAGTCTGAAACCGTCTGGCGTCAGGCTGATAAATATCAGGTTCCACGCATGGCCTTTGTCAACAAAATGGACCGCTCCGGCGCCAACTTTATGCGCGTGGTAGAGCAAATGCGCGAACGTTTGGGTGCCAACGCCGTGCCTTTGCAACTGCCCATTGGCGCAGAAGATGAATTTCGTGGTGTTGTCGACCTGATCAAGATGAAAGCCATCTGGTGGAATGACGAGGACATGGGCACCACATTTGAATATGGTGACATTCCCGAAGAAATGGTCGATGACTGCGAAAAAGCCCGCGAGTTCATGCTGGAGTCGATTGCCGAAACCACTGACGAGCTCATGGAAAAATACCTTGAAGGTGAGGAGCTGACAGAAGACGAAGTCATGAAAGCCTTGCGTGAGGCCACTATCGGTAACACGCTGGTACCTGTGATCTGTGGCTCGGCCTTCAAGAACAAGGGTGTGCAAGCCTTGCTTGACAAGATTATCGAGGTGATGCCGTCACCGGTGGACATTCCGCCGGTTAAGGGCTTGGCCGAAGACGGGGAAACCGTTCTGGAGCGCAAGGCCAGTGATGATGAACCCTTTTCTTCCCTGGCTTTCAAGATTGCGACGGATCCGTTTGTGGGCACGCTGACTTTCTTCCGGGTCTATTCCGGCGTGGTGAATTCCGGCGACACGGTTTACAACTCCGTGCGCCAGAAAAAAGAGCGCATGGGCCGCTTGTTGCAAATGCACTCCAACAGCCGCGAGGAAATCAAGGAAGTGCGTGCCGGTGATATTGCCGCTGCCGTGGGTCTGAAAGATGTGACCACGGGTGATACCCTGTGTGACCCCAATAACATCATTATTCTGGAGCGCATGGAGTTCCCTGAGCCGGTGATTGCGGTTGCGGTGGAGCCGAAAACCAAAGCGGACCAGGAGAAAATGAGTATCGCCCTGGGCAAACTGGCTCAGGAAGATCCGTCCTTCCGCGTTTACACGGATGAAGAGTCCGGACAAACCATTATCGCCGGCATGGGTGAGTTGCACCTGGATATTATCGTCGACCGGATGAAGCGCGAGTTTGGTGTCGAAGCCAATGTGGGTAACCCGCAGGTGGCCTATCGTGAAACCATCAAGAAAACCGTTGAACAAGAAGGCAAATTCGTTCGCCAGTCTGGTGGTCGCGGTCAGTTTGGTCATGTCAAGATCAAAATCGAGCCGCAGGAGCCTGGCGCCGGATATGAGTTTGTCAATGAAATTGTGGGTGGCGTGATTCCCAAGGAATACATTCCATCTGTCGACAAGGGCATTCAGGAGCAAATGGAAAACGGCGTGATTGCCGGCTATCCGGTTGTGGATGTCAAGGTCACTCTGTTTGACGGCTCTTTCCACGAGGTGGACTCCAGTGAAATGGCCTTTAAGATTGCCGGTTCCATGGCCTTCAAGGAAGGCGCCAAGAAAGCGGACGCGGTTGTGCTTGAGCCCATTATGAAGGTGGAAGTCGTAACGCCTGAGGAGTATATGGGTGATGTGGTTGGTGATATCAACCGTCGCCGGGGCAACTTGCAAGGTATGGACGACTCACCATCAGGCAAGGTTATCCGTGCCCACATTCCGCTCAGCGAAATGTTTGGTTATGCCACGGACTTGCGCTCAGCCACACAAGGTCGCGCAACCTACTCAATGGAGTTTGACCATTACCAGGAAGCACCGGCAAGTGTCACCAAAGATCTCATTAAAGACAACTAATTAGCGCTTGGAGAAAAGCAATGTCAAAAGAAAAATTTGAACGCACGAAACCCCATGTCAACGTAGGCACGATTGGTCACGTTGACCACGGAAAGACCACATTGACAGCGGCTTTGACCAAGGTGTCGGCTGAAAAGCAAGGTG
>Ga0256839_1003666_pt1 | contig 15653 bp, 12 predicted proteins | sample 354166metaG_FD_185968 | JGI IMG/M metagenome (GOLD analysis project Ga0256839, IMG submission 185968) | Hydrothermal vent microbial communities from Mid Atlantic Ridge, Atlantic Ocean - 354-166 | ecosystem: Environmental > Aquatic > Marine > Hydrothermal vents | place: Atlantic Ocean: Mid... | reverse complement strand
TCAAAAGAGGTGAAGTTAACCAACATTGTCTCTTTTTGAGCGATACTTGGATGATTTTTTAACATGCTTTTAATATCAAGAAGTATCTGCTCCATCTGTTGGCTTGTGGTATTGTAAGTTACGCCAAGGGTCATCTTGATACGCCGAACCCCTCTTCTTGAATAGTTCTCAATGGGGCTGTTGGCAATGACTTGGTTGGGTAGGGTGATGAGTGATTTTCCAAAAGAGCGAATTTTGGTGGTACGCATACCAATGTCCTCAACTGTCCCCTCAACCTCTCCCACTTTTATCCACTCGCCAATGCGAATAGATTTGTCAAGGAGTAGGGCGACTGAACCAAAGATATTCGCAGCCGTATCTTTGGCAGCTAGGGCGAAGGCTAAACCTCCAATTCCTAAACCTGCAAGAAGACCTCCGACATTAATGCCCCACACTTCTAAAATGGAAGCGAGTCCAATGACAAGCACCACTCCTTTGATGATGGCTAAGATAAAGTTGCCTACTTCATAGGAGAGTTCAGGGTTAATACGTGAAGTAAAACTGTAAACAATTCCCCTAAGAGCATTAATCAATTCATAAAAAGCCCAAAAGAGGTTGTAGGCTATCATGGAGCTAATGATGTTGTTAATAAATGGGGTCTCTAAAAAGAGCAGTGCAAAAAAGAGACGTGTTCCAATAATAATAAACAAAAAGGTAAGAGGTCCTTTAAGGGCGAGGACAATACGTTCATCATAACTGTTTTTTGTTCTTCGGGTTAAGGGTTGTAAAAATTTTATGACAATGGTCGCAAAGAGTTTCCGTAAGAGAAGAAAAAAGAAAAAAGAGAAGAAAGCGGCGATAATATTACCAAGGGGTATATTAAAATAGAGGCTACTAAATGGTTCTCCATAGCGTGTGAGGTAAAAGCCATTGAGCCACGATTGAACTTGGGGAAAGAAGTTAATGTCCAGTTTTTCAATAATCTCTTGTGACTGCTCAATTATCTCTTGGGTTTGAGTGCTATTATTTTCATTCATAAATATTATTTTATCTAAAAATCACAGTTATTACACATAAACTTGATTAAATAATAGTTATAAAAATAATAAGGATACGATATGAAAAAACTAATATTATGGAGTTTTATCTTAATAACAACATCTCTTCATGCAGAGAGAATTACAGCAGACTATAAAGTAGAGTTTGGAATTATTGGGGAGATAGGGATTGCCAATGCTGTTTTAACGCGAGATGCAGAGACCTATGAGATTGATGTCAAATTAAAAGCAACAGGGCTTGCTGCAACTCTTTCAGGAGACAGAGAGGAACATCACATCTCTAAAGGGCATATTGAAAATGGTCTTATGGTGGCTGATTATTATCAGATAACCAAATCTTATGGAGCTAAGATGGTAAATAAACTCTATACGATTAATCATACAGATAAAACTGTTTTAAAGAGTTATAAGTATTGGAAAAATGGAAAACTTAAAAAAGATACCAATAAAACATTGGATTTCTATTCAAAGGATGATTTGCTTTCACTCTATTTTAATTTAGAGCAAAAAATTCAAGATAAAAAAGAGAGTAAATCTTATCTATTTACAGCGGTAGGAGCAGAAAAACAGCAGGGAGATGTTGAAGTTTATATTCCTCAATCATCTGAACTAGAAGAGTATAAAGAGGTATTGGGTGAAGAAGATAATGCTTGGTACGCCAAAGCGATTGTGCATCAAAATATCTTTTCAAGTGATAAAGGGGAACTGCTGTTGAAAATTGGTGCTGATGGCATTACTCAAAAAGCTGTGTTAAAAGATTTAATTCTTTTTGGAGATATTCGAGCAGAGAGAATTTAATTTCTCTCCCTCTTTTTAAAAAGAGTAAGCTATTTTTTTAACTGTTTAGGAAGCTTTTTATAACAGTTTAAACAGCGTTGACTCTCTTTTTTAATGATGCTACGTTTTCGTGCTTTGGTCTCTTTGAATTGAGGACGATAGTGTCTTACTAACTTTCTAAGTTTCTTATATTTTGTTCCTCTAAGTTTAATCTGTCTAAGCACTTTTCTTTTTCTTATATAACGTGCAGGATTAATGGCTCTACCATTTTTATAGAGTCCAAAGTGGAGGTGTGGACCAGTGCTTCGTCCTGATGTCCCTACATAGCCAATGACACGACCTTGCGAGACCCAAGAGCCAATGTGTAGTTTTCGGGCAAAACGGCTTTGATGAGCATAGAGTGTTTTAATGCCATTTTTATGTTTTATCTCAATCACACGTCCATAGCCACCTTTCCAACCACGATAGACAATTCTACCCCCAGCTGAAGCGATGATTTTAGTACCTCTTCTTGCTGCATAGTCAATTCCTAAATGGGCTCTGTAACGGTGTAAAATAGGGTGGTAACGTCGTTGTGTAAAGCCACTAGAGATACGCTTTATGTTTCTAATTGGACGAATAAATCCTGCTTTATTATAAACAAAAGTTCGCTGGTACTGTTTACCTGTGGAGTCATAATATTTATCATCGAGAAGAAAACCATAAAAAGGTTTTTTGTTTACCTCAATGAGACAAGCTTCAATTTGTGGGCTAGAGTAGGCTTTATTGTGTCGATATTTTTGGGTATAGAAGATAATAATTCTATCCCCTTTTCTCATTTTGTGAAAAGGGATAGATTTGGAGTAGACAGCTTCTAGTTCTTTTCCATAGTAGTGTGTTTTGGTGGCATTGTAGAGGTCTTTTTTAAACCCTTTTTTAATACGAATGGAGATGGTCTTCTCAATTAGTTGGTAGGGAATAGGAATATATTTGGCCTTAAATCCTTTTTTTACTCTACGAATTTCTAACATAAGTTCATCAGAAACAGGAATATTTATGGTTTTGATTTTCCCTTTTTTTCGGATGATACTATAGCTCTGACCTGCTTTAATCTCTTGAATAAGCTCTTTGTCTTCTCTGTCCATATTATAGTATAGCTTTTGAGAGATACCATGCTTTTTTAAAAAACCTAAAAAGGTGAGTTTGCTGCTCCATTTGTACTCTTTGGCTAGAAGATTGGGGCTAAAAAGCATCAGTAAGATTAATAAAAGTAGTGATTTTATAGGCATAGGCTATCTTTAAGTTGAATTTTTAAAAAGATTTTAACTGAAAGCTTCTTAGATAAATATGATAAAATTCGACAAAATTAAAAGGTTAAGCTTGAAAAAATATATGTTAACAATGGACAGGGGTATTTTACTTATGCTTCTAGCCTCACTCTCATTTGCTTGTATGGGGGGCTTTGCTAAAGTTATTTCAGAAATATTGCCTCCTGTTGAAGTAACATTTTTTAGAAATATTTTTGGGGTACTGTTAGTCGGCTTCTCCATTTATAAAATTCCTCTCAAACAAACAGGAGGTAAGTTTTTACTCTTAATTTTTAGAGGAACTATCGGATTTATCTCTTTGTTGGCATACTTCTATTTGATTGCCAATATCCCTTTGGGCGATGCCATTACTTACAACAAAACTTCCCCTATCTTTGTGGCTATCTTTGCCTATTTTTTTTTAAAGGAAAAACTCAACAAATGGGCGATAGTGGCGATTGTGCTTGGTTTTGTTGGTATTGTATTTGTAGCACAACCCATTGGAGGAACATTCGATAAATATGACATATTGGGCATTCTTTCAGGTATCGGAGCAGCCTTGGCGTATACTTCTATTCGGGAGCTTAGTAAATATTATGATACCCGTGCCATTGTCATGTCGTTTATGGGCATTGGAACCTTAGCACCACTCATTTTAATGTTAATAAGCCCTTATATTGAAGTCTCTTCAAATTTTGATTGGATGTTTGCTGAATTTACTATGCCAAATGGTATAGAATGGCTTTATGTTACAGGGGTGGGTCTCTTTGCCACAACTTCTCAACTGCTCATGACTAAAGCTTATGAGCTAACTAAAGCAGGGATTGTTGGTACTATCTCTTATTCCAATATTGTTTTTGGTCTAATTATAGGCATCACTTTAGGCGATGCCATACCTAATTTATGGACATTTTTAGGTATAATTTTGGTCATAAGTTCAGGGCTATTGGTAGCACTGTCAAAAGATAAATAATTATTATAAAAGGCATAACAGATGAAATTAATAGCAGGACCTTGTGTATTAGAGAGCCGAGATAATGTAATGCGAATTGCAGAATCATTAAACAAATATCATGAAGATTGTACGAAAGATTTTTATTTTAAAGCCAGTTTCGACAAAGCCAATAGAACCTCACTAGACTCTTTTAGAGGACCTGGCTTAGATGAAGGTTTAAAGATGCTTCAAGAGGTCAAAGAGCAATTTGGCTATAAACTTTTAACGGATGTGCATGACTATACACAACCACAAGCCGTAGCAGAGGTAGTCGATGTACTTCAAATCCCTGCTTTTTTATGTCGTCAAACCGATTTACTCGTCGCAGCTGCCAAAACAGGGGCGGTGGTAAACATTAAAAAAGGACAGTTTTTAGCCCCACAAGCTATGGAACATTCAGTAGCCAAAGTTTTAAAGACACGTGGATTTAATGGTGAAGTTTCCTATGAGAATGCAGAAAAATACAATGTATGGCTTACAGAACGTGGTTCATCTTTTGGTTATGGTAACTTAGTGGTCGATATGCGTGGTTTAAAACAGATGCGAGAGTTTGCTCCTGTCATTTTTGATGCGACCCATTCAGTACAACAACCAGCCTCTGGTGGAGCAACAAGTGGTGGTGATTCGGCTTTAGTACCCTATTTGAGTAGAGCAGCAGCTGCCGTTGGGGTCGATGGCTTTTTCTTTGAAACCCATTTTGACCCAAGCATTGCCTTAAGTGATGGTCCAAATATGATTGAACTTAATAAGCTAGAGACTTTAATCAAGCAAATTGAAGCAATTCAAGCAATTGTGGAGTAGGGTGTCAATTTATTGCACCAAAAAAAGCTTAATTGGTTATAATTATTTAAAATTTAAAAGAGACAAAAGGAACTAAATGACGACAGTAGAAGGTAACTTACAAGTAGATAAAAGTAAAAAAGTAGCCATTATTAATGCAAGGTTTAACCATTTTATCACCGATAGATTGGTAGAAGGTGCGGTAGATGTATACGCAAGACATGGTGGAGATGCAGATGATTTAGACCTCATTTTAGTGCCAGGGGCATTTGAAGTTCCATTTGCTTTAGACAAAGCTTTGGCTTCTGGTAAGTATGATGCTGTTTGTTGTTTGGGTGCAGTTATTCGTGGGGCAACACCTCATTTTGATTATGTCTCAGCAGAGGCGACCAAAGGGGTAGCATCGGTAACGATGAAGCACGGAAAACCTGCAACTTTTGGTGTTTTAACAGTTGATAGTATTGAACAAGCGATTGAACGTGCAGGAACAAAGGCAGGTAACAAAGGTGGCGAAGCGATGGCAAGTCTTATTGAATTGATGAATTTATATACGGCTTTAGAGGCGTAGTTTTAATGTTGGTGTGATAGCAATCACACCCTACGGCATCGAACCTCTAGGGGGCGATTGCCATCGCACCAATAAATGTGAAAATAAGGTAAAAAATGGCAACAAGACACCAAGCAAGAAGAGCAGTAGTAGGACTTTTATATGCGTATGATTTAGGGAATGAAGAGATTTCAACCTTTAGTAATATCATCTTAGAAGAGGATAAAATCCGTAACAAACAAAGAGAGTTCTCGCATACTCTCTTTGATGGAACGATTAAAAATTTAAAGATGATTGATGAAGAGATTAAAAAACATCTCCGATCATGGGATTACAACTCCATTGGTAAAGTTGAAAAAGCAATTATGCGTTTAGCGACTTTTGAGATTATGGTTGAGGGGATAGACAAGCGTATTATTATTAATGAAGCGATTGAGTTAGCCAAAGCTTTAGCTGACGATAAATCTCCACAGTTTATTAATGCTGTGCTTGATGCAGTAGGAAAAGAAGAAGCAGCCAACATTGAGAAACCTAAAGAAGTTGAAGTTCCTAAAGAGAAGCCTGAATAGTAGAAAAAGGAGACAAAAATGAGTGCCTTACATAATAAGCGAATGAGCATAGATGAAGCTGTAGAACTCATCGAAAAAGCAGACCTAAAAACTTTGGGTCGTATGGCTTCTGAAATGAAAGACAAACTACACCCTAAAAAAGTGACTACTTTTGTGGTGGACAGAAACATCAACTACACCAATATCTGTTGGGTTGATTGTAAGTTTTGTGCTTTTTATACGCATGAGAAAAAAGAAGATGCTTACATCTTGACTTTTGAAGAGATTGACCAAAAGATAGATGAACTTTTAGCCATTGGGGGAACACAAATTCTCTTTCAAGGTGGGGTGCATCCAAAACTTCAAATTGAGTGGTATGAAGATTTAGTAGAGCATATCTCTAAAAAATACCCTCAAGTGACCATTCATGGCTTCTCTTCTATAGAAATAGATTACATTGCTAACCGTTCTAAAATTTCTATTTCTGAAGTGATAAGACGGCTTAGAGATAAAGGTTTAAGCTCTATTCCAGGGGCTGGTGCTGAGATATTATCGGACAGAGTTCGAGACATTATCGCTCCGAAAAAACATGACAAAGACCAATGGCTTGAAGTTCATCGACAAGCACATAAGTTGGGGGTAAAGTCCACGGCAACGATGATGTACGGAACAGTTGAGACTGTTCGTGAGATAGTTGAGCATTGGGACTATGTACGTCAGCTTCAAGATGAAACAGGTGGGTTTAGAGCCTTTATCATGTGGTCATATCAGAGTGACCATACCCAACTTAAACGTGAATTGCCAACCATTAGTAAGACAACGCCTAATCAATATCTGCGTTACTTAGCCGTAGCACGGCTCTTTTTAGATAATGTACCCAACATTCAAAGCTCTTGGGTAACACAAGGCTCTTACATTGGTCAAATGGCTCTTAAATTTGGAGCGAATGATTTAGGGTCAACCATGATGGAAGAAAATGTCGTCTCAGCTGCAGGAGCAGCAAACAGTATGAATCAAGATGAGATGATAGAGCTTATTCGTGACATAGGGGAAAACCCTGCTAAGCGAAATACAGCTTATGATATTTTGGAGCGATTTTAAATATAATTTTGTGGTGCAATAAATTGCACCCTACAGTGGCTAATAAAAATGCGTAGGGTGTCAATTTATTGCACCATAAGATAAATTTAAAGGAAATAAACAAATAATGAAAATAATAATATTTTTAACACTACTAACACAAGGAATTTTAATGAGTGCTAACCTTAGCCAATTAAAAATTAACAACACAGATGTACCCTTCATATTTGAAGAAGATAAAAACTTACCCATTGTCTCAATGCAACTGATTTTTAAAAATTCAGGTGCCTTAAGTGATACACAAGATGGAATAACCAAACTCTCTGCCTCTTTACTCAATGAGGGAACAAAAAAAGATGGAAGTACAGGTTTTGCCACAAAACTTGAAAACAGAGCCATTTCACTCTCTACCCATGCAGGAAAAGAGACCTTTGTTATTGAAGTGGGTTCACTTAAAGAAGAGTTTCCTTATGCCATTGAGCGTTTAAAAGAGTTACTTACAGACCCTAATTATAGTGAAGATACTCTAAGTAAAATAAAAACACAAACCATCGCTTCTTTAAAAAGAAGAGAGAGTGATTTTGACTATATCTCCTCTTTAGAACTTAAAAAGATGATTTTTAAAAACACCCCTTTAGCCAAACCAAGTTCAGGAACCGTTCAAAGTGTTGAAGCGATTAAATTGGTAGATATTGACAAACATTTAGGTGAGCATTTAGGTTTAGGCAATGCCATTGTGGTGATGGGTGGAGATATTTCACAAAAAGAGGCAAAAGATTTTGCTAAAAGTGCTTTAAGCTCTCTCTCTTCTGTAAGCTCAAAAACCATTCCTACTATGAAAGCCTTAGGTAAAAAGCAGACCAAAGAAAAAATAGTAAAAAGCGAACAAGCTTATGTCTATTTTGGTGCTCCTTTAAATGTTGCTTTTGATTCAAAAGAGCGACATCTAGCCCAAGTAGCATCATTTATTTTAGGAAGTTCTGGTTTTGGTTCACGTATGATGGAGGAGATACGGGTTAAAAAAGGCTTAGCTTATTCAGCTTATAGCCGTTTTAACATTAACAAAACGCACGCCTACTTTTCAGGATATTTACAGACCAAAATAGAGACAGGAAAAGAGGCAGTAGATTCTGTTAAAGAGGTGGTAAAAACTTTCTTAGAGAAAGGGGTAATCCAAGAGGAATTGACGGCAGCTCAACAGTTTATTGTGGGTTCAGAACCTCTTAGAAACGAAACCCTTTCACAAAGACTTAGTCGTGCTTTCCAAGAGTATTATACGAACAAACCTCTAGGCTCATCAGCAGAGAATTTAAAAAAGATAGAAAAAATTACACTTAAAGAGCTTAATGATTTCATTAAAGCCCATCAAGAAATAGCCGAACTCTCCTTTTCTGTGGTTACAGGAAAGAAGTAGCCATAGCCTCTTCTAGGGGAGCTGCTTTAGCAAAGTAGTGTCCTTGAGAGTAGTCTACCCCTAACTCTGTTAAAATATTATAGATACGCTCATTCTCTACAAACTCAGCAACCGTTTTAATCTTTTGTTTTTTTGCAAAAAAGACAATTGTTTCGATTAAATCTTTTGAAAAAGAGTCTGTTTCAATATTACGAATTAAGCTTCCATCTATTTTAATGTAGTCAGGATGATAAGCTTGAATACGGGAAAAGTTTGAGAAGCCTTTACCAAAATCATCTAGGGCAATTTTAACACCATATTCTCTTACTTCACTAACAAATTCCTGTATCTCCTCTTCACTTTTCATTCTTTCATCTTCTACCAATTCAATGGTAATACGATGTGCTTCAGTTCTATATTTTTTTAAAAGATTGAAAAACTCTGTACGTATCTTTTTATCTTCTATGTCGAGTGCCGATAAGTTGATAGAGATTCCAGTGCTTACATGAAACAAGGCTCTAAATGAGTTTTTTAAAACAATAGAGGTAATGGTATGATAATATTTCCCCTCTTTTGATAACTCTAAAAAGTGGTAAGGAGAGATAATATTGTTTCTATTGTCTATTAAGCGTACAAGAGACTCATATTTAACGACCTCTTTTGTTTTGTTATCAATAATTGCTTGAAAATGAGAGACAATATTGTAGGACTCTATTGCCTCTTTGAGCATAATAAATTGATTGAGCTTTTTAGTAGATTTTTTGGTCTCCTCTTCTAAAAAATTTTCAGCAACAATAAACTCTTCTTTGTTGGAAAGAATTTTTTTTAAGCCAATTTTTGCATTTTCAAAAGCATTTTCACCATAAGCTAGAGCAGATACAATAGAAAGCGTATAATCAACAATGCCAATTTTAATCTTTTGACTATTCACTTTTTCTTGAAATCTATTTAATGTTTGAACTAAATACTCTTTATCAATAAACTCATTATCTTCTTTTACAAAAACAAACTCACCATTGTCAAGTAGGTAAATTTGAGAAAAATGACACTCTTTTGGCATATGTTTTAACAACTCTTTGGCAAAAAGTTTTTGAAGGCGTTTTGTAATTTTATTGGTAAAAGAGTGTTTGAGATATTTAAACTCTTCAATCTTAATAAGGAGTAAGATGGCTTTTTTCTTTTGTTTTAAAAAGTCATTTAACTGTTTCTCATGATTGACAATTTCTGTAACAGGTAGAGAGAGAGTAATAAACTGTTCAATCTCCCCTTCAAAGTTTAATATGGGTTGAATGGTTGTCTTAAGATAGTAGATTGAACCATCCTTATTTTTATGCTTTAAGACACCACTCCATACCTCTTTGTGATGTGCAATTTTATTCCATACGGAATTGAAGAATTGTGGAGAATCTTTTTTAGACTTAATAAGGCTATGTGATTGACCAAGTAGTTCCTCTTTTGTAAAACCAGAAATTTGACAATAGCGTTCATTGACATAGGTAATAATACCATCTTGATTAATTTTAGAGATAATGGCTGAAGTCTTAGCAATGCTTTCATACTCTCGGCTAAGATGTTTTGCTTGAAGTTGATTTTTAATTTGACCAATCTGTTTTTCTAAGCTCTTATGGTTAATGGGTTTTTGTATATAGCCTTGAATACCATAATTAATACTCTCTTCTAAAATACTACTATTAAGGTGTGCCGAAATAATGATGATGGGAATTTCCATATCGATATCTCGAATCATTTTAATAAAATCATTACCATTAATATTGGGCATTAAGAGGTCAGTAATAATTAAATTAATATCATTTTCTTTAAATTTTTTAAAGGCATCTAATCCATCTTTGGCTTGAATAATATTGCTTGAAAACTTTTGAAGTACTTTGGTGGTGATTTGTCGAGTTAAGGTATCATCTTCTATGTATAAGATATTGAAGAAAAATTTATTTAATGTTTTTTCCAAAAATAATTACTCCCTTTTTGTATAGATATATTAATTTGAAATTTAATAAGGAATTGTAGAACAATTATTAAAATAGGAGGAGGATTTAGAAAATAATGCTTTGGGGTGATACTGATTGGTTACTTAAATATACAGTATAAATTTTATTTTTAATAAATGTGTTTTTTTACTTCACTTTTAAGCTTAATAATCTTTTTTAAACTATGGTCTTAGGCATCGAAACCCAAAGGGTGTAAGGTGAATTTACCTGCTGGGTATGGGTTGTTTTTTAGGAGGGGGTAGTTACCCTCTTATTTTCCCAACTCCTAAAAAGAGAAACAGAGAACTTGCAGAAACCAAGATAATAGAAGCTCCAGAAGCGACATCATACTCATAAGAAAACCACAATCCAAAGAGCGTAAACACGGAAGAAAAAAGTCCAGAGAGTAGCATCATAGAAAAGAGGCTATGGGAGAGTTTTTCAGCAATATACACAGGAATTGTTAGTAACGCAATGACCAAAATAAGTCCCACTACTTTAATGGCAACCACCACGGTAAGGGCAGAAAGTAGCAAGATTAGTGTGTAGAAAAAAGGCACATTAATACCACGTAAATTGGCATATTCGCTGTCATAAGAGACAGCTAAAATATCTCTGTACCAAAAGGTCATTATAGACACAATAAGTCCTAAAAGTCCTCCCATAAACCACAAATCAGCTTGGGAAACAGCTAAGATAGAACCAAATAAATAGCTCATAAAATCAGCTTGATAGCCAGGGGTAAGGTCAATGAGTACGACTCCTATTGCCATGCCCACAGCCCACATCAGACCAATGAAGGTGTCCATACGCTCACGATGTTTAAGGGTAATGGAGGCGATAATCAATGCCGATAAAACAGCAAATACAGAAGCTCCTAAAAAGATGGGTAAGCCAAAATAGACAGCAATCCCAATGCCACCGTAAGCCGTGTGGGCAATGCCTCCTGCTAAAAATACCATGCGATTGACCACAATGAGTGAACCAATAATTCCAGATGCTATGGAGACTAAAATCCCTGCGAGTAGGGCATTTTGAATAAAATCATAGCTAAGTGCTTCTAACATTGCTTTTCTCTTTTCACTATTTTTTCTCTTTAAATTTTTTAAAAAGCTCTACTTCACAAAAATGGTCATTTTTTTCTGATTTTAAATTGGAAATCTCATGGCTAGAGAGCGTTTTGTTAATGTGAACCACGGTGTTCGCATACTGCATAATAACTGAAATATCATGACTCACAACGATAATCGTAATATGACTATTAAGTTGTTCTAAGAGTTCATAAATCTGCTTTTGTCCCTCCACATCAATACTTGCTGTTGGTTCATCTAAAATCAAAATTTGAGGGTGTGCACACAAGGCACGGGCTATCATGACCCGTTGGCGTTGTCCACCAGAGAGTGAACCTATTTTTTCATTGGCAAACTTCTCCATGCCCACTTGTGCCAAAGCCCCTAAGGCACACATCTTCTCTTCATTCGCATAGCCAAAAAGAGGGCGTTTTGTACCAATGTGACCCATCAGAACCACTTCAATAACTTTAATAGGAAAATCAGTATTGACATTGGTATTTTGAGGAACATAGCCAATCTTGGCTAAATTCTTTTTAGGGGCTTCTCCAAAAGTACGTACTGTACCATTTTTAACGCTGTTAATGCCTAAAATAAGTTTAAGTAGCGTAGATTTTCCCCCACCATTTGGACCAATAATGGCTAAGAAATCTTTTTCTTGAACTTCTAGGTCGATGTTCTCTAAAATTGTCTGTTTTTCATAGGAAAAAGAGAGGTTTTTGATTTCGATTATAGGCATATTTTTACTTCTTTTGGGCAATAGCATTGGCTAACATAAGTAAGTTTTCAGCCCAATTTTCAGCCAAAGGAGAAGCTTTTATGACGGCTATGTCTAAATTGTTTGCAATGTTTTTAGAAGCTTTATCTGAAAATTCTGGTTGGGTAAAAATGGCAGATACTTTTGCCTCTTTTGCTTTTTTGATAATGCTTACTAAGGCTTTCATTTTAGGCTCTTTTCCCTCTACTTCAACAGGGAGTTGGATTAAGTTGTAACGCTCTGCAAAATAGCCCCATGAGGGGTGAAACACCATAAATTTTGTCCCCTTTGGGGTAGCTTCTAATATTTGCTTTATCTCTTTATCAATGCTATCTAGCTCTTTAATATAAGCTTCATAATTTTGTTTATAAAAATTTGTATTATTTGCATCTAAACTTACTAAAGTCTCATAGATGTTTTTAGCAATTATTTTTACATTAAGAGGGTCAACCCAAACATGGGGGTCAAACTCCTCTCTCTTCTCATGATGCTCATGATGCTCTTGATGCTCATGCTTACAGTTGTGATGTTCCTGATGCTTTTTGATGCCTTTGGAACTGTCAATCAGAAGCATGTTTTTGTTCTGATTAGAAAACTTTGGAAGCCAAACATTTTCAAACTCAACGCCTATGCTAAAATAAACATCAGCTTTGGTAATGGCTTTCATTTGAGAGGGTTTAGGCTGATAATTATGAGGAGAAGCCCCTTGACCTACCATCACAGTTACGCTTACTTTCTCACCTCCAATTTTTTGAACAAAAACTTTTTGAGGAATGATGCTGACAACAACATTAGTATTGGCAAAGATATAAAGTGTTAAAAGAGAAAAGAGAAAAGGAATTTTTTTCATGGGTATCCTATGTCAAAAAATTTAGATGGAATCATAGCATAATTTTGTTAATAAATTTTCAAAACAAAAAACAATATTTTTAAGACCTTTTAGATATAATAACTTCTAATTTTACTAACATATAATATAATATATAAAGGAAGTTTATGAGCGAAGAGAATTTAGACATACAAGAAGTGAAAATTGAAGATAGTATGAGAGGTTCTTACCTTGACTACTCTATGTCCGTTATTGTAGGACGTGCTTTACCTGATGCTAGAGATGGATTAAAACCAGTTCATAGAAGAATACTTTATGCCATGAGTGAGTTAAATCTTACGCATAGAGCTGCCTATAAAAAGTCGGCACGTATTGTTGGGGATGTAATTGGTAAGTATCACCCACATGGTGACAACTCTGTTTATGACGCTTTGGTTCGTATGGCACAAGATTTCTCTTTGAGGGCACCTCTTATTGATGGACAAGGAAACTTTGGTTCAGTCGATGGTGACAACGCAGCAGCGATGAGATATACCGAAGCCCGTATGACGAGCATAGCTGAAGAGCTTCTACGTGATTTAGAGAAAGATACTGTAGATTTTATTCCTAACTACGATGACTCTATGAGTGAACCTGATGTGCTTCCTTCTCGTGTGCCTAACTTGCTACTTAACGGTTCATCGGGTATTGCTGTTGGTATGGCGACCAATATTCCTCCTCACCGTATGGATGAACTCATTGAAGCACTTCTACATATACTTGACAACCCTAGCTGTGATGATAGTGAACTCCTCTCCATTGTCAAAGGTCCAGACTTCCCAACAGGAGGGATTATCTTTGGTAAAAAAGGGATTACCGATGCCTACACGACTGGGCGAGGACGAATTAAAGTTCGTGCTAAGACACACATAGAAGAGAAGAAAAATAAAGAGGTTATTGTTGTAGATGAGCTTCCTTATCAAGTCAATAAAGCACGTCTCATTGAAAATATTGCCCATTTAGTACGCGACAAACAGATTGAGGGGATTTCTGAAATTCGTGATGAGTCTGACCGTGAGGGTATGAGAATTGTCATTGAGCTTAAACGTGATGCGATGAGTGATATTGTCTTAAATAACCTCTTTAAGCAGACAAGCATGCAAAATACTTTTGGAATTATCATGTTAGCCATTGCCAACAAAGAGCCAAAAGTCTTTAAATTACGTGAGATGCTTGACTTGTTTTTACGCCATAGAAAAACAGTTATTATTAGAAGAACCATTTTTGACCTTGAAAAAGCAAAGGCACGAGCGCACATTTTAGAGGGTCTTAAAATTGCTGTGGATAACATTGATGAGGTTATTCGTATTATCCGTGAGAGTGAAGATACCGAGACAGCTAAACTCTCCCTCATGAGTAAGTTTTCTCTTTCAGAAATTCAAGCCCATGCTATTTTAGAGATGAAACTTAGACGGCTTACAGGTCTTGAAGTTGAGAAGATTGAAAATGAGTTAAAAGAGCTTTACGCCTTGATTGAGTATTTAGAGTCTATCTTAAAGAGTGAAACCATTCTTAACGGCATTATTGTAGATGAGCTTAAAGAGATTGGTGATAATTTTAAAGCACCACGTCGTACAGAGATTATTGATGATTATGATGACATTGACATTGAAGATTTAATCCCCAATGAGCCGATGGTAGTGACCATTACCCATAGAGGCTACATTAAACGTGTACCTGTGAAACAGTATGAGAAACAAAAACGTGGTGGTAAAGGAAAGATTGCTGTTACTACGCATGATGATGACTTTATAGAGCAGTTCTTTATCTCTTCTACGCATGACACGCTTATGTTTGTGACGGACATGGGGCAACTCTATTGGTTAAAAGTCTATAGAATTCCAGAGGGAAGCCGAACAGCTAAAGGTCGAGCAGTTTTAAACCTCATTAATCTTAAAGCAGATGAAAAAATAATGTCTATTATTCCTACGACTGATTTTAATGAAGACAAAGGTTTGGTATTCTTTACTAAAAAAGGAATTGTAAAACGTACCAACTTAAAAGAGTACTCCAACATTAGAACCAATGGTGTACGTGCGATTAATCTTGATGAAGATGATGCGATTGTAACGGCTAAAATTGTGATGCCTGAGACGCAATGGCTTTTTGTAACCACTAAAAAAGGTCAATGTATCAGATTTAAAGTCGAAGATGCAAGAGAGATAGGACGTGTGGCACGAGGGGTAACTGCCATTAAGTTCAAAATAGAAGATGACTATGTTTGTGGTGGTATTACCATTGACAATGAAGAGTCTGAACTTCTTATGCTTAGTGAAAAGGGTATTGGTAAGCGAACTACTGCTTCAGAATACCGAGAACAGAGTCGTGCAGGTAAAGGTGTAATCTCTATGAAGCTTAGCAAAAAGACAGGTGATGTGGTAGGTGTTGTACTTGTCGAAGAGGACAAAGACATGATGTGTCTCACCTCCATTGGTAAAATGATTCGTGTAGACATGCAAAGTATTCGTAAAGCAGGGCGAAATACTTCAGGGGTCATTGTGGTAAATGTTGAGAAAAAAGATACTGTTGTG
>Ga0256839_1003665_pt1 | contig 15656 bp, 9 predicted proteins | sample 354166metaG_FD_185968 | JGI IMG/M metagenome (GOLD analysis project Ga0256839, IMG submission 185968) | Hydrothermal vent microbial communities from Mid Atlantic Ridge, Atlantic Ocean - 354-166 | ecosystem: Environmental > Aquatic > Marine > Hydrothermal vents | place: Atlantic Ocean: Mid... | reverse complement strand
ACGCGCCGCCCCGGCGGTCGCCGGGGGGCTCGCCGCGCTGCGCCGTGCCTTCGGGCTGCTCGGGCGGGGCGTCGGGAGCACGGCCTTCCTGGTCGGGGGCGACGCTGCGCGGGACGGCCTTCCGCTCCTCGCGGGCGATCTCCACCTCGAGCCCACGCTTCCGGCTCCGCTGCATCTCGCCCACCTGCGCGGGGGAGCGCTCGATGCGGCCGGAGCCGCCGTTCCCGGGATCCCGGGCTTTCTCGCCGGGATCAACGGGCACGTGGCCTGGACGTCCGTGCACGCGGGAGCGGTGGTCACCGACCTCACCGCGGAGCGGGTCCGTCCGGGATCGCCTCCCCGGTACCACGACGGGCGCCGGTGGCGCGTCGCCTCGGTTCGGGAGGAGGAGATCCCCGTCCGCGGAGCCCCTCCGGAGCGGCTCGTCGTCACCACGACCCGGCACGGACCGCTGGTCGACCGGCTCCTCGGTGTCACGGGCGAATCCCTCGCACTCCGCTGGACCGGCGCGGACGCCGGAGAGGGGGTCTCCTCCCTCCTGCGGGCGGCGCGGGCGCGCACCGCGGCGGCCTTCCGGGCTGCCCTGCGCACGCACCGGGCGCCGGTGCTGGCCTTCCTTTTCGCGGATTCTCGCGGCGCCGGAGGGTTGCAGGTGGCAGGCGCGGTGCCGCGTCGGCACCTGCTCTCGGGCCTGCTGCCGACTCCGGGGACGTCGGACTGGTACGAATGGGGCGGGCCCGTCCCCTTCGACGAGCTGCCTTCGCGAACACTCGAGGAGATCGGGTCCGGGTCGGCCTTCCTGGTCGCCGCCGACGCATCCCTCTTCCGCAGGGACGATCCGAGTCGGGTCGACACGGTGTGGCGCACCGGGGAGCGGGCGCGCCGCGTCCGGACCCTGCTCCGCCGGCGGCTCGGCGCGGGGCCGGTGCAGCTCGGGGAGCTGGCCCCCGTGCTCGGGGACGTCGTCTCGCCCCACGCGACCGAGCTCGTGGAGCTCGTCGTGGCGCTCGCGGGGGACCCGGGCGCGCTCGGGCGCCGGGGCGAGGAGGTGCTGGAGGAGCTCCGCCGCTGGGATGGCGTGTCGGGGGTCGACCGGGTGGGCGCGTCGGTCTGGCACGTCTTCGTGGACCGGCTGCTCCGGCGGCTCTACCGGGACCGGCTGCCCCCGGGGCTTCTCGACCGCTATCTGGCGTTGCCCCACAGCCGGCCCCGGCACCTGGTTCTGGCGGTGCTCCGCGCCGCCCGGGCGGGCGGGACTTCGAGCCCGATCTACGAGGACCCATCCGAAGTCAGGGCAGCAGTTCAGGATGCTCTTCGCGACACGTGGCGCTGGCTCTCCGCGGAGCGGGGCGTGAGCCGGGCCCGGTGGACGTGGGGTGCCCTCCACCGGCTCGAGTTCCGGCCGCTTCCCCCGGCGGAAGCGGCCGGGGTGCGGGCCCTCGGACCCTGGCCGCATCCCGGCGACGGCCTGACCGTGGCGCACGCCGAGCCCGATCCGCTCCGGCCCTTCCGGGTCCGCTCGGCATCGACCTTCCGGATCTACGCGGACCTCGCCGAGGCGCGCAGCGCGCTGGTGGTGCTCGCGCCGGGCCAGGCCGAGGACCCGGCCTCCCCGCACCACGGGGACGGTGTGGCGGACCTTCGGAGCGGCCGCGCCGCGGGGCTCTCGATCAGCCCGATCTGGATCGCGGAGGGCGCCGCGTCGGAGCTCCTGCTGGAGCCGGCTCCGTGAGCGGCATCTTCTATGCCCGGGTTCCCGGCTTCTACGCGGAGGTGGAGCGGAGCCGCGAGCCGGCGCTCCGCTGTCGACCGGTGCTGGTGGGCGGCGATCCACGCAAGCGCGGAAGGGTCCAGGCCGCCACGCCCGAGGCGGTCCGCGCCGGTGTGCGCCCCGGGATGCCGATGCTCGAGGCCCTGGCCCTTTGTCCGGGTGCCGCCATCCGCCGGACCGATCTTCGGGCCTACCGCGAGGTGGCGCGGCGACTCCGCGTGCGGCTCGCGGAAGAGATGGGACGGGTCGAGCCGGAGGGGCTCGATGCCGCCTTCCTCGACCGCCCCCGGGTGCCCGGGTCGTCGGAAGAGGTGGCGCGCCGGCTCCAGGATGCGGTCCGGGACGAGCTCGGCCTGCCGCTCGCGGTGGGAGTTGCCGCCGTCCGTTTCGTCGCGCGTCTCGCCTGCGAGGAGGCCGGGTGGGAGGGCGCCCTCCGGGTTCCTGCCGGCCGGGAGCGCGCCTTCCTCGCGCCGCTCCCGGTCCATCGCCTTCCGGGGGTCGGGCCGCAGACGGCCGAGCGCCTCGCGGTGCTCGGAGCCCGGACGCTCGGCCAGCTCGCCACGCTCGACCCGGGCCCGCTGCAGGAGCTCCTCGGCAACCACGGACTCAGCCTGTGGCGGATGGCCCGGGGCGAGGGCGACGGGCGGGTTCGGGACGCGTTCCGCCCCCGCAGCCTCAGCCAGGAGACCACCCTGGCCGAGCCCACCATCGACCTCACCGCTCTCGAGTCGGCGCTCTCGCAGCTCACCGTGGGGCTCGAGGAACGGCTCCGGCTGCAGGGCCACGCGGCCCGCCGGGTGACCCTCAAGGTGCGCTACGCAGACGCCGGGACCGCCACCCGGACCGTCACCCGCGATCGTCCCGTGGCCGCCGCCCCGGAGCTTCAGCAGGTCGCGCGCACCCTGCTCGCCCGCACGCAGGCGGGTGTCCGCCCGGTCCGCCTCGTCGGGCTCTCCCTCTCCCACCTGGTTCCCAGGGAGCCTTCGGAAGAACGGCAGCTCGAACTCTTCTCGCCCTGAGCCGGCGTTCCGCAGGCTCGCCCACCGCCCCGACGACCACGAGGGCCCGGGCGCACGGCAGCAGGAGCGGCTCTCACCCGGAGCCGGTGCCGGGCGGCGCCCGCGCTCCGGCTCGGTGGCCCTCCGTTTCTCCCGCACTGCGGGAGGCAGGCCCTTTTCCCCCAGGGGGCAGGCGGGCTCAAGGGGGACCCCGGGCCGGCCGAATCGGGGTGCGGGGCGGCGGGCGGCTCCGCGCCGCTGCACCGGGGGTTCCGCATGGCCGAGCAGCCCGAACGCACGGAGGCCACGGGTGTCAACCGGCGCAAGTACGCCCGGGTCGGCACCGACCAGCTGGTCTCGTTCGCACCGGTGGACACCCGGGACCAGCTCGGGCTCGCGGTGGACCTCTCCCTCGGCGGGATACGCTTCGAGGCGGTGGGCTGCGAGATCCACCCCGGGGAGGTCCTGCGGATCACCTTCAATGTCCGCGACCACACCGTGGTGGCGGTGGGTCGCGTGGTCTGGGCCACCGAGGTCGACGCCTTCGTGACCGACGTGGGCCTCGAGTTCGTGGAGATCGACCCGCTCTCCCGGCGTCTGCTCGAGGAGGAGACCCGCGACCCGAAGGGCGGGGGGGCTGCCGCGTAGCCGGTGGCCCGACGGTCCCGCGTGGCCCCCCGGGGCGTCTCGTTGACACGGGAGTCGAAGGCCGCCTAGCCTGCCGGCCCATGCCGGACTTCCACCAGACCGGGGTGATCACCACCCTGCACCGGTTTCGGGATCCGGACCTCGAATCCCTCGAGGGCCAGCTTCTCGCCGCATCGAGGACCCGGCCGATCGCACTCGTCCTCCCCTGCCTGCACGCGGAGGTCCGCGGACCGGCGCTCAAGGGCATCGTCGAGGAGCTCGCGCGGGTCCGCTACCTGAAGCAGATCATCGTGAGCGTCTCGGGCACCGACCGGATGGCCGACTTCCAGGAGATGCGCGACTTCTTCGGCGGGCTCCGGACCGTCGACGGCGAGCCGCCCACCCTGCTCTGGAACGGGGGCCCGCGCCTGTCCGGGCTCTACCGGCGTCTGTCCGAGGAGGGGCTCGACGCGGGCGACGACGGCAAGGGCCGGGCGGTGTGGATCGCCATGGGCTACGTGCTCGCGTCCGGCGTCTCGCGGGTGGTGGCGATCCACGACTGCGACATCCTCGACTACTCCCGGGAGCTGCTCGCACGCCTCTGCTATCCGACGGCGCATCCGAACCTCAACTACGAGTTCGCGAAGGGCTACTACTCGCGGGTCACCGACCGGATGCACGGGCGGGTGACCCGGCTTTTCATGACGCCCCTGCTGAAGGCGATGCGCTCGGTGCTCGGCCCGGTTCCCTTCCTCGAGTACCTCGACTCGTTCCGCTACGCGCTCGCCGGCGAATGCTCCATGACCGTGGATCTCGCGCGCATCAATCGGATTCCGGCGGATTGGGGGCTCGAGGTCGGCCTGCTCGCGGAGGTGTTCCGCAACTGCTCTCCGAAGCGGATCTGCCAGGTGGAGCTGGTGCCGAACTACGACCACAAGCACCAGCCGCTGTCGGACGACGATCCCTCGCTGGGCCTTCACCGCATGGTGACGGACATCGCCTCCTCCCTGATCCGGAACCTCGCGAGCTACGGCGTCGAATTCGACGCGGGCTTCCTGAATACGCTGATCGCCGCCTACGTGCGCACCGCCCAGGATGCCATCGCCCGCTACAGCGACGACGCCGCCCTGAACGGCCTCGTCTTCGACCGCCACGCCGAGGAGGTCGCGGTCGAGACCTTCTGCCGGGCGCTGCGCGTGGCGGGCCTCGACTTCGTCCGCGACCCCATGGGTGCGCCGCAGATCCCCAATTGGAGCCGGGTGGCCGCGGCGTTGCCCGGCCTGTTCGCGGACCTCATCGAGGCGGTGGAGACCGACGCCCGCTGCTGAACGCCGCGGATGCCCCGCGGGGCTGGTGACGGTTCGGCCCAGTCGCTATCAAGGCCCGAGCCGGGGGGACAGGCATGCGGATCGGAACGATTCCCGTGGGCGGGGGGGCGCCGCTCGTCCTGATCGCAGGCCTGAACGTCCTCGAATCCGAGGAGGACGCCGTCGCCTGCGCCCACCGGCTCGGGCGGGTGGCCGCGCACCACCGCCTGCCGCTGGTATTCAAGGCCTCCTACGACAAGGCCAACCGCTCGGCGCTCGACTCGTACCGTGGCCCCGGGCTCGACGCCGGGCTGCGGATTCTCGAGCGCGTGAAGCGCGAGACCGGCCTGCCGCTGCTCACCGACGTCCACGAACCGGGGCACGCGAAGATCGCCGCCGAGGTGGTCGACTGCCTCCAGGTGCCGGCCTTCCTCTGCCGCCAGACCGACCTGATCGCAGCCTGCGCGGCGACGGGGCTTCCGGTCAACCTCAAGAAGGGACAGTTCCTGGCGCCGGAGGACGTCCGCCATGCGGTCGACAAGATCCGTCGGCTCGGAGGACGCGGCGTGCTCGTCACCGAGCGGGGAACGACCTTCGGCTACCGGAACCTGGTGGTGGACATGCGCGGGCTGGTGGTGATGCGCACCTTCGCGCCGGTGTGCTTCGATGCCACCCACAGCGTGCAGGAGCCCGGGGGCGCCGACGGCGCGACCGGAGGCGACCGCCGCTTCGTCGCGCCGCTCGCGCGGGCCGCGGTGGCCGTGGGCGTGGATGCGCTGTTCGTCGAGGTCCACCCGGCACCCGATCGGGCACCCTGCGATGCCGCCAGCCAGATCGACTTTCCGACCTTCGAGCGCCTCGTCTCCGAGGTGGTGGCACTCGACCGGATCCGGCGTTCCCAGGTCGGGGACCCGCCGCCCACGTGAGCGCCCGCGGCGGAGGCGCGGCGCCGCACGCCGGGCCGACCGCGTGGCTGCTCCTCGGCCTCTTCGCGGCGGCCCTCCGGTGGATCCGGTGGGAGCGCACCGCCGTGCTCTTCAACGACGGGCCGGTCTTCATCGAACTGGCACGGGCGCTCGCGCGCGGCGATGTGGCCGCGGCCCTCGCCCACGACTACCACCCGCTGTACCCGGCGGCGATCGCCCTGTTCGCGCCGGCGGTGGGCGACTTCGAGCTGGCGGGCGCGGTGGTCTCCATCGTGGGCGGCGCCTTGGCGACCGTCGCCCTGGCGTGGCTGATGGCAGGCGCCTACGGGCCGCGCACGGGCCTGGTCGCCGGTTGGCTCGCGGCGGTGCACCCCATCGCCATCGAGGTGAGCGCAGACGTCCAGAGCGAGGGTCTCTACCTGGCCTTCTTCGCCGCGTCGGTGGCCCTCTCGCTCGCCGTCCTGCGCCGGGGCAGAGCGCGCGCCGCGGTCGGCGCGGGGCTCGCGTCCGGGGCGGCCTACCTGGTGCGGCCCGAAGGACTCGGCGCCGGGCTCGGGCTGCTGGCCGCCCTGGCCGGGCTGGCCATCCTGCGCCGGCTGCCGGCAGGGCGCGCCCTCGGGCTCGGGGCGGTGGCCGCGGCCGGCATTGGCGTCGCGGTGGCCCCGTATGCCGCCCTGCTCTCGTGGGAGGCGGGGGAGGTGGTGCTCACCCGCAAGAAGAGCCTGGAGGACCTGACCGGCCTGTCCCTCCGCTTCCGGCTCCCGGCCGAGGTGCGGCCTCCCGCGGCCGGCCCGCCGCGGGTCGGCACCCCCGAGCCCGCATCGCCGTCCCGGGCGGCGGAGGAGCGGGGCCTCGCGGCGGGCCTGGCCGACCTCGGCGAGACGACCCTTTCGACCCTTCGGCCGGAGTTCCTCCTGCTGCTTCTCGTGGGTCTGCGCCGGCGGGCGCCGCCGGACCCGGCGCGGACCTGGCTTCTGGGTGCGCTGCTCCTGCTCTTCGGCGCGGTGCTCGCGCTGATGGCCCTGGAGGTGGGCTACGTGAGCCGCCGCCACGTGCTCCCCCCCGCCCTCCTGCTGCTGGGGCGGATGGCGCTCGGCGTCGAGGGGATCGCGGCGTGGCTGGCCGCGAGGATCCGCTCGCGGGACCCCGCCCGCGGCGCGGCGGCGTCGATCGCGATCGCGGCGCTCGCGGTGGCCGCGCCGGCCCTCGGAAAGGCGCTTCGCCCCGCCCGGACCGATGCCCTGCCGGAGCGGCGGGCTGCCGAGTGGCTGGCAGCCTCCGGGCTCCCGTCCGGCCGGCTCGCCGCCCACCGGCGCCGGGTCGCCTACTACGCCGGGCTACCCTACCAACCGCTCCGGCTGGTGCCTGACGCGCGGCCCCGCGCCTACCTCGCCGACAAGGGAGTCCGCTACGTGATCGCCGATCTCGAGGAGTACCCCTGGGTCACCCGGGAATCCGGCCTCCGGCCGCTCCACTTCGAGGAGCACGAGGGAATCCGCGTGGGCGTCTTCGAGGTGGTGCCGGCGGGCCCGGTGCGGGAAGGAGGCTAGATGCTTCGCCGCTACAGCGAGGTGGTGCGCGGCATTCTCATCGCTGCCGACCTGGTGCTGATCGCGGCCTCCTGGCTCGCGGCCTATGCGATCCGCTTCCACACGGTCTTCGACGCGCCGCGCGGCATCCCCGAGTTCACGCCCTACGCGGCCCTTCTGATCCTGATCCTCCCGCTGTGGCACTGGCTGTTCCGATCCCGGGGCCTCTACGAGGCCCGGCGGACAGCGCGGCTTTCGGCGGAGCTGGCCGCGGTGGTGGCGGCCACGGCCAGCGGCGTGGTGCTGCTGGTGGCCGTCGCCTTCTTCACGCGCTCCTACTTCTATTCCCGCGGTGTGATCGCGCTGTTCGCGGTGCTCTCCGTGGTCTCGGTGGCGGGATTCCGGCTGCTGGCCCGGCTCTTCCTCCGGGCACTCCGTCGCCGCGGCTACAACCAGCGCTATGTGCTCGTCGTCGGGGCGGGGGATCTCGCGGAGGAGGTGATCGCGCGCATCAGCGCCCACCCCGAGGTCGGAATCCGGGTGGTGGGCGTGCTCGCGGGGGAGGACCGCGGTCCCGGGCGGAAGGTCGCGGGTGTTCCGGTGGTGGGGAGCTATGGCGCCGTCAAGTCGGTGCTCGCCGAGCAGCGGGTCGATCAGGTGATCCTGGCGCTGCCCCGGGAGGACGCACCGGTGATGGAGAAGGTGCTCTCGGACCTCGACGACGAGCTCTGCACGGTCCACCTGGTGCCCGATCTCCTCCATGTGATGACCCTCCGCTCCTCGGTGGACGAGCTCGACGGGCTGCCGATCATCCACCTCCGGGAGAGCCCGCTCGTCGGATGGGCGGCGGTGCAGAAGCGGGCCTTCGACCTGGTGGTCTCGGCGACGGCGCTGGTGCTGCTCTCGCCCCTGCTCGCAGCCATCGCGCTGGCGATCCGGCTCGTGGACGGGGCTCCGGTCCTCTACGGCCAGGAGCGCATGGGGCTCGACGGGGTCGTCTTCCGCTGCCTCAAGTTCCGGACCATGCGGCCCGACTCCGAGGCGGCCACCGGACCGGTGTGGAGCTCGCCGGACGACCCCCGGCGCACGCGGCTCGGCGCCTTCCTCCGGCGCACCAACCTGGACGAACTCCCGCAGCTCTGGAACGTGCTGCGCGGCGACATGAGCCTGGTGGGGCCGCGCCCCGAGCGCCCGGTATTCATCGAGCAGTTCCGGCGGGAGATCCCGGGCTACATGCTGCGGCACAAGGTCAAGGCGGGGCTCACCGGGTGGGCCCAGGTGCACGGCTGGCGGGGAGATACCTCGGTGCAGGAGCGTGTCGAGCACGACATCTACTACATCCAGAACTGGTCCCTGGGCCTCGACATCCGCATCCTGCTCATGACCGTCTGGAGGGGATTCCGCAACGCCTACTAGCGCCGGCCCGGGGCGCGGCGGCGCTCAGCGACGCGGGCCCTCGGCGCGGATCCGCTCGAGCGCCTCCGCCAGCTCGCGCCGGAAGCGCGGGCGGGAGAAGCCTTCGGCGTGGCGACGGATGGCCTCCGGACGGAAGGCGTCCTCCATGGCCTCGAAGCGCCGGACGGCATCGGCAAGGGCGGCCGGGGTCTGCGGCTCGAAGAAGAGACCGGTCGGGCTGCGCCCGGCGGGATCCTCGGGGGGGACCACGGTCTCGGTGGCACCTCCGCGGCCGAAGGCGATCACCGGGCGCCCACAGGCCTGGGCCTCGAGGGGCACGATCCCGAAATCCTCCTCCTGCGGGTACACGAGGGCCCGGCAACGGGCGTAGAGCTCGGCCAGCCTCTCGTCGGAGACGCGCCCGAGGAAGCGCACCCGGGCGGGAGCCCGTGCCTCGAGCCGGGCCCGGGCCGGCCCCTCACCCACCACCACGAGCGGGCGATCGAGCTGGCGGAAGGCGTCGAGGACGAGGTCCTCCCGCTTGTAGGGCACGAAGCCCCCCACGAGCAGATAGGGCCGCTCGCCGGCAGTCCCCCGGATGCGGAAGCGGTCGGTGTCGACGGGCGGATGGATCACCTCGGCGCTCCGGCCGTAGGTGCGCGCGATGCGGTCGGCCACGGTGCGCGAGATCGCGATGAACCGGCTCACGGAGTCGACGCCGCTGGTGCGGAGGTCGAAGCGCCGGAGCCATGCGACGAGGGGGGTGGCCAGGATCCGCAGCGCGCCGCGGCCGAGGTAGGCGTCGACCTGGTTCCAGACATAACGCATGGGGGTGAAGCAGTAGCAGACGTGCAGGGTTCCGGGCGCCGTGGGAACGGACTTCGCGACCGCGTGGCTCGTGGAAAGGACGAGGTCGTAGCCCCGGAGGTGGAATCGGCCGATGGCCCAGGGAAAGAGCGGGAGGAAGAGCCGGTAGTGACGGGCGATTCCGGGAAGGCGCGAGAGCGGGGAGGCGTGGATGCGCAGCCGGTCGATCGGCTCCGAGGTGCTTCCCGGAACGTGGATCAGGGTATAGAGGTCCGGGTCGGGAAAGAGGGCGGCCACGTCCTCGAGGACGCGCTCGCCCCCCCGCATGCCGGTGAGCCAGTCGTGGACGAGGGCGACCCGCACGGCGGGCAGGGTAGGGGAGGGCGCCGGGCGGACAAGCGCCCGCTCAGCGAGCGATCTCCAGCTCGGTCGGCGGGCCGGGCACGGCGAAGAGGCGACCTCCCGCGAGCGTGGCCTCTTCGAAGAGCCAGGTCATCGCGAGGCGGAGTCCGGGGTGCCGCCAGAGCAGGTCGCCCCGGCCGTCGCCGTCGTAGTCGCCGCTGCCCGCGGCCTGCCACCCGGCAGCGGGCGCGGGGATCCAGGGTCCGGGGGTGGAGACGCCGTCCTCGAGCAGGTCGATCCGCAGACGCGCCGCGCCCGGGTCGTGCCAGGCGAGGTCGAGGTCGCCGTCGCCATCGAAATCGGCAGGCGGCAGCAGCGCGATCCCGGGACCCGGGTCCGGAAGGCGATGCACCTCGACGGCGGCACCGCCCGCCAGGATCCAACCCTCCGTGGCACCGGAGTCGAGGTTGCGCAGGAGCAGGTCGGCATCGCCGTCGCCGTCGAGGTCGTCGGCGCGCAGCAGGGTGAAGCCGGTCGGGAGCGTGGGCAGGGGATCCACGCGCTCTACCGCGGCGCCGTCGAGGTGCATCACCCAGAGCCGCTGGTCCGGGGTTCGCCACAGGAGGTCCTCGCGCCCATCGGCGCCGAAGTCCCCGATGGCCACGAGCTCCGTGATCGTGGGGACGGTGACGGAGCTGCGGAACTCGGAGACCCCCTCGTGCTCGAAGGCCAGCGTGAGCCGTCCCGTCTCGATCCGCCGCCAGAGGAGGTCGGTTCGCCCGTCGCCGTCGAAGTCCCCGGCACCCTCGAGCTCGAAGCCGAGCCGGCCGAGGGCGGGAAGGTTGCCCTCCTCGCCGCCCGAGCCCTCCTCGACCCGTAGCGTCCGGAGCACGCCCGCGGCGGCATCCGCGAAGAGCAGGTCCTCGGTCCCGTCTCCGTCGAGATCGAGGCGGGCGCCCACCGGGGTTCCCGGGCGCTGGAGGGGCGAGCCGGGCGCCGGCGGGGCGGGGGCCACGGCCGCTCCGAAGCGCACCGGCTCCGAGCTCGGCGAGAAGGGGCCGCGGTTGCCGAACAGGTCGTAGGCCGCCACCCGGAGCTCCAGCGTCTCGCCCGGCGCCCCGGCAACGGTGGCGCGGTTGGAGGTCACCAGGAGATCCGGCTCCTCCCCGAAGGGGGCGCCGTTGCGGGAGATGAACACGCCGTAGAGCAGCACCGGCCCCTCCGCCTCCTCCCAGGTGAAGGTGGCCTCGGTGGCGCCGGGAAGCTCGACCACGGCCACGGCGGGATCCGGCCCGAGTCCGAGCAGGGCCCCGGCGAGGGCGGTCGCGAGCGCTTCACGAAGGAGTTTCCCCGTCGGCATGGCGCGCAACTCTCCATCGCGGCTCCGTGTGGGGGGACCCGGCCGCGTGATCGGGTGCGGGAGGCAGCTCGAGGACGGCGGCGCGTCCGCATGGGAGGACCCCCACCTGTCGGGCGCGGATTCTTCCGACCCGAGGCGGGGCATTCCGTGCGGTGGATCACGCTTTTCGGGGTGGGAAGCCTTCGTCGGGAACTTCACCCGGTCGGGTGGGGAAAGCCCGTCAGAAATGCGGGTGGGAAGTCCCGCGCAAGTGGGCTCAGTCCTCGTCCTCCGCCGCCCCGGGCGGGAGCAGCGCGAGCTCCAAGACCTGGTCGACGGTGTCCACCAGCTGGATCTCGAGGGCCTTGCGGACGTCCTGGGGCACGTCGACCAGATCCTTCTCGTTGCGGCGGGGCAGGATCACCGTGCGGATCCCGGCACGCGCGGCGGCGAGGATCTTGTCCTTGATGCCCCCCACCGGGAGCACCCGCCCTCGGAGCGAGATCTCGCCGGTCATGGCGAGGTGGCTGCGCACGCGGCGGCCGGTCAGCAGCGAGACCAGCGCCGTGACCAGCGCCACGCCGGCCGACGGCCCGTCCTTGGGCACTGCACCGGCGGGGACGTGGAGGTGGATCTCGCCGCCTGCGAGGACGGGGTGGCGGATTCCCAGGCGCTCCGCATTCGCCCGCACCCAGGAGAGGGCGGCCTCGGCCGACTCCTTCATCACCTCGCCGAGCTGTCCGGTGAGCCGCAGGCGAACCCCCTCGCCCCCGGGGCTGGCGGTGGCCTCGATGAACAGGATGTCGCCGCCGTGCGGCGTCTTCGCGAGCCCCACCACCACGCCGGGCATCCGGGTGCGCTCGGCGGTCTCCGGCAGGTGCGGCGGGGGGCCGAGTGCCCTGCGCACGAAGGCCGCATCCACCACGACCCGTTTGTCCCCCTCGGCGATGCGGAGCGCCACCTTGCGCATCAGCGCCGCGAGGTTCCGGTCGAGGTTTCGGACCCCGGCCTCCCGGGTGTACTCGTGGACGAGCACCTCGATGGCATCGTCCCGGACCTCCACCTGTTCGGGCGTGAGGCCGTGGGCCTCGAGCTCTCGCGGAACCAGGTGGTGGCGCGCGATGGCGAGCTTCTCCCGGTCGGTGTAGCCGGGGATCTCGATGAGCTCCATGCGGTCGAGGAGGGCGGCGGGAATGGTGGCCACGTCGTTGGCGGTCGCGATGAACAGGACCCGCGAGAGATCGAAGGGCACCTCGAGGTAGTGGTCCGTGAAGGTGTGGTTCTGCTCGGGGTCGAGCACCTCGAGCAGGGCCGCGGCGGGATCCCCCCGGAAGTCCGCCCCGAGCTTGTCCACCTCGTCGAGCAGGAAGACCGGGTTGCGGGAGCCGGCGCGCCGCAGGCTCTGGATGATGCGCCCGGGCATGGCGCCGACGTAGGTGCGGCGGTGACCGCGGATCTCGGCCTCGTCGCGCACGCCGCCGAGGGAGGCCCGCACGAAGTTGCGCCCCATGGCGCGGGCGATGGAGCGGCCGAGAGAGGTCTTGCCCACACCGGGCGGGCCCACGAAGCAGAGGATCGGAGCCTTGGCCTCCGGGGCGAGCTTGCGCACCGCGAGGTACTCGAGGATCCGGTCCTTCACCTTGTCGAGCCCGTGGTGGTCCTCGTCGAGGATGCCCCGTGCCTCGGCGAGGTCGAGATGGTCCTCGGTCTCCACGGACCAGGGCAGGTCGAGGATCCACTCGAGGTAGGTCCGGATCATGTGCCGGTCGGGCGCGTGCTGGGGAATGGAGGCAAGCCGCCGCAGCTCGCGCTCCGCGTGCTCCCGAACCTCCTCGGGAAGCTCCGTCGCCTCGAGGCGTTCCCGCAGCTCGTCGACTTCGCGCATGCTCGCGTCGCTCTCGCCGATCTCTCCCTCGATGTCCCGCATCTTCTGGCGGAGCAGGCGCTCGCGGCGCTTCGGGTCGAGATTCTGCGCCTCGGCTTCGGAGCGCAGGTTGCGCTGCGCCTCTGCGATGGTGACCTCGCGCTCGAGGTGGCCGGCGAGGGTCTGAAGACGGCGGGTGGCATCCGGCTCGGCGAGGAGCGCCACCCGCTCCCGGGTCGGCAGGGGTAGGGTGCTGGCGATGAGGTCGGCGAGGAGCGCCGGGCTCTCGATGGACGAGACGAGCGTCTTCCACTCGCCCGGGTAGTCGTCGCGCAGATCGATCACCCGGTGGGCGAGCTCCACGACGCGCGCCCGGGCCGCCGCCTCCGCCTCGGGGTGGGGCGTGGGCTCGGGCACCGGCTCGATCCGGACCTTCAGGAAGGGCTCGCGCGCGACGCGCTCCACGAGACGCACCCGGCCGAGACCGGCCACCACGGCGTGTCGGCTGGCCGCGTCGGGCCGGGGAGCGACCACCTTCACCACCCGCCCGACACACGCGATGGGTTCGAGGTCCTCGAGGTCGGGCTCCTCGGTCGCCGGGTCCTTCTGGGTGGCGATCACGAGATAGCCACCCTCCCCGGCGGCCTCGAGGGTGGCGAGGGAGGCCCGGCGGCCGACCGCGAGGGGGGCGGTCACCCCCGGGAAGACGACGGTGTCGCGCACCGGCAGGAGCGGAAGCACCGCGGGGAGCTCGATCCGCTCCTGGCCGCCGTAGAGCACGTTCACCGATTCGTCGGACACCGATTCCCCCTGCGTCCCGGTCCGGCGCCGTCACGCGCGCGGAGCCGTCGGCGCCCCACGGCGCGCCCATCTGCGGCGGCCACGGCTCGCGACGGCCAGCGGCTCGTCCCGGCCGCGGGCTGCCGCCGGGTCGGGAACCGGGCAAAGCTACGCACCGCCACGGGCCGGTCAAGCGCGGCGCCGGTGCCGGGACGGCCCAACTAGCGGCATTCGTTGACGGATCCGGGTCACCGCCCTAGTCTCCGAGCCCCTCGCCCGGGTGGCGGAATTGGTAGACGCGCATGGCTCAGGACCATGTGGCCGCGAGGCCGTGCTGGTTCGACTCCAGTCCCGGGCACCATCCGCTCCAAAGGCCGGGCCCTTCGCCCCCGCGGACGGGATCAGGCCCCTGAGGTCGCGCGCAGCGCTGCGAGGGCGGCCTCCACGGCGTCGAGCTCCGCGAGCGCGGCCTCCCAGCGCGCGAGCTGGCCGCTCAGGGCGGCCTCCACCCGCCTGCGCTCGGTGGCGAGGGCCCTGCTGTCGGTGCCGGACCGCCAGATCTCGGGCGCGCCGAGAGCCCGGTCGATCTCCGCCCGCCGGGCCTCCGCCTCCCCGATGGCGGTCTCGAGGGCCTCCACCTCGCGGTGGAGCACCGCTCGCCGCCGCTGCAGTTCCTTCTGCCGTTGCCGCCGGGTGGTGGCCGGCGTGGCCGTGGCCGATCCCGGGGGCTTCGGCCCGGGTGGGGCCTCCCGCTCCCGCCGGAGCCGTGCGAGCAGCTCCGCAACCCCGCCGCGGATCTCGTGGAGCTCCCCGTCGCGGAGCTCGAGGATGCGCGTGGCTACCGCCTCGAGGAGGCTCCGATCGTGCGAGACGAGGACCAGGGTTCCCCGGGTGCCCGCGAGCGCTTCGCGGAGCACGTCGCGGGCATCGAGGTCGAGGTGGTTGGTGGGCTCGTCGAGCAGCATCAGATTCGCCGGACGGAAGAGCAGCCGCGCAAGGGCGAGCCGCGCCTTCTCGCCCCCGGAGAGCACCGAGACCCGGCGCTCCACGGCGTCCGCCGGGAAGAGGAAGGCGCCGAGGTGGTCTCGGATCCGGGCGTGCTCTTCGCCCCGCGCCACGCGGGCGAGCTCCTCGAACACGGTGCGGGACGGGTCGAGGTCGAGCAGCGTGTGCTGCGCGTAGCTCGCGATCTCGACGCCGTGTCCCCGGCGGACCTCGCCCCGGTCCGGGACCAGGGTTCCGGCGAGGATCCGCAGCAGTGTGGACTTGCCGGCTCCGTTGCGGCCCACCAGCGCGACCCGATCACCCCGGGCCAGCTCGAGGTCGACGCCCCGGAGCACCGCCCGCCCTTCGAAGTGCTTCTCGACCCCGGAGAGCCGGAGGACGAGGTCTCCCGAGCGCGGCGGCTCCGGGATCCGGATCACCGGTCGCCTTCGGGGCGTCTCGGGCGGGAGCTCGGGGAGCGCGGCGGCCCGTCTTTCGAGCGCGCGGATCCGACTTCGCACCTGGCGGGCCTTGCTCGCCTTGGCACGGAAGCGTTCGATGAAGCGCTCCTCGCGGGCGCGCTGCCGCGCCTCGCGCTCGCGCGCCCGGCGGGCCTCTTCCAGCCGGCGGGCCCGGACCTCCTCGTAGCGCGAGAGCGGCCCGTCGAAGACCACCAGGGAGCCGCCGGCCAGCTCGGCGATCCGGGTGGCGTGGCGCGCCAGGAAGGTCCGGTCGTGGGTCACCACCACGAGGGCGCCCGGGTAGCCCTCGAGGAAGGACTCGAACCATTCGACGGACGGCAGGTCGAGGTGGTTGGTCGGCTCGTCGAGGAGCAGGACCTCGGGCGGGTCCGCGAGCAGGCGCGCGAGCTCGACTCGCATGCGAAAGCCCCCGCTGAGGCGATGGAGGGGAGTCTCCGCGAGCGCCCCGTCGAGTCCGAGCCCGGCGAGGATCCGGTCCACCCGCGCCTCGCGGGAGAAACCCCCG
>Ga0256839_1003664_pt1 | contig 15658 bp, 11 predicted proteins | sample 354166metaG_FD_185968 | JGI IMG/M metagenome (GOLD analysis project Ga0256839, IMG submission 185968) | Hydrothermal vent microbial communities from Mid Atlantic Ridge, Atlantic Ocean - 354-166 | ecosystem: Environmental > Aquatic > Marine > Hydrothermal vents | place: Atlantic Ocean: Mid... | reverse complement strand
GGCGACAACGTCAAGATGACCGTCGACCTGATCGCCCCGATCGCGATGGAAGAAGGCCTGCGCTTTGCGATCCGCGAAGGCGGCCGTACCGTCGGCGCCGGCGTGGTCTCCAAAATCATCGAGTAAAACAACTCGTTGCATTGGGGCGGGAGATGGGCTACCATCCCCGCCCTTTGTTCGTGGCCGGATGTTTTTCGGCCATTACAGGACAGTAGCTCAATTGGCAGAGCAGCGGTCTCCAAAACCGCAGGTTGGGGGTTCGATTCCCTCCTGTCCTGCCATCTCATTTCAAGGTTGCAGGGGTTTTCATTCGTGGTCACCAAGGCCGAACAACAGGCGTCTCCTCTGGATACCGTCAAGCTGGCGCTATCCTTGCTGATTCTGATCGCCGGCATCGCCGGGTATCACTATTTCGAGGAAGAATCCCAGTTGCTGCGTGTGCTGGGCATATTGGCCGTGGTCGGTGTGGCGGTGGCCATTGCCGCGACCACGGATATAGGCCGCCGCACGCTGGCCTTCTTCCGGGAGGCCCGCGTCGAAGTGCGCAAGGTCGTTTGGCCGACCCGCCAGGAAACCGTTCAGACCACCATCGCCGTGCTGGTGATGGTGTTCATCGTTGCGATCATGCTGTGGCTGGTGGACATGTTCCTCGGCTGGGGCGTGCGCTCGCTGCTGGGATAAGGAGTCGATTATGGCCAAACGCTGGTATGTGGTTCACGCCTATTCGGGTTTCGAATCCTATGTGAAGAAGGCGCTGGAAAGCCGGATCGCCATGTCGCCGCACAAGGACAAGTTCGGCGAGATCCTGGTGCCGACCGAGGAAGTGGTCGAGATGCGCGAGGGCCAGAAGCGGAAGAGTGAGCGCAAGTTCTTCCCCGGCTATGTGCTGGTCGAGATGGAGATGACTGATGACACCTGGCATCTGGTCAAGGAAGTGCCGAAGGTGCTTGGCTTCATCGGTGGCACCAGTGACAAGCCCGCACCGATCACCGAGGCCGAGGCCAACCAGATCCTCAACCGGGTGCAGGAAGGCGTCGAGAGTCCGCGTCCCAAGGTGCTCTACGAGGTGGGCGAGGTGGTGCGCGTCAACGACGGTCCCTTCAACGACTTCAACGGAGTGGTCGAAGAGGTCAACTACGACAAGAACAAGCTGCTCGTCTCGGTGCAGATCTTCGGTCGCTCCACCCCGGTGGAGCTGGACTTCTCGCAGGTCGAGAAGGGTTAGAGACTTCGCGGTATGCCCGTCAGGGCGGGCCGCAAGAAACGCTTCGTCGTGCTCCGTCGCGTCGGAGGCTGTGTTCATTCAAGAGCGGGGAGGGCGAACCCGGAAGCCGCAAAGGCGGCATTCGTACAGTAGCCCGTTTGTACCCGAGGAGATTTTGCCGTGGCAAAGAAAATCGAAAACTACATCAAGCTGCAGGTGCCTGCAGGCGAGGCCAATCCGAGCCCGCCGGTCGGCCCGGCCCTGGGTCAGCATGGCCTCAACATCATGGAGTTCTGCAAGGCGTTCAACGCCAAGACACAGGAAGTCGAGAAGGGCATGCCTCTGCCGGTGGTGATTGCGGTCTACACCGACAAGAGCTTTACCTTCGAGATCAAGACGCCGCCCGCGTCCGTGCTGCTGAAGAAGGCGGCCGGTATCAGCAAGGGCAGCGGCACCCCGAACACCGACAAGGTGGGTAAGGTGGCCCGCGCGCAACTCGAAGAGATTGCGACCACCAAGATGAAAGACCTCAATGCCCATGACATGGACGCGGCCGTGCGCATCATCGCCGGCAGCGCGCGCAGCATGGGCCTGGAAGTGGAGGATTGATGCCATGGCCAAGCTCAGCAAGCGCATGAAGATGATCGAGGAGAAGGTCGACAAGACCCGCCAATACGCGATCGACGAGGCCCTTGAGTTGCTCAAGGAGCTGTCCACCGCCAAGTTCGATGAATCCGTCGATGTGGCCGTCAATCTGGGTGTTGATCCGCGCAAGTCGGACCAGAATGTTCGCGGCTCCAGCGTACTGCCCCACGGTACCGGCAAGGATGTGCGCGTCGCCGTGTTCACCCAGGGCGAGAACGCCGAAAAGGCAAAGGAAGCCGGTGCCGATGCCGTTGGCATGCAGGACCTGGCCGAAGCCATGAAGGGCGGTGACCTCAATTACGATGTGGTCATCGCCAGCCCCGACGCCATGGGCGTGGTCGGCCAGCTGGGTCAGTTGCTCGGTCCGCGCGGTCTGATGCCCAACCCGAAGGTCGGTACGGTATCCCCCGATGTGGCGACCGCGGTGAAGAATGCCAAGGCCGGTCAGGTGCGGTACCGCACCGACAAGGGCGGAATCATCCATGCCTCCATCGGCAAGGCCAGCTTCGATGTCAACGCGCTGCGCGAAAACCTCGAGCATTTGCTGGTGGACCTGAAAAAGGCCAAGCCGTCCACGGCCAAGGGGCAGTATCTGAAAAAGGTGTCGGTATCCACCACCATGGGAGCCGGCGTTTCGGTCGATCAGTCCAGCCTCGATATCGGCAACTGACCGGCCAACGGATCTTTGGGAAGGGCGTCACCGGTGACTGGGTGACGGCCACTCGTCAAAGACCGCAGGTGCGTGCCTCCGGGCGCGCTTAATTTCCTGCGCAGACGATCTTCTGAGACAGGAAATATCCTGGTCAATGAGATCGTTTCAGGGAATCGGAGCGCCGGGCGACCGGTGAACCGGACAGGGACAGGGTCGCAGCCCGTACGCGGGCCGCGATATGGTTCATTAATCAGGAGTAATGATATGCCTTTAACCCTACAGCAAAAGCAGGCGGTGGTGGCGGAAGTCGCGGAAGCCGCGAAGGATGCCCACTCTGTGATTGCTGCTGAGTATGCAGGCTTGTCGGTTGCAGACATGACCGCTCTGCGCAACGCCGCTCGTGAATCGAATGTATATGTCAAGGTGATCAAGAACACGCTGGCCAGGCGTGCCTTCGACGGTACCGATTTCGATTGCATGCGCGATGCGCTGTCCGGTCAGCTGGTCTTCGCATTCTCGATGGAGGATCCCGGTGGCGCCGCGCGCGTGATCAAGGATTTTGCCGCCAAGAATGATCGGCTGGTCGTCAAGGCGATTGCCTTCGGCGGCGAGCTGCTTGATCCCTCGGAACTCAAGCGACTGGCATCCCTGCCTACCTACGAGCAGGCAATCAGCATGCTGATGTCGGTGATGAAAGCACCGGTCGAAAAGCTCACCCGCACCCTCAACGAGGTTCCGGGCAAGCTGGTCCGCACCGTGGCCGCCGTCCGCGACGCCAAGCAGTAAACCCTTTTATCTATTCATTTTCTGTTTCAGGAGAAAGACACAATGGCAGTTTCAAAAGAAGACATTCTGGAAGCGATCGCGAACATGTCCGTCATGGATGTGGTTGACCTGATCGCCGCCATGGAAGAGAAGTTCGGCGTATCCGCCGCTGCGGCCGTCGCTGTAGCCGCTCCGGCCGCTGGCGATGCCGGTGGCGAAGCCGCCGCCGAGAAGGACGAGTTCGATGTCGTCATGACCAGCTTCGGTGGCAACAAGGTTGCCGTCATCAAGGCGGTCCGCGGCATCACCGGCCTGGGCCTCAAGGAAGCGAAGGAAATGGTCGAGGGCGCGCCCACGACCGTCAAGGAAGGCGTTTCCAAGGCCGAGGCCGAGGACATCCAGAAGCAGCTGCAAGAGGCTGGCGCCGAAGTCGAGCTCAAGTAATCCTTGGATTCGCAACATGGAGCGGGCGTTCGCGCCCGCCCCTGAACGGGTATGGGCTGATGACTGTCTGGTCATCGGCCCGCATCCGTTTGTATCGCCTGCATCAACCGGGCGAGCCATGCCGCAAGGCATGCATTAAGAAAGCGTTGAGTTAATCAGGGGTGCTGCTCCTGCCGGATCCGCAGTGGTTTCGCCGCCACCGCATCCGTCGGCTGCCCCGTCGAGAATCAATGAGGAAATTAAATGGCCTACTCATCCACCGAGAAAAAACGCATTCGCAGGGACTTCGGCAAGCGCGCCGCGGTCATCGACGAACCCTATCTGCTTGCGATCCAGGTTGATTCCTACAAGCGTTTTCTTAATGTCGAGGGCAACAACCAGGAAGGCACCGGTCTGCAGAGCGCCTTCCAGTCGATCTTTCCCATCGTCAGTTTTTCCGGTGCCGTGGAGCTGGAGTATGTCAGCTACCGCATCGGCAAACCGGTATTCGATGTCAAGGAATGTCAGATCCGTGGCCTGACCTATGCCGCGCCGCTTCGAGTGCTGGTGCGCCTGGTCATCTATGACAAGGACGCATCGGCCAAGAACCGCTCGGTCAAGGACATCAAGGAGCAGGAAGTCTACATGGGCGAGATGCCGCTGATGACCGAGAACGGCACTTTTGTCATCAATGGCACCGAACGGGTCATCGTCTCCCAGTTGCACCGCAGCCCGGGCGTCTTCTTCGATCATGACAAGGGCAAGTCCCACAGCTCCGGCAAGCTGCTGTTCTCGGCTCGGGTGATTCCCTATCGTGGTTCCTGGCTGGACTTCGAGTTCGATCCGAAGGACTCGCTGTTCGTGCGCATCGACCGTCGCCGCAAGCTGCCGGCGACCATCCTGCTGCGTGCGCTGGGCTATGACACCGAGCAGATGCTCGATATCTTCTTCGAGCACGACAGCTTCAAGATCAAAAAGAACAGCATCGATCTGGTGCTGGTACCGGAGCGGCTGAAGGGCGAGACCGCCACCTTCGATATCGAGGCCAAGGGCGAGGTCATCGTGCCCCAGGGCCGTCGCATCACCGCGCTGCATGTGAAAAAACTGAAGGCCTCAGGCATCAAGCAGCTGCCGGTGCCCGAGGAATTCCTCATCGGCAAGATCCTGGCCAAGTCCGTCATCGACAAGGAAACCGGCGAAGTGCTGGCCAATGCCAACGAAGAGATCACCGCCGAGATGATCGAGCTGTTCCGCGACAAGGGCATCAAGGAGATCAAGACCCTCTACACCAACGAGGTGGATCGAGGTCCCTACATCTCCAATTCCCTGGCGCTGGACCCGACCACAACGCCACTGGAGGCCATGGTCGAAATCTACCGCATGATGCGCCCCGGCGAGCCGCCGACCAAGGAATCGGCCGAAAACCTGTTCCAGAACCTGTTCTTCAACCCCGAGCGCTACGACCTGTCCGAGGTCGGCCGCATGAAGTTCAACCGCCGGCTGGGTCGCGAAGAAGTGACCGGGCCGGGTACCCTCACCACCGAGGATATCCTCGATGTGATGAAGGAGCTGATCAATATCCGCAACGGCAACGGTCAGGTCGATGACATCGATCACCTGGGCAACCGCCGCATCCGCAGCGTCGGCGAGATGGCCGAAAACGCCTTCCGTACCGGCCTGGTACGGGTGGAGCGCGCGGTGCGCGACCGCCTGAGTCTGGTCGAGTCGGAAGGCCTGATGCCGCAGGACATCATCAATGCCAAGCCGGTGGCGGCGGCGGTCAAGGAGTTCTTCGGTTCCAGCCAGCTGTCCCAGTTCATGGACCAGAACAATCCGTTGTCCGAGGTCACCCACAAGCGCCGCGTATCCGCGCTCGGCCCGGGCGGACTGACCCGCGAGCGTGCCGGATTCGAGGTGCGCGACGTGCATCCGACCCATTACGGCCGTGTGTGCCCGATCGAGACCCCGGAAGGCCCGAACATCGGCCTCATCAATTCGTTGTCGGTCTATGCCCGCACCAACCATTACGGTTTCCTGGAGACGCCGTACCGCAAGGTCAAGAAAGGCAAGGTGACTGACGAGGTCGAGTACCTGTCCGCCATCGAGGAGGCGCAGTACTCCATCGCCCAGGCCAATGTGAACATCGACAAGAACGGCAAGATCCTCGGCGATCTGATTCCCTGCCGCCATCAGAACGAGTTCACCCTGTCGCCGCCGGACAAGATCGACTACATGGATGTCTCGCCGAAGCAGATCGTATCGGTGGCGGCTTCGCTGATTCCGTTCCTCGAGCACGACGACGCCAACCGTGCGCTGATGGGTTCCAACATGCAGCGCCAGGCCGTGCCCTGCCTGCGAGCCGACAAACCGCTGGTCGGCACCGGCATGGAACGCGCGGTGGCGGTCGATTCCGGCACCGTGGTCAAGGCGCGTCGTGGCGGCGTGGTCGATTCGGTCGATGCCAGCCGCGTGGTCATCCGCGTCAACGAGGACGAGACCGAGGCGGGCGAGCCGGGTGTGGACATCTACAACTTCACCAAGTACACCCGTTCCAACCAGAACACCTGCATCAACCAGAAGCCCATCGTCAAGCAGGGTGATGTGGTCGCGGCCGGCGATGTGCTCGCCGATGGCGCTTCCACCGACCTTGGCGAACTGGCCCTGGGACAGAACATGCAGGTCGCGTTCATGCCCTGGAACGGCTACAACTTCGAGGACTCGATCCTGCTCTCCGAGCGCGTGGTGAAGGAAGACCGGTTCACTACCATCCACATCGAGGAGCTCTCCTGCCTGGCGCGGGACACCAAGCTGGGTGCCGAGGAAATCACCGCCGATATTCCCAATGTCAGCGAGGGCCTGCTCTCCAAGCTGGACGAATCCGGTGTGGTCTATGTCGGTGCCGAGGTGAAGCCTGGCGACATCCTGGTCGGCAAGGTTACCCCCAAGGGCGAAACCCAACTGACGCCGGAAGAAAAGCTGTTGCGCGCCATCTTCGGCGAGAAGGCCTCGGACGTGAAGGATACCTCGCTGCGCGTGCCCTCGGGCATGATCGGTACGGTCATCGATGTGCGCGTGTTCACCCGCGACGGCGTCGAGAAGGACGCCCGCGCCAAGGAAATCGAGCAGGAGGCGCTGAAGTCGCTGCGCAAGGATCTCGACGACCAGTTCCGCATCATCGAGGAAAGCATCTACGCGCGCCTGCGCGGTCTGCTGCTGGGTCAGAAGGCCGACGGCGGCCCCGCCAAGCTGAAAAAGGGCAGCAAGGTCACTGCCGACTACCTCGACGATCTGCCCCGTGAGGACTGGCTCAAGGTGCGCATCTCCGACGACGCGGTCAGCAAGCAGGTCGAGGACCTGGTGGCCCAGCTCGAATCCCAGCGCAAGCTGTTCGACGAGATGTACGAGGAGAAGAAGAAAAAGGTCGTCGCCGGCGACGACCTGGCGCCTGGCGTACTGAAGATGGTCAAGGTCTTCCTCGCGGTCAAGCGACGCATGCAGCCCGGCGACAAGATGGCCGGTCGTCACGGCAACAAGGGCGTGGTATCGATGATCGTCCCCGAAGAGGACATGCCCTTCCGCGAGGACGGCACACCCGTGGACATCGTGCTCAACCCGCTCGGCGTGCCGTCGCGGATGAATGTCGGTCAGATCCTCGAAACCCACCTCGGCTGGGCCGCGAAAGGGCTGGGTCTGAAGATCGGCAAGATGCTCGACCAGCACAGCAAGGCGGAAAAACTGCGCAAGTTCCTCGACGAGGTGTACAACTCCCATGCCAAGAAGGTCGACCTGAAACAGCTCAGCGACGACGAGATCATGGAAATGTGCAACAACCTGCGCGGCGGTGTGCCGATGGCCACACCGGTATTCGACGGTGCCGAGGAAGAGGAGATCAAGCACATGCTCAAGCTCGCCGACCTGCCGGAAACCGGGCAGACCATCCTCTACGATGGACGCACCGGCGATCCCTTCGACCGTCCGGTCACCGTGGGTTACATGTACATGCTCAAGCTCAACCACCTGGTCGACGACAAGATGCACGCCCGCTCCACCGGCCCCTACAGCCTGGTCACCCAGCAGCCGCTGGGCGGCAAGGCCCAGTTCGGTGGCCAGCGCTTCGGCGAGATGGAGGTCTGGGCGCTGGAATCCTACGGCGCGGCCTACACCCTGCAGGAGATGCTCACCGTCAAGTCCGACGATGTGAACGGCCGCAACAAGATGTACAAGAACATCGTCGACGGCGACTTCACGATGGAGGCCGGCATGCCGGAATCGTTCAATGTGCTGCTCAAGGAAATCCGTTCCCTGGGCCTCAACATCGAACTCGAGCAGGAATAATCACGCGCGTCTGACAAGGCAGCAGGAGAAACAATGAAAGACTTACTCAATCTGATCAAGCAAACCGGCTCGGAAGACGATTTCGACTTCATCCGCATCAGCCTGGCGTCGCCGGACATGGTGCGCTCCTGGTCCTACGGCGAGGTGAAGAAGCCGGAGACCATCAACTACCGGACCTTCAAGCCGGAGCGTGACGGCCTGTTCTGCGCAAAGGTGTTCGGACCGGTCAAGGACTACGAATGCCTGTGCGGCAAGTACAAGCGCCTCAAGCACCGCGGCGTGGTCTGCGAGAAATGCGGTGTCGAGGTGACCCAGACCAAGGTGCGCCGCGAGCGCATGGGCCACATCGAGCTGGCCTGCCCGATCGCCCACATCTGGTTCCTCAAGTCGTTGCCGTCGCGCATCGGCCTGCTGCTGGACATGACCCTGCGCGACATCGAGCGCGTGCTCTACTTCGAAGGCTTCGTGGTCATCGACCCGGGCATGACGACTCTCGAGAAGGGTCAGCTGCTGACCGATGAGGCCTACCTGGAAGCCATCGAGGAATTCGGTGACGACTTCAACGCCAAGATGGGCGCCGAGGCGATCTACGAACTGCTCAAGGATGTGGATCTCAACAGCGAGGCCCAGACCCTGCGCGAGGAGATCGAGGCCACCAAGTCCGAGACCAAGTTCAAGCGCCTGTCCAAGCGGCTCAAGCTGGTCGAGGCCTTCATCGACTCCGGCAACAAGCCGGAATGGATGGTGATGACCGTGCTGCCGGTATTGCCGCCGGACCTGCGTCCGCTGGTGCCGCTGGATGGCGGCCGCTTCGCGACCTCCGACCTCAACGATCTGTACCGCCGCGTCATCAACCGCAACAACCGCCTCAAGCGCCTGCTCGAGCTGTCGGCGCCGGATATCATCGTGCGCAACGAGAAGCGCATGCTGCAGGAGTCGGTGGACGCGCTGCTCGACAACGGCCGCCGCGGTCGCGCCATCACCGGCACCAACAAGCGTCCGCTGAAATCCCTCTCCGACATGATCAAGGGCAAGCAGGGCCGCTTCCGCCAGAATCTGCTCGGCAAGCGCGTCGACTATTCCGGCCGTTCGGTCATCGTGGTCGGCCCGACCCTGCGCCTGCACCAGTGCGGCCTGCCCAAGAAGATGGCGCTGGAACTGTTCAAGCCGTTCATCTTCAGCAAGCTGCAGCTGCGCGGCCTGGCCACCACCATCAAGGCGGCGAAGAAACTGGTCGAGCGGGAAGTGCCGGAAGTCTGGGACATCCTCGAAGAGGTCATCCGCGAACACCCGATCATGCTCAACCGTGCGCCGACGCTGCACCGCCTTGGCATTCAGGCCTTCGAACCGATGCTGATCGAGGGCAAGGCGATCCAGCTGCACCCGCTGGTCTGTACCGCCTTCAATGCCGACTTCGACGGTGACCAGATGGCGGTGCATGTGCCGCTGTCCATCGAGGCGCAGCTGGAAGCCCGTGTGCTGATGATGTCCACCAACAACATACTGTCACCGGCCAACGGCAAGCCGATCATCGTGCCAACCCAGGACATCATCCTCGGCCTCTACTACATGACCCGGGAGCGCATCAACGCCAAGGGCGAGGGCATGGTGTTCGCCGACTCCCGTGAAGTGCTGCGCGCCTACAACAACGGCGCGGTGGCGCTGCAGGCGAAGATCCGTTTCCGCGTAGCCGAATACCACAATCAGGAAGACGGCGAACAAACCCGCAGCAACCGCCTGGTGGAGACCACGGTCGGCCGTGCCATCCTCAGTGATCTGCTGCCGCGAGGCCTGTCCTTCGACCTGATCAACCGGGTGCTGGACAAGAAGGCCGTCTCCAACCTGATCGACGCCTGCTACCGCGACATCGGTCTGAAGGATACGGTCATACTCGCCGACCAGCTGATGTACACCGGTTACTACTACGCGACCCGTGCCGGCGTGTCCATCGGCGTCAACGACATGGTCATTCCCGAAGAGAAGGAAAAGATCATTGCCGACGCCGAAAAGCAGATCAAGGAGATCGAAAAACAGTGGGCCACCGGCCTGGTGACCTCTGGCGAGCGCTACAACAAGGTGGTCGACATCTGGTCCCACGCCAATGACCAGGTCGCCCGTGCGATGATGGAAAAGCTCGGCAAGGAGAAGGTCGTCGACAAGGACGGCAATGAGGTGGAGCAGGATTCCTTCAACTCCATCTTCATCATGGCCGACTCCGGAGCGCGGGGCTCTGCCGCACAGATCCGCCAGCTGGCCGGCATGCGCGGCCTGATGGCCAAGCCGGACGGCTCGATCATCGAGAATGCGATCACCGCGAACTTCCGCGAAGGCCTCGATGTACTGCAGTACTTCATTTCCACCCACGGCGCGCGGAAAGGCTTGGCCGACACCGCGCTGAAGACCGCCAACTCCGGTTACCTGACCCGCCGACTGGTGGATGTGGCGCAGGACCTGGTGGTCACCGAGGACGATTGCGGCACCGAAGAAGGGCTGATGATCCGCCCGGTCATCGAGGGCGGTGATGTGGTGGTCGAGCTGGGCGAGCGTATTCTCGGCCGGGTTACCCAGGACGAGATCCTCGAGGAAGACGGCAGCGTCGCCATTGCTCGCGGCACGCTGATCGGCGAGAAGGAGGTGGACATTGTCAATCGCCTCAACATCGACGAAATGAAGGTGCGTTCACCGGTCACCTGCGAGACCCGCTACGGCATCTGCGCCGCCTGCTATGGGCGCGAGCTGGCCCGTGGCCACCTGGTCAACAAGGGCGAGGCGGTCGGCGTCATCGCCGCCCAGTCCATCGGCGAGCCGGGTACCCAGCTGACCATGCGGACCTTCCATATCGGCGGCGCCGCCTCCAGCTCCGCCTCGGTCAACAGCATCGAGGTCAAGAACAGTGGCACCATCAAGTTCCACAATGTCAAGACGGTCACCAACTCTGCCGGCAAGCAGATCTCGGTCTCCCGCTCCGGCGAGATTGGCGTCATCGACGACAGCGGCCGCGAGAAGGAGCGCTACAAGCTGCCTTATGGCGCCGAGTTCCAGGTCAGTGAAGGCGACAAGGTCGAAGCAGGAACCACCGTTGCCACCTGGGACCCGCACATGCACCCGATCATCACCGAGGTGTCGGGCCGGGTGAAGTTCGTCGATTTCGTCGAATCGGTCACCGTGCAGCACAAGACCGACGAGGTCACCGGCCTCACCACCATCGAGGTGATGGACGATTCCGTGCGCTCCAGCCAGGGCAAGGACCTGCGTCCCACCATCCAGCTGGTGGACGACAAGGGCGAAACCCTCTGTTATGCGGGCACCAATATCCCTGCCAACTACATGCTGCCCGGCGGCGCCATCGTCAATGTCACCGACGGGGCGACCATCGAGGTCGGCGATGTACTGGCGCGGATCCCGCAGGAGTCCTCCAAGAACCGTGACATCACCGGTGGTCTGCCGCGCGTCGCCGACCTGTTCGAGGCGCGCAAGCCCAAGGAGCCGGCAGTGCTGGCCGAGATGACCGGTACCGTCTCTTTCGGCAAGGAGACCAAGGGCAAGAAGCGTCTGGTGATCACCGACGAGAACGGAGAGAGCGTGGAAACGCTGATCCCCAAGTTCCGCCACATCAATGTCTTCGAGGGCGAGCATGTGGAGAAGGGTGAGGTGCTGGTGGATGGTGAACTGGATTCCCACGACATCGTTCGCGTCAAGGGCATCGCCGAGCTGACCAGCTACATGGTCAACGAGGTGCAGGACGTCTATCGCCTGCAGGGTGTCGGCATCAACGACAAGCACATCGAAGTCATCGTGCGCCAGATGCTGCGCAAGGTTACCATCATCGACGGCGGCGACACCCGCTTCCTGCGCGGTGATCAGGTGGACAAGGCGCGCGTGCTGGACGAGAACGACAAGATGATCGCGGCCAACAAGAAACCGGCCACCTACAGCCAGGAGTTGCTGGGCATCACCAAGGCTTCCCTGGTCACCGAGTCGTTCATCTCCGCGGCTTCCTTCCAGGAGACCACCCGGGTGCTCACCGAGGCATCGGTCAAGGGCGCGCGGGACGACCTGCGTGGCCTCAAGGAGAATGTCATTGTCGGCCGTCTGATTCCTGCCGGAACCGGTCAGCGCTTCCACGAGGAACGCCGTGCCAAGCGTATCAAGCCGGCGATGCCGGTGATCCCGGCCGACGAGGAGGCACCCGAGATGCCGGTAATGCCGGAAACGGCGGAAACCGGGGAAGACGGCGGCAGCACCGTCGAGGAATGAACGCCGCCACTCCGGTCGCTGAAGCCATTTATCGGTTGACAGGCGGCCGGGGCGGCACTAGAATTCCGCCTCCCTGACGACTGGCCCGGCAGTGCCCGGCCGTCGCAACGAAGGTCAAACGACAGTAACCGTCCGGGTGGGGCAGACCTTGCCTCGCGCCGACGGTTGCTGTTTTTTTTCTGAACAATGAAACGAGAACGACTTCAGCTCAACCAGGAGTACTGAACATATGGCGACCATCAACCAGCTGGTAAGAAAGCCGCGCAAATCGAAGACCTACAAGAGCAATGTCCCGGCACTCGAGGCATCGCCGCAGAAGCGTGGCGTCTGTACCCGCGTCTACACCACCACCCCCAAGAAGCCGAATTCGGCTCTGCGCAAGGTGGCCCGTGTGCGGTTGACCACTGGTTACGAAGTGACCGCCTACATCGGCGGCGAAGGCCATAACCTGCAGGAGCACAGCGTGGTCTTGGTGCGCGGCGGCCGGGTCAAGGATCTGCCGGGTGTGCGCTACCATGTCGTGCGTGGCGCGCTGGATACCCAAGGGGTCTCCGATCGACGCCAAGGTCGTTCCAAGTACGGCGCCAAGCGTCCGAAGTCATAAGGGTAGAGAGCCATGCCGAGAAGAAGAGAAGTCCCGAAACGCGAAGTCCTGCCGGATCCCAAGTTTGGCGATCAGCAGGTCTCCAAGTTCATCAACATGATCATGAAAGACGGCAAGAAATCCGTTGCCGAGAAGATCATGTACCAGGCGCTCGATACCGTCATGCAGCGGGGTCATCAGGATTGCGTTGAATTGCTGGAGAAGGCGCTCGAAAACGTGCGCCCGGTGGTCGAGGTCAAATCGCGGCGCGTCGGTGGTGCCACTTACCAGGTGCCGATCGAGGTGCGTCCCTCGCGCCGCAACACCCTGGCCATGCGCTGGCTGATCGATGCGGCGCGCAAGCGCGGCGAGAAGACCATGGCCGCCAAGCTGGCCGGAGAGCTTCTGGATGCGGCCGAGAACAAGGGTTCCGCCGTCAAGAAGCGCGAAGACACGCACAAGATGGCCGAGGCGAACAAGGCATTCTCGCACTTCCGTTGGTAAGCGACTGACAACGGAGGCCCGGTTGTGGCGCGCACAACACCGATCAGCCAGTACCGTAACATCGGTATCATGGCGCATATCGATGCCGGCAAGACGACCACGACCGAGCGCATACTGTATTACACGGGCGTCTCGCACAAGATCGGCGAGGTGCACGACGGTGCGGCCACCATGGACTGGATGGAGCAGGAGCAGGAGCGGGGTATCACCATTACCTCGGCGGCGACCACCTGCTTCTGGAGCGGCATGGATCAGCAGTTCAAGCAGCACCGGATCAACATCATCGACACGCCCGGCCATGTCGATTTCACCATCGAAGTGGAGCGCAGTCTGCGCGTGCTCGATGGGGCCTGCGCGGTGTTCTGCGCGGTCGGCGGCGTCGAGCCGCAGTCGGAGACGGTATGGCGCCAGGCCGACAAGTACGGTGTGCCGCGCATCGCCTTCGTCAACAAGATGGACCGGGCGGGCGCCGATTTTCTGCGCGTGGTGGGGCAGATCCGCGACCGCCTCGGCGCCGAGCCGGTGCCGATGCAGCTGAATGTCGGTGCCGAAGAGAATTTTCGCGGCGTCGTCGACCTGCTGAAAATGAAGGTCATCCTGTGGGACGAGTCCAACATGGGCATGACCTACGAGGAACAGGAAATTCCGGATGAGCTGCGCGCGCAGTGCGATGAGTTGCGCGAGGCGCTGGTCGAGGCTGCGGCCGAAGCCAACGATCTGCTGACCGAGCGGTACCTGGAGACCGGCGACCTCGAAGACGCGGACATCCGCAGCGGCATTCGCGAGCGCACGCTGCGCGGAGAGATCGTGCCGGCCTTTTGCGGCAGCGCCTTCAAGAACAAGGGGGTTCAGGCCATTCTCGACGCCATCGTTGAGTACCTGCCGTCGCCGCTGGATGTGCCGCCGGTTCAGGGTGAGACACCGGATGGCAAGCCGGCCGTGCGGCATGCCGACGACAAGGAGCCCTTTGCGTCGCTGGCGTTCAAGATTGCCAGCGACCCGTTCGTCGGTACGCTGACCTTCATCCGCGTTTATTCGGGCGTGCTGAAGAGTGGCGATACCGTTTACAACTCGGTGAAGGGCAAGAAAGAGCGCATCGGACGGCTGCTGCAGATGCACGCCAACTCCCGCGAGGAGATCAAGGAGGTGCGCGCCGGCGACATCGCCGCCGCGGTCGGTCTCAAGGAAGTCACCACCGGTGACAGCCTGTGCGCAGTGAACGCGCCGATCATCCTGGAGCGGATGGAGTTTCCCGAGCCGGTCATTTCGGTGGCGGTGGAACCCAAAACCCAGGCCGATCAGGAGAAGATGGCAGTGGCCCTCGGCAAGCTGATGCAGGAGGACCCCTCGTTCCGCGTCCATACCGACGAGGATTCCGGGCAGACCATCATCTCTGGCATGGGTGAGTTGCACCTGGAGATCATCGTTGACCGCCTGCAGCGCGAGTTCGGTGTCGAGGCGAACATCGGCAAGCCCCAGGTGGCTTACCGAGAAAGCATCAGCAAGACGGTCGAGCAGGAGGGCAAGTTCGTCCGTCAATCCGGCGGCCGGGGCATGTACGGTCATGTCTGGCTCAAGCTGGAACCGCTGCCACGCGGCGGCGGCTACGAATTCGAAGACGCCATCGTCGGTGGCGTGGTGCCGAAGGATTTCATTCCTGCGGTAGACAAGGGGGTCCAGGAGCAGATGCGCAACGGCGTGCTCGGTGGATTCCCGATGGTCGACATCAAGGTGACGCTGTTCGACGGCTCTTACCACGATGTCGATTCCAACGAAATGGCATTCAAGCTGGCCGGCATGCAGGCCATGCGCGAAGGGGCGCAGAAGGCCGGGCCGATCCTGCTTGAGCCGGTGATGAAGGTGGAAGTGGTCACGCCCGAGGAATACATGGGCGATGTCATGGGCGACCTCAACCGCCGGCGTGGACTGGTCGACGGCATGGACGATGCGCCGGCCGGAAAGATCATCAGGGCCCGGGTGCCGCTGTCGGAGATGTTCGGTTACGCCACCGATCTCCGTTCCGCCACCCAGGGTCGGGCGACCTACTCGATGGAATTCGATGCCTACGAGGAAGCGCCCAAGAATGTGGTAGATGCCGTCGTCAAGCGCGGTGGCTGACTTCATCCGTCAACAAGGTACGAGAACACAGAGGTAAACCAGACGTGTCTAAGGAAAAATTCGAAAGAACGAAACCCCATGTGAATGTGGGAACGATCGGTCACGTGGATCACGGCAAGACAACGCTGACAGCGGCGCTGACCAAGGTCATGGCCGAAGAGCGTGGCGGTGA
>Ga0256839_1003663_pt1 | contig 15664 bp, 18 predicted proteins | sample 354166metaG_FD_185968 | JGI IMG/M metagenome (GOLD analysis project Ga0256839, IMG submission 185968) | Hydrothermal vent microbial communities from Mid Atlantic Ridge, Atlantic Ocean - 354-166 | ecosystem: Environmental > Aquatic > Marine > Hydrothermal vents | place: Atlantic Ocean: Mid... | reverse complement strand
ACATGACCTCGCCGGTTTCGCGGTCGAGGATTTTCGTGGATTTGCCGATAAACACGCCCATGCCCAGAACCGAACCTTCACGGACGATGCAGCCCTCGACCACCTCGGAGCGGGCGCCGATGAAGCAGTTGTCCTCGATAATGGTCGGACCGGCCTGCATGGGTTCCAGCACGCCGCCGATGCCGACGCCGCCGGACAGATGCACGTTCTTGCCGATCTGCGCGCAGGAACCGACCGTGGCCCAGCCGTCAACCATCGCCCCCTCGTCCACATAGGCGCCGATATTCACAAACGACGGCATCAGCACCACACCCGGCGCGATATAGGCAGAGCGGCGCACGATGGAACCGGGCACCGCACGGAAACCCGCGGATTTCCACCGGTTCTCGTCCCAGCCGACCCATTTGCTCGGCACCTTGTCCCACCAGCTGCCACCGCCGTTGCTGCCCTCGATCATTTCCATGTCGTTCAGACGGAAGGACAGCAGAACCGCCTTCTTGGCCCACTGGTTCACATGCCATTCGCCACCCTCGCGCGGCTCGGCCACGCGCAGCTTGCCGCTGTCGAGCGCAGTCAGTGTGTCCTCGATAGCCTCGCGCACCTCGCCGGTGGTGGCGGGGCTGATGGTATCGCGAGCCTCCCATGCGGCTTCGATGGCGGTTTCAAGCTGTGCGTTCGACATGGATTTCCCCGATTTGTGACTGCTGTTGTTCCGATGCAGGCTATACTTCCTATGCCCGTCCGGTGCAATGTGGCAGATATGACTATTGTATTATCAAGGGCAACCCGATGAACTCCAAATACCGGCAAGACCGCTTCCCCGATGCACGCGAAGATATCGACAAGACCTGCTGCGTGCCTGAAACGCCGCAGACGCAATCCCCGACCTATCGTCTGGCCTTCGCCGATCCCGATTTCCTGACGCGGGACGAGTTGCGCCCCGTGCGGTTGCAACTGGAACTGCTGAAACCGGAAATGGCCTTCGAGGAAAAGGGGATCAAGTCCACCGTGGTTCTGTTCGGCGGGGCACGCATCCCCGACCCGGACCACAAAGACAAGGCCAAGACGAAAACGCTGGCCGATCTGTCGAAATACTATGCCGAGGCACGCAAATTTGCCGCACTCTGCACCAAGGCGAGCATGGCGAACGGAGATCGCGAATATGTCGTCTGCACCGGCGGCGGGCCGGGCGTGATGGAAGCCGGCAACCGTGGTGCGCTTGATGTCGGTGGCGAGTCGATCAGCCTCAACATCGTTCTGCCGCACGAGCAGGCTCCGAACGAATATGCAACGCCGGAACTGTGTTTCAACTTCCACTATTTCGCCATCCGCAAGATGCACTTCCTGATGCGCGCCAAGGCCATCGCGGTATTCCCCGGCGGCTTCGGCACCATGGACGAGCTGTTCGAGGCCCTGACCCTGATCCAGACCAAACGTATGGAGCCGATGCCGATCCTGCTGTTCGGGCGCGAATTCTGGTGCAACATTATCAATTGGGGCGCTCTGGCCGAGGCCGGCACTATCAGCCCCGAGGATATAGATCTGGTGAATTTTGTCGAAACCGCCGAGGAGGCATGGGACGTGCTGAAGAACTGGCAGAGCTAATCGGTAACCAGATACTCGGCGATAACCGTGTTCTGCAACAGATTGAAATTGTCGTCGGCAATCAGGGTCAGGCGCGTCTGGCCATCGCTGTCCACCCAGAGGGAAATCCCCTCCATATTGTCCAGTCGTCCGGGCGGAGTCTCCAGAAGGGTTTCACCGGCGGACAGGCTGTCGCCGGTGAGGGCGAAACGGCGCACGCGGGTTGAAAACCCGCCGCGCCATGTGAAGTCGCGCTCCAGCACATAGAGCCGCCCGTCGGGACCGAAATCGGCGCCGGTGACAAGGAACCCTTCGGTGCGGGGAATGGAAAAGGGGACCGTCCAGACATCCCCTTCCAGCCGATAGACCGGAAACGGGCGGGTCAGCTTGCCGGAGCGTTCCGGTATCGCGACCACCCGCCCCTGCGGATCGAGGGCCAGCGCCTCCAGCCCCGAATTGTAGTTGAAGGAACGGAACGCCGGATCGCGCGGCAGAAATGTGGCGGCGGTTTCGGTATCGGCGTGCTCCATGACCCGCTGGTTGCTCTCGAACGACACGAAAAACCGGCCCTCCGGGGTCATCGCCAGCCCTTCGGCATCCGTGTTGCGCGCATCGAGCGGGCGGCCCTTGCTGTCGAGGATCGGCGCGCGACCGGTCAATTCGACGCCGCTCAACCGACCAGCGGAATGCAGCAGGCGCCCCTCGAAGAACATACCGCGATCGGAGATCGCGAGGAAGGTGCCATCCTGCGCGACCTCGATCCCCGACAGGCCGCCGAAGCCCTCGACGTCCGATTTCCAGACGATCCGGCCCGAGGGCACCAAAGCCCCCGCGCTGGCCAGCACCGGCAACAGAAAAAGGAACAGGACCAGACGTATCATGGAGACTGCAATACACCGCTGCATTGCGCTGGCAAATCCGCCAGCGTGAGTTCCGGTTTCGGCTTGCGTGGCGGCGCGTTCGGATCGGGCGGCAACAGCGCATCCGTCACCCACCAGACCGCGCTTTCGCACCCGTCACCCGGCGGAGGCGGGGCCTGCTCCACACAGTTTTTCGCGCCTTCGGGGCAGTTCAGCCGGACGTGAAAATGCGCCGTATGCCCCCACCACGGACGCAGCTTGCGCAGGAAGGGGCGCTCGGCGGGGGTGACATCCGCACACATTTGCAGCTTGATCGCACCGGATACAAAAATCCGCGCCACGGCGGGATCCTTCAGTGCCGCCATAAGCACCGCCTGATGTTGCGGCGTCCAATTGCTGTTAACGGAGCGTTTGTCCCGTGTCACGACGTGGACCGAGGACAGATTTTCGCGTTCGGCGGCGCTCAGGTCCAGACGCGCGGGCGGCAGCATCCAGATGTCGGCATCCAGCCCGATCTGGTGGCTGGCATGACCGGTCAGCATCGGCCCGCCACGCGGCTGGCTGATATCACCGACATAAATGCCGTTCCAGCCTGCCTGCTGCGCGGCGACGCCCAGACGTTCGACGAAAGACAGCATCTCCGGCTGCGCCCAGTTGCGGTTGCGCGACAGGCGCATGGCCTGCCACGAGGGGCCGCTCTCGGGCAATTGTGCCGCCCCCGCCTGACAGCCTTTGGCATAGGAGCCGATAGGTTCCGGCGGTTGGTTGCTCGGGACATCAATCCGCCCGAACAGCTCCTTGGCGATGGTGTCGGCATGGGCAAAGGGCGCCGAAAGCACCAGAAAAGCCCCGAAAATCCCCCACCGCAGTTTCATCTATCGTCCGCTCTCTTCTCCATCGGGTTTCACCCAGATTAGCAGAACAAGTCCGAGCAAGAACAGCAGAATAACGGGGGATATCCCCAACCTTTGACTGCCGGTGAGCCATGTCGCCAGCCCGATCAGTGCCGGCCCGATAAATGCCGTAGCTTTACCGGACAATGCATAGATCCCGTAGGCTTCCGTCATGGGAATGTTGCGGCCGACAACATGCACCACCAGCGCGCGCGAAGATGCCTGCATCGAGCCACCCGCCGCACCGATGATCGCGCCACACAGGAAGAACGCGATATCCGGCAGACCGGACCCTTCGGCCACAGGAACGAACACCACCGCATCACGCGTTGTAGACAAGACAATAACACTCACCAGCAGCAAGAAAAATATCGATACCCTGACCACCGGAAGTGATCCCCAACGCGCATCAGCCTTGCCGCCAAGCCAGGCACCAAGTGCACCGGTTATGGTTGAAACGATCCCGAAAATACCCATGAAAAAGTCTTCCCAGCCAAGGATCGAGCGCGCATAAATCGCACCGAATGTATACAACACGATCAGACCGTCGCGATACAGCATCGATGCCAGAAAAAACGACCAGATGGAACGCACGGAAGATACCTTTGCCCATGTTCCCCGCAATCCGGAAAATCCTTCGGCAAAGGCCTTCTTCAGCGGGCTGTTTTTTTCGCCTTTAACAATATCGGGTGTAAACAGGAATAGAGGCAGGGCGAACACTATAAACCATATGGCGGAAATCGGCCCGGTCGCCCGTGCGGGTTCGCCTTTGGCCCCGTCCAGCCCGAATAACGGATCCAGCCCTATCAATGTTTGAGTACTGTCAGGCGCTGGCGAAATAAAAAGCAGCATAATGACCAGAATCACCATACCGCCGACATAGCCAAGCGCCCAGCCACTCCCCGACAACCGGCCAACATCCTTGCGTGGCACAAGATCGGGCAGCATCGCATTCGAGAATATAATGATATATTCCGCGCCGACAAACGCAGCAATAAACGCAATATAAACCCAGAAAAGATTCGTCATATCCGGGACGGCAGACCACAATCCGAACGTGCCAATGACAAAAACCAAACCGAAAAACAGCAGCCACGGTTTTCTGGGACCGGTTTTTTCTGCAGCCGCCCCCATAAACGGCGCGCTGACCGCAACCAGAATACCGGCTATGGCCACCATGAATGCCCAAATCGTCTGCCCGTCCGCTCCGTTTCCGACGACGGTATTTACAAAGTAGGGGCCAAAAAAGAAGGTTATGACCAGTGTGTGGAACGGCTGCCCAGCCCAGTCGAACAGCATCCAGCCCCAGATGCCTTTTTTATCCGCGTATTGCGCCATGTTTCCCTCGCTGTGTTTTTTCCCGATAAGACTAGGACGCGAGGGATTAGGCAAGGAAAAGTTTACTCCGCCAGATCACGCGGATAGCCGGAGAGCGGGCCGCGTTGGCCGACGAAATCCGGCCGGTCCACACCGCAGACGAAACCGCGCGCCAGTGTATCGGCCGCCTGGCGGGCCAGAAGGTTGGCATCGGTGTTGGCCAACACATCCACATAGGCGACCGGACAGGAGACCCGCTTGCCCGCCGGTGCGTCGGGATCGGCAACCGTGGACACCACCAGAACTTGCCCTTCGGCAGAACCGCCGTTGGCCTCGGTTCCCTCGATAAACCAGCGTTGAATGGCAGCGAAGGGTTTGCTGCCCTCCAGCCGCCACTCGATCGTGTGGTTGACGTAGTTGAAATCCCCAAACCCGCCGGGCAGGGCCATCGGGTCATCCACCGGCCCATAGGCCATATACTGGCGCAGGTCGAACTCGGCAAAATAGACCGGATAGCCATCCAGCCCCGTGCAGACCGCATCGCCGCCAATGGTCGATTCCGCATCGTCGTATTCGGTCCAGACGCAATCCTTGTCGAAGTCGAAGGTGGAATAGATGCTCGACACCTCGCCCGCCAGCAGCGGGGTCGTCGCCAGAACCAGAAAACCTGTCAATATCCGCATGGCCTGTCCTTTCACGGTTTCCCCTATGATAGCAAAACCCCGCCCTCTGGACAGCCCCCGTCGCGATATGCTTCACAACAGCATGGAAAACCCGTGGAAAACCGTTGACGAAGGGCTGTTGCTTACCGTCCGTCTGACCCCGAAAGGCGGGCGCGACCGGATTGAGGGAATCGTTGCGGATGCCGACGGGCGGCCCGCGATCAAGATTCGCGTTTCCGCGCCGCCGGTAGACGGGGCCGCCAACAAGGCCCTGTTGAAACTGCTGGCCAAAGAACTGGCCGTGCCGAAGTCCGCCGTGCGGTTTCACAGTGGCGAAACAGCGCGTATCAAGCGCCTGCTGATTGTCGGAGCCGGAGATGCAGAGATTGACGTGTTGAAACAGAAACTGGCGTAAAATCCGGTTGTCATGCCCCGCAACAAGGTCCAGACTATGGAAAAACATTCAAACGGAGGCCCCGGATGCCCGGACTTTTGCCAGATGTGGACCCCGACGGTCTGCTTGAATTCTCGGTGGTGTTTACCGATCGCTCGCTCAACCATATGTCCGCCGCATTCCAACAGGTGATGCGGGATATTTCCGACACCCTGAAGGGCGTTTACAATGCCCGTTCGGTTGTCGTGGTCCCCGGCGGCGGGACATATGGCATGGAAAGCGTGGCGCGCCAGTTTGCCAATGACAAACGCGCGCTGGTGATCCGCAACGGCTGGTTTTCCTATCGCTGGACCCAGATTTTCGACATGGGACACATCCCCGCCGAACACACAGTATTGAAGGCACGCCAGACCGGCAACGCCGCCACCGCCCCTTTCGCCCCCGTCCCGATTGACGAGGCCGTCGCCCGCATTCGCGAGGAGCAGCCCGACATGGTGTTCGCACCGCATGTGGAGACATCCTCGGGGATGATCCTGCCGGACAGCTATATCGCCGCGCTGGCCGAGGCCACGCACGAGGCCGGCGGGCTGATGGTGCTGGACTGCATCGCCTCGGGCGCGATCTGGGTGGATATGCAGGCCACCGGCGTCGATATCCTGATTTCCGCGCCGCAAAAGGGCTGGAGCGCCTCGCCCGCCGCCGCGCTGGTGATGTTGAGCGACGAGGCGCGCAAACGGATTGACGATACCGAGTCGAGCAGCTTCGCGCTCGATCTGAAAAAGTGGTTGCAGATCATGGAGACGTATGAGGGCGGCGGCCATGCCTATCACGCCACCATGCCCACCGATGCGCTGAAAAAATTCCGCGATACCATGCTGGAAACCCGTGACTACGGTTTCGACAAAGTGCGGGCCGAGCAGCAGGAACTCGGCGACAGGGTGCGCGCCATGCTCAGGGCGCGCGGCATCAAATCCGTTGCCGCCGAAGGGTTCGAGGCCCCGGGCGTGGTGGTCAGCTATACCGACGATCCCGACATCCGGACCGGTGCGAAATTTGCGGCGCTCGGCATGCAGATCGCCGCCGGTGTGCCCCTGATGTGTGACGAGCCGGAGGGGTTCAGCACTTTCCGTCTTGGCCTGTTCGGGCTGGACAAGTTGCACAATGTCGATGAAACGGTGGCGCGGCTGGAAACGGCGCTGGATAAAATTCTCTAGCGCCGGTTATAATAGACCATTGCTCCGTAGAGCCAGAGGATCAATACTCCGGCCAGAACAAAGACCAGACCAAAGCCCCAAAGTTCCATCCAGTTATCCATACGGATCGCTTCGGGGTTTCGGGTGTCATACAGTATATCCAGCCTTGTCCCCGTCTCGAAATCGTAGCCGGACGACAGCAGAAAGGCTTTGCCCCGCCACAGGTTGCCGGATGTATCGCGGAACTCGACGACAGGGCGATAGGTGGTTCCGTCGGCGGCATAGTCCACCTCCAGCCCGACCACCGTGCCGGAAGCCCACGCCGCGTTACGTGAAAAATTGTAGCTTTGTCCCGCAAGCACCAAACCGATAGTCAGAAACACCACCCCTGCCAACCCTGTCAGGCGAATGGCCGTCGGGGCTTCAAGGTCGCCAATCGTTCGCAACATCAGTCGCCCGCACCTGTCCGTGCCTTGCGCGTACGCCGGTGTATCCGCCACGTATAGGCAGCCAGCGCCAGAAAGACCAGCGCACCGCCGAAAAATGCGGCGTTCTGGTTTTCCTGCCCGAAATCCGCGCCGGACGTGCTGGCGTAAATACCGGCGGTCAGCATCAGCAAGCCGATAACCGCCAGCACGATGGCGGCTTTTTTCGGGTGACGCAGAAAACGGATGCGGCCCTGCTCGCTGATATAGATATGCGATTCCACGCTGTCTTCGGATACTCTGGCCGGTGCGGGATATGCTCCCGATTTCAGGCCAAGAACCAGCATCGCCAGAACCGAGACCCCCAGAAGGAACAAGCCGGTAAAATACATACCCTTCGTGGCCACCCCCTGTGCTGCCGCCACCCGCACGCTGGCCGGTTTTTCGGGGTTGAACAGGATCTCCACCACCTCGCCCTTGCCATAACCATAGTCGGCGGAGATATCCTGCGCCGGTGCGCGCGTTACCTTGCCGGCCGGTGTCGTGAATTCGAACATCGGTTGGTAAAGCGGCGCGCCGCCGCTGCGGTCGATTTTCATCTGCACGACCTTGCCCTGCAGGGTCACCGCATTGCGGGCAAAATCCGCCTCGGCCCGATCCAGAAAGAATGCCAGCGCCAGAATCAGCAAGCCGGCAATGCCCGCCATTATGGCCACGGCCTTCGGATTGCGAACGCGAGAGCTGTTATAATACCGAACGGCCATTTGTTACTCCTAGTATACTGTTAAACAACCCTCTAGCGTCGCCGACGCACGGTTGGCTGGCGATCCATCGCCCGCGGTTTTATGGCCGGCTTGCGCTCGTGATCCATCACATGTGCCGGCTTGATCTGCTTTGGCATGTCCGGCTTCGGTGCCGGATCTGGGACGGGCGTGCGTCGCGCCGCCATCTGCCCCCCGCGCCCGCTTCCGATCAACATCACAACCAGAATTACCACCGCGCCGAGAACCACGAATATGGTCGCAAACCCCCAAAGCTCCAGCCAGTTGTCCATGCGGATAGAGGTCGGGTCGCGCCGGTCATAACGGATATCGACCCGTTCGCCGATGTCGAAATCATAACCGGACGAAGACAGAAACGTCGTCCCGACCCATTTGCGCCCGCTGGCATCCAGAAACCGCACTTTGGGACGATAGGTCGTGCCGTCGCTGCTGGAATTGACCTCTATATCGACCACCGTGCCGCGCGCCGGATCGGAATTGATATAGAAATCGTAGCTCAGGTAGCCCAGCACCGCCCCGGCCAGCAGGAAAAACCCGCCGAATATGCCAAACACCCAGCGTAAAATCCTGCGTGTGTTCGGAGACTGCGCCATGCCATATCCCTTTCCCTACGGAGCAACCGCAGCAAAATCCATATTGATAAATAAAGTAAAAACAATTCTTCCCATACGGGCATATTATGCGGTTTTCGCCCTCTGACAAGAATTCTTTGGGATCAGGACTGTTTGACCGGCGTGCGGTAAACCGCAACGGCAGCATAAAACGCGGCGAACGCCAGTGCCAGCCACAGGGCCGTATAGCCCCAAATGGCCGAGAACGCATTCACCCGCACCTTCGACGGATCGGCCGGAAGATAACGGATTTCCACCCGCTCCCCGACAGCAAAATCGTTTCTGGACGAGGGGCGCGCGGCCATTCCCTGCTGTGCCTGTCCGTTGTTGTCGACAAAGCCGAAGGTCGGACGGTAAACCGGTTTGTCCGTGGTCCCTCCGCTGCGCGTGTTGGAAAACTGCGGATCGTTGGCGATTACCTCGGCGGTCACGACGACCGAACGGGTGGTATATCCAAGCGTTCCGGCCAGCGTATAAATTCCGAGAACCGCAAACAGCAAAGCAGCCGCGGCAAAGCCGATCACCCCTTTGGTCAGGCCCGGGCCTCTTTTGCGCTTGTCGGTTTCTGCTGCGTCCATACGGACCTATTTAACACGCTTGTTCCGTGCCGCCAACAATTTCAACCGCAGCGCGTTGATCTGGATGAAACCGGCCGCGTCCTTCTGGTCATAGGCGCCGGCGTCATCCTCGAAGGTCACATGTTCCTCGGAATAGAGCGAGTGGTCCGACCAGCGGCCCACTGTCTGCACCAGACCCTTGTAGAGCTTCAGGCGCACAGTTCCGGTCACATGTTCCTGCGACTGGTCGATCAGGGCCTGCAACATCTCGCGTTCGGGCGAATACCAGAAACCGTTGTAGATCAGTTCGGCGTATTTCGGCATCAGTTCGTCTTTCAGATGCGCCGCGCCGCGGTCCAGCGTGATGCTTTCGATTCCGCGATGTGCTTCGAGCATGATGGTGCCGCCGGGGGTTTCGTAGATGCCGCGCGACTTCATGCCGACAAAACGTCCCTCGACCAGATCGAGACGACCGATGCCGTGTTTACCGCCCAGTTCGTTGAGTGCGGTCAGCATTTCCGCAGGGCTGAGTGCCTTGCCGTCGAGCGCCACGGGATCACCTTTCTCATAGGTGATCTCGATATATTCCGGCGTGTCGGGCGCCTTTTCCGGGTCCACGGTGCGCTGGTAAACGTAATCGGGGGCCTCCTGCGCCGGATCCTCCAGCACCTTGCCCTCGCTTGATGTATGCAGCAGGTTGGCATCAACGCTGAAGGGGGCCTCGCCGCGCTTGTCCTTGGCAATCGGGATCTGGTTCTTTTCGGCAAAATCCAGCAGACGGGTGCGGCTGGTCAGGTCCCATTCACGCCACGGCGCAATCACCTTGATGTCGGGGTTGAGCGCATAGGCCGCCAGTTCGAAGCGCACCTGATCGTTGCCCTTGCCGGTCGCGCCATGCGCCACGGCATCGGCGCCGGTCTCGGCGGCGATTTCCACCAGACGTTTGGAGATCAGCGGCCGCGCGATGGAAGTGCCGAGCAGATACAGCCCCTCGTATTGTGCATTGGCGCGGAACATCGGAAAGACGAAATCGCGGACGAATTCCTCGCGCACATCCTCGATATAGATGTTTTCCGGTTTGATCCCCAGCAGCTCGGCCTTCTTGCGCGCGGGGTCGAGCTCCTCGCCCTGTCCCAGATCGGCGGTGAAGGTCACGACCTCGCAGCCGTATTCGGTTTGCAGCCATTTCAGGATGATCGAGGTATCAAGACCGCCGGAATAGGCAAGAACGACTTTTTTCGGCGCGGATTTCGGTGCAGACATGGGGGACTCTCCCGCAAAGGTGATTTTGGCCCGTCTTTAGGCGAGAATGCCGATGCCAGCAAGGGGGCGATGCCGCCGCAGGGAGGAAAATCCGCTTTGGTCGCCGCATCGCCTGTGCTAGCACGCTGGAGAACAGGACTCGCAGAGGGTATCGCAGGGTGCAGAACGAATTCCACGAACAGGTCGCCACGGCGGAAAAACGGCTGCGCTCGCTGTTTCCGCCGACGCCGCTGCAACGCAACGATTTCCTGAGCGCGCGCTACGGGGCGGATATCTATCTGAAGCGCGAGGACCTCTCGCCCGTGCGGTCCTATAAAATCCGCGGGGCGTTCAATGCGATCGTCAAGGCGCTGGATGCAGGCAATACCGGACCGTTTGTCTGTGCCTCGGCCGGAAACCACGCGCAGGGGGTGGCCTATGCCTGTGCGCACTTCGGGGTGCAGGCGGTGATCTATATGCCTGTCACCACGCCGCGCCAGAAGGTGCATAAAACCGAGAGCTTCGGGGGCAAGAACGCGGAAATCCGGCTGGAGGGCGACTACTTCGACGAAACCCTGCGTGCCGCGCAAACCTATTGCGCCGAGGCGGGGGCGGTGTTCGTGCCACCCTTCGATTCCCCCGAGGTGATCGAGGGGCAGGCCACGGCCGCCGCCGAGGTCATGGCACAGATGCCCGAGGACGAGCACATCGACATGATGGTGCTGCCCGTGGGCGGCGGCGGTCTGGCGGCAGGGGTGACGCGCTATCTGGCCGACAGCGGCATCGATTTCCGTTTTGTCGAGCCGAAGGGCGGGCCGAGCCTGCGCACCTCTCTGGAGGCGGGGGAGCTTGTCACCCTGCCGAAGGTGGACAGCTTCGTTGACGGGGCCGCGGTGGCACGAATCGGCGAACGCAACTTTGCCGCGCTGGAAAATATCCCGCCCGAACATGTCCTGATTGCCCCCGAGGACCGCATTTGCGCCACGATGATCGAGATGCTGAATATCGAGGGCGTCGTGCTGGAACCCGCCGGTGCGCTGGCCATCGACGGATTGCGCGATATTGGTGACATCGCAGGCAAAACCGTGGTGGCAGTGGTTTCCGGCGGCAATTTCGATTTCGAGCGTCTGCCGGACGTCAAGGAACGCGCGCTCCGCTGGGCGGGGCTGAAGAAATATTTCATCCTGCAAATGCCCCAGCGCCCCGGTGCGTTGAAAGATTTTCTCAATATTCTTGGCCCCAGGGACGACATCACCCGTTTCGAATATCTGAAAAAATCCGCCCGCAACTTCGGTTCAGTCCTGATCGGAATCGAGACCCGAGAGCCGGACGGTTTCGCACGGATCGAGGCGGAAATGGCCGCCCACGGTTTCGCCTTCGAGGATATTACCAACAACGCCACGCTGGCCAATTTCATTATCTGAGGGGGCTTTTGTGCTGCACACTGTCCACCACGGCAACGCCACCGGCACGCCACTGCTGATCGCACCCGGTCTGTTCGGATCGGCCCGCAACTGGAACGTCATCGCCAAACGCCTGTCGGCAGAGCGCCCCGTGATTGCCATCGATATGCGCAACCATGGCGAGTCGTTCCATGCCGATACCAACAGCTACGAGGATATGGCCTATGATATGGCCGAAGTCATCGCGGCCAACGGCGGGCAGGCCGACGTGCTGGGCCATTCCATGGGCGGCAAGGCGGCGATGGTGCTGGCCCTGACCCGCCCCGACCTGCTGCGCAAGCTGATTGTCGCAGACATCGCCCCCGTGACCTACAGCCACGATCAGGGAGACAAGATCGCGGTGTTGAAATCCGTGGACCTGTCGCGCGTCACCCGCCGCCGTGATGCCGAGGACCAGATGCGCGACGCCATCCCCGACCCGCAGTTGCGCGCTTTTCTGTTGCAGAGTCTGTCGCTCTCGGGCGAGGCACCGGAATGGAAACTGAACCTCGACACGCTGGCCGCGGAGATGCCGAAGATCATGTCTTTCCCCGACATCACGGGCCGTTTCACCGGCCCGACCCTGTTCCTGCGCGGTGCGAATTCGTCCTACGTCCAGCCGCAGCACGAGGCGAAAATCCTGTCGCTGTTCCCGCAGGCCCGTATCGAGACCATCGCCAACGCCGGTCACTGGCTGCACGCCGAGCAGCCGCGAGCTTTCGAAGCGGCGGTGCGGGATTTCCTCGGCTGACCGGCAAGGCACCGCCGACGCCCCTTACGCCGCGCGCCGGTTTGGGCTACATAACGCCAAACCGCCAGACCGGAAGGCCCGTCATGCGCTCCAGATATATCGTCCTGTTTGTCCTGCTACTCGGCGCCTGTGCCCGCGCCGTTACCCCCGCGGCCAGCACCATGAGCGGCGACGCGCAGGCCTGTCTAGCCGAAGCCCTGTATTTCGAGGCCCGCGGCACCGGTGACGAGGGCCGCCGCGCTGTCGGCGAGGTCATCCTCAACCGTGTGGCCGACCCGCGCTTCCCCGGGACAGTCTGCGAGGTGGTGGACCAGCGCTATAACGGTTCCTGCCAGTTTTCCTATCGCTGCGATTCCATACCAGAGACCTATAACGAACCGGAGGAACTGGCCAAAGCGCTCGACACCGCCAAAACCCTGCTGACCGACCGGCAACGGGATATCACCAACGGTGCGCTCTATTTCCATGCGGCCTCCATGCCGCCCGGCTGGTTCGGAACATTGCACCGGCTTGGACAGTTCGGCGGCAATATATTCTATCGCTGACCCTTGACCTCGGCCCCGCTTGCCGTTTGACTCGGCCCATTGGATCAGGAGCAAAACATGTATCAACCCGTCATCTCCGGCAGCGGCGTTTTCACCCCCGAACAGGTCATCACCAATGACGAACTGGTCGCGACCTTCAATGCCTATGCCGACAAATACAATGCGGAAAACGCCGAAGCGATCGCCGCCGGCGAACTGGAGGCCAAGGCCCATTCCAGCAGCGAATTCATCGTCGCCGCCAGCGGTATCCACCAACGCCATGTGATGGACAAGACCGGCATCCTCGATCCCGACGTCATGCACCCGCTGTTGCGCCAGCGTTCCGACGACGAGCCGGGCATCATGGCGGAAATGGCGCTGGATGCCTGCAACAAGGCGCTGGCCAAGGCCGGAAAAACCGCCGCCGATATCGACCTTGTGATTGTAGCGGCCTCGAACCTCGAACGCGCCTATCCGGCCGTGGCGATCGAGGTGCAGGACCTGCTCGGCGCGAGCGGGTTTGCCTTTGATATGAACGTTGCCTGCTCCTCGGCCACCTTCGGCATCCAGACGGCCTGCGATATGATCCGCGCCGGTTCCGTGCGCGCGGCGCTGGTGGTCAACCCCGAGATCTGCTCCGGCCATCTGGAATGGCGCGACCGCGACTGCCACTTCATTTTCGGCGACGTCTGCACCGCCACCGTTCTTGAACGCAAAGAGGACGCGACCACCCCCCATTTCGAGGTGCTTTCCACCCGCTGCCTGACACAGTTTTCCAACAACATCCGCAACAACAACGGCTTCCTGCGCCGCTCCCGCCCCGACGGAGTCAGGGACCGGCGCGACATGCAGTTCATGCAGAACGGCCGGAAAGTGTTCAAGGAGGTGCTGCCGATCGTCTCGAAACATATCCTCGGCCATATCGAATCCGAGGGCGTGTCTCCCGATCAACTCAAGCGCCTGTGGCTGCATCAGGCCAACAAGGCGATGAACGATTTCATCGGAAAAAAGGTTCTGGGGCGCGTGCCGGAGGCGGACGAACAACCCAATATCCTGCAAGACTACGCCAACACCTCGTCTGCCGGTTCGATCATCACCTTTGCCAAACATTCCGACGATCTGGCCGATGGCGACCTCGGCGTGATCTGTTCCTTCGGCGCGGGCTATTCCGTCGGCTCCGTCCTTCTGAAACGTTCCATCCCCGGCGCGTAACATGGCCAAGCTCTATTTCAACTATTCCACCATGAATGCGGGCAAAAGCACGATCCTTCTGCAAGCTGCGCACAACTACAAGGAGCGGGGGATGGAGACCTATCTGCTAACCGCCCGCCTTGACAGCCGCGCCGGCGAGGGGCGCATCGGCTCGCGTATCGGCATCGGCGCGGATGCGGATACCTTCGAGGATTCCAGCGACCTGTTCGCAATGATCGAGGCGCGGCTGGCCCAAGGCCCCATCGCCTGCGTGCTGATCGACGAGGCGCAATTCCTGACCGACGCACAGGTCTGGCAACTGGCCCGCGCGGTGGACGATTTGAAAACGCCGGTCATGGCCTATGGCCTGCGCGTCGATTTCATGGGCAAGCTGTTCCCCGGCTCCGCCACGCTGCTGGCACTAGCCGACGAAATGCGCGAGATCCGCACCATCTGCCATTGCGGCAAGAAGGCGACAATGGTTGTGCGGCAGGATGGCGAGGGCAACACATTGACCGAGGGCGAACAGGTGCAGATCGGCGGCAACGACGTCTACGTCAGCCTGTGCCGCCGCCACTGGCGCGAGGCGGTCGGAGGGTGATCAGTGCATCCTCCCGCCCGGCGGTACGTCCTGATCCGGGGCAATCAACACGATCCCGCCGTCCGCATCCGGCACACCCAGCACCAGAAACTCCGACATAAATTTGCCAATCTGGCGCGGCGGGAAATTCACCACGCCCAGCACCATCCGCCCGACCAGATCGTCAGGCGTGTAATGCGCCGTGATCTGGGCCGAGGTTTTCTTCTCGCCGATCTCCGGCCCGAAATCCACCCAGAGCTTGATCGCGGGCTTGCGTGCCTCGGGGTAAGGCTCAGCCCGCAGCACCCGCCCGACACGGATGTCGGTCTTCAGAAAAGTATCAAAATCCAGATCGCCCATAACATCCTCCGTTTGCGCAAAGTAAAACCGCCCGCCCTGTGAAGGGCAAGCGGTTTCAACTGGCGGGCCGGAATAAATCAGGCGGTGAATTTTTTCGCCATGTCCTGAAGCTCGGCAACCGATTCCTGAACGCGAGCGGAAACCACTTCGTAGGCTTCGGAGTTGGCCTTCTGCGCCCCCTCGGCCAGCGCGGTCATATTGGCAAGCGCCTTTTCAAACGCCACCTTGGCGACTTCGCTCTGCGCGGCAGGATCGGCGCTGATTTTGCTTGCGTCGAATTCGGCGATTTTCTTCTG
>Ga0256839_1003662_pt1 | contig 15668 bp, 9 predicted proteins | sample 354166metaG_FD_185968 | JGI IMG/M metagenome (GOLD analysis project Ga0256839, IMG submission 185968) | Hydrothermal vent microbial communities from Mid Atlantic Ridge, Atlantic Ocean - 354-166 | ecosystem: Environmental > Aquatic > Marine > Hydrothermal vents | place: Atlantic Ocean: Mid... | reverse complement strand
GGTCGAGACGTTGTTCTTCAGTATTGGGCATGGGTTATTTTCCGGGCAGTCGTTTCAGGGCGGAGGTATCAAGGGTAATCTGACGACCACCACCGCCCATAATTTTGCCAAGGGTGCCGGTGGTGTAGCCGTCTGTGCCATCATAGCGTAACAGCTCTGTGGCTTTGCCGATTTTGGCACGGATGCCGGTGGTGGGTTCGATGACTTCCATCACATCAATGCTGCTGGCCGCATTGAAGCAGGGTAATGCCAGATAGTCTTTGACACCCTCCCTGTCCCAATGACCCTGTTTGAAGTATTTTTCCCTGACATCCTGCATACTGGCTTCATCCAGCAGGTAGGCGGAATTATCCAGGTTTCGGGGGCGGCCAGCGGTGTTAAAGCCATATAGTCTGGCTTCGGCTTTCAGCGGGGTTTCAGTAAAGCCATCGCCAGATTTAAGAACCTGTTTAACTTTGTCTTCATTCCAGCCTTGATCCCTAAGCGCCTTTCTCACAACTTTATCCTCCGGTGACAAATTATCCATATCCACCACCCGGGTAGTTTTAAACGACTCTGCCGAGGTGTTGAAATCTGCTGTCAGTTCATCCCGGTTATGCAGGCCTGCATGCGGGTTTTCTGCATTGCTTATCCGTGGCGGTGGTTCATACCCGGGTTCGTCATGCGGTCCCAGGGTGTAGGGTTTGGGTGTGTATTCTTCAACGGGCAGGTCTTCCGGGCCTTTGCGTTTGGGCGGGGTGATGATGTCGTCGTATATCCGTACGATAACGACATTGCCTCTTGTCAGTGCCATTAACAGGCTTTTGAGCCGGTCTGCCCGGTTGGGCCAGGCGCGGAGTTTCAATTCGTCGATCATCATCGCCAGTTGTTCGTCGGTCAGGGCGAGGCTGTCGAGAAAGTCGCTGGCCTGTGACCCTTCTTCAAGCCCGAAGAATGTCACGTCTGCGGGGTTGGGGTCACTCATTAACAGAATAGTGGCGGGGACGAAGTGGCAGGCCATTCCCCGGGGGGCTGTGCCCTGTGCGGGCCGGATGACCGGGTAGTGATTGTTGTGGGGATTGCCGAAGTCGTAGGCGAAGGGGTCGAGTTGATAAAAACAAATCCGGCGGTGCCAGCCCCACGACACGCTGGCAAGGTCGCGTCGGCTGTAGGCGAGCGATATATCGCTGTTAACCGTGAGTCCACCCACTGCTCGCAGGATGGTTAAACAGAAGGCGTGGTCCAGTCTGAGTCTGATAATAAAGGCATGGGCGTCGCGTTCGTTTGACAGGTCTTGGGGTTTGATCGGCCCGAGAACGGGGGCTTCGTACCCGCAGTAAATACGATAGGTGGTGTTATAGCGATCCTGCACGAAAAATTTACAGGGCTTCATGGATGTTGGATTTTGTCGCTTATTTCAAGATGCTGTTTTCCATTAACCTTATCCTTATCCTTCTCCATTTTCTTTTTCATCCTTGTCGTCAGCATAGTTCTGGCCAGTCAGCAGCCATAGGCAGCACCATTATAACGATAAGTTTCTGGCTTCGGTAAAAACAGCCTGATCAATTTCACCCGGACTTTCAGTATCAATGATGAATTGCCGACCCAATTGCAGCAGCTCTGTGACAGTATAGATATTACGCAACCCGCCCCCGGGATAATATAAATACTTAAATCCGATGCGTATACGGTATACCCTGTACGCATGATGAAAAACACTCCCTCCCTCAATCCCAAAAAACAACAGAAACTCGATATTCTCATGCGCAAGGCATCAACTGCGCACCAGAAAAATGACCTGGCCACGGCTGCCCGCGGTTACCGGAAAGCACTTAAAGAAGTGCCACATTGCGCTGATGCATTGCATCTGTTGGGGCTCGTGCATTATCAACAACGCGATTTTGAGACAGCCGTAACACTGATCGAGCAGGCTATTGTCCTTGCTCGCAACAACGCTCTTTACTCTTTCAATCTGGGCAAAGTGCAAAAGGATTACGGACAGCCCGGGCTGGCAGCACAGGCCTTTCATCGCGCTTTACAGTTGGAACCCGGCTACTGGCAGGCGGCTGCCAACCTGGGCTCAGTACATATGGAGCAGGGTCGGATTGACGAGGCTACCGTACAATTCGAGGTTGCACTGCGCATCAATCCCGACGATGCCATCACCTGCAACAACCTCGGTACTGCCTACCGACGGCGTAACCGCCCGCAGGATGCTGAAAACTGTTTCCGGCATGCCATCACCATCGCCTCCCGCTATGCTGAAGCACACTCCAATCTCGGCGTGCTGTTGCGCGAACAAGATCGGCTGGATGATGCTATCCAGCACTGTCGGCAGGCGACAGACCTCAACCCGGATCAAGCAGAACTGTGGAGCAATCTCGGCATGGTGGAGGCCAGGTGCCACAGTTACACACAATCCGTTGACTGTTTCCAGCGTGCTTTGGCTCTGGACCCTCACTGTGCTTCAGCCTTCATAGGACTGGGCAACACTCTGCGTGAGCAAGGTCAACTGCCTGAAGCCATTGACTCGCTGCTTCAGGGCTGCGACGCGGATGATTTTGACCACATCCGTTTTGCCTGCCTGCTGTGTACACTCAACTATACTGATCACCTTTCCCCACACGTCATCGCCGCCCAGCACCGACGTTTCGGTGCTGCATTACAGGCCCGCATCGCTGAACAGGATCTGGAAACGGGCCCACCCAACAACGATTATGATCCGGATCGCCGCCTGCGACTGGGCTTTGTATCACCGGATTTTCGTACCCACTCCTGCGCCTGTTTTCTGTTGCCGCTGTTTGAGCATCTACCAGTGGAACAGATGGAAATCTATGCTTATGCTGAAGTCACGCGGCCGGACACCATCACCCGATGCTTCCGCAATCAGGTATCACACTGGTACGACACCACCCGGCTTAGTGATCAGGAACTGGCCCAACAGATTCGTTTCGATCATATTGATATTCTTATCGACTGCGCAGGTCACACCGAAGGTAATCGCTTGTCGGTATTCGGCTTGCGCCCTGCACCACTGCAACTCACCTGGCTGGGTTACCCGAATACCACCGGGCTGACAAACATGGATTATCGACTCACCGATACCTTCGCCGACCCGGAAGAAAAAAGAGAGACTGACATTCACTACACCGAGCACCTGCTCCGCATGCCCCGGAGCTTTTTATGCTTCCAGCCTTTGGACGCCATGCCCGACATATCGTCGCTGCCAATGCAGCTGAATGGACACGTCACCTTTGGCTGTTTGAACAATTTCTCCAAGCTCACGCCGACAGTGCTACAACTGTGGGCGGAAATTCTTGCAGCGGTGCCCAACAGTCGGCTTATACTCAAAGCCGCACAACTGGCTGATGCAAACCTTTGCACGCGGGTACGTACACTATTTGCCGCGCAGAATATTGATGCGGCACGCCTGACGCTTTGCGGCCAGACACCTTCGCGCGCTGAACACTTCGCCTTCTATCAGCGCATCGATATCGCCCTGGACCCTTTCCCTTACAACGGAGCCACCACCACCTGCGAAGCTCTGTGGATGGGGGTGCCGGTCATCACCCTGGCGGGTGATCGCCATGCCGCACGAGTGGGTGTCAGTCTGCTGAGTCACACCGGACTGGAACGGTTTGTCGCCTGCAACACCACCGACTACATCCGCATCGCCCGTGAACTGGCGGACAATCCCGATGAGCTGGCACCGTTACGCCAACGCCTGCGCATTGCGCTACAGGATTCAACACTTTGTGATACAGCGGGTTTTGCTCAGGATTTCAACACTTGTTTGCGCACACTGTGGCAGAAAACCTGTGCGCGTAACAGCGATCAGGGAGCAAACACAAATGGCCGCATATCCATTTAGGAAAACACACCAAGAAACAACCGTTGGCGTTTACGGTCTTTGCATTTCCAACACGGTTGCCGACATTACGCCAAAACCACCGGCATCACATCATCCGCAACAGACTTGTACTCCTGCATTTGGTGGAAGTTAAGATAACGATAAATATCATCTGCCATGGGCTCCAGATGTTTCACCGCCTGCATATACTCCTCCACCGTTGGCAGTTTGGCCATCGATGCAGTCACCGCCGCCAACTCTGCTGAACCCAGATAAACGTTGGCGTCTTTGCCCAGGCGATTGGGGAAATTGCGCGTTGAAGTGGAAAACACTGTGGCGTTATCCGCGACACGCGCTTGATTACCCATGCACAGGGAGCAACCCGGCACTTCAGTGCGTGCGCCAACGCGGCCAAAGATGGCGTAATAACCTTCCTCGGTAAGCTGGTGCTCGTCCATTTTTGTCGGTGGTGCAATCCACAAACGTGTGGGTACCGCCCCGCTCTGTTCCAGTACTTTGCCCGCTGCACGATAGTGCCCAATGTTGGTCATGCAGGAACCGATAAACACTTCATCAATTTTTTCGCCTGCGACATCCGACAACAGCTTCACATCATCCGGGTCATTGGGACAGGCAACAATGGGCTCTTTTATCTCATTGAGATCAATTTCGATCACTTCTGCGTATTCTGCATCCGCATCCGGTTCCAGCAGTTGCGGATCATCCAGCCAGGTCTGCATGGCATCGATACGACGTTGCAAGGTACGTTCATCTTCGTAGCCATCGGCAATCATCCATTTAAGCAATGTGATGTTGGATTCGAGGTATTCCTGGATGGGTTCTTTATTCAGCCGCACTGTGCAGCCATTGGCAGAGCGTTCAGCCGAGGCGTCGGACAATTCAAAGGCCTGCTCGACTTTGAGGTCCGGCAACCCTTCTATTTCCAGCACCCGGCCGGAGAAAATATTTTTCTTGCCCGCCTTTTCCACAGTAAGCAAACCTTTTTGAATGGCCACATAGGGAATGGCATTGACCAGATCACGCAGGGTAACGCCAGGCTGCATTTTACCTTTAAAACGCACCAGTACCGACTCCGGCATATCCAGCGGCATCACACCCAGCGCGGCACCAAAGGCAACCAGACCGGAGCCTGCGGGAAAACTGATACCCATGGGGAAACGTGTATGCGAATCCCCCCCGGTGCCAACGGTATCCGGCAGCACCATGCGATTTAACCACGAGTGAATAACGCCATCACCGGGACGCAGCGATACACCACCCCGGGTTTGAATAAATTCCGGCAGTTCGTGTTGCAGGGAAATGTCCACTGGCTTCGGGTACGCGGCAGTATGGCAAAAACTCTGCATAACCAGATCGGCGGAAAAACCGAGACAGGCCAGTTCCTTAAGCTCATCGCGAGTCATCGCACCGGTGGTGTCCTGTGAGCCTACCGTGGTCATGCGCGGTTCACAGTAGGTACCGGGGCGCACACCATCCACACCGCACGCTTTGCCCACCATTTTTTGTGCAAGCGTGTAACCCTTGCCGGTATCCGCAGGCGGCACCGGGCGCAGAAAGACATCAGACGCGGCCAGCCCGAGACCTTCACGGGTTTTGTCAGTGAGTGAACGGCCAATAATCAATGGGATACGACCACCGGCGCGTATTTCATCTGGTATGGTGGTCGGCGTAAGCTCAAATGTACTGACGGTTTCTCCGGCCTCGTTGGTAATTTTTCCGGCAAAAGGATGAAGGGTAATCACATCCCCCGTTTTCAATTGGCTCACATCACACTGAATCGGCAGGCAACCGGAATCTTCTGCGGTATTAAAAAAGATCGGCGCAATATTACCACCCAATACCACACCACCCTGACGCTTATTGGGCACAAAAGGAATGTCGTTCCCCATATGCCACAACACGGAGTTAATGGCCGACTTGCGCGATGAGCCCGTACCCACCACATCACCTACATAGGCCAGCGGATGGCCTTTTTGTTTAAGTGCTTCGATTTTTTGCAGGGCATCGGGCATTTTGGCAACGAGCATGGCCTTGGCATGCAATGGAATATCAGGGCGGCTCCAGGCCTCGGACGCTGGAGAAAGATCATCGGTATTGGTTTCACCCGGCACCTTGAACACAGTGACGGTAATCGTCTCAGCCAGCGGCGTACGGCGGATAAACCACTCGGCATTGGCCCAGGCGTCCACCACCTGTTTTGCATAGGCATTCCCGCCTTCTGCCTTGCTGACCACGTCATGATAGGCATCAAATACCAGCAGTGTCTGCGAAAGCGCCTCAACGGCAATCGAAGCCAGCGTGTCATCATCCAGCAGTTCGACCAGGGGTGCGATATTGTAACCGCCCAGCATGGTGCCCAGCAGTTCGGTGGCGCGTGGTGCATCAATCAACGGTGAATTCACCTCCCCCCTGGTCACGGCCGCAAGAAAACCCGCCTTCACGTAGGCCGCCTGATCCACCCCCGGCGGCACACGGTTGACAAGCAGATCCAGCAGAAACGTTTCATCTTCCCCCGCAGGCGGTGCCTTCAACAACGCCACTAACGCAGCCACTTGTTCAGCATTCAGGGGCAACGGCGGCAGGCCGTCTTCGGCACGTTCTGCAACATGGTTTCGATAAGCTTCTAACATAAGGTTCTCTCTAAAAAAACGAATTGGAATCAATGAGGGACATCAGTAAACCGGGGCCAATACCGTCGGCACCGAACGCGGGATTATAACTGATTCAGCGCCTTTCACACGAACACCTGCAAAAATCCATGCATAAACGGGTTTTGACGGTAACAACCACTCGCCTTCCGGTGGCATAAAGCCATCGGGCTGTTTATTGGATGAACTGATAGCCAATGAATACCAATAAAACCAGAATGGCATAAGGATACGCCACTGTAGGCTTGATTGAATTTAACAAATATTCTTTAACCAAGGCGACACTCCCCTGGCGCTTATCCCCCCATTGAGAATAAAGCTGAAAAGCCATGTGATCTCCATCAAATTCATTTTTTAATTTTTTTTCAATGAAAACCACCCTGGTTTCCAGCCGTTTCTGAAATGTTTTCCAAATGCCATCCTGTAACCACAAAACAAAGATAACTGCCACAACAATCCAGCCATTGGCAATAAAAGCCATGGAAAACACACTGACCAGTACACTGACAAGCTTTATCATCAGTGAAAATCTCTCGTACTTTTCGATATCTCCGTGGAGAATTATCCATTCATTATGAAAATCATTTTTCAAAACAGGTCACTCTGAATTTTTACTATTGAGCTTAAGGTTTATTGACATTTTTCATCGCCATCACGCCGAAAAAACAAACTGCCCCGCAGCAAGCTGTTTCGCCACACGAAAGCGAAGTATGGCACGGCCAGCGTAAATGGCGGGCAATGCCCACCCCACAGGATTATTCCGCCAGCCTCATGAATGCATTCCAAAGCAACCCCCAAATATGAGCTTCACTCTCTGAAGGTATGCTTATCCCGATTCCGATGGATATTCGGAGCAACAAGCCACAACCGCCGAACACCCTGCTTCACATCTTCCAGAATCCGATAACCTGTGGGAATTAACAGTAGCGTTAAAAATGTTGCGTACAAAATGCCAAACCCCAATGACACAGCCATGGGAATCAAAAACTGCGCCTGGGTACTTTTGTCCAGCAACAATGGCGTCAATCCTGCGAACGTTGTGAGCGAGGTCAGCAGAATGGGGCGGAAACGTGCGCCTCCGGCAATACGTAGTGCTTCATCCAGCCGCATGCCTTCACGACGTTTGCGGTTGATCCAGTCTACCAGTACCAGACTGTCATTAACCACCACACCCGCCAGCGCCAACATGCCCAGAACACTCAGGACATTGAGACTCAAGCCCATGACCATATGCCCCAGCAATGCGCCGACAATGCTGAACGGGATCACAATCAATACCAGCAGTGGCTGCACGTAAGAACGAAATGGAATAGCTAACAATGCATAGATGGCAAACAAGGTAAAAATCGCGCCAGCAATAAGACTGCCAAAAGTCTCACCCTGTTCACGTTGTTCACCTTCAAGACTGTAGGACACACCAGGATATTTCAACAGCAGGCCATCCATGAATCGTCGCAGATCATCCGTAATGGCACGAGCATCGGTGGTTTCTTTGTCAAGATCCGCAGTCACGTTCACCACCCGCTGCCGGTCAACACGTCGAATACTGGAAAAACCATGGCCCATTTCCACTGCCGCGACATTGCCAAACGGCACCTGCGTGCCGTCAGCGGTGCGAATACGCATGGTGTCAAGACTGCTCAGATCACGGCGCTCCACGTCGGGGTAACGCACCATCACCCGCACATCATCACGACCTCGCTGAATACGCTGCGCCTCGGCACCCAGAAAAGCCTGCTGTACCTGTCTTCCCAGTTCACTCGTAGACAACCCCAACAATTCCGCTTCGGGTCGCACCGTCAGTTTAATTTCCGGTTTGCCATCTTTGAAGCTATCGCGAATATCGTACACTCCCGGATACTGACGCAACTGGGTACGCACCACGCCCGCAATTTCCGTCAGCACAGCAAAGTCCCGCCCGGCAAGCTGTACATCGATGGGGTCACCGCCGCGACCAATCTCGGCACGATAAGTCAGCCCTTTGGCTCCCGGAATTTCGCCAACAGCGCGACGCCAGGCATGCACCAGCTCGCGGGTCGATACTGCCATTTCTCGTTCTTCCGGCGGTACCAGTGCCAAACTCACCTGTCCCAGCTCCGCACTGCCCACGGGTGGCAAACTGCTCTCACTGCCATTTGTCGATGGCGTACCGCCACCACCACTCCAGCCAGTGTTGATCATGATGTTACTGATCACTGAATTGCCATCGTTATCCACATAGCGTTCACGCAGCACTTCGGCGGTTTGCGCCATACGGTTCAGATGCTGTGCAGTCACCTGTGCGGATGTACCCGGCTGCATCACCAGGGTGGCGTATGCGATTTCACTTTCCACGCGCGGAAAAAAAATAAAGGCATAACGGCCACTCATGGCAAAGCTGACCACCACAAACGATACGGCGATAAAAAGCGCCAGAGTTAAATAACGCTGCCGTATCGCAGCAGCCAATAGTGGCTGGTAAAAATGTATGACCACATATTCCAGTCCATTCGCCACTTTGCGTTGCAGGCGCGATAACGGGTTAATTTTTTTCTGGTGATATTCAATACGTACATGACGCAGGTGTGCGGGCAATATCAGTTTGGATTCTATCCAGGAAAACAACAGCACCGGAATCACAATGGAGGGAACCTGCGCAAAAATCAGCCCACGATACCCATCCACAAACAGCAGTGGTGCGAAAGCCACTATGGTCGTCAGCAAGCCGAAAGTCACCGGCACAGAAACTTCCTGCGCACCGCGCACCGCGGCCTCTACGGGATCTTCTGAACGTTTGAGATGGCTGAAAATATTTTCGCCGGTCACAATGGCATCATCCACCACAATGCCCAGCACCAGAATAAACGCAAACAGGCTGATGATATTGATGGTGACACCCAGTTCCGGCATCAACCATAGCGCGCCCATAAAACTGATGGGAATACCCACACACACCCACAGTGCCACCGAGAGACGCAGAAACAATGCCAGAATAAGAAAGATCAGCAACCCACCCTGCCAGGCACTGTTCAGCAACGTCTGCAAACGCATCTTGACGATGTGTGAGCGATCCTGCCATTGTCCCAGCGATACATTGGCTGGCAACTGTGCATTTTTTCTGACGATGTAATCTTTAACCACCTGCCCGATGGCCAGTGTACTTTGCTCACCGGTACGAAACACTTTGACCAGCACGCCAGGTTTGCCATCAAAACTCATGGCTAACGGGTTCTGTTCAAAACCATCGACAATACGTGCCACGTCGCCCAACGTGAGTCGTGAACCATCAGCACGCGCGCGCAATACAATGGCCGCAAAATCATCACTGTCATAGGCTTGTCCCTGGGTGCGCAATAAAATATCACCACCCTCGGTACGAATGGAACCAGCAGGCACGTCCACTGATGAGCGTTGAATGGCCTGCACCACCGCATCAAAAGTCAGCCCGTAACGATTCAACGCCTGCTCACTCAGTTCGATGCTGATTTCCGGCGAGCGCACCGCATTCAGTTCCACCTGATTCAACATTGGCAAGGCGGCAAGTTCATCGCGCACTTCCTCACCATACCGGCGCAACTCATGCTCCGACAATTCGCCCGACACAACCACACCGATGACTGCACGACGAAACTCCACCACGTTGAATGTGGCACGTTCTACGCCAGCAGGAAATGTGGTGATCGCATCCACTCGTGCCTTGATGTCTTCCAGCAGTTTATGCGGATCAATGCCCTTGAGCACTTCGACACGAATGCGTGCCCTGCCTTCATCGGCCACTGAGGTCATTTTTCGGATGCCATCAAGGCTGATGATGGCTTCCTCGACGCGAATCACCAGTGACTGTTCCATCTCAATGGGCGTTGCACCCCGGTATGTAAGGCCAATGCTCACCACGTCGCTTTCAAATGATGGAAACTCTTCCAGCAGCACACGGTTAAATGTTGCATATGCGCCCAGCGCGAGAATGATCACCATCAACAGATTGGCAGCCACCGGGTTACGAACAAACCAGTTGATCATGCTGTACATGCTTAACCCATGTCTCTCAGCAGACACATTTCAGTGACAGAAAAAACGGATTTCAACATACTGTATTTTCAGGCTCTGGCAGGAAATGTGATTAACGTTCCAGAGCGGGCACTGCGGAATAGGCAATATTGTCTTCACTGCTTTTTTCGCCAAAAACAGCAACAACCGTATCTTCATGGGCAAAAGGCATCGGTGTCAGAGAAATGCGTTCTCCAGCCTGCAAACCTGCGCTAACGACAACTTGTTCGCCTCTGCGTAGAACCACCTGTACAGCACGACGTTCAATACGCCCGCCTTTCCTCACCACCAACACCGTGTTGCCAATCTCCACAGCGGAACGCGGCAGCACAAACACATCCTGCAATTGCTGTCCCTGAATATCCGCCTCCACAAACTGGCCGATCTTTAAGGGCGGGACATTGCCGCTGCTCTGTTTTTTATGCGGCTTTTTATAGTGAAAAGGATTATCAATTTGCGCCACCACAAACAATTGACGACTGGCAGTATCAATAGCGCCATCTGTCCGCACTAACCGCCCCTGCCATTGGTGAACCACGTTACCCACACGGTGACTGAGCGTAACGGCAGCCTTGTGTTTGCTGTTTTGTCCACCGATACCGGGCAAATCCACAAACGCCAATTGGCTGTCAGTCAGCGGTAAGCGTACTTCGGCAGCATCCATGGCATAAATGGTGGCTGCCACAGTACCGGGCGCAACGTACTGTCCCACATCCACCTTTTTCTCCAACACCCGCCCCGCATACGGCGCACGAATCCTGGTACGCGCCAGGTTGGTTTCAGCCTGCTTTAAACGTGCCTCGGCGGCGGCCATGTCGGCACGGGCGCTGGCAACTTGTGGTTTGTTCAGCGTCAAATCAGCAGGCTGCTCCGTGCGACCCAGTTTTTTCCAGTCATTCAGTGCGTTTCGTGCCAATGCCTTTTCCTGCTCCAAGGCCAGATGAGCACGGGCCAGATCGGCACGGGCAATGATAATGGCATTCTCGTAATCCGTGGGAGCGATAACCAACAGGGTTTCACCCGCAACGAACGAACCCCCATTACGAAAATTGGTGGCAATGGAAACAATGCGTCCCGCCACTTCTGGAATCAGCGTACTCTGCGTGCGTGGTGTTACCGTACCCTGGGTGCGCAACAACACCTGATAGTTTTGCGGCTGCACTATGTGTGTTTTCACAACCGGCAATGCAGGAATTGGAGAGCGCAGTGTCGCCTCCGGCCCGGTAGCCATTAGCATCAAACCGGAAAAAATACCGAGACCCAACACCGCAGCGGGTAGAAAAATACGTGATAAATGATTCATGATGCCTCCCTGTCACTACAGCAACGCCGGGTGCAGAACGAACCAGTCATGGCAACACAGAAAATAGTATTTGATTTGATAGCAGTCATCATCCATGAACAGGCCCGTATCAGCGCCCTGCTTATTTATTATTTTATGTCACTCTGCGACCAAACCCTGGTCAACTAAGCAGTGTTCCCCTAATGGACACCAGCATAACATTAATTCGCAGTCTCTACCGGCATGCCTGCCCGCTTCCATTCGGGAAAACCATCCTGCAAGCGCCGCGCATTCAAGCCTTTGGCACGCAACTGTGCCACAGCCTCAAAAGCCAGCACACAATGTGGGCCACGGCAGTAGGCAACGACTTCCTGAGAGGGGTCCAGTTTCTGTAAGTAACCCTCCAGTTCAGCCAGCGAAACATTCACTGCCCCCGGTACATGTCCGGCAGCAAACTCCTCGGGCGGACGCACATCCAGTACCGTCACCTGCCCCTGACGGGTACGCTCCAGCAATTCCTCACGCGAAACAGGTTCCAGTGCATCCTTCACAGTCAGAAAGGTATTCAGCAATTGTTCCACCTCGGCAACGTGACGCCCCGCCACCACACGTAAAGCCTCGAACAAACTCACCACATCGTCGCCACTGAGCCGGTAAAAAACCTTCAGCCCCTGCTTGCGTGAGACAATCAACCCCGCCTGGCGTAACTGTTGCAGATGCTGGGAAGTATTGGCCACCGCCAGCCCGGAAACCCTGGCCAGTTCATCGACACTGCGCTCACCTTGAGCCAGTAACTCCAGCAGCGCCAGCCGGTTACCATTGCTCAGCGCCTTGCCCACACGGGCAAACTGGGCAAACAGCGCCTGTTTAAAGTGGGACGCTGCGGATAAATCAGCGCCTGTTACAGCAGCGGGCTTGATTGTTTTAGACATTGGCACCTCTGGCTCCACCGTTAACACGACACGATAATGACCTGAATGGATAAAATACCCGGATTAATCCGACGATTTGACAGGTGTTCCCGGGCTGCTATTCTACTATTCAATAACTCTATTGAATAGTAGAATTATCGTTTAGTATAGCCTGTCATCAATAAACCACCCGCCCCGGCCTGGCATCAAACCAAAGAGAAAACCCCATGACTTTCCATGACTTTATCCTGCAAAATGAAACACCTATTCGTCTGGGCTTCTTTTTTGGTGTTTTCGCCATAATGGGGTTGTGGGAAGTGCTGGCCCCGCGCCGTGCGCTGACGGTATCCAAAGCGGTGCGCTGGACCAGCAACCTGGGGCTGGTGTTTTTAAACAGTGCCATTCTTCGGCTGATCTTTCCCATGGCAGCAGTGGGAGTGGCCGCCTTCGCGGCAGAACAGGGCTGGGGATTACTCAACTACTTTCAACTGCCCTTTGCATTCAGCGTATTGCTGGCGATTGTAGCCCTGGACTTCATCATTTACCTGCAACATGTACTGGTCCACGCGGTACCGGCACTATGGCGACTGCACCGGGTACACCATGCCGATCTCGATTATGACGTAACCACCGGCGCTCGCTTCCATACGCTGGAAATCATTCTTTCCATGCTGATCAAATTTGCCACGATTCTCGTACTCGGCCCGCCCGTGGTTGCGGTAGTCATCTTCGAGGTGGTGCTCAATGCCATGGCCATGTTCAACCACAGCAACGTGAGCCTGCCCCCCCGACTGGACCGTATCGTACGCTGGTTTGTGGTCACCCCCGACATGCACCGCGTGCATCACTCCGTGGAAGACAACGAAGCCAATAGTAACTTTGGGTTTAATCTCTCCATCTGGGATCGCCTGTTCGGCACCTACATCGTCCAGCCCCGTGAAGGCCATGACAATATGACCATTGGTATTCACGGATACCGTGACCCAAAACAGGTAAATCAGTTACCCGGTATGCTGACACTGCCTTTCGCGGGCAAAATAACCGGGTATGCAATTAATCGCCGGGAATGGAGCAAACCTGATGAACCGTGAATTAAGCACGAAAAACACGCTGCTTTTAAAAGTCACCGAGTATTTACCTCATTCACATGAGCGCATTTACACACGCCATTACCCTGCGTGAAACTCACTACTCGGTCAAAACTTGACCAATGCTGCCTGAGCAACAACAATAACCAACACACCTTGCGTGAAGCTAACAGGACACCGGAAGCCATTGGTGCTTCCACGACTAAAGTCCTGCACCGCAAAGCCGTTAGCTTCAATCTACAGACCCTGAATCTATGAATAGCGAGAATCCAAACAGGACATTTCCACCCAGCACAAAGGACAGACGCAATGAACAAACTCGAACAATTACGCAGCATGACCACCGTGGTCGCCGACACGGGTGACATCGAATCAATCCAGCAATACCAGCCCAGCGACGCCACCACCAATCCCTCACTTTTATTCAAAGCCGCGCAAATGCCGCAATACCAATCACTGGTGCAGTCGGCCATCGAATATGGGCAGGCAAAAGGTAATAATGAAGAAGAGCAGCGCCTGCTGACGCTGGACAAAATCGCCGTCAACTTCGGCAAAGAAATTCTCGGTACAGTCCCCGGCCGGGTCTCAACCGAAGTGGACGCACGCCTGTCTTTCGACACCGCCGCCACCGTGGCGCGTGCCGAGCAGCTTATCGCCCTGTATCGTGAAGCCGGCGTAGACAGCTCACGTATCCTGATCAAAATCGCCGCCACCTGGGAAGGCATCCGTGCCGCCGAGCAATTGGAGAAAAAAGGTCTGCATTGCAATCTGACGTTAATGTTCAGTCTCGCCCAGGCCATCGGTGCCGCCGAAGCGGGTGCAACGCTGATTTCTCCCTTCGTCGGCCGCATTATGGACTGGTACAAAAAAGCCGAAGGCGTAGACGGCTATGCAGCAGCTGATGATCCTGGCGTGAAATCCGTCAGCACGATTTATCAGTATTTCAAAAAATTCGGCTACGCCACCGTGGTGATGGGTGCCAGCTTCCGCAACAGCAGCGAAATCACCGAACTGGCGGGCTGCGACCTGCTCACTATTGCACCCGCTCTGATGGAAGAACTACAAAACAGCGAAGGTGAACTTCCACGAAAACTGTCACCGGAGACTGCCAGCGAATCCACCATTGAACGCATCGAACTCAATGAAAACCGCTTCCGCTGGATGATGAATGAAGATGCCATGGCCACCGAAAAACTGGCTGAAGGCATTCGTGGTTTCACCGCTGACACGTTGAAACTGGAACAACTGGTGCAGAACATCGCACGTCAACAAGCGGCCTGAAGAAATCACCAATAACAAGGTACGATGTCAAAACCAACGGGCATTTAACGCAGAAGACGCAGAAGACGCAAAAAATTTTGTGTCCTCTGCGTCTTTGCGTTGGATTTTATAACCCGACAACCTGCTTAATTAGTGCCTGACCGAAAATCTATAAGTTATTGAAATAATATTCAAAACACCCCATAAAGCGTCACGAAGTTTTTTAAAAACATGTCAATAACGGGCATAATAAGCCCGAAATCACACTCAACCATAAAAACTTCGGCCAATATTATGCGCACAGCGACTAAAACACAGCTTCAGTTAGGCGAACTCGATATCGCTAATATTCACATCGATCCACGTTCCCGTGATGACATCCCGCAGCTGTTAAGAGGCTTACAGTATCTTTATTCGGATGACAAACTGCGCGAAGCCATATTCCAAATATTGGAAAAACTCACCCCCCAAAAGGTCAGCACCGAGCTGGGCCGCCCCGGCATGACGTGGTGGAAGATTTTGGTGATGGGCACATTACGGCTGAATTTGAATTGCGATTATGACCGGCTACAAGAGCTGGTGAATCATCACAATACCATCCGG
>Ga0256839_1003661_pt1 | contig 15669 bp, 14 predicted proteins | sample 354166metaG_FD_185968 | JGI IMG/M metagenome (GOLD analysis project Ga0256839, IMG submission 185968) | Hydrothermal vent microbial communities from Mid Atlantic Ridge, Atlantic Ocean - 354-166 | ecosystem: Environmental > Aquatic > Marine > Hydrothermal vents | place: Atlantic Ocean: Mid... | reverse complement strand
TATATTGGGCGTCTGCGTATCCCTGTTCTGCCGCCTTTTTATACCAATATACCGCCTGTTTATAGTCCTGCACAACGCCTTGGCCATTCGCGTACATGATGCCAAGATTATATTGAGCCCTTGCTAACTCCTGTTCCGCTGCCTTGCGAAACCACTGTACCGCTTGTTTATCGTCTTGAGCAACACCTTGGCCATCCCCATACATGACACCAAGATTATATTGAGCCTGTGCTAACCCCTGTTCCGCCTCAAACAAAAACTCTTTATATGCTGTAGTATAATCTTTTCGCTGGTAAGCAGCCATCCCATCTGAGAAATCCGCATATGCAAATATGCTAGATATTGAAAACAAAACAAACCCTGATACAAAAAACTTTATAATAATATTCACGTACTCCTCCATGATATCTAATCGTGCCAACCTTTTAATGAACTGCATTGTATCAACTTTTACGCTTCAACTGTAATATATTACAGTTACTAGAAAACCTAATAAAACATACAATTCCTTATATTTCCGTATAGCTCCTTGATTTAAATATCTTTCTACCTCCCGTTGATCTTCTTCAAACCAGAAAATATAATGTTTTCCTATAGATAACACGATTACGGTGACAAGATTCCGGTGACATAGCGTAATTGAATTAGGATCATTCTCCGGTATGTTGATACGAGGTCGGTTTTGATGGACAAAGCTGCCTCAAACATAAATTACGGTGACAGTTTACTTTTATCGGCATGATGACGGTGAATTCAAGTTGCAAGTGCGACAGCTGTATTCTTTATAAAGACCTCGTTTGGTATCTGATAATTGAGGTATTTGCGAGGTCGATTATTGAGCTTTCTCACCGCCACCGCAAGCTGTTTTTTGCGTCCCCTTGATCAAGAAAATAGCTATTGTGTCCCCCGATTTTCAGGAGGCGAACAGCGCCGACTTAGTGACCAAGCGGGAGTGCGGCCCCTAACGATGCCTCTGCGTAATCCAAAGAGACATATACGGGCCGGCTTCTTTTTCTCCTGCCCATGCTGGGTATATATCCTGTGACGCCCTTTAAAGAGCTTGACCTCTTCCCGTCAATGCCATATATACCGCTTTCATATTTCAAGGGTCGCCATAGTGATTCTATAGTGATTCTGGGGTCATCATAATGATGGGCCAAACAAACAGATAGACGTTAAAAGATTTAAGGACAAGATTATGTCACGCGTATGTGAATTGAGCGGTAAAGCCGTAATGAGCGGTAACAATGTCAGCCACGCCATGAACAAAACCCGCCGGGTATTTCGCCCTAATCTGATTAAAGCCACCTTGCTTAGCGATGTGCTTGGTCAATCCGTCGCCATGAGAATTTCAACGAGTGCATTGCGTACGGTTGAGCATAATGGGGGATTGGATAACTTTCTGGTCAAAGCAAAGGATGTTAACCTGTCGCTGAAAGCCCGGCGCCTGAAAAAACTGGTGAAAAAGAAATTGGCTGATCTTGCCGCTTAATGACTTCCCGCCAGAATTCGATTAAGGCCGTTGATTTTTTCAGCGGCTTTTTTTATGGGCGCGGCCATTTTAAACATCATGAGAATATTTCGCTGCAAGCGGTTATAATTATTATCGGACATGATATAGATGATCGTTTCGCCCCTATCATTCTGCCGAACGGCCAAGGCTTCCATATTATCCAGATTAAACGGGTAGGCCAGATCAGCGATGACTTTTCCTTTGACCGACTGTCCGGCTTTAATGGACATGGCGGGCAGTCTCGTGAGCCGCGCGGCCATGCCTTTTGCCAGTGAGAAATGTCGCTCCAGCACCAGAATATCACCATTTGGCAAGGTCGCCATATCTGTTGGCCGATAAGAAGAGCTGGTCTCATATTTCAACGGTTCAACCTTGCCATGTCCGATGATCCATCCTCTTGCCTGCTCAATTTCACCATTGGTTGTTGTCTCTTCCGAGAAAGCCAGCATGCGGCCATCAGGTAGCGTGGTCAGCGCCTCGATCCCTAAATTGTGCGGCAGGGAGGCATATGTGCGGGGCAGCTCCGGCGCAAAATTGACTTTCTGGGCAGAGGCCGAAAATAAACTGCTATATTCGAAGGGGCGGTTGGCTTGAAAATACCGCAACGTGTGCGGGCTTTCAAAAGAAACCACAAATCCCGCCCCATCAACGGCGGTTATGGCCTCGGCGTCCAGAGCAGTTGATTTTTGTGGGCCATCAAGATTCTTGATCGGCGCCATATGGGCATTTTTGATGTCAATTAAATGGTCGTTCTTATTGTAGACCATGTCAGCGACAAACCACCGACTGCTATCAGACACCCCCAAAATCTGCCTTCCATCAGGGCTAACGACAAAACTTGAAATGCCGCCAAACTGGCGATTGGGGCTGGTGATTTTCAGCCCGCCCAAATAATGCAAACTGCCAACCGTCGTGATGGAAGCGTCTTTATGATTTAAAGGGATGAATGTGGCCGATAAGGGAATGGCAGATCCATTTTGCTTTCGATCTTCCACTGGCTTCACAGACCCGGCATGGGCAGCCGTCATTATGGATGTTACCAAAAGGATCGCGATTCCATAAAAATTGATCTGTTTTTTATATAGGCTTGCCATGTTTTCTTAAATTTTCCACATATAAATCAAGGGTTTCCGCATATGAATCATATGAAGATATTTTCAGCTTTATAGAGTTTTTCATAAGAGTATGTTAAGAATAAGATGGCATTATACACATTCAAAAAAAATCAACCATAACAAGAAGAAAAAAATTGCTCGCAGAAAAAACAGGCCGTTCAGATACGGGGGCAGATATCGCGCAAGGTGAAGATGCCGTCGCATATGATGATGAGCAACAGAAATTTATTTTGGTGCAGGTGGCACAGCGGCTGTTTCATGAGAAGGGATTCTCCAAGACCAGCCTTTCTCATATTGCTAGGGGCGCCGGCCTGTCCCATAAAATGGCGCAGAATTATTTCTCATCCACCAAAGAAATCTGCCATCAGGTCATTGATGTTTATTTAAAAACCCAAAATGACCAATTTGAAAAAATTAACCAGAACAGCAACGCCCGTCAGCGGCTGAGCCTTTATCTGGATCAGTTTGCTGAAGATTCGGACAGTCTTGTGGCGCGGGGTTGCCCATTGACCAACCTGTATTTTGATGTGAAGCGCGAGGATGACGTCCTTGCAGATCATGCGGCAAAGCTTCTGCAAAATCGGCTGGACTGGATCAAAGAACAATTTGTCATGGTCATGCGGGTGGAGGGGGTCACAGATCTTCCCGAACGTCTGGCCAGCGCCATTCAAGGCATCGTCATTATGGCGCAGGTGACCGGCAATGATCGTTTAATCGGCCATCAGGTCAATCAGCTTAAATCCTGGATTCGCTCCATGTAGGGTTTCGCTATTGCCCCTGAACTTATCCTTTTTTTCGGGTTTTCTCATCAAATAAATCAGATAATTGCTCCGTGATGGCGCCCCCCAATTGATCGGCATCCATGACGGTAATGGCATTCTGGTAATAGCGGGTCACGTCATGGCCGATGCCGATGGCCAGCAACTCTACGGGCGAGCGTTTTTCAATCCAGTCAATCACGCCGCGCAAATGATCTTCCAGATAATTGGCGTTATTGGTGGACAGGGTGCTGTCATCCACCGGCGCGCCATCGGAAATGACCATCAGAATACGCCGCTCTTCTGTTCTGTTCATGAGCCGGCTATGGGCCCAGAGCAAGGACTCGCCGTCAATATTCTCTTTCAACAGCCCTTCTTTGAGCATCAAACCCAGATTATTGCGCGTTCTCCGCCACGGATTATCGGCGGTTTTATAGATAATATGCCGCAGGTCATTCAATCTGCCCGGCTTTGCCGGTTTGTCATTCTCAAGCCATTTAAGGCGGCTTTTCCCGCCTTTCCACGCTTTGGTGGTAAAGCCCAATATTTCAACCTTAACCCCGCAGCGTTCCAGCGTGCGGGCCAGAATATCGGCGCACATGGCGGCAATGGTGATGGGCCGACCCCGCATGGAACCTGAATTATCAATCAGCAGGGTGACCACGGTATCCTTGAAGTCGGTTTCATTTTCCACTTTGAAAGACAAGGCATGCAAAGGATTGGTCACCACCCGGGTCAGGCGGGCAGTATCCAGCATCCCCTCTTCCAGATCAAAATCCCAGGACCGTCTCTGCTGGGCCATGAGCATTCTTTGCAGGCGATTGGCCAATTTGGAAATCATGCCATGAAGCCCGCTAAGCTGTTGATCCAGGTTGCGCCGCAGGAAGGCCAATTCTTCGCTATCACATAGTTCCTCTGCCGGGATCGTCTCGTCATGGGCGGTGGTATAGATTGAATATTGCGGCCCCTGCGCCTGATTTGTCCCAAGATCATTGGGATTGAAACGGGCCATTGCCTTGGCTTCCTCGGCCATCATGTCATTGATCATATCTTCGGTGAGGACGCCCCCCATATCACCGGCCTCTGATGAGTCGCCCTCGTCACTTTCCTCGCTGTCGTCATTTTGGGCATCATCCTGAGCCTCACCGTCCGCGCCGTCGTCATCCTCTTCGTCAACCCCGTCCTGATCTTCCAAGCCCTCTTCTGAATTGGAGAGTTTATCATCCGCCTCAATATCATTGGCCAGATTAAGGTCGGCAATGATTTTGCGGCTGATACGGCTGAAGGCTTCCTGATCGGATATATTCTGGATGAGTTCATCAAGGTGAAGCGCGGCTTTGGCCTCGATCTGGGTGCGATACTGGTTGACCACATCATTGGTGCGTTCCGGCGGATGGGCATGGGTCAATCTTTCGCGCACCAGAAGCCGCAGAATATCAGACAACGGCGGCTCTTGCGCCTCTTCGGGCAGCGTAAGGCGGTTTTGGGCATAATGCGCATCAAGTGTCGCCGCCAGATTTTGCGCAACGCCGGGCATTCTGGTCGCGCCGATGGCCTCGACACGGGCTTGTTCCATGGCCTCATAAACGCCGCGCGCCACGGGCAGGGCCGGGGCAAATTTTTCATGGGTCGTCGCATTATGATGCCGCAATCTCAAGGCATAGGAATCGGCCATGCCGCGCGCCCTGGCAACCTCGGCTGTGGTTAAGTCAATGGATATGAGAGGCAAACGGCCTGATGTGCCGGAAATATCAATATTTTCAGCCCCGAAACTTAACCCAAGATCAGATTTGCCCGCCATGGCGCGCACGGTGGCTTCTACGGCATGTTTGAATTGATCCAGTTTATGGGCGGCTTTTTTGGGCATTTATATTCTTGTTGATCATTCCGGCTGAATATTCTGATTAATTGGGGGCGGCACGGCAGATTCCGGTAATTCCGTGCCAAAACAACGTTGGTAATATTCCGCCACCACAGGCCGTTCCAATTCATCGCATTTATTAAGAAAAGTCACCCTGAAGGCAAAAGCCACATCCTTGAAAATTTCGGCATTTTCCGCCCAGGTCAGCACGGTGCGCGGGGACATAACCGTTGAAATATCGCCGTTGATAAAACCGCTGCGGCTCAAATCAGCCACTTGCACCATCTGTTTGATCAGCGCCCTGCCCTTTTTGTCCTGAAGGACAGGCAATTTGGCAAGGACGATATTTTCTTCAACCTCATGGGACAGATAATTAAGCGTGGTGACAATATTCCACCGATCCATCTGGCCCTGATTGATCTGCTGCGTGCCGTGATACAGGCCGGAAGTATCGCCAAGACCAATGGTGTTGGTGGTGGAAAACAACCGGAATGACGGATGGGGATGAATGACTTTATTTTGATCCAAAAGGGTCATTTTGCCGGCGACTTCCAGCACGCGCTGAATGACAAACATCACATCGGGACGCCCCGCATCATATTCATCAAAGACCAAAGCCGTTGGTGATTGCAAGGCCCATGGCAGAATGCCCTCCTGAAATTCGGTGACCTGCACGCCGTCTTTCAGCACAATGGCATCCTTACCCACCAGATCAATACGGCTGATATGGCTGTCCAGATTAACCCGCACGCAGGGCCAGTTCAGGCGGGCGGCGATCTGTTCAATATGGGTTGATTTTCCGGTACCGTGATAGCCCTGAACCATAACGCGGCGGTTAAAGGCAAAACCGGCCAGAACGGCCAAGGTGGTATCATGGTCAAAGATATAGCTCGTGTCTATTTCAGGCACATGTTCATTGGCCTCGGAAAAGCCGGGAGCCTCGATTTCACTGTCGATGCCAAAAACCTGACGGACATTGATTTTTATATCCGGAAGGCCTGCCGATAAATTTTCCTGAGAATTTGTCGCTGATGCAGAGGTCATATTGTGAGTCCATTTTTACTTATATGCTTTCTTTATGTCGTTCATTGTGGCAGTTTCGTCAAGTCCTATGGGATATTTTAAGGAAAAATATTAAGAAAGTATAATTAATGAGCGTTGCAGAATTAATTGAGCAAAAATTACGGGCGGCATTGAAAATCACATCGATGACGGTGATTGACGAGTCCCATAAACATGCGGGCCATGCCGGCGCGCGCGAAGGCGGCGAAAGCCATTTTCAGCTGGCCATCGTCTCTGCGGATTTCACCGGCAAAAGCCGCGTGGCCCGCCAGCGGGACATATACCGGATTTTAAAAGAGGAAATGGCCGGGCCTGTTCATGCCCTGTCCATTGACGCAAGGTCGCCCGAAGAATAAAAACTGAAGAATGACACCAGAAGAGCAAGCCCCATGTTAAAAGTCAAAATTATACCTGTCACCCCCTTTCAACAAAATTGCAGCCTTGTCTGGTGCGATGAAACCATGAAAGGCGCGGTCATTGATGCGGGCGGCGATGTGGATCAAATCCTTGCGGCCATCAAACAACAAGGCGTTGACGTGGAAAAAATCCTGATCACCCATGGCCATCTGGATCATGCGGGCGGCGCGGCGGAACTTGCTGAGAAATTGGATATTCCGATCATTGGGCCGCAAAAGGAAGATAAATTCTGGATTGACCAGATCCCGGAAAATTGCCGCAATTATGGCCTGCCCGAGGGACGGTCATTCGATCCCGATCAATGGCTTGAAGGCGGGGACAAAATATCCTTTGGTCATATCACGCTGGATGTGTATTTCTGCCCCGGCCATACGCCGGGCCATGTGATTTTTCATGAAAAAAACGCGGGCTATGCCTTTGTCGGCGATGTGTTGTTCCAAGGCTCCATTGGCCGCACAGATTTCCCGCGCGGCGATCATGCGACGCTGATTAAATCCATCAAGGAACAGCTCTGGCCGCTGGGCAATGACACAAAATTCATCTCCGGCCACGGCGCCATCTCCACCTTCGGCGCCGAACGCGCCAACAACCCCTTTGTGGGGGATCAGGTTTAAAATAACCTGTAAGTCTTGCGTTATTTTTTTATCCAACTGCAAAATTATGTAAAGAATCCTGACAAAGAGTCAGGATTCTTTACATATTTACGGCAAAATCAAAAATAAATATTGCATAAGCCATTGTTTAAAAACAATCTTAACCGTTGGCACGATTGTTGCTTTAACTATTAACCATGTAACGATTTATATTAAACAACTTTTCTTGGAAGGATTAGCAATGTTCAAAAAATCTTTTTTAGCCATGGTTTTTATAATTTTGAGTTTTGCCGGCTTGCAAAGCGCGCATGCGGGCGTCATCGTCGTTGTTGGTGATGTGAATGCGACCGGTGCCGGTAATATGCCTTTGTATGACAATGTCTTAGGGGCCGGAACGAATGTATTATTTACGCGGAGCCCCGGGCAACAGGGTGGCTTATTCAGTTATTATAATTCACTGGCCGGCGTCACGGCAACGTCATCCGCCGCGACAATAACAAACACGCTGCTGGCGGGCATTGATTTGATTACCATTGGCGGCAGCTTTCAGCAGGTTTTGGATTATACGATTGCTGAAATGAATGTTATTGCGGACTTCCTGACATCCGGCGGGTCTTTATTAATGCTTACGGAAGCCGCGAATGTGACCAGCTATAATAATTTTCTTTCTTCCATTGGCAGTAATATTCAATATACGGGACAGAGATTTGTTGTATTGGATGTCGTTAATCCTGTTGAGGTGACGTCAATAACTGGCGGTGTATCTGAGTTCACGGCAAATGCTTATAACACCTTGTCCGGCGGAACTGCGGTTGCCATTACCCAAAATGGGACGGTTGTTGCGTTTGAAAATACAGGGGCGACTGTGCTTCCCGAGCCAGCCCCTTTTGCGTTATTGGGCCTTGGTCTTATTGGGCTTGTGATAGCCCGTCGTCGACGCGCGCAATAGTTTTAGCATTGAAATGATAAAAAAGCCCCCTCGGTTTAACCAGAGGGGGCTTTTTTATTTTATATCCCGGGTCCTAATTCTTGGCCTTATCCACCAGTTGGTTTTCTTTGAGCCAGGGCATCATGGCCCGCAGATTCTCGCCGACTGCTTCGATGGGGTGGGCGGCGCCTTTGGCGCGGGCGGCTTTTAATTTCACTTGACCGACTTTATTATCCAGCATGAAATCATTGACGAAACGGCCTTCCTGAATATCCGCCAGAATGCGTTTCATTTCCGCCTTGGTTTCCGGAGTGATGATCCGTGAGCCGGTCATATAATCCCCATATTCCGCTGTATTTGATATGGAATAGCGCATATTGGCAATGCCGCCTTCATACATCAAATCAACAATCAATTTCAATTCATGCAGGCATTCGAAATACGCCATTTCGGGCGCGTAACCCGCTTCGGTCAAGACTTCAAATCCGCATTGAACCAAGGCCGACGCACCGCCGCAAAGCACGGCCTGCTCGCCAAACAGATCCGTTTCGCATTCTTCCTTGAATGTTGTTTCAATGATGCCGGCACGGCCGCCGCCATTGGCGGAGGCATAGGAAAGGCCAATTTCCTGCGCATTGCCGGACGAATCCTGATGCACGGCAATCAAAGTGGGCACGCCGCCGCCTTTCAGATATTCACTGCGCACCGTATGGCCGGGGCCTTTTGGCGCAATCATGAACACATCAAGGTCGGCCCGGGGCTCGATCAATTTAAAATGGATATTCAACCCATGGGCAAAAACCAGTGAGGCGCCCTGCTTCATATTAGCCGCCAGATCATCTTTATAGAGATCCGCCTGCAACTCATCGGGCACAAGAACCATGATAACATCGCCCCATGCCGCCGCCTCTGCCGCTGTCATGACCTTAAAGCCGGCCGCCTCTGCCTTGGCGCGGCTGGCAGAATTTTCACGCAGCGCAACCGTGATATCTTTCACGCCGCTGTCTTTCAGATTGGCCGCATGGGCGTGGCCCTGGCTGCCATAGCCCACGATAACAACTTTTTTATTTTTGATCAGATTTACATCAGCATCGCGGTCATAATATACGCGCATTTTAATTTCCTTTAATTTTTCAATAGTGTTTTGAACGATTTGGGCCATCAGGCCCGTTATTTGATAATTCTATAGCCCCTCTGAACCACGCGTCAATGCCGCAACGCCCGTGCGCACGGCCTCGACCAATCCTGCGTCTTCCATCAATTTGATAAAAGCTCTTATCTTTTCGGTTTTTCCGGTTATTTCGAAGATATAACTGTCAAGGCTGCTGTCAACGATCTTGGCGCGAAAGGCCTCGGCAAGACGCAAAGCCGCCTGCTGCTCTCCATTAGTGCAATGCACCTTGATCAGCGCCAGCTCTCGTTCCACATGGGGGCCGGTTTCCGTCAGGTCAGCAACGCGATGTACCGGAACAAGACGATCCAGCTGCGCCTTGATCTGCTCAATCACATGGGGCGTTCCCACCGTGACCACCGTAATGCGGGATTCCTGACCGCCGAGGTCGACAGGAGCCACGGTCAAATGTTCAATATTATAACCGCGCCCTGAAAACAGGCCAATCACCCGCGCCAGAACGCCGGCCTCATTATCCACAATGATGGACAGGGTATGGCGTTCAGCAAGTTCAATTTCTTTGTGGGTATGATACATTGTTTTTCTCCTGCGGCGGGTTATACCAATGCCGCGCCCCCTTTAAATTCCTGTCTGTTTTTATTGCCGGCTTCATCATCGTCGGGTAAAATCATTTCATTATGGGCAGCCCCGCTGGGCACCATCGGGAAACAATTGGCCAGTTTTTCAACCCGGCAATCAACAATAACCAAACCCTTTGTCTCAATCATTTCCTTGATGGCACCATCAACATCCGCCGGCTTCTCAACAAGAATGCCATGTCCGCCATAAGATTTTGCCAGCGCGATAAAATCCGGCAGGCTATCCGAATAGGACTGGGAATAACGCCCGCCGTGGTTCAATTCCTGCCACTGGCGCACCATGCCCATATATTCATTATTCAGGATAAATATTTTCACCGGCAGGCCATATTGAATGGCGGTGCCCAGCTCCTGAATATTCATCTGGATCGAGGCTTCGCCTGCCACATCAATGACCAAGGCATCCGGATGCGCGATCTGCGCCCCGATCGCCGCCGGCAAACCATATCCCATGGTGCCAAGACCGCCCGATGTCATCCAGCGGTTTGGGTCTTCAAATTTCAGGAATTGCGCCGCCCACATCTGATGCTGACCGACCTCTGTCGTGAAATAGACATCTTTGTCTTTGGTCAGTTCCTGCAGGCGTTCCAAGGCGTATTGCGGCATGATCACATCATCAGACTGGCGGTATTTCAGGCAGTCCCGCGCGCGCCATTCTTCAATCTGCGCCCACCAGTCATCATAGGACTGGCTGCCATTTTCGAGGATCGTCGCCTTCCAGACCTTCAGCATATCTTCCAGAACATGGGCCACATCACCAACAATTGGCACCTCGACCCGCACTGTTTTATTAATAGATGAACGGTCGATATCAATATGAATTTTTCTGGAATTCGGTGAAAAAGCCTCCAGTCGTCCGGTCACCCGGTCATCAAAGCGCGCGCCGACGCAGATCATCACATCACAGTCATGCATGGCATGATTTGCTTCATAGGTGCCATGCATCCCGAGCATCCCCAGAAATTGCCTGTCCGATGCGGGATAGGCCCCAAGCCCCATCAGGGTGCTGGTGATCGGCGCGCCGGTTAACTGAACAATCTCGCGCAGCAATTGCGCCGCCGCCGGGCCTGAATTTATAACGCCGCCGCCAGTATAGAAAATCGGCTTTTTTGCGCTGGCCATAAGGCTCACCGCCTGGCGAATACTGTCAATATCGCCCTTGACTTCCGGTTGATAACTTCTGTGCTTGATCGCGCCGCTATGGCTTATGCTGCTGGTTAAAATCTGAATATCTTTTGGAATATCAACAACCACGGGGCCGGGGCGGCCACTTGTGGCCACATAATGGGCTTCATGCATAATCCGGGACAGCTGATCCACATCACGGACCAAATAATTATGCTTGGTACAATGGCGGGTAATGCCGACGGTATCGGCCTCCTGAAACGCATCGCTGCCGATCAGATGGGACGGCACCTGACCTGTCAGGCAAATAATCGGAATGGAATCCAGCATGGCATCGGTCAGGCCGGTTACCGCATTGGTCGCGCCCGGCCCTGATGTCACCAGAACCACACCCGGCTTTCCGGTTGACCGCGCATATCCCTCTGCCGCATGGACGGCGGCCTGCTCATGGCGAACCAGAATATGACGGATTTTATCTTGACCATAAAGCGCGTCATACAGCGGAAGCACAGCACCACCCGGATAGCCGAAAATAACTTCGACACCCAAATCCACAAGTGAATTTATGATGATTTCTGCACCGCTGAACTCTTTGCCGGACATAACGACCCTTCCTTGATTCTATTCCTTTAATTCTATTCTCTTAACTTTCCGCCGAAAAAATAATCCTCTTATCCTCCAAAGAAAACCGTTAAAATTACCGCAATAGCAAAATTTTCTTTCGATTCATGCGCGCATAAGAAAAGAAAGCAACATATAGCCGTTTCTTCCGCCAATGGCAAACAAAAGGTCACAGGCAATACTCCCGACGCGGCGGACAATAATATTATTTAATTTCCTCGTCAAGCCATATTTTTGTAATTATAGTACAATATAAATGCAAATGCTATATTAATATTACAAACATATCTGATTCCAATGGCCGCACTGGTTGCGAAACCATGTCATTTGTCTTTTGGCAAATTGGCGTGTTGCAGTTTGGCTTAAGTTAATGGCCTCCTCCAACGATATTTCTTCGCGTAAATAGCGGGTGATTTGCGGCACGCCCAAAGATTTCATCACGGGCAGCGCCGGGGCATAATTCAACGCCAGCAAATCCCGGACCTCGGCAAGGGCATTGCCCTCTTTGACCATAATGTGAAACCGCCTGTTACATCTTTCATATAATTTCGCGCGGTCCATGACCGTGACATTCTGTTCAATGGCCACATCATCGCGATCGCCAAGCCCGCCTGTGGGCGGAATATCCTGCCAGTATTTCAAAGATTTTCCGGTGGATAATATCACTTCCAATGCGCGGCCAACCCGCTGGCTATCCCCGGGCGGCAGAATCTCCGCCATGACCGGGTCAATCTGTCTCAATCGCTCATGCCCGGCGCCAGCCCCATCACCTGTCACGGATGCCCGAATTTCCTGCCGGATTTGCGGATCAATCTCCGGCACCGCCGACAAGCCCTGAATCAGGCTCTTGAAATATAGCCCGGTTCCGCCCACCACAATGGGAACCGCGCCGCGCTGCCAGATATCGTCAATCACGGCCCGGGCCATATCACGCCATAATTCCGCCGAACAGGGGGTATCGCCTTTTAACGTCCCATATAAATGGTGAGGGCAGAGGGCCTCCTCTTCTGCGGTTGGCCTTGCCGTTAGATGTGAAAGCTCGCCATACAGCTGCATACTGTCGGCATTGACAATTTCGCCGCCATATTCTTGCGCCCAGTTCAGGGCCGTCGCAGATTTACCGCTTGCGGTTGGGCCGGCCAGAAGAATTATTCTTTTTGTTTTTTGGCTTATTGTCATGCATTTTCTCATAGCGTTGGTTGCTTACTCTATATATAACATTATTTTTTCAGGGTGCAAAAACAGGTTGAGATATTATGAAAAACCTTCTGACATTAATTTCAAATCCGGCAAAACCTGTGTTAACAGATGACCTGGCTTCATTTTATGCCTCAAAACTCGGCAGCGTTACCGCCCTGTCATGGCTATCAGAAGGCATAGCCGTTGATATTTTCTTTGACGGTGATCTGGCGGAAGCAAAAGAAATCCTCACGCCGGAGCTGGGTACTGAGAATTTTGACTTTGGGTTTCAGCAAGCGAACCAGCGGCAGAAAAAACTCCTGATTGCCGATATGGACAGCACCATCATCCAATGTGAATGTATTGACGAATTGGCCGACCATGCCGGCCTGAAGGAAAAAATATCCGCCATTACCGAAGCGGCCATGCAGGGCGAACTTGATTTTGAACAGGCGCTCAGGGAACGTGTGGCCCTGCTGACGGGTATGGATGCCGGTGCGCTGGAGGCTGTTTACCGGGAACGGGTCAGATTAATGCCGGGGGCCAGGGCGCTGATTAAAACCATGAATGCCAACGGCGCCAATACAATATTGGTCTCCGGAGGTTTTACCTATTTTACGTCAAGGGTTGCAGAGGTTACCGGCTTTCAGGTTAATCGCGGCAATATTCTGGAGATCAAAGACGGCCAGTTAACCGGCCATGTGCTGGATCCTGTTGTCGATAGCGCAACCAAATTAAACAGCCTGATCGAATTCAGGGAGAATCTTAACCCCCATGAGGTTATGGCCGTTGGCGACGGGGCCAATGATATCCCCATGATCAGGGAAGCCGGACTTGGCATCGCCTATCACCCCAAACCCGCCGCCGCCGCCGCCGCCGACATTGTCATCCGCCACGGCGACCTGACAGCATTGTTATATTTACAGGGCTATTCGGACGCGGATTTTGTGACGGAATGAGCATTGTAGATGTGGACGGAACACGAATATCAACCTTAGGTCAAAAGCGGTCATTTAACCTATATAATCTCTTTATGTCATACCGGACTTGATCCGGTATCCGTTGTTATATCAATATGGCCATTAAGCTGTCATAAAAAATCTATATGGATATGGACTCCGGATCAAGTCCGGAGTGACGGGTATAAAATAGGAGAAGCACCTTAAAAAAGGTCGTGACCCGTTGGTCACGACCTTTTAAATCCTTGCCCGAAAAACAGCTTAGCTTTTCAGGTAAGCCAGCATGGTGTCCGCATCGGATACTTCGAAGGGATCCGTTGGGCAATTGTCGCTGAAGCCCGGCTCAACAAACATTTTTGTGATCTCGCCGTCTTCCACGACCATGGAATAGCGCCAGCTTCTGTAGCCAAAGCCCACATTGTCCTTGTCAACAAGCATACCCATTTTGCGGGTAAATTCGCCGCTGCCATCGGGAAGCAGGAAGACATTCTTTGCATTCTGTGCCTGACCCCAGTTATACATCACAAAGGCATCATTGACCGACAGGCAAATGATGGAGTCAACGCCCAGGGCCTTGAATTCCTCATAATGTTCTTCGTAGCCGGGAAGATGGGTTGTGGAGCAGGTCGGCGTATAGGCACCGGGCAACGCAAAAAGAATAACTTTTTTGCCTTTGAAAAGATCATCGGAGGTTACCTCTTTCCATTCAAATGGATTGGGGCCTTCCAAGGCATCGTTGCGCACGCGTGTTTTAAAGGTTACGTCAGGTACTCTGGTCATGGTCTTTTCCTTGCTATCTAGAATGTTGAATGGTCATCATGAGTCGAAATCTATAGCATTTTATAAAGCAGCACGCCTAAAAGTACAAATTAGAATTATTAAAATTTATAAAATCCCCGCACCTATCCCCTGAACGCGCGATTAAGCATGCCAAAACCTCACATTCTGCGCAAACGCCCCCAAGATGATCATTTGACATTGGCGGGGGGCGGCATGACAATAATGTCAGAATATTGTTATGGTCGTCAGTATCCCCCTCACAGACGAGGGGCAGACTGTGGCCATATCGGCCGAAGAAACTCTGAAAAACAGAAACTCTGAAAAACAGGTTAGGATAGACACCATGCATAAATCAGGAACCGCCGTTGGATTTTGGTCTGCTGTCGCTATTGGTATCGGCTCCATGGTGGGAGCCGGAATTTTTGCCTTGCTGGGGGAGGTCGGGGCCATGACCGACAGCGCGGCCTATATCTCCTTTTTTATGGGGGGAATTATCGCCTTGCTCAGTGGCTATTCCATGGGCAAGCTGGGGGCGGCTTACCCGTCTTCCGGCGGAATCGTTGAATATCTGGGGCAGAGCTTCGGGGTTGGGGTGTTTTCCGGCGCCATGAGTATTATGATGTATATTGCCGCCATTGTTTCCATCGCAATGGTGGCCAAGGCATTTGGCGCTTATGCCTTCAGTATGTTACCCGCCGGCAATGCGCCGGCCCTGAAATCCGTTTTTGCCGTGGGCATAATTTTTCTTTTTGTGGCCATCAATCTTGGCGGTGCGCACAATATGGCCAAGCTGGAAAATATTGTTGTTATGATAAAAATGATCGTGCTGGTCGGGCTTGCCGTTGCCGGGATGTTTTTCATTGATCCCTCACGGCTGGCCCCCTCTACCTATCCCCCGGTCAGCAGCCTGTTTTACAGTCTGGCCATCACCTTCTTTGCCTATGAAGGCTTCCGCGTGATCACCAATGCCGCCGAAGACATGCCGAAC
>Ga0256839_1003660_pt1 | contig 15671 bp, 9 predicted proteins | sample 354166metaG_FD_185968 | JGI IMG/M metagenome (GOLD analysis project Ga0256839, IMG submission 185968) | Hydrothermal vent microbial communities from Mid Atlantic Ridge, Atlantic Ocean - 354-166 | ecosystem: Environmental > Aquatic > Marine > Hydrothermal vents | place: Atlantic Ocean: Mid... | reverse complement strand
GAGGCCAAGCAAGCGGGGGATGAACGCAAGGTCGAGCAGTTAACGGAACAACTTGGAGAGGTCGAGAAGCAGTGGAAGTTGGCGAGGAATGCCTTTGAGACCGAGCTGCGTAATCGCCGGCTGCTTCAACAGCGGATCGCCAACCTGACCGAAAAGATCCGCAACGACGAGGCGGCCCTGCGACAGCTCACCGGTGAGGCTCCTCCGGAGCAACCAGAGCAGAACAAATCCTCTCTTCCGGCTGGCGAAACTGCCGAGCCTGCGCCGCAACAATCGGCGGAGCAGCAACCTGCCGGCAGCGGTAAAGCCGCTCCCTCATCAGAGGAGGCCACTGAGGAGCAGCCGGAGTCGCACCCGGAGGAGAAGACGACCGGTCCTGCTGCGGAAGAACAGCGGCGGTTGGCCGAGTTGGAGAAGGACGTACAGCAGCTCGAAAGGGAACTCGAGCTCGTCGAGAAGCGGCTCGACGTTACGCAACGGACGCTGGAACAGGAGCGGGAGGCGCTCCGCTCAGCCCGGCTCCGCCGGACGAACGCGGTACAAACCCTGATGGAGCTGCAGCAGCAACTTCGAGAAATCACCCAGGCCCGGTTGGGTGAGACTGACCCGGCGCGAATCCAGTCACTCGATCGGCAGATCCAGCAAATCAGCGCACAGCTTCAGCACGCGGAGGAGCTGGTCAGGACAAGTACAACGGAGGTGGCGGAACAGGAGCGGCGTGTCGAACGGCTCATCGGCGAACTCGATCAGTTAGCCCGACAGCGGGAGGACCTGCGGCAAAAGCTGGCACAGGCTAGGGGGCAATTAGAAAAGGAACAGCGCCGCGTCTACTGGCTGGGCCGACTGTGGCAATTGCTCGGCCTCAAAGACTGGCTTATCGAGCATGGGCCGTCCATCCTGCTGACCCTACTGGTCGCCGTGGTGGCGTGGCGGTTCGTGAAGGCACTGGAGCGGCGGATCGCAGACGTGGTTCTCCGAGCAGGGGGGCGAGAAGTTGCCGCCCATGAATTGGAGGAGCGGCGCAACCGCGCGCGGACACTGGCGGGCTTCTTCCGCCACGTCTCACACCTGGTGATCATCGGTGTTGCCGGGATCATCATCCTTGGCGAGTTCGGCGTCCGCCTGGATGTGCTTCTGGGGGGTGCGGCGATCACCGGTATTGCGGCGGCTTTCGCAGGCCAGAACTTGCTCCGCGATTACTTCTCGGGGTTTGTCATTCTTCTGGAAAACCAGTACGGCGTGAACGACGTGGTGAAGATTGGCGACCTGGCGGGGGTCGTCGAGGCAGTTACGTTGCGATTGACGGTGCTGCGTTCATTGGACGGGACGGTCCACTTCATCCCGAATGGCCAGATCACAGCGGTCAGCAACATGACCCATGGCTGGAGCCGCGCACTGTTCGACATCGAGGTGAGCTACAAGGAGGACGTGGACCGGGTGATGGAAGTGCTGCTCGATCTGGCGCGCGAGATGCGACAAGACCCGGTCTACGGCCCGTTGATCCTGGACGATCCGGAGATGCTTGGGGTTGATGAGTTCCGTCAGTCAGGTGTGGCAATTAAGTTCTTCCTGAAGACGAGCCCCCTCAAACAGTGGACGGTCAAGCGAGAGCTGCAGCGACGGATCAAGAAGAAATTCGACGAACTCGGTATCGAGATCCCCTACCCACACCGTACCGTCTATCACCGTCTTGACTCCGTCGATCCGCACTGGCGGCTTCTATTTGAGAAGCTTGGTGGACCAACGGAGGTGGACGCTCAGGATGCGGTGACCGAGTCGGGTTCCGAGGCAGAGCAGCAGTCCTGAGCGGATCGGCTCGACCACGGCGCTCGGCTGAGACACGGAGCGGCGCGCGATGCACACGCCCGCTCGGGGGGCCTACGTACCGGCGGTTGCTAACGTGTGCCGGTTCTGCGATTGACGCGATCGTAGGATCTGGGCATCATGCGTGCCGTTACCGAGGAGTAGAGCAAGTCGTTGACAAGAGGAAGGGAGTCGCACGGATGCGGAAAGCGTTTGGCCACGTCGCGGCGGCCGCTGTCCTAGCGGCCTGCGTCGCCGCCTGTCGGAGTACGCCCACGGCACATGTCCTCTCACCAGGGGCTGCTGACCTCGTCGGTACACAACGCGCGGGGGCGGAGACCTACCGACCGCTGGTCGAGCAAGCAGTCATGAAGCTGCTTTCTCGTCAGCGGCCTTCCGTCCAGACAGCAGCGGCCGGTCGTGGTCGCCCCCTTCGTGTGTGCTTCGTGGGAATCGAGAACCGCAGTGCGGAAGAGATGGGGGACTTCAAGGATCAGGTCTACGAGATGATCGACACGATGCTGGAGAACAACGCCGCGTTCCAGCCGGTCAGCCGCCGTTACCTGCAGGCGGCGTTGCGCGAAACGGGCTTGCGACCCGACCAGTTGTTCATTCCGGCGAACATGCGGCAGGTCGCCACGGTGCTTGAGCAACAGGGCCAGCCGGTGGATTGTCTCCTGTTTGCCAAGCTCACGTCCGGCACGACCGCCGCAGGGAAGGATGTCCAGCGGGACTACATGCTTACCCTGGAGGTGATCAACGTTCAGACCGGCGATTACGACAAAGAATCGGCCCTGCTCCGAAAGCACTATCACCGCTGATGTCCACCAGGAAACTCCGACCCGTTTCCTATGCTTCAGTAGCCGGCGCGACGGAGGTGGCCAGGGGGACAGTGGTGCGCAACCTCGCCAGGCTGACCGTCCTCCTCCTCTGCCTGGGGGGTTGCGCCACCCACTCCCAGAAAGCTGCCTCGGTACGCGAGGCTTTCTACGCGGGCGACACAGGGACCGCCCGCGCCGCCTTGGCTGAGCTCACTTCTCAACGGTCGCACGACCGGGACGTCCTGCTTCTGGATAAAGCCGTGGTGGACCTGTTCCTGGGCCAGCCTCGCACCGCACAACGGCTCCTCCGCGACGTACGGGATCGCTTTGACTATTTCGAACAGCTCGATCTCCGTGAGCAGATCCTTTCAATCGTCACCGACGACCGCTCTGTTGCGTATCCAGGCGAGGACTACGAAAAAGTGCTCATCCGGGTCATGCTGGCCTTTGCAGACCTCGTCGACGACGGCGACGATGTGCTCGCATATGCGCTCCAGGCGATCCAGAAGCAGCAGGAGCTGACCGAGACGCCTCTGCCCGGCATGAGCGAAAACCTGCGGAAAAGCTACAAGCAAGTAGCGGTGGCGGCCTACCTGTACGCCGTTCTGCGCGAAGCAACGTACACGGATTACGACGACGCCGAGCGCTGGTACACCCGTGTGGCCGCCTGGGCACCGCAATTCTCGCGGGTGCGCCTCGACCTCGAACGGGCCAGAAAGGGGGTTTTCGCCCGACCTGGTAACGGCGTCGTTTATGTGTTCGTGTTCGCGGACAGGGGGCCGTACAAAGTCGAATCGGTGGAGGCGCCCACCACGGTCAGCCTGGCCATTGCCTCGGCGTTGATCACGGCCCTAGGGGACTATTCCGTCCCGCCAACCATCGCGCCGGTCAAGGTGCCGAAAGTTGTCGCACCCCCTCGCCGACTGGATCGAGTCGACGTGGCCGTGCCGGGGCGTGCCACCGGTCACTGCGAAACATTGACCGACATCAACCGCATGGCCGTCGAACAGTTTGAAGCGATCCGGCCCTGGGTCGTGGCGCGAGCGGTCGCGCGACGGATCGTTAAGAAAGCGGCAGTCGTTGGGGTAAAAGACGCGCTCGGTGCACGGGATCCCGTTGCTCAGCTCGCCCTGGACCTCGCCGGGGTGGCCTGGGAAGCAGCGGAACGAGCTGATACGAGGTGCTGGAGCCTGCTGCCCGGGCGTATCGACGCGACCCGATTGGAGCTGCCCGCCGGAGAGCATCCGATCACCCTTCAAGCGGTCGGAGTCGACGGCCGCCTCGGCCCTCCCATCCGCCAGTCCGTCCAAGTGGCACCCGGAAAAGCGACGTTCGTCCTGGGCTATTTTCCTTCGCTCCGTCCGGTCGGCCGCGTGCTCGTAAGCGAACCCTACTGACTTTCACCTGACGCGCCGCTTCGCGACGAAACGGCCCGAGAGCTCCCCGCGCGTCCCTGCATAGGACGGCCCTCGAAGGACCGACGCCCGGGGGGGACGGAACCGGCCGGTTTCAGCCTCCGCCACGTCGCCACGGGTAGCCACGCGCGGGCGATGCTTCGGAACCGCGCTACCGTGGCCGGCCGCTGCAAACCGGAAAAAGCCCCTGAGCCATTGCGCCCAGGGGCCGCCGAACGCTTGCAGAAAGCATCACTTCAGTCGGGCGGAGACCAGCACGTGCGCGCCCGTGTCCCGGTCGATGGGAAGCAGGGCGACCGGTACCCTTTTGCCGTTTGCCACGAGCGGCACGACCAGCGACGTGCTCGCGACCCCCGCGCGGTAGGTATCCGGTTCCTCTGGACCAGAGTTGGACGGCTCGTATCGGAACGTGAGATGGAATTCCAGTTCAAGCAGGAACTGGTTCTCGTTGCCGGTCGGGGAGACGCCCACCTGGACTTTGAGCCCGTCAAGCGCTTCTCTGATGACGACCTGTTTCGCTTCCACGTTCTCGGCCACGACGGGAACAGCTTCGGTCATCACCGCATGCGCACGTCCTCCGACTACACCTATCGTTTGCCCGGGTACCAGGACCGCGGCGAGCCGAGCCAGCTCTCTTGTTCCGGAGACTTGATGGGCCGCGGACACGCTGTTTTCTACCGCAGCCAATGCGGACACGCCCGCGACTGCAGTGCCCCCCGCGGCGCCCGCAGAAGAGCTCTCCCGGCTCGGCACGTTCCCCACCTGGAACGGTTGCTGAGCATCACAGAGTTCCCAGGTGAGCTCTACTGTCAGGAGCCGATCGAGGTTGAGCGCACGGCGCAGGTCCTCAAGAAGGGACTCGATTTCTTTGTGGCCCCGGCGATTGTGCCGTACGACAAGGGTTGTGCCGTACGTCGTGATCGTTGCAGTCCCCCCGGCCTCGAGCCATTGGTCGGGGGTAACACTTGCCTTGATCGTGTCGATCAGTGCCGTGAGGGCAGCGGCGTTCTGACCGGACGAGGACTCCCCGTGAGCTCCCGCGATCTCTTTGAGAGGGGGGCCCGAGATGCCCCCGAAAGCACCTCCAGGTCCCATTCCCCCTCCCGACAGCCCGGCTTGCACAAGACGGAATAGCGGCGCGGTTCCATGGGGAGGAACTGCGCGCGTACTCAGGGCCGTCGAGCCCCACATACCGCGGCGTGCGCGATGATCAAATGCGCCCATGCCCGGCGGGGAAGCCCACATGGATTCGTCAGGTTCGCCCCCCCTCTGCAACCTACCGGGAATTACCCCGGCGCGTTCGAGCAGTTGATCGAGCGTTCGCTGTTTGGACGCGGCCACGAAGTCCGCGACGGGATAGGAACGCATGTACATTGTTTCCAGCGCACGCCGCTCCGTAGTGATGAGCAAGACGGGATCTTGCACGATATAATCAATGCCGAGGGGGCGCAGTGCGAGATCTAAGGCCACCGAGAGCGGCACGTTTTCGAGGTCGATGGAAATGGGCGCATCTGTGATCCCCTCGTTTTCCAACGTCGATACATCAATTACGATATTGGGCCAAACCTTATTGCGAAGATAGTCAACAAAGTCAACCAGCGGAATCTGCTCGAATATCAAGCTGATCGGCCGCTGGAGGACGCTCTCAAGGTCCGGTGTGGACGAGGCGCGTGGCTCCTTCCCGGGATTTGCGGCAGCGCGCTCCTGCCCGTGCAAGAAGCCGGCCGACCAGGTCAACACCGAAGGGACCAGAACCAAAGCAATCCAGAGCGGGCCGGACGTTCGCGAGTGCATGCTTTGTTACCTCCACGTGTGACAGTGCGTGTCGGGGTGGTTGGGCTAAGCAGCAGTTGGAACAATTGCGCGACGTCACAGGGATCCAGAGCGCAGGAGCAGGCGCAGTCTTAGGTCTTGGGCCAGTGCGCGACGCAACAGGTCCATCTTTCCGGCCGCTCGCGCCGAGCCTGCGGCGACCAGTGCCGTGGTGGGATCCCGCGCGGCATGTAGCATGTCGGCTGCCAGCGCGTCGCGCTCGGCGAACTTCTGCAGCAACCGCGTGGCGACACGGCGGTGTGGATCCGTCCGCGTGGCCGCTATTCTGAGCAGATTCTTGAAGCACGGTTTGCGACACCAGGATGCGATTCGCTCAAGATGGGCGGGGGGCCTGTCGGCCAGGAATGCAAGCGTCCAACGGGTCGCAGCGATGTCGTCGCGCTGGAGCAGGGCCGCTGCAGCAACATCGGCCACCACCGAGCTGGAATGGCGGTACAGGAGGCGGCGGAGCTGCAGCGGGCTTAACTCAGCGGCCAGTACTTCGGCCAAAAGCGGCACCGCGGAAGGCTTGCGTACTCCGGATGCGATCGCTGCATCGACACGGCCCCGACGGACCAGGGCGAGCAGATGTTGCCTCAAAGCAATCGGCGTGCTCCCTCTCGACTTGATCACCTTGGGCTTTCTCTTCGGGTCCACGCGTGGCTGGATTGCGTTGCCGCGGCCACGCCGGAACACTCGGGATTCAGCGGACGGGCGCCGGTCAACCCGATCGGTGGGCGTCTGCCGTTGGGCCAGCGCAAGCAAGAGCTGGTACCGGTCGGCGGCCGTGGTGGGACGCGAGGGGGATTTCGGCGTGATCCATGTGGTGGACAAGGTAGATGCGAAGCGGTGAGGAGGTGCCGGCTCAGTTGAAAGGGAACTGTCCTCTCGGGAACTTTCTCGTTCCCTGCGGGCGAAGGCTCCTCTCTCCGGAGCGACAACCGTGTGTCGCAGTACCTTCTCGCTCCGCACCGTCGCCGGCTCCGAGACCGCACGCGTTGCGTGCCACGGGGTCAGAGCGAGCGCCAGGAGCAAACATGCAGTTGCCGAAATCAGGCTCGCTATGACAATGGCGTCACGGCGACGTGTCTTCTTCGCGCGCTTCTCCTCACTTTGCTCGAGCACGTCTTGCCAGAAGTTGGAGAGCCGCGCCATGGCCTCCTGGTCCGGCGCCGGCCAGCGGATGGCTGCCAGAAGCCAATCCAGAAGTTTCTCGAACCGTCCTCGCGCACAATCCTCCGGTCGGTCAGTGCGACCAATTTCAGCGTCGTTCCGGTTCATCGGTTGTGTCCTCGTTTTCTCCGGTTAGATAGGGACGCAATCGCTGGGCGAGATTCCTTCGCGCATAGGAGACCAGCGCACGTACGTTCTCGGGGGATGTCTCCATAATCTCGGCCGCTTCCTCGTAGCTCATCGCTTCGTAGACCCGAAGGATAAGCGCCTCTCGCTGACGTGGGGGCAAATCCTGGATATACCGGCGCACGAGTTCCTTGAGCTCTGCTGCTTCCACGGGCCACTCCGGTTGGCCGGGTTGCTCAAGCTCCGCTGCCAGTTCAAGGCCAGCCACGTCGTACTTGCCTGTCCGATACCGATCACGAGCAACGTTCAGGATGATCCGGAAGAACCAGGTGCGGAAGGCCCCCCGGTCCCGTAGCTCGGCGAACCGCTGTACGACTCGTACGAGCGCCTCCTGAAGCAGGTCTTCGGCGTCGGCGATCGAGCCACACAGCCGGATGGCGAACCGGAACCCGGCCTCCATGTGTCGGCGCACCAGGTCGTCAAGCTCGGATCGCGCGTCGCTCATCAATCGGCTCCTCTATTGGTATGGACGAGCCAGGCGCGCAAACGTTAACGCGCGGGGGACCGCTTGGCCGCGCTCCGCTGTCCGAAGCGGCCGGATCGAAGAGCACGATCGTTTACAATCGAGCTGATGCACGGAACGCTCAGACCGCCTCCTCCAGCGCAACAGCCCACGTGTGTCCTGCCGGGGAAGAGCAATGACCGAGTTCCGCCTTTCGGTGCTGGCTGTATCCAGCGGTGTACTGTTGACCGCTGCAGCAGTGCTGGGACAGGGGCCTGTTGGATTTCCGCCCGAAGCGATCCAGCCCTACCACGAGAACCCCTGGTACTGGCAGTATGACGGTAGGCCGATCCTCCTGCTGGGCGGTAGTAAGGATGACAACCTGTTTCAGCTCCCCGACCTCGAACAGCATCTGGACGAAATGAAAGCTGTGGGGGCAAACTACATTCGCAACACGATGAGCGACAGACACGACAGGGGGTACGAGGTCTATCCGTTCCTGCGTTTGCCCAACGGCAAGTACGACCTGAACCGGTGGAACCCGGAGTATTGGAGTCGCTTCGAACGTATGCTGCGGCTGACGCACGAGCGCGGCATCGTCGTGCAAATCGAGGTGTGGGACCGGTTCGACTACTCGCGCCAGCACTGGGAGCCCCACCCGTACAACCCGAAGAACAACGTGAACTATGGCTACGAAGAGAGCGGGTTTCAGCCGCACTACCCGGACCATCCGGGCCGCAACCGCCAGCCGTTCTTCTTCACGACCCCGCGCCAGCGCAACAATCGGGTGGTGCTCCCCTACCAGCAGCGATTCGTGGAAAAGATCCTGTCGCATACCCTGGCCTATGACCACGTGCTGTACTGCATCGACAACGAAACCTCCGGCGAGGAAGCCTGGGCCGCCTACTGGGCCAGCTTCATCAAGAAGCGTGCGGCTGCGGAAGGGAAGCGGGTGTGCGTGACCGAAATGTGGGACGACTGGGATTTGAGGGCTCCGCGGCACCGGCGGACCTTCGATCACCCTGAGCTGTACGACTACGTCGATGTGTCGCAAAATAACCACCAGAAGGGGGAACGCCACTGGCAGAATTTCCAGTGGGCGCGGTCTTACCTGTCTCAACGACCACGACCGATGAACTGTGTGAAAACCTACGGAGCCGATGGTGCCAGGTTCGGGAACACGCGGGACGGAGTGGAACGTTGGTGGCGCGCCCTTGTAGGGGGCGCAGCCGCCGTTCGGTTTCACCGCCCCCCAAGCGGCCTCGGCCTTTCCGATCGTGCGAAGGCATCGATCCGAGCCGCCCGGGCAGCTCTGCAGTATGTTCGCCTCTGGGAAATGGCGCCGGCGAACGAACTTCTCCGGGAGCGGGAGGAAAACGAGGCGTACGCATCCGCCCAAGTAGGGTACCAGTACCTGATCTACTTCACCCGGGCCGGCAGTGTGGAGCTCGACCTACGACGCGCGAAAGGAAAGTTTGTCATCAGGTGGTTCGACGTGTGGAACGGAAGGCGAGGCCCTACAGCCACGATCGAAGGGGGCCGGTGGTGCGAGCTGCGGACTCCTGGAGAAGGCATGTGGGCGGCGACGATCACGCGCTCGTGACCCGGCGGCCTGGAGGTGCAGTAGTTTGCCGCGTATGGGGGTAGGCGGATGTGAGGTGCGGTGTCCATGAAGAGTTCGTTCGAAGAGCGCGCCGAAACGACGGGGTGGATGAAGACAGTTCTCTGGCCGGCATGGCTGTTCGTGGCCGTACTCGTGGCCGGGGCTGGTCAAGCTGCCGAGCGGCCAAATATCGTGCTGATTCTGGCCGATGACATGGGCTATTCGGACCTCGGTTGCTACGGCAGCGAGATCCATACCCCCAACCTCGACCGCTTAGCCGAAGAGGGAGTACGTTTTCGCTCGTTCTACAACGCCGGGCGCTGTTGTCCGACGCGCGCTGCCCTGCTGACCGGTCTGTACCCCCACCAGGCGGGCATGGGAGGAATGGTGTCAGGTCCGCAGGAGAAGCCGGATCCCTACCAGGGCTACCTCAACAACGAATGTGTGACCCTGGCCGAAGTTCTACGCACCGCAGGCTATTCCACGTTCATGACCGGCAAATGGCATGTGGGCGAGTTTCGACCGGTTTGGCCCGTGGACCGAGGGTTCGACCGGTACTATGGGCTGATCTCGGGCGCCATGAACTACTTCAACATCGATCTGGGCAAGCGGAAGGGGATCGTACGCGGTTTTGCCATCGACGACCGCCCTTACAAACCTCCCGCCGACGGTTTCTACGCCACCGACGCGTTCACGGACCACGCCCTCGACATGCTCCGGCATCGGGACAAGAGCAAGCCTTTCTTCCTCTACCTCGCCTACAACGCGCCGCACTGGCCGCTACACGCCTACGAAAGCGACATTCGCCGCTATGAGGGCTCCTATCGGAAAGGCTGGCATTGGCTGCGGACCGAGCGGTACCGCAGGATGCTCGCGCTGGGGATCATCGACGAGCGCTATCGACTGGCGCCGGACGATCCCGTCGTGCTGCGCTGGGATACGCTCGACCCGGCCAGGAAACGCGAAATGGACCGGAAGATGGCCGTCTATGCCGCCCAGATCGACCGCATGGACTGGAATATCGGCCGCCTGGTGCGGTACCTGCGTGAGGATGGCGTGCTGGAAAACACGATCATCATATTTCTGTCCGATAACGGCGGATGTCACGAAGGGGGGCCGTTCGGTCAAAACTTTCGCCCTGATCTGACCGGTCCTATCGGGAGTGAACGCTCGTACCACAGCTACGGACGGGGGTGGGCGCACGCGTCGAACACGCCGTTCCGCAAGTACAAGCACTGGGTCCACGAGGGGGGCATTATAACTCCATTCATCGTCTACTGGCCTGGTAAGATTCCCGATCCGGGGGCCATCCGCACCCAGGTGGGCCATGTGATCGATCTCATGCCCACGCTCGTAGAGCTGGCGGGTGCTCGTTACCCGGACAGCTTCTTGGGACGGCAGATTCGACCGATGGAAGGACGTTCGCTGGTGAAGGCCATTCTCGGTGAGGAGGAAGTGCCTCGCGAGTTGTACTGGGAACACTCGCGCAACCGGGCCGTGCGCGTCGGTGAGTGGAAACTGGTGGCCGAGCGTGGGGAAGCATGGGAGCTGTACAACCTGGCTGAAGATCCGACCGAGTTGAACAACCTCGTAACGGACCGGCCGAAGAAGGCCGAGCAGTTGCTCGACACCTGGCTCCGATGGGCGCGGCGCGTGGGCGTGCGCGATCCAGACAGGTACGCCCACTTGCCGACCAGTAAGCGACCGTAAGATCTGCCGTGTCTGTTCCCCGTTGCCCGTAGCTCAGGGAACCGTGCGGGCACGCAGGACGCGCGGGCTGAGCTGCACGAGTGGCAAGCGTCGCGAGGCTTTTCAGCCCCGCCCGCGTAAAGCCGCTCTATGCCGGGCTGCCGACGGCCCCTACGATAGGCTCTCCACACGAAGCCCGATCGGCCGCAGACAGGCACCGGGCATCCAGAGCGGCAGCGCGCGGGACGAACAACGCATGACCCACGCCTGCGACAGGGGGATGGGCCGTCCTAAGCCGGTCCTCAAAGACGGCCGCGGTAGGATCGTACGATCTGCCACCACAAAGACATAGACAAAAACCACAGAGGAAGAATGACCCTCTGTGTGTTCCGTGTCTCGGTGGTTCTTCGGTCGGGAGGGCCCGCCACGGGTTCCCGATCCCGAATAGCCAGCGGAAACCTTCCAGCACCGGGCACTCACCCGTCCTTGGCCGGCGCGTGGCTTTGGGCGGTGGTAGCTCGGCTTTGATAAGTCACCAGGTCACGTCCGTCGAAATGGCCTGAACGGCCAATTGTCATCCGCCTCTTGTGCGTGGATCGATCCCAATATGCTTTCCACCGGTGCCCGGCTTCTCAGGAGTTCTCCCATGTAGACTCGGCTATTCCGGACTGGGCGAACACATATGTGTGCTTCTCGTTCATCCAATCGTCCTCGATATCTGTTTCGATGAACGCTCGCACTTTTTTCAGTGACGCCGGCGCCATCATAGGCCGCCGGCGAACGGAGCCCGACCGCCACCGCGCCGGGTCAGCCCCCTTTGGCTGGCCTGTCGCTTCGGCCGCCGGCCGAAGCGGCCCCGAGCCCGCCGCCCGGCGGGATGAGGGGAGCGGCGGACCGCCGTCGCGCCGGCGACGGCGCACTGGTAGCGCGACCCGTCCCCGGGTCCGCCCCAAGGCGCTGGGGCCGAGCGAGCGCTGCCAGCAATGACCCCCGCCGAGCGAAAAAACGCCCCCCGTCGCAGGATCGGCGTTGGCGCGCGCCCTCTCGCCGCTTCGGCCCGCCTGGCGCGAAGCGGCCCCGAGTCCGCCGCCCGGCGGGATGAGGGGAGCGGCGGACCGCCGTCGCGCCGGCGACGGCGCATTGGCAGGGCGACCCGGCCCGGGTCCGCTCCAAACCCAATGGCTCTGCACAAGCCCTGGCGAAAAGCATCCCCTTCGATAAAAAGGAAAGCCCCCCTTCGATGGGCACACCAGGGGCCGCGGCTGCGCACCTGCCGCTTCGGCCCGCCTGGCCCGAAGCGGCCCTGAGCCCGCCGCCTGGCGGGATGAGGGGAGCGGCGGACCGCCCTTTCCGCCGCGGCGGGTCCACCAGGCGCCGGCTGCTGAGTTGTCCCCGGGGCGCTCTTTCTCGCCGCTTCGCCCGCTGGCCCGAAGCGGCCCCGAGCCCGCCGCCTGGCGGGATGAGGGGAGCGGCGGTGTGCGCGCCCGAGCGCATCGAGCCAGCAGGGTGGAAGTCCCTGCCGGGGTATGGTCTGAAGGCCCGTAAGCGAAGGTAACTGCGTCTCCGTGAGGAGAGGCGGAAAGCAACCGGAGGTGAACGAGGAGGATCCGAGCGCTTGGGTCTTAGCCAGGGCCCGGGGCTCCGGGTACGATGGTCAGGTAGCGCGTGTTTGGCGAGGGTTCCTGCTGTCCATCCTCTACGAGGTGAGACCACCGACCGGAGAGCCGTATGCGGGAGAACCGCACGTACGGTTCGGAGGGAGGGAAGCGCGGGTAACCGGGCTTCCCCGCCCCTATTCCGGCTCACTCCGAGCCGGAGGGTAGTACGGCAGGCCCTTGGGCCGCCTCTGGCTTTCGTCGGCGTCTATCCGTCCGGTGCTGAGCTGTCGGCCTGGAACTGGCCGATGCTTGTCTGCGGCGCCGGGCCGGTCGGGTGCCGGGTACCAACGGTGGCCACGCCTGAGCGCAGACCGCTATGTGGTCTGCCCTGCAAGAGGGACTCCCGTAGTTGACGCACGCGCTGCTTATCGTTCCATTCCTTGGCGATCCGCTCGCACAGTCTCAGGATTGCGGCGGCGCACTTCAGGCGCAGCCGACCCAGATCGCTTCGGATCGATGGCAGCTCCGGCAGACACTTCAAGATCGCGGCAGCGTCCAAGAAGGCGTGGGGGGAAATCGACCGGAGAGCCTCCATAGCTTCGTCTATTGACGGAGCCAGCAGCTCGTAACAGGTCGTTCCGTCCGGGACGTTGGTTAGAGGGGGCAGCCTCAGTTCCCTGGCGCGTGCACAGAGCTGCATGAACTGTCCGGCACAGCGCTGGCACTGCTGAGCGAGGAAGGCTCTTTGTTCTTTCGGAGGTAGGGTTCCATCCTCATGTTGAGCAGCCAACTGTACCAGACGAGCCAGTAGGCGAAGCAGGTCCTTATGCAAGGTGACCAGGTCTGTGAAGAGCTGGCTGAGCTGTTGGTGAACTGCCGCGTAGTGGCGGAGCCATTGCACGCGGCTGTGTCCGGGGCTCGCCGCATCGAGCTTTCGAGCGGCGAGAAGGTGGGCCGCGAGGAAGCTGTGCTGGAATGGAAACAAGCATTGCTCCAGTTCGGCGAGCCGGCGGTCGCAATCGTCGAGGAGAGCGACGACCTCTTCGGCCGTTACTTTTTTCCCGTTCACCTTCACTTCGGCGTCGCGATCGACGAGTAAGACCCACACGATTCCTTCCAACTCACGGCGTTCGCTCAAAACGCTCGAAATCTCGGCGGTCAAGGCGGTCGCTTGCATGGGGGGCCAGGCCGCCAGAAACGCGGACAGGTCGAGCTCGTCAACGCGCGGAGTATCCGGAAGGGCGTTCACAGCGGCTGCCAAGCCACGTGTGGTGGAGAAGATACGGCGGTGCTTCCGCAAAAGGTGGAGGTCTTCCAGTTCCCTATCGATGAATCGTTGAACTTCCATTGGGTGGGCCATTCGGTCCGGTTTATGGTTCAGTTCTTTTTCGTAGAACGTCCGGGTGACTTCCAGCCGCAGGCGGTCCGGCCGGTCGAAAAGCAGCCACGCGGAGCGCTGGTCGATAGGACAGCGCAGGTAACAGCGTTTGACGTTCAACTCTCGCTCGTAGAAGCTCGGGTGCGTTGAGTCGGGATTGGTAGCGAAGTCTTCCTCCAAGCGATTGAAGACGAGCACGGGCCCGTCTGAGTCGCCCTGGGGGCCGGGCGGTACGCCAAGCTGAGGGTCGTCGTAGAACTTTCTGAGCCAGGCGGCGATTTCGGCCTGGTGGAAGAAGAGGTCACTCGTGTAGAGGCCCCGTTTGGCGGCCGCATCGAGTTCTTCCTCGACTTTCTCGTAGCAGATCAGGGCAAAGCGAAGCTTGTACAGGGCATTGACAAAGGCGTCGGAACCCGCGGTGCTGGCTGCAACCTGGTCGGCATGCAGTTCCTGTGCGCGCGACAGCGACAGGTAACAGCGTTCTAGGGGAGCGAAGGCGAACTGGAGCAGATGCCGACCGATGAAGACGAGCAGCTTAACCCCGGCCGCAGGCAGCGCGAAGTACAGGGGTTGTTCCAGCCAGGCATCTAGCCATCGCTCGAGCCGCCCCCTTGTGTGGACCATCCCTCGGGTGGCCTGGTAAGCCACAGAGATGTAGCTGCCCAGCCAGGTTGCTTTCTGCGAAATATGGGCGAGCTCGTGTGCAAGGACGGCCTTGAACTCGGACAGATTGAGCGTGTTGACGAGCCAGAGACCGATACGAAGGTCTTTGGCCGGCGGGATGAAGAGGTTCAGGACACTCGCTTGGCAGCCGACTTCGGCTTTCGTGTCTGGGCTGACGTAGACGCGTCGTGGGGGCCGGGTACGGAGCTCGTCACATAAGCGATCCAGGAACGCGAACAGCTTTGGGGCGTGCTCACGTGTCAGTTCAATGGCCCCCTGCTTGTCCTCGTCTTCTGTGGAGATGAACAGCCCGCGCAGGAGGAAGGCGAAGAACAGGGCTAGCCCAGCCAAACTCAGGTACTTCAGTACACCGAGGAGTATGGGCCATTCGGTATCGCCAAGGTCCCACTGCCAGAGGTAGTACACCAGCGCCCCGGCGCCGATCATCATGCCGAGATAGCAAAAGAGGAAAGAGAGAAGTGCCAGCAATGTAAGCAGGACACGCCAGCGATAGGTCAACGACGGCTTTGCGAATTCTTTCGGGACGAATTCTGGCGATGGTGGATAGAGCTGCTCAGCGCCTGCCATCGCACTACCCTCCCGCGCGGTTGCAGCAGCCCGCCGCGCCTGAGCATTGTAGCTGCTCTGCCGCCGCGCTGCATAACTGCTCGCCAGAGCGGTCATGCAAGCCTGACCGGGTAGAAAGTCGTGTGACCGGCGGGGGGGCGCCGCGCCGTGTTCCGATGGATGGCGACGGGTTGTATCACAGGTCGTGGGGCGATCCCCGTAGAGGACCCGGCGGACTGGGCGACCAGAGGCCTGGTGGTTCGTCGCTAAACCGGGTTTCGGGTGGAAAGCGAGCCGGGAACGGGGGGCTCCGTAATCCGCGTTGGCTTGGTGGAATCGAGGCAAGCGGTTGTTGCGTGTGCGGAGGGGGGATTGGGAGGCGCAAAAAAAATCGGGCGTTCGGCGGGAACGCCCGACCATGGATCCCCGGGACGTCGGGTGGCGGTTCGCGAGGTCCGGAGCGGAAGGAGAAGCTCCGGCCGGGGCAGGTCGGGCTGACCTTGCGTCTCTGGAGGTTACCC
>Ga0256839_1003659_pt1 | contig 15686 bp, 4 predicted proteins | sample 354166metaG_FD_185968 | JGI IMG/M metagenome (GOLD analysis project Ga0256839, IMG submission 185968) | Hydrothermal vent microbial communities from Mid Atlantic Ridge, Atlantic Ocean - 354-166 | ecosystem: Environmental > Aquatic > Marine > Hydrothermal vents | place: Atlantic Ocean: Mid... | reverse complement strand
TCTTCGTCGACGACTTCATCATCGGTTTCGCCGAACGAGGCGAGATGGTGACGATGCCTCGAGTCAACCCGAGTTTCCGCATCAACCCGGAGAACACCAGTACCAATCTGACCGGCGAATACCAGTTGGAGATCCGCCAGGCCGCCGATATCGGCACCTCGCAGGTCCCCGACCCCACGCTGGTGCTCAATCGCACCTTGGACACCAACGCCCGCATGGTTCAGCAGTTCTCGCTGGTCGCTCCCAGCGGCGCCGACCTGGCAGGTCGCGACGGACTCACCTTCACCATCGGGGATGGTGTGGAAACGCTGACCTTCGAGTTCGATGACTTGGCGAACAGTCCGGGCGTGAGCGAAGGGGCGGTGCGCGTGGGCTACCTGCCGACCGACAGCGCGGCTCGAGTCGCCGCGTCGATTCGCGACGCCGTCAACAGTTCGCCCGCTCAAACCGTGCTCGACGTGACCGCCGGCCTGGCCGACGGCACCAACACCGGCTTCGATTCGACTTCGCAAGTGGTCAACCTGTACGGCAACGCCATCGTCGGCGGCTACGACTTGGTCGTGCCCGACGGACTGATCCAGTACGACCTGAGCGGCGACCGCAACCTGGCTCGGGACCAGGGCCAGATGCTCGTCCACTCCAACTTCATCACCGACTATCGCGACTGGGGAATCGTGGCCGACGCGGGACCTCGCGAATTCGAGCCTCGTGTCCCTCACGGATTTCTGGAAACCCATCCGGGAGCCGTTCGCAAGCTGCGGGAACTAAACAACTCTCCGGAAGGCGGACTGGTTCCCGGCGCAACGATCGAGAACAACGTGATCGCGGGCGAAGGCCTCGGCGGCATCTTCTTCAGCGGTGCCCGGCAGCCTTACGAAATGACCACGCTGCGGCCGGCCGCCTATCCGCGCCAGAACGTGGCCAACGCCACCGCCGGCGACCGGATCGTCGACGGCACCACCTTCAGCATCCGCATGGACCGCACGGTGGTGACGTTCGAGTTCGAGGACATCGGTGCGGGCAACCTACCGGCCGGCAGTCGAACGCAAGCGGGCAACGGTTGGCGAGCCGGCAACATCCCCATCTTCTATCGGAGAACGGGAGCCGGCTATTTGAACCGCACCCTGGGGTATACCCAGACGGAAATGGCCACCGCCATCCGAGATGCCATCCAGGGTTCCATCCTGGTCACCAACGGCAGCACTCAGCGGCTCGAGGTCGACCAGTTCTTCTCTCGCGCTTGGGGTACCGATATCGGTGGCCCCGACCCGGCGGTGTTCCTCAGTGACACGATCGAGGTGCTGCAACCCAACGGCGAGCCGTGCACCTTCAATTCGCCCGCCTTCCCCGTGCCCAATCCGTGCGGTTTCAGCGGCCGGTTCGTGTCGGTGGCCGAAGCGCCGCAACCGTTCGGCCGCATTCTCAACAACACCATCTACGGCAGCGACGGGGACGCCTCGTTCTTCGCAGGGTCGGGTCTGGATGAACCCAACGACATTCTCGAGGAAGCCGTGGCCACCAAGCAGGGCCGTTCCCAAAACCCCGATGTCTACGTCACCTCCGGAGTCATCGGCGACGGCAACTCGATCCCGGCCGACCAGACCCGGGACGTCGATTTCTACAAGCTTCACTTGCGTGCGGGTGAGCGGGTGATCGTGGACGTCGATGCCAACGAGACCGGCAGCCCGCTCGATGCGGTGCTGCGGTTGTTCGACGCGGCCGGGAATGAGCTGGTGGTCAGCCAAGACGATCCGGCTCCCGGTGAAGCTCCCTCGCTCGATCCCTACATCGATTTCACCGCGACCGAGCGTGGGACGTACTACGTCGGTGTCAGCGGCGCCGGCAACGAAGTCTATGAACCGATCGCGTTGGCCAATCGCAACGGTCCGGCGTCGACGGGTGACTACACGATCAGTGTCGATGTCCGGGCGCCTCGCCGCTGGATCATTACCGCCGTCGACGGGAGTCAAATCGCCGACGGGACCACGTTCCAGGTCAGCGACATCAATACGACCGTCACCTACGAGTTCGACGACGCGCTCTCGCCCGGCGTGCAACCGGGCAACATCCCGATCCCCTACAACAGCACGCCCATTCCGGCCAACGGCGGACAGCGCGGGCCCGGCTATCGTCCGCCCGAAATGGCGGTCGTCATGGCCGCCACGATCGGGCAGGGGCTCACCGGCGTGACCGCTCGAGCACTCGGCGGCGTGCAGGGCCGCACGGACGATTCGGCGCCGGCGCAAACCCCGGGGATCTTCCCCGACACGATCGTCACCGGCATCATGGGATTCGGGCACGACACCCCGTTCACCGGCGTTCGGTCCTCCACCGAACTGTACGTGGTGATCGAAGGCGCCTCGCGCGTCACCGGCAGCGTCGATTTCATTCCGCTGATCGACGACAACCTCGACGAACTCCTTCCCGAAACCGGCATTCTGGTTTCCGACCGAGCCAGTCCGACGTTGTTGAACAACGCGCTGTCGAACCTCGAATCGGGTGTGATCCAGATCTCCTCGCCGACGACTGTCGAAGGTGGTTCGCTCTACCAGAACATCCGCAATACCGATTCGAACATTGGAGCCCGCGACTCGGACTTCAACATCAGCCTGGATGACACGGCGCCGATGTTCGTCAACGCCCCCGACTACGACTTCTATCCGGCCCCTGGCGCCCGCATTATCGACAGCGCCGTCGATTCGCTCGAGGAACGCGATGGATTCGCCCGAGTCAAGAACGCGATGGGGATCGGCCTCTCGCCGATCCTGGCCCCCGAGCGTGACGCGGTCGGTCTGCTGCGAGCCGACGATCCGGATGTCGCTTCTCCGTCCGGCCAGGGGGCCAACGTCTTCAAAGACCGTGGAGGACTCGATCGAGCCGACTTCCAGGGCCCTGATGCGGTGCTCATCAGCCCGCTCGATAATGATGCAGCCGGCGTCGACCTCGACCCGACCCGCACGGTGGTCCACCTCGGCGAAGGTGTCTATTCGGAATTCGTGGTGCAACTCGTGGACGGCTTCGGCGTCAGTGACGCCGGCGAGGGCGTGGGGATCGACGACAACACCGTCAGCAGTCCGAAGGTGACGATCACCGAAAACGGACGACTGCTGGAAGAAGGTGTCGATTACCTGTTCGAATTCAGCACCAACTCCAACAGCATCCGGTTGACTCCGATCCGCGGTCTGTGGAACAACGACAAGGTCTACGTGATCCGGCTGAACAACCGCGACATCTTCGTCATCGACATGCCCGATGGCGGCATGGTGCGGGACGGCCAGACCTTCCTCGTCATGGACCAGACCTTGGCCGCACCCACTTTCGAGTTCGAAAGCGGTTACAGCATGTACGTGCCGGAATCGCTGAGCATCTTCATTCCGGAAGCCGGAGCTGATGTCGGCGGCATCCAGGACGGTGAACGGTTCACCGTGAGCGATGGGCTGGGACAGTTCACCACTTTCGAATTCGACATGAATGTGCCGCCCAATACGCTACCGGGCAATGTGCGCATCGATGTTTCCCAGGCCGTTACGCAAGACGAAGTGGCAGGGGTCGTGGTCGACACGATCAACAACGCCAACATCGGCATGACCGCGGTTTACCTGGGATCGGGTCGAATCCACCTGGGAGCCGCCGCCCGCTACCAGGTCGACACCACCAATACGCAGATCACGCAATCGGGTCTGCCCGGGGCCATTACCGACGGTCAATCCTTCACCATCGATACGGGAACCCGACAGGTCACGTATGAATTCGATAGTGACGGCGTGTGGGTCGACCGGGACAACAACGGTGTTCCCGACAACGTGCTCATCACGTTCACCGACGCCGATCCGTACGAAGTGATCTCCGATCGCATGGCTGCCGCCGTAGCCAACAGCGGGCTGGGGCTGCCGGCACAGCACTTTGGACTGGGGCATGTCTACATCGGCGGCGAAGTCGGTACCACGCTCGATGCCTCGTCGACTCCTCGAGTCCGAGTCGAAGGGCAACCGGGCGTCCAACCGTCGACCACCATTCAGGTTCCCCTTCAAGGCGCCGGGCCGGGAGGCATCGCAGACGGCCAGACCTTTACCATTTCCAACGGACTGGGCGTCTCGGTCACCTTCGAGTTCGACAACAACAACCGAACGGCCTCCGGCAACCAGCCGATCTTGTTCTCGGCGACGACCACGGTGAACCAGTTCGCCGAAGCGATCATCTCGGCGATCAAAATCGCGCCGCTGGGCCTCGATCCCGACAATCTGGGCGGCGGCGTCATTCGACTCAATGACACGGTTCGGCACTCCACCGACGTGCTCAACACCGCACTGACACGCAGCGGAGTTCCCGGCGGTGCCATCCCCGTCCGCTTCGTTCCCGACGCCTCGTTCACCAGTGCACAAATGCTGGAACGGGTCGAGGCGGCCATTGCGGCTAGCCCGCTGACCGGAGTACAACTCGAACGGCGCGGCGGTAACACGTTCTTCGTGGAGGGGGCCGAAGCGGTCAGCGGTATCCCCAACTTCTACTTGGGCGCCATCAAGGATACGGCGAAGAACTCGCTGCGAGCCAACCAGCCCGACGGTGAAATGCGATTCACCATTCTGATGCCGGGTACCGAACTCGACTTCGGCGACGCGCCGGACGCTTATCCGGACTTGCTGGTCGACAACGGGGCTCGGCACGTCGTTTCCAGCGACCTGCCGATCTTCCTCGGAAGCGGAGTGACGGCCGATAGCGACGGACAACCGTCACCGCTTGCGGATGCCGATCAGGACGATGGGGTCGACTTCGGTTCGGTGCTCAACCGGTACACCCAAACACCGATCTTCGTCACCGCCTCGGCCCCCGGCTACCTCAGCGCGTGGATCGACTACAACGCGGATGGCGACTGGGAAGATCCGGGCGAGTACGCGATCAAGAACGTCGAGCTGACTGCCGGCGTCAACGAGCTGGAGGTGGGAACTCCGGCGTTCGCGCCGCTCGGGTTCACCAACGCCCGGTTCCGCTTCAGCACGCAACCTGATCTGGCGTTCACCGGCGTGGCTCCCGACGGCGAAGTCGAAGACTACCGCATCGAAGTCCGCGGCGGGCGGCCGCCGGTGGCCAACGATGACGCCGCAACCACGGACGAAGACACCGTACTCGACGTGCCGGCGATCGGGCTGTTGGCCAACGATAGCGATCCCGACGGAGACGCGCTGCAGATCTTCCGACCGAGTAGTTTCGTCAGTTCGCTGGGAGCCACGGTGGAAATCCGCGCCGATGGCAGCTATCGCTACGACCCCACCACCGTGCCGGGCATCCAGAGCCTCGCGCCCGGCGACCAGCTCGTCGACCAGTTCACTTACCGGGCTCAAGACGCTTACCTGCCGTCGAACAAAGCGACCGTCACCATCACCGTGCAAGGCGCCAACGATGCGCCGGTCGCCGTCGACGACGAGTTCCGCATCGACGAAGATTCCGTGCTGCAAGTCTCGCCGCTCGGCGTGCTGGCCAACGATTCGGACATCGACCAGGGCGACTCGCTGCTGGTCCAGGCCGCCAACCTGACCAGCACCCTCGGTGCCGCAGTCTCGCTGCAAGCCAACGGCGGCTTCAGCTACGATCCGCGCGGTGCGGCCGCGTTGCAATCGCTGGCCGACGGCGCCGAAGCGCTCGATACGTTCACCTATACGGTGGTCGACTCCTACGGCGCCACCTCGACCGCCACGGTGACCATCCGGGTCGCCGGCCGCAATGATGCTCCCACGGCCCAGGATGATGCCTACTCCGCCAACGAAGACGTACTGCTCAGCGTCGACGCGGCCAACGGATTGTTGGCCAACGACAGCGATATCGACGGCGACTCGCTGTCGGTCCGTGTCGCGGCGTCCGACAGCACGAGTGCTCTGGGTGCTCCCATCACCTATCAGACCAACGGCGCCTTCACGTACGATCCGACCGGCGCGACGGCGCTGCAACAACTCCCGGCCGGCGGTTCCACCATCGACACCTTCTCCTACCGCATCGCCGACGTCCACGGCGCCGAAAGCACCGCCTCGTTGGCGGTCACGGTGCAAGGCGAGAATGACGTGCCGGTGGCACGGGCCGACAGCTACGCCACCTTCCAGAACCGAGTGCTGTTCATCAACCGGACCGACGAGGGACTGCTGGCCAACGATTCGGATATCGACCGCGGCGACACGATCCAGGTCGATCCCAATCGCAGCGATACGACCAGCACCAAGGGCGCCACGATCACCATCTTCGCCAACGGAACGTTCGCCTACGATCCGACCCAGTCGACCGAATTGGCTCTGCTGCGGACCGGCGAGAAGACGAACGACACATTCAGCTACACGGTGGTCGACTCGCTGGGAGCCACCGACACGGTGACGGTGACCGTCGAAGTGACCGGCGTGAACTCCGCACCGATCACCGGCGACGACCTCTACTCCACGAACGAGGACAGTGTGCTGTCGGTCACCGATCCCAGCCAGGGTGTGCTGGCCAACGATCGGGATCCCGAAGGCGACCCCATCACGCTCGTCAGTGCCGACAGCGTCTCCACGCAAGGCGCCGCCGTGATGATGAATGCCAACGGAACATTCACCTACGACCCGTTGGCGTCGGCCGCGCTGCAGGCACTCAATGTGGGCGACACGCTGGAGGATGTTTTCCGCTACGTGGTCCGCGACCCGCAAGGCAACGAGTCGACCGGCACGGTGAAAGTCACCGTCAGCGGTCTCAATGACGCTCCGTTCGCCCAGGACGACAGCTACAAGGTGCTGCCCGACCAAGCCGCGGACCTGGATGTGGCGGCCAACGACTCCGACATCGACGGCACGCTCGATCGGACATCGATCGTGATCGTTTCGGCTCCCGCCAACGGTTCGGCGATACCGCAAGCCGACGGCACGGTACGCTACACGCCCAATAGCGGGTTCTCCGGTTCCGACCAGTTCACGTACCAGATCCGGGACAACAGCGGTACGCTGTCGAATGTGGCAACCGTCGACATCAACGTCAACGCTCCGCCGGTCGCCGTCGACGACCAGGCCACCGCCTACAGCAACGGCTCGGCGCGGATCGCCGTCCTGGCCAACGACTCCGATCCCGATGGTCAACTCGATCCGGCGTCGGTGACCCTGGTCCGGGCGCCGTCGAACGGCCGCGCCACCGTGCAACCCGACGGCACCGTCGTCTACGTCCCCTCGGTCGGCTTCCTCGGATCGGACTCGTTCAGCTACACGGTGGCCGACGACGACGGGGACGTCTCCAACGAGGCCACCGTCGACGTGGTGGTGGTCGAGAATCCGTTCCCGCACCAGAATCCGCTCAATCGGCTGGACGTCAATGCGGACGGCTTCGTGTCACCGTTGGACGCTCTGGTGCTGATCAATGAACTCAACGAAAACGGATCGCGCGACCTGCCGGTTCCGCCGACGCCTCCCGACGTTCCCCCTCCCTATCTCGACCCGTCAGGCGACAACCAACTGACGCCCCGCGATCCGCTGGAAATCATCAACTTCCTCAACAACGGTGGCTCCGGTGAGGGCGAAGCGGCCGCCAGCCAGCTCATGGGAACGCCCGGATCGCAGACGACTCGAGATTCCGGTGGACGCGACACTACCAGCGATGCTCGCGACGTGCTGCTGCGAGGCGGCGACGTGGAAGCGCTGGATCTGCCGCTGGTGGGTGAAGCGGAAAGCGACGCCGGCTGGCAACTCCGCGGCGTGCTGGCCGGGCAGGCCGACTGGCATTCCGACTCGCTGGAGGATACCCTCAACGACATCGTTGACGATGTGAATTGGGACGACCTCGAACTGGAGTAACCGCCGAGGCCCGCTTCCGTCGTCACTGCGTTAGCGACCAGGAGCGACGGGAGCGGAGTCGTGATCGAACCGCATGTCAGCCGACAGTGGATCACACCGGCACTGGTGGTTTCTTATGAGCAGACCCGAGCGAACCTGCAGACCATGCTGGAAGTGGCGGGTTCGCCCGAGCGTCTTCGTCCGCACTGCAAGACCCACAAGATGCCGGCCCTGATCCGGCTGTGGCTCGAACTGGGTGTCACCCGCCACAAATGTGCAACGCTGGCGGAAGCCGAGATGGTCGCCGCTGCGGGCGCTCCCGATGTGTTGCTGGCCTACACCGTTGTCGGCGCGAATATTCCTCGAGTCCTCTCCTTTCGCCGCAAGTTCCCCGAAGTCCGGTTGACCATCCTGGTCGATCATCCCCGACCGCTGGCCGAGCTGTCGCAGGCCCTGGATGACGCCGACACCGATGTGGCGGTGCTGCTGGACGTGGCCACCGGTATGCGGCGTACTGGAGTGCCGCCGGGCGAGGATGCCATCGGGCTTTATCAGACGATCTGCCGGACGCCTCGAGTCGAACCGGCCGGCTTCCACTGGTATGACGGGCATCAGCACCAGAGAGACCCCGACGAGCGGCGGGAAGCCGTGCTTTCCGAGTGGGTTCAATGCCGGGAGCTGCGCGAGGAGCTCGAATCCCAAGGCCTCGCCGTCCCTCAAGTGGTTGTCGGCGGTACCGGTTCGTTCCCCATCTACGCTCAACTGACCGACCCCGGGCTGGAACTCAGTCCCGGAACCTGCGTGTTCCACGACGCCGGATACTCCGACGCGTTCCCCGACCTTCCCTTTACGCCCGCCGCGCATCTGCTCACGCGAGTCATCAGTCGCCCGACCGCCGACCGGGTCACACTCGATCTGGGCTACAAAGCGGTTGCCTCCGACCCCCCCCCGGAAAAGCGGGTCGTCTTTCCTCGGCTCCCCGATGCACGCATCGTCTTGCAAAACGAAGAGCATCTGGTGCTGGAAACGGCCCAGGCCGGCCGGTTCGGGCCCGGCGACCAGCTGTGGGGCATTCCCTGGCACATCTGTCCGACCAGTGCCCTGCACAAGGAAGCCATCGTGGTGCGCGACGGCCGCGAATACGCCCGCTGGGCCGTGGCCGCTCGCGATCGCCGGCTGACCATCTAAGAGCCTATAACAAAACCCGCCGTACCGCTTTCCGGCCTTGGGCGTGTTGCTTGCAGCATGGAGTTTTGTGACAGCCTCTGACCCGGCGGTAGGCCGAGCGTCCCCGCAGCGATACAATGACCCGAGCGTCTCCCGCTTGGCGGCCTGCGTCCATGCCATCCTCACGAAAGGAATCTCCGTCATGGCCACCGACACTCGGATCAGCTTCGCCGCTCGTCAACTATCGCCCCGGCGGAACACCACGCAGTCTCGATCGATCGATGAGTTGGTGAGCGAGCAACTCGCGCATTTCGGCATCGAGGCTCAAACCGAGTATGGGCAGACATTGGCACGGATCGCGAGGCGGCTCTACGAGTGCCATGAGGATGTTCACCACTTGTGGGACCTCACCTTGCGGGAACTAGCCAATCTCGACCGAGCCGACCGGATCGGCCGGTTCAACGCCAAGAAATTCCTCTCATTTCAACTCGCCAAGATCCTCGACACGCACCAGAATGCTTTCCGCCGCAGCTACCAGTCGCTCAACCTCAGCAAGACGACTCAAGCCGCCAAGGGGCCGTATTCCGTCTTCGACAACGTGACGGCGCTGTTTTCCGCCAACCCGGTGATTGCTCGCACCGCCACCTACATCTACGCCTGCGCCGAGTGGATCGAAGATGCCTTCCTCGGCAAGGAACTCCTGCTGGAGATCTACTCGCGACTGCTCAACCCGACATCGGTCTGTCTGGCCAATCACATTGTCGATATCGAGTGCGGCCCGTATGCCTCCAACTATTTCGCCTGGAATTTCAACAGTGGGATGGCAGCCATCGACGGCATCTTGGCTCATCTGCTGGGCCGCGATGACCTGCTGATCTGCAGCCGCAACATCTACGGCGGAGCGCACCAGTTGATCCACGACTGGTACGCCAAGGCCGGCAATCTGGAAATCGCCGTTGAGACCTTCGACGGTTATTCGCTGGACGATTTCTCTCAAGCCTGGTCATCCATTCGCCGTCGGCACGACAAGCGTCTGGCACAGGGACGCAACGTCTACCTCTACCTGGAATCGCCCTGCAATCCGCACGGCTACGTGCTGGATGTACCGGCCATCTGCAGACATGCCCACCGGCAAGGCATGCGGGTCATTCTGGATGCCACTGTGGGAACTCCTTTTCTGACGCAGCCTCTTCAGCGGGAAGACCCCGCCGAGCGCCCCGACTTCGTGATCCACAGCTACACCAAGGACCTGACGGGAACGGGGACGGTGATCGCCGGAGTGGTAATCGGTCGCAACGAAGACATGTTTCTTCCCAAGGGAACGGCCACGGAAGCGATTTCCTGGGAGAACACCATGTTTTGGAATGTCTACTATGTCAAAGGGGCCTTCCTCAATGCGGACGCCGCGTTCGAAGTGCTCAACGGCATGCGCACGCTGCCTCACCGCATGATGGGCAAGTGCATCAACACGCGGATACTGGCATCGTTTCTCGATGCGCATCCCGACATCGAAGTCCACTGCAATGCGCTGCCCGAGGACCCCAACCACGCACTGTGCCAGGAGCTGAATTTTCTCGGTCTGCCGGCCCCGCTCTTTACGGTGGCCATGGAGACGGTTCCCGCCGATGCCTTTCAGCGATTTTTCGACTCGCTGGCTCCCGTCTTCTCTCACATGATCAGTCTGGGGCAGACCAACACCATCGTGAGCTGCCCGGCTCTGACGACGCATTCGGAACTGAGCGAAGCCCAACTGCGAGCCGGAGGGATCGGTCCTCGCACCATCCGCTTCGCCGTCGGAGATGAAGACCCCGCCGACCTGCTCGCGTTCCTCACTCAGTCGGCCCGACTCACCATCGACCCGGCCCTGCCCGGATTCTCCCAGCGGTTCCCTCAAGGCGAGCAAGTCGACCAGTTGATCCGTCATTGTTATCTCGAAACACACGAAGCCTATATTCGATCCAAACCGCCTTACGCAACCAGCTTGGCGTAACGTATATTGGTGTGTTCCGTGCCATTTGGTTCGAGTGATCAAGCCAATCCCTCTCGGCGACAATCGGACCCACCATGCAACGCCTCAAGCTGATCCTGCTTGATTACGAATTCCAATCCCTCACAAAGTGGTTCCTCCTTTCGGCGATCGTGGGAATCGTCGCCGGCCTGGGGGCCATCTTGTTTCGCTATCTGGGGCAGTCGGTCGAGTTTCTTTCGTTGGCCAATTTCGCCGGATTCGTACCGACCGAGGCGGCCGGCGAAAAATCGCTGTTTCCCGAAATCGTCCGACCGTTCGTGCCTTGGGCCGTGGTCGTAGTGATGACGTGCGGTGGGCTGCTATCGGGCTGGCTGGTTTATACCTTCGCTCCGGAAGCCGAGGGGCATGGTACGGATGCGGCCATCGACGCGTACCACAACCGGCAAGGTCGCGTGCGGGGCCGTATCCCAATCATCAAGACGCTCGCTTCGGCCATCACGTTGGGAACCGGAGGATCGGCCGGACGCGAAGGACCGATCGCTCAGATCGGAGCCGGCTTCGGATCACTGCTGGCCACTTGGCTCAATCTGCCATCGCGCGACCGCCGCATTATGCTGGCGGCCGGCATGGGAGCGGGTGTCGGCGCCATCTTCCGGGCTCCGCTGGCCGGCGCCCTGTTCGCCGGCGAGATCATGTACCGGGACGCCGACATCGAGTCCGATGTCGTGGTTCCCTCCGCCGTAGCCTCCACGGTGGCCTACAGTGTTTACTGCATGGCTCTGCCCAGCGACATCCGCTTTACGCCGCTGTTCGGCCGGGAACTCGACTACCACCTCGTCACGCCGCTCGAACTGGTGCCCTACGGCATCCTGGCACTGATCGTGACGGTCGTGGGCGTGCTCTACATCAAGACGTTCTACGGTCTGCACGACGCCTTCAAGAAACTGCCGGTGCCGGCCATCGTCCGTCCCGCCATCGGCGCGGGACTGGCCGGGACGATCGGCCTGGGGCTGTTCTACCTGCTGGGACAAGACCGGGATGCCCTGGCCGTGCTGGGAACCGGCTACGGCACCTTGCAGAAGGCGCTCAGTCCAGGTGAAGTTCCCGCCTTCCAACTGCTGCTTTCGGTCGCCCTGATCAAAGTGCTCACCACCTCGCTGACGATCAGCTCCGGTGGATCGGGCGGCGTCTTCGGTCCCTCGATCGTGATCGGGGGCTGCCTGGGAACGGCGGTAGGGCAACTCTTCTCCCAGTGGTGGCCCGAGATTGTCGTACACCCTCAAACGTACGGCATCGTCGGCATGGCCGGTTTCTTTGCCGGGTGTGCTCGAGCCCCCTTTTCCACCATCTTGATGGTCTCGGAAATGACCGGATCGTACGATCTGCTGCTGCCCACGTTGTGGGTCTCCACCATCGCGTTCCTGCTGGGCAGCCGCTGGACACTTTACCAAAAGCAAGTCCGCACACGACTCGATTCGGCCGCCCATCGCGGCGACTTCATGGTGGACGTGCTGGAAGGCATCCGTGTCAGCGACGTATACGATCCGGCGAGGCGCGTGGTGTTGATCCCAGAAAGCATGTCACTGGACGAAATCGTCCACTCCCTGGTAAAGACGAACCAGCACTATTTTCCGGTAGTCGACCAAGACAACAAGCTGATCGGGATCTTCTCCGCCGATGACGTACGGTCGTACCTGTACGACGATACGCTGTGGCATCTGGTCAATGCCCGCGACGTGATGACCCCCAATGTCGTGGTGGTGACTCCCGAGGATGATCTCAATACGGCCCTGGGCTACTTCACCGCGCTCAACGTCGATGAACTGCCGGTGGTCGACCCCGAGGATCGCAGGAAACTCCTGGGGGTGATCCGGCACAAGGAACTGATCGGAGCCTACAACCGGCGGATCGTCGAGCACAAGCGGGCGGCCGAGGCGGCATGAACCGCCACCGGACTGGTTGCGTGGCGACGGAGCCGGTGGCAGGGGAAACTGTCGCAGGATCGGCAATCGTGTACAATTGAAGGGAAACGCTGCATTGTAGGCATCCGCCGACGGCACCGACCCTCGGCGATTCCCCGTGACGGTGACGTCCCATGCTCCGAAAACTCGGCCACTGCTGTCTTCTTCTGCTGGCAACCTCCGCTCTTTCGGCCCAGCGACCACCGGCTCCCATCTCATCGCCCGAAGAGGCCGTCGAAAAGCTGGGAGACCGCCGCTTCACCGTCCGGGAACAGGCCATGCAGTGGTTGTGGGAGGCGGGTGAAGAAGTCCGCGATGAATTGCAACGGGCGCTCGCGAGCAGCGACCGGGAAACCGCCCTGCGCGCCCGCGTCCTTTTGGAACGCCTCACCCTCGGTATCCGCCCCGACACGCCGGCCGCCGTGGTGCGTGCCATTCGCGATTACCGGCGCGGTACTCCCAGCGAGAAGGCGGAGACTTTGAAGAGGCTGTTGGAGCAGGGAAACTCTCAGGTTGCCGTCCGACTCATCCGTTTCAGCCTCGAGCACAAGGAAGAGTGGATCCACTCGCAGGTCGGACTGGTGCATCCGCATCTGGTGTTGACGGGGCAGCTTCAATTGGCAGAGGACCTGCTCAGACTGAACGCGAAGACGAGCCACGAAAGCAACCTGGATCGCGGGGCCGCTTATCGGTCGTTTCTGCTGGCCACCGGTCGACTCGACGCCGCCATCGCTGCACAAGCCGAGGTCTGCCGTCGCGCGCCGGCTCCCGCAGACTGGGCGGATCTGGCGTTGCTGTACCGCACGCAGGGCGACTACGCCAAGGCCATTGAAGCGGCCCGCAAGTATGCCGCGGCGGACGAGAACTTGCTGGAACTGCTGCTCAACGAGTCGGGACGATTCGCCGAACTGGCTCGCCGACTGGCGAATAAACTCGGCGCTAATGACCCTCCCCAGCAGGCGGAACTCGAACGCTACGGGTATTTGCTCGCGTTCTACGATCTGGCCGGAGACCACCGGGCCGCCGATCGGCTGGTGAAATCGATGCTCGAGTGGGACGCGCAGATCCCGCGCGCTCGCACGATGCTCACCCGGATCCTGCTGGCGAATGGACGGTTCGCACAGGCCATGCCGCTCGTCGAAAAAGACGATCCCCTGGGCTATTTCAATCTGCTGCGCGCCTTCGAACGTTGGGACGACGCATTTCAATGGTTGGGAGTCCGCAACCTGGACGACCCGGCACTGGAAAAGTGGTTCGCCACACGCATACCCAAAGCCGGAAAGGGCCGCCGCCAATCCCCCGACGAATTTTCTGAAGTGATGGTGGTCTGCGCGATGCTCGATCGGCTCGGCCGGCCGGACCTGGCGGCCAAGTACCTGGATCGGTTATTCGACGCCTTGCAAGCCCTTCCCAATCACTTGTTCACCAGTGAGGTCGCCGCGCTGGTCGAGCGGGAACTGAGCATGGGCTTGCGGGAACAGGCGTTTCGTCACGCCGCCGCCGTTTTCGGCCGCGGATCGGTCAAGAGCGTCACCGCCATGCTCTATCCCGATCGAGCCGGCGCGGCGATCTACTGGTGGAACGTGTTTCGTGGCCCCGCAGTGCAAGACCCGTTCGGCGACGCCACCGTCCCTTTTCTGCGGACCTTGGAGAAACTGGGACGCCTGATGGACGGCCAAATGTCCCCAGCCGACGTGAAGCAACTGGTCGAAGAAACCGCGTTGAAGGCTTCGAAAGGAAAACCGTCCGAATTCTCCAGGGCGATACCGCACCTGGCCGAAATGCTACGCCGCTACGGAATGCCCAAAGACGCTATCCAGTTGCTCCAGACCTACAAGACCGACCGTCATCAACGGCTGCTGCTCGGTGACCTGCTGGCTGAAACCGGCCGGTACCGGGAAGCAGCCGAAGTCTACAACGAACAGGTGAAGGAACAACCCGACCTCACGCTGCTCCGCTTTCTCGAAGCGCTCTGCTGGCAAAAGGCCGGCGAGCCCGACCTGGCCGCCGACCGGCTGACACTCGCCAACCAGCTCGTGCCCGACGCCCTCGACCGAGTCGAAATCGCCGATCAACTCGCCGCACGACACTGGTACGCCGAGGCCGCCGAGCAACTCCGCATCGTCATTCGCACGCTCGATCCCAGCGAGCGCGACGGTGCCATCTATGCCTATACGCTTCGCAAGCTGACTCAGTCCGAGCTGGCGGACGAGGTTCCAACCGTGGAACTCTTGCGGGCCTGGCGCTGGAACCTCTGGCGGATCATGGACCCGGAGATGTTCCTGAGCGACGTCGGCTTCTATCCGTACTACGTTTTTCAAGCGAGGTTCTATCACGCCAAACGTCTGTTGGAAGCCGGAAAGCCGAAAGCCGCGATCGAATGGATGGACCAAGCACGCCAGGCCTATCCGGCCGCCATTGAGATCGGCGAGATCTTCGTGCCGCAGCTTCGCAAACAGGGACTGTCGGACGAGGCCGATCGGATCTTCAATGCAATCGACACACTCATGACTCAATTGTGTCAGCGATTCCCGAAATCCGCGCTGTACTTGAACAATCTGGCGTGGATGTACGCTCGGTGCGACGAGAAGATGGACAAGGCACGGGAACTGGCGGAACGGGCCGTCGAGCTCGAGCCTCGCAACGCCACCTATATCGACACGCTTGCCGAGGTGGAGTTCCGCCGCGGCAACCGACGGCGAGCCGTCGAGTTGGCTCGCCGCTGCATCCGACTCGATCCCGATCACCACCATTACCGGCGGCAACTCGTCCGGTTTACCGCGGAGGCCGCGGCCGACCGGCCATAAGGGGTTT
>Ga0256839_1003658_pt1 | contig 15691 bp, 13 predicted proteins | sample 354166metaG_FD_185968 | JGI IMG/M metagenome (GOLD analysis project Ga0256839, IMG submission 185968) | Hydrothermal vent microbial communities from Mid Atlantic Ridge, Atlantic Ocean - 354-166 | ecosystem: Environmental > Aquatic > Marine > Hydrothermal vents | place: Atlantic Ocean: Mid... | reverse complement strand
GGGCTCCGGGCTCGCCGGCTCGGGGCCGGCCTCGGCCCCGTGGGAGGCGCGACGATAGCGGAAGCCGCCCCCGCCCCCTAGCCTGGACCGTCCCCGGCGGGGCCTCACGGCCTCCGGAACGGACGAGCCGTCGTCACAGGCGGGCGAGGAGCTGCTCGACGAGGGCCGGGGCGCCGAGGACGATCCCGATCTTTCCGTCCGCGAGATCGGCGAGGCGTTCCACCCGGCCGCCGGCCTCCGGGACGAGGCACTCGGTGGCCGCCACGTCCCACGGCGAGAGGGAGAGGTCGACCATGGCATCCACGCTGCCGGCGATCACCAGCGCGTGGCCGAAGGCATCGGTGTAGCCGCGCAGGAGGGGCAGCTCCGCCGCCAGCCGCGTGAAGGCGGCCCGCCGCCCGGCGAGGTCGAAGCAGAAGGGGTCGCCGTGGGAGATGAGGGCCCGGCGCAGATCCGTCTCGGTGGAGACCCGCAGGCGCTCCTCGCCGCGCCAGGCGCCCCGTCCCCGGGCGCCGCGGATGCGTTCGCCGAGGGCGGGGAGATCGATCACGCCGAGGACCGGTTCGCCCTCGACGACGAGGGCCACGAGGGTCGCGAAAAGCGGGATGCCGCGCGCGAAGCCGCGGGTGCCATCGATCGGGTCCACCACCCAGGTGGGCCGCCCGCCGGGCGCTCCCTCGGTGCCGTACTCCTCGCCGAGGATGGCGAACTCCGGTGTCGCCCGCCGGAGGTGCTCCCGCATGGCCCGTTCCGCCGCGCGGTCGGCCTCGGTGACCGGCGAGCCGTCGCCCTTCTGCTCGACGGGGACGCGTCGGAATCGCGGCAGGATCTCCGCCCGCGCCAGGTCGCAGGCGGCCTCCGCCGCCCGCAGCGCGTGGTCGAGGTCGAGCGCGGCCATGGATCCCCCGATCGGAGGCGTCGATCGTAGCCACGGCCGGCCCGCGCCGCCCGGCCGGGTATGATCGGGCCGGAGGTGCGCCATGCCGGACCCGTCCGCCGCCGCCGCCCTCGGCCTCGAGCCGGGACGGCGCTTCGCCATCGTTCACTGCGATGACATCGGAATGTGTCATGCGGCCAACGAGGGCGCCTTCGAGGTGCTGCTCGAGGGCCGGGCCACGTGCGGGAGCCTGATGGTGCCCTGCCCGTGGTTTCCCGAGGCGGTGGCGAGGGCCCGCTCCCACCCGGAGCTCGACCTCGGCGTGCACCTCACGCTCAACGCGGAGTGGGAGGGCTACCGCTGGGGGCCGGTGCTCGGGGCGCGCGGCGTGCCCTCCCTCGTGGATGCCGGAGGCCGTCTCCCCCGGACGAGCGCCGAGGTGGTGGCGCAGGCCCGCCCGGAGGAGGTGCGCGCCGAGCTGCGGGCGCAGGTGGAGCGGGCCTTCGAGGCCGGCATCGACGTGACCCACCTCGACGCCCACATGGGGACCGCCCTCTACCCGCCCTTCCTCGAGATCTACGCCGAGCTCGCGGAACATTTCCGCCTGCCCGCGATGCTGGTGCGGCCCGATCCGGCCCTGCTGCGCGCACGCGGACTGTCCCTCGCCCAGCCGGTCTTCGAGGCCCTCGTGGACCGGCTCGAGCGGGCCGGCTTTCCGGTCCTCGACGGGCTCGATCCGGAATCCCTGGGCTTTTCCGAGGGGACGGGGGAGGCGCACAACCGCGCTCGCCTGGAGCGGCTCGTCCCGGGCCTGAACTACCTGATCTGCCATCCCGCCCGCGACGGCGAGGAGCTCCGGGCGATCACGCCGGACTCGGCCCACCACCGGGACTTCGAGCGCCGGTTCTGGGGCGCCGGCGGCCGGGGCGGCGAGCTCCTCGACGAGCTCGGGATCGCGACCCTCGGCATGAGGCCCCTGCGGGACCTGCTGCGGGGGGGCTGAGCGCGCCGTGCACCGGCCGTCGGCGGCATGCTCGCCGGGCCCGCGCCGGCTCCGGCCCCCGGCCGGGGGTCAGCGCAGGGTGGCCAGTCGCGTCTCGAGCCGGTCGAGCCGGTTCCGCGCCGCCTCGCGCCGCGGTCCGGCGAGGTCCGGGGCCAGCTCGACCCGGAGGCGGCCCCGGGGCAGGTCGATGCAACAGCTCTCGACCCAGGGCTCGTCCATGAGCTCGAGCCAGGCGAGTCGAAGGGCGGTGGGGGGAAGCTCGAAGTCGCGGAGCTCTCGGGCCGAGGGGTCGGGGTGCATGGCGGGTTCCTCGCCAGTCGGGGGTCGGGGTCCGGGATCCGGGGCTCGGCGGTCCGGCCTGCTTCGGTCGCCCGGATCCCTTTCTGAAGGGGTGCGCCCGGGCGGCAGCGCGGCGAACCGCTCCCCGCTTCCTCGTCTGCGTGGAACCCGCGGGTGCGCTGCCGGTTCACCTCCCCGGGCCCCGTGCGCATGGACCCGCCGGCGGGCCGTCAGTCCGGCCTGTCCCCCGCGGCGTGGGTGGACCTTCCGGCGCCCCGCGGCTCGGCCGGCCCGGTCGCAGCGCGCGTGGACCGGTCGGCGGGCCGCCCATCCGGCAGCCGGGTTGCCGAGCGCCCGGCGCCCCGGTGCGCGGCCGGTTCAGCCGGCCCGGTCGCACAGCGCGCGGAGGCGGGCGTAGGGGTAGATCCCCGTCGTGTGCCCGTCGCTCCACTCCACCTGGATGCCGTAGCGGCCCACCGCGCGGATGCGGGTGGGGCGCACGTCCGGAGGGACGCTCGCCGGATCGAGCCGGGCTTCGCCCGTCCACTCGTCCACGCAGCTGGCACAGGCGCAGGCGAGGCGGAGCTCGCGCACCGACAGACGGCTGCGGGTTCCGTCCGCCCACTCGACGAGCAGCCCGTCGGGCCCGTCCTGGCGGAGGGCCACGGCGTGGGTCCGGGGGTCCGACACGGTGGGAGGCTACGGGACCGGCGGGGCATCCGCCTCCGGCGGAGGCGGGGCGGTGCACCGGCGGAGCCGCGGGAGCGATCGGCTACCGTTCGGGCCATGTCGGAACGAAGCGACGACGCGATCGCCATCCTCGGCGGAACGGGGGACCAGGGGCTCGGCCTGGCGCTGCGCTTCGCGCGGGCCGGGAGACCGGTCGTCATCGGCTCCCGGGTGGCCGACCGGGCCCACGCGGCCGCCGACCTGGTGCGCGCTGCGGCTCCGGGCGCGCAGGTGGAGGGCCTCGAGAATCCCGCCGCGTGCGGCCGGGCGCGGATCGTGATCCTCTCCGTGCCCTTCGAGCACACCGCGGCCACGGTGAAGGGGCTGCGCGAGGCCCTCGCGCCCGGGCAGATCGTGGTCTCCATGGGCGTTCCGCTCGCGAGCGCCATCGGCGACTCCGCCGCGCGCCTGCTCGGCGTGTGGCAGGGCTCCTGCGCGGAGCTCGTGGCCTCGCTCGTGCCGGACGGGGTGGCCGTGGTGTCGGCCTTCCAGAACGTCTCGGCCCACCGGCTCCGGAATCTCGAGGAGGAGGTCCCGTGCGACGTGATCGTCTCGGGCCCGGCCGAGGCCCGGCGGATCGTGATGGGTCTGTGCCCGCTCGTGCCCGGTCTTCGGGCCGTCGACGGGGGGCCGCTTTCCAACGCCCGGGTGGTGGAGGGGATCACGGCGCTCCTGATCGGGATGAACATCCGCTACCGGGTGCCGGAGGGGGTGGGCATCCGGCTCACCGGCCTGCCGGAAGACGCGGCCCGCGGGTCCGGCCGACCGGCACCGTGATGCGTTGCGACGCGTCGCGGCAGCGCATCGCGTCAATCCTTTGATTCCAAGGGGTTGCAGAGTCCGGACGCACCTCCGGGGTTTCCCCGGGCCCGGGCGGGGTCTCTCCCCAGCGCCGAAAAGGCTTTGGAACTCGATGGGTTGTGTCTGTCCAGGCATTCGAACCCCAGATCTTGTGCTTTCTTCTTGACCGTCCGCATGCGCCGGAGTAAGTGTGAAGGCCACGGGGATATGAGATGGTCCTCGCGGTGGCCTGGGGGGTACAGGCGGCCACCACGGGGAACGCGGGCTCGAGACGGGACGGAGGACTCGGCTCCTGCTCGGGGGCCCCGGGAAGCTTCCCGGGGCCTCTCTCATCTCTTCGGGCCGGGCGGGCCGGCCCGGTCTCATGCATCGGTTCGAATTCGTCGCCTCTCGGCGCTTCGCCGGAAGGCGGCGTGGGAAAGCCTTGGGGGGTGAGCGTGTCGGACGGACTCGAAGGGATCGGCGGGCCCGGCTCGGAGGTGCGGGGAGGCGTCGAGGGCGCGGACGGCGCCCGGCCGGGGGTGGCGCCGACGGCGGCCACCGCGGATGCGTCCCGATCCACGGGGACGGGCGCCGGGCGACGGCGGTCCCTTCGACCGGTCGGTTCCTCGGGCGGGCGCTCCCGGAAGGCGCGCCCTTCGGGAATCCCGGTGCGGCGGCACTTCACCCGCGAGGACGAGGATCCCTTCGACACGGTTCGCTGGTCGGTCCGGACGGCGCGCATCGCGGGTGAGGACGGCGGAACGGTCTTCGAGCAGGATGACGTCGAGGTCCCCGAGAGCTGGTCGCAGCTCGCGACCAACGTCGTCGCCTCCAAGTACTTCCGCGGGCACCTCGGCACGCCGGAGCGGGAGCGGAGCGTCCGCCAGCTCGTGGGGCGCGTGGTCGACACCCTTTGCCGGTGGGGCGACCAATCCGGCTACTTCGCGGGGAGCACGGCCCGCTCCGCCTTCCGCGACGAGCTGACCTGGATCCTTCTCCACCAGCGGGCCTCGTTCAACAGCCCCGTCTGGTTCAATCTCGGGGTCAAGGACACGCCGCAGCAGGCCAGCGCCTGCTTCATCAACTCCGTCGAGGACACGATGGAGTCCATCATGGAGCTGGCCAAGACCGAGGCCATGCTCTTCAAGGGCGGCTCGGGCACCGGCTCCAATCTCTCCGCCATCCGCTCCTCCCGCGAGCCCCTCGCCGGCGGCGGCATCGCCTCGGGCCCGGTTTCGTTCATGAAGGGCTACGACTCCTTTGCCGGCGTCGTGAAGTCCGGGGGCAAGACGCGCCGCGCCGCCAAGATGGTGATCCTGAACGTGGATCACCCGGACATCCGGGAGTTCATCCGCTGCAAGGCGGAGGAGGAGAAGAAGGCATGGGCACTGATCGAGGCCGGCTACGACGGCGGCTTCAACGTGCCCGGCGGGGCCTACGACTCGATCTTCTACCAGAACGCGAACCACTCGGTCCGCGTCACCGATTCCTTCATGCGCGCGGCGCTCGACAGGCGTCCCTGGCAGACCCGCGCCGTGACCACGGGCGATCCGGTCGAGACCCTCGACGCCCATGAGCTCCTCCGCGAGATGGCGGAGGCTGCCCACGTCTGCGGCGACCCGGGAATCCAGTACGACACGACCATCAACCGCTGGAATCCCTGCAAGGCCTCGGGGCGGATCAACGCCAGCAATCCGTGCTCGGAATACATGTTCCTCGACGACACGGCCTGCAACCTGGCGAGCCTCAACCTGATGAGCTTCGTCGGCGAGGACGGGCGCTTCGACGTCGACGGGTTCCGCCACGCGGTGTCGGTGATGATCCTGGCCCAGGAGATCATCGTCGACCACGCCGACTATCCGACCCCGCGGATCGCGAGGAACTCCCACCTCTACCGCCCGCTCGGGCTCGGCTACGCGAACCTCGGCGCCCTGTTGATGGCGATGGGGGTCCCCTACGACAGCGACGAGGGGCGCAACATGGCGGCCTCGCTCACCGCGTTGATGTGCGGCGAGGCCTACCGCACCAGCGCCGAGATCGCCGGCGCCATGGGACCCTTCCGGCGCTATCGCATGAACCGGAAGCCCTTCCTCGAGGTGATCGGCATGCACCGCGCCGCGGCCGAGGCGATCCCGCCCGGCGGGGTGCCGGAGGATCTGCACCGCGCCGCTCGGGAGGCGTGGGCTGCCGCCCAGGAGCTCGGCCAGCGCCACGGATACCGCAACGCCCAGGTCACGGTGCTCGCGCCCACCGGAACCATCGCCTTCATGATGGACTGCGACACCACGGGCGTCGAGCCCGACATCGCGCTCGTGAAGTACAAGAAGCTCGTGGGTGGCGGGATGCTCAAGATCGTGAACCGGACGGTTCCGATGGCGCTGCGCAAGCTCGGCTACGCGGAGGCCGAGATCGAGGAGATCCTCGCCTACGTCGACGAGAAGGAGACCATCGAGGGGGCTCCGCACCTCCGCGACGCGCACCTGCCGGTCTTCGACTGCGCCTTCCGGCCTGCGGCGGGCAGCCGCTCGATCCCGTGGGACGGGCATGTGCGCATGATGGGCGCCGTGCAGCCCTTCCTCTCCGGCGCCATCTCGAAGACGGTGAACATGCCCGCCGAGAGCACGGTCGAGGACGTGATGGAGGCCTACGTGCTCGGCTGGCGTCTCGGTCTCAAGGCGCTCGCAGTCTACCGCGACGGCAGCAAGCGGACGCAGCCCCTCAATACGGGCGGAAAGGAAGAGGGCGGCAAGGTCCTCGAGATGCCGAAGCCGATCCGCCGCAAGCTCCCCGACGAGCGGCGGGCGATCACCCACAAGTTCTCGATCTCCGGCCACGAGGGATACCTCACGGTGGGCCTGTACGAGGACGGGAGCCCGGGGGAGATCTTCCTCAAGATGGCCAAGGAGGGGAGCACGGTCTCCGGGCTGATGGACACCATCGCCACCATGACCTCCATCGCCCTCCAGCACGGGGTGCCCCTGCGCACGCTGGTGGACAAGTTCTCCCACACCCGCTTCGAGCCCTCCGGATTCACCACCAACCGGGAGATCCCCTTTGCGAAGTCGGTGACGGACTACGTCTTCCGCTGGCTCGGCAATCGCTTCCTGGCCGAGGGCGCCGTGGCGGCCGAGGAACCCGCCCCCGCCGAGGTCGAGCTCGAGGCCCCGAAGGCCGTGGTGGCCGGCGGAGCGGCCGGTCCCGAGGAGCTGGAGCAGGAGGTGGCCCGGAGCCAGGGAGACGCCACCACCTGCTCCAACTGCGGCTCCCTGGTCCTCCGGAACGGCAGCTGCCATGTCTGCCCGAACTGCGGGGATACCACGGGATGTAGCTGAAGCCCGGCAACGTCTTGCGGCGTCTCGGTCGGGGGGGTGAGACGCCGCGGAGCGCGGAGCGCTCCCCGCTTCGGCGGGGGCGCTCCGCGTTCCAGCTTCTGGCTCCGGGCCGAGCGACCCCGGCCCGCCGCGGGCCCGGAGCGCCGGCCCCGCCTGCCGCCGTCTCCCCGGTGGGCGGCGATCCGGTGGCCCGCGTGCTGCTAGGCTTTCCGGGCGGGGGCGGCACCGTTTGAACGCGCTTCTCGACCTACGGATCCTGGGGTTCCTGCTGGCCGGGATCGGCGGGGTCCAGGGAGTGCCCCTGCTCTTCGCGCTGGCCACGGGCGAGTCGCTCCTGCCCTGGGTGCTGAGCGCGGCGGTGGCGCTCATCGTGGGGCTGTCGCTGGCGCTCGGCTCGCGGCCCGAGGTCCCCACCCTCCGAACCCGGGACAGCTTCGTGGTCGTGACCCTGGGTTGGGTCCTCGCTTCCCTCTTCGGATCGATTCCGTTCGTGCTGACGGGTGTCCTCGCACCGGTGGATGCCCTCTTCGAGGCCGTGGCGGGGTTCACCACCACGGGCTCCTCGGTCATGACCGACATCGAGGCCGCCCCGCGGGCGCTCCTTCTGTGGCGCTCGATCACCCAGTGGCTGGGCGGCATGGGCATCATCGTCTTCGTGATCGCCGTGCTTCCCCTCCTCGGCATCGGCGGCATGCAGCTCATCAAGGCGGAGCTGCCGGGCGTGACCGTAGAGAAGCTCCGCCCGAGGGTGGCCCAGACGGCCCGGGCACTGCTGCAGGTCTACATCGGGATCTCCGCCGCGGCCTGCCTCGCCTACTGGCTGGGCGGCATGGGATTCTTCGACGCCGTCTGCCATGCGCTCACCACGCTGTCCACCGGTGGCTTCTCCACGAAGAACACCTCGCTCGCCGCCTTCGGCTCTCCCGTGATCGAGTGGATCGCCATCGCCTTCATGCTGATCTCCGGCGTGAACTTCTCGCTCCACTACCGCCTCACCCAGGGGCAGGTCGGCCCGGTGCTTCGCGACACCGAGCTGCGCTACTTCGCGGTCCTGGTCGGGGTCTCGGTGGCGCTGGTGGCGCTGTTCACGGTGGGAGAGGATGCGGCCGGGGCGAGCCTGCGGGACGTCGCCTTCCAGGTCGCCTCGATCGTGACCACGACAGGCTACGCCACGGCGGACTACGAGCGCTGGCCCGCCATCGCCGGCCTCGTGCTCCTTCAGCTCATGATCCTGGGCGGAATGGCCGGCTCCACGGCGGGCGGCGTCAAGGGCCTGCGGGTGGTCCTCGGGCTCAAGATGCTGCAGGCCTCCCTGGCCCGGGCCATGCGCCCCCATCGGGTGGTTTCCCTCCGCTACGGGGACCAGCCCCTGAACGCGGGCCTGCTCGCGGACGTCTGGTCCTTCTTCACGGCCTACGCGGCCGTGGCCCTCGGTGCGAGCCTCGTGGTGGCTGCCGCCGGCTACGACCTCGACACGTCGATCTCAGCCGCGCTGACCGCCGTCGGAAACGTCGGGCCGGGCCTCGGCGCCGTGGGGCCCACCGACAACTTCGCCCACATGCCCGGCTACGCGAAGCTCACCCTCGCTGCGGCCATGATCGCCGGGCGGCTCGAGCTCTTCACGGTGGTGGTGCTCCTGCAGCGGAGCTTCTGGCGGCGCTGAACGGCTTCGGGAGGGGGCCGACGCCGCGCCAGGAGCCCTTCGGTAAGCTCGGCGCGTGCCCGCGGTTCCCTCGGCCGACCGCTTCCTCGAGCTCGTCGTCCCCGCAGCGGGCGAGGCAGCCGCGCTCGCCCGGCGGCTCGAGGGTCGGGTGGCCAACCGTCCCAAGCACGGGGAGGCCTCCCCGGCGAAGTCGGCCCTGACCGAGGCCGACATCGCCTGCCAGGAGGTCCTGCTGCGGGCGCTCGCGCCGGAGTGGGCCTTCGCCGGCCTCGAGGCGGAGGAGAGCACTGCGACGGTGGCGGCCTTTCCGGGCGGTGGACCCGGGCGGATCGTGATCGATCCCATTGACGGCACCCTGCGCGCCTACCTCGAGGGGCGCGGCCCCTACGCGATCCTGGCCGGCCTCGAGTTCGGGGGCCGGTTCGAAGCCGCCGTGGTGGCGCTTCCCCGGGAGGGGCTGCTGCTCGCGGCGCGGCGCGGATCGGGGGCGCGCGCGGCGCGGATCGATGCGCAGGGGCGTGTCGGTACGCCGGCTCCGTGCCGGGTGTCCGGCCGGGGGAGGCGGGTCCTCGTCTCCCACGAGATGCCGGCCGAGGTGCGTACCCGCCTCCGGGAGGCAGGCCTCGAGATCGGAGAGGCCTGCGGCGGCGCGCTTGCCGTGGCTCCCCTTCTCCCGGGCGTGCGCGCCGGGCTTCGGCGGGCGACCACCCCGGGCGGCGTCAGCATCCGCGGCCGAATTGGCCTGCTCGTGGCGCGCGAGGCGGGTGCCGTTGCGGCGGGCCCGGCCGGCGCCTTCCCGGAGCAGGTGGACGAGCCGGCCGCGTGGCTGGTCTCCGCCGCCTCCGCCACCGACGCCGAGCGCTTCCGCAAAATGCTGGCGGTGCCCTAGCGCGGGCCGGCGCCGAAGGCCGCCCCGACCCCCGCGCTCCCATGGCTCTCGCTCGGGGGTCCGGCGAGAGAGCCGGCACGCGACGGCCGAGCAGCCCGGCGACACCCCGCCGGCACCGGGAAGCGGGACCCGCCCGCCGGGCCTACATCCCGGTGTAGTCGGGGCCCTCGCCACCCTGGGGTGGGGTCCACGTGATGACCTGATAGGGATCCGCGATGTCGCAGGTCTTGCAGTGGACGCAGTTTTCGTGGTGGATGAAGAGCTTCTTCCTTCCCGGGTGGTCCGGGTCCGGGACCATCTCGTAGACGGCGGCCGGACAGAAGTTCTCGCAGGGGTTTCCGTACTCCTCGGCGCACACGTCCCGGCAGAGGTCGGTGTCGGCCACCACGAGGTGAGGCGGTTCGTCGGGCTCGTGGGCGGTGCCGCTGAAGCCCACGGCGTGTTCCTTGGTGAAGGTGAGCTTTCCGTCGTACTCGAAGGGCTCCGCTTCCCGCTCGCCGGGCGGAAGCTCCGAGAGCTTCTTCATGTGGGCGTGGCCGGGCTCGATCTTCATCTCGTCGATGAGGCCGCGGCCCCCGGTGAGCATGCGGATGGGCTCGTTCAGGGCGAAGAAGACGATGCCCCGCTCCGTCGAGGCTGCGAAATTCCGCGCCTGCCAGTGCTCGTCGTAGGCCCAGCTCTGGCGGTACCGCTCGGCGTAGCCACCCAGGGTCTTGGCCGAGAAGTCCTGCTGGAGCAGGGCGTCCACGAGGGTCTCCGCCGCGAGCATCCCGGACTTCATGGCCAGGTGGATCCCGGCGAGGTTCTGCGCGTTGCACATGCTGGCCGCATCCCCGATCAGCAGGAGCCCGTCGTGGTAGAGCTTCGGCTGGGAGTAGAGTCCGCCGGTGGGGATGGTCTTGGCGCCGTAGCGGATGAGTTCGGCCCCATCGAGCAGGTCGCGCATCCACGGATTGGTCTTGAACTTCTGCGCGGCCACATGGGGATCCGTGTGCGGATTCTCGTAATCGAGCACGGTCACGAAGCCGTAGGAGATCAGGTTGTCCTGCATGTCGTAGAGCCACATGCCGTGGAAGCCGCGCAGGATCTCGGGGAAGCACATGCCGTGGACCACGCGCCCCGGCCGGTGCTTCTCGGGCTTCACCCGCCAGATCTCCTTGATGCCGGTCTCGAAGACCTGCGGATTGCGGCCCTCGAGTCCGAATCGCTCGATGGCCTGCTTGGCCAGCGAGCCGCGGGAGCCCTCGCCGAGAAGGGTGACCTTGGCGTGGATGTCCATACCGGGCTGGTAGGTGGGCTTCGGCTTGCCCTCCTTGTCGATGCCCATGTCGCCGGTGCGAACGCCCACCACCCGGTCGCCCTGCACGAGGAGCTCGGCGCCGGCGAAGCCGGGGTAGATCTCGACGCCGAGGGCCTCCGCGCGCTCGGCCATCCACTTGCCCACCTTGTTGATGGACACGACGTGATAGCCCTTCTTGCGGAAGTTGGGCGGCACCACCGGCACGTTGATCTTGCCGCGGGGGTGGAAGAGCCAGAATCCCGCGTAGTCGCACACGTACTCCGTGGGGAAGCCCTGCTGCTCGAAGTCGGGGCAGAGCTCGCGGATGGCCTTCGGGTTCATCACCGCGCCGGAGAGCAGGTGGTCGCCGATGTTGGCACTCTTCTCGAGCACGAGGACGGTCGGGGGCTCGATCTGCGGGCCGCTGCCGTCGCGCGCCACCCGCTCGTTGTGTGCCTCGATACGGTTCATGAGGTGGATGCAGGCGGCGAGCGACGCCGGCCCCGCCCCGATGAGCAGGATGTCGACCTCCATGCTCTCGCGTTCGACCGCCTCGGCCATGGTGTCCTCCGTCGCGTTCGTCGCGGCTCCGGGCGCCGGTCGCCCGGTTGCCCGTGCTCGCGCGGCCGGCCCCGCAGGTGCCGCGGGTTGCGCACCGCGCGGAGGTCGCGGCCGCGGCCGGTGGCTGCGGCACGCCCTCCTCGCGCCCTGCACCGCGGGAGGGGCTCCAAGCGGGATCGACCCCCGGACGCGGAGCGCAGGCGCGCTCCCGGGTGCGGAGCCGCGATCATAGCGTTCGGCCGGGATCCGAGGGACCCCCGGGGTGACACCGGCGCCCCCCGGCCCGGCCGGGCGAGGGCGACGCCCGCCGGCGCTCGGCCTCCCGGCCGGCCCGCGCCTATAATCCGCGGGTGGCCGGACCCACCGCCCCCGACTTCCAGCTCGTCCGGATCGTGCGGGAGTTCCTCCTGGCGTCACGGCTGCTCCTGCGGGTGGCTCGCCGCTTCCGCTCGGGCGAGCTCACGTGGGCGGAGGTCCAGGAGCTCGTCGGAAACGACGAGGCCAGCAGCCTCTTCCGCCTGAAGGAGAGCACCCACGCGCTCTTCCGGCCGCGGCGGGGCGGTGCGCCCGCGATGTGTCGGGAGGCCCTCTTCGACCTCGCCGTGGGCTCGCTCTTCCACGAAGCGATGAAGTTCCGCGAGAATTTCTACCAGCGAGCGATCTACGGCCCGCGGGTACGGGCGCTTCGCCAGCGCGGAGGCATCGGCGCGGATGACCTCTTCCGCGAGTTCGAACGCATCCTCGCGGCGTCGCTCATGCGGGTGGAGGAGGCCCTCCAGGAGATGGAGACGATCTTCGTCCAGACCCGTGACGAGTGCCGTGCGCTGATGCGTGCCCACGGCGGAAGCGGGCTGCTCGCGCGCTTTCTCGTGGGCCACGCCGGCGAGGTGGCGGAGGTCTTCGAGGAGGAGATCGACCTGCTGCTCGGAGCCATCCACGGAAGTGCCGCCGCCGCCTACCTCCTCGCCGCCCGATCGAACCTCGACAGCGGCTTCTTCGGCGAAGCGCTTCCCTGCCTCGATGCCGCCGCGGAGCGGGGGGTGGCGGAGTCGGAGATCGGGCCGCTCCGCTTCTTCGCCGCGGGGATGCAGGCCTACCTCGAGGCGCGCTACGGGGATGCGCTCGAGGGGGTCGAGGCGTGGCTGGACCGGGTGGGCACGGAGGGGATCGAGTCGCACCGGGCGCTCGCCCGCTCGGCGCTTTCGCGGCTCGACCAGCTCGTTTGTGGTCCCGAGGCCCCGGACCTCCTGCGGCGCGCCCGGGTGCTCACCGAGCGCCTCGCCTCGCCGGATGCGACGGACGCGGTGGATCGGGCTCGCCCGGGGGAGACTTCCCGCCGGATTCGCTCGGGGCGCCCGGCGGGGTGAACGCGGCGAGGCGGGCTCAGGCGCTCCCGCCGCGCCCGCCACCACGGTCCCCGCGGTCGTCCGAGCCCCCGGGTTCCGGCTCTGCCTCCAGCTCCCGCGGAAGGGCGCCGTGGAGGACGAGCCGTCGCACCTCGGAGCGCCGCCAGGCCACGACCTCCGGGTCGAGAGGGTCTTCGACTCCGAGCACGGCGGCGCCGAAGGGCCCCGATGCGTAGTGGAAGAGGAGCATCCCGAAGATGCTCAGGAAGGCGTTCCGCGACGAGAGGCGGGCGAAGGCCCCCCCCTCGGCGCCGCGCCGGTAGAAGACCAGGATCGATTCGACGATGTCCCGGATGCGCTTTCCGAGCAGTTCCGAGCGTGCGGGGACCGGATCGAGGAAGATCCGGATCAGCAGGGGAGCGAGCTGGGGGCGGCGGGCGAAGAGGTCGCCGAGGTCGTCGAGGAGTCCCGCGAGCCGCTCCCGCTCCGGCGCCTCGGCCACCAGGGCGCGGCCGACGGCCGCCTCGAAACGCTCCACGATGCCCTCGATGACCGCGGTGTAGAGCGCCGCCTTGCTCTCGAAGTAGTGGTAGAGGGCCGTCTTCTGGACGCCCACCTCCTCCGCGATGCACTGCAGGTGGGTGCCGGCGTAGCCGCGGGTGGCGAAGAGACGCTCGGAGACCTCGAGGATCCGGGACCGGGTGTCGGCCCCCCGCCGTTCAGGAGCCATCGTCTCCTCCTCGCCTAGGCCGGCACCCGCTGTTGCCGTCCCCGGAGATGGAGCCAGCCGGCCCCGCCGAGGAACACCAGCGCAAGCCCGATCCACTGCGGCTCGGTCAGTCCGAGCGCCACCTTCGGGTTCACCCGGAAGAACTCGATCCAGAACCGGCCGAGGCCGTTCAGGACGAGGTATTCCCCGAACAGAAAGGGACTGCGGTGTCGCCGGTGCCACAGGAGGCCGGCGGCGGGAAGGAGCCAGAGGACCTCGTAGAGCTGGGTGGGGTGCACGCGCTCGGTGGTGGGCGGCGCGCCCCGGGGAAAGGCGACGCCCCAGGGCAGATCCGTGGGGCGACCGTAGTCGTCGCCCACGAGGAAACAGCCGATCCTTCCAATGGCCTGCCCAACGGCCCCCGCCACCGCCGTGCAGTTGGCCAGGGGGATCACCGGAATGCCGTGCCTCCGGCAGCCGAGCGCTCCGGCGAGGGTCCCGCCGATCAGGCCGCCGTACCAGGTGATGCCGTCCCGGGCCAGGAGCAGATCGAGGAAGGGGACCCCGGTGCGCAGGTGCACGTCGATGGCGTAGTAGAGCTTGGATCCCGCGATCCCGCCCAGCATCACGTAGAGCAGCAGCGAGGAGGCGAGCTCCGCTGGAAGGCCCTCCTCCCGCATCCGGATGGCCGTGATCCAGGTCCCCACCAAGAAGGCGAGGGCCATCATCAGGCCGAAGGAGCTGATCGGATAGCCGAAGATCTCGAAGACGATGGGGTACACACGGCCTCCGCCCGTGGACCGAGCCTAGGGATCCCCCGGGGTGGAGGCAATCCGGTGCGGGCTCAGGCCGTGTCCTCGGGCAGGAAGACGCGGAAGTGCGCGCCGCCTCCCGGTCGCTCGTCGACACCGGCGCGGCCCCCGTGGGCTTCGACGATGCGCCGGACGATGGCGAGGCCGATTCCGGTGCCCGACGTCCCCCCGCCGGGGGACGGGTGGCCCCGCTCGAAGAGTCGGAAGATCCGTTCGCGATCCGCCGGGGGCACGCCGTGGCCGTTGTCCGACACCACGAGCTCGACGCCCCCGGAACGGCGGCTCCACTCGACCTCGATGCGGGGGTTGGGCGGCGCACCCATGTGGTCGAGGGCATTGCCGATCAGGTTGCAGAGAATCTGGCGGAGCGCCGTCGGCTCGCAGGGGGCCCGCAAGGAGTGGTTCGGCATGTGGAGCTCCACGCCGCGCTCGGCGAAGCGCGGGCCGAGCGACGCGGCGACCTCCTGCGCCACCTCACGGAGGTCGGCGCCAGCTCGAGCCCCGGGCACGCCGTGGCAGCGGGCCAGTGCGAGGAGGTCCACGAGGAGGCCTTCCATGCGCCGTCCCCCCTCCTCGATCCTGCGGAGGTAGTGCCGCCCGCGGTCGCCGAGGGCGTCTGCGCAGTCGCGTTCGAGCAGGCGGGCGAAGCCCAGGATCGACACGAGGGGCGACCGCAGCTCGTGGGCAACCGTCCCGAGGGTCGACTCGAGCTCGGGTTCGTCCGTGTCCTGGACCGAGACCTGGACCGGGACCGTCCGGGGGGCGGCCCGGACGGGGGACTCCGTGGTCACGGGCTCCGGATTGTGGGGATCGGCCGCTGCGCCCATCGGCTCCTGTTCCGGCGCCTGCACCCGGGCCGGCGCGCCCTCCCCCCGGTGCGTCGGGATCCGTTCGGTGGGTCCCCGGCGCCGGGGCATCGTACCACCGGTCCGTTCGCAGGGTCAAAGCAGATTGGGGTGGCTTCCCGTCGATCGGGGCATCCCTGCCCCGATCATCGGCCAGGCATGACGAGCCCAATCCGGATGGATGGGATGGATGGGATGGCAACCAGGTGGTGCTCGGACGGTGGTCTCACGGCGGTTGGGCGCCGGGTCGGGTGCGGGGTTGAGACCGGTTGCGCGGGGTGGGCCCGCGGTCGGGGAGGTCGCTCGGGAAGCCTCCCGTCATGCCACCGCGACCGAAGCGCGCTCGCAATCCGGAGCTTCGGGTCGCGTGGAGGGCGTTCCGGACCGCGAGCCGTGACGGGCGGCAGTCCCCAAGGGGAGCCCCCTCGTGGCGGTGGGCGGGGTCCTCCCGTACGCTCACCGGGCCGTGGGGCGGAGCGGGGTTGCCATCCGGTCCGGGGCACGCAGGCTCCCCCTGGAGCTGCCGATGCCGAGACGGGTCCTCCCACTCCCAACGGCCGGTGTGAGGCGGCCGGAGGCGAGGG
>Ga0256839_1003657_pt1 | contig 15691 bp, 17 predicted proteins | sample 354166metaG_FD_185968 | JGI IMG/M metagenome (GOLD analysis project Ga0256839, IMG submission 185968) | Hydrothermal vent microbial communities from Mid Atlantic Ridge, Atlantic Ocean - 354-166 | ecosystem: Environmental > Aquatic > Marine > Hydrothermal vents | place: Atlantic Ocean: Mid... | reverse complement strand
ACAAACTCTTCTATCTGTATGATACATCATTAGATTTTAGTGAAAATATAAGCTTTTTATCATTTTTTTGTTATAATAATGCGTATTTACTAACAAACTTAAGGAGTAATCAATGGCATTATTTGATGATGTAAAGGAAGTGGTTGTTGAACAACTAAATGTGAGCCCAGAAGAGGTTAAAGAAGAGTCTAAATTTGTAGAGGATCTTGGAGCTGATAGTCTTGACGTTGTTGAGTTGGTAATGGCACTTGAAGAGAAATTTGATATTGAAATTCCTGATGATCAGGCAGAAGCTATTGCAACAGTTGCTGATGCAATTAAGTTTATCGAAAACGTATAGTATCTTTCTCTATCGTATGTTTCCCTTCGGGGGGATATCCATAATATATATATGAATATTTACTAAAATATTCATATATATCTTATATAGTACATACAGGAGTCAGCAGTGAAAAGAATTGTAGTGACAGGGTTGGGGATGATAAACGCTCTAGGTTTAGATAAAGAGAGTGCATTTTCTGCAATTATAGATGGGAAATGTGGTATCTCAAACATTGAATCCTTTGATACTGAAAAGCATACAGTGAAAATTGCCGGTGAAATAAAAGATTTTGATCCTCAGTCAGTACTAGATGCAAAAGAAGTGAAGAAAGCAGACAGATTTATACATCTTGGGCTAAAAGCGGCAAAAGAAGCTATGTCTGATGCGAACCTCCCTGAAGATGTAGATATGGAGAGATTTGGCGTTGCATCTGCTTCAGGTATAGGAGGACTTTCAAATATTGAAAAGAATTCTGTCGTATGTCATACTAGAGGCCCTAGAAGAATTTCTCCTTTTTTTATTCCTTCTTCTCTTGTCAATATGCTTGGTGGTTTTGTGACTATTTATGAAGGGCTCAAAGGGCCTAACCTTTCTTCCGTTACCGCATGTGCGGCGGGAACACATGCCATTGGTGAAGCAGCTAAGTCCATTATAGTAGGAACAGCTGACAAAATGTTGGTTGTAGGAGCAGAAGCAGCTATCTGTCCCGTAGGTATGGGTGGCTTTGCTGCGATGAAGGCACTTTCTACCCGGAATGATGATCCTGCAAGCGCTTCAAGACCATTTGATGCAGATAGGGATGGTTTTGTCATGGGTGAAGGAGCGGGAGCTTTAGTATTAGAAAGTTATGATGATGCCGTGGCACGAGGTGCTACTATTTATGGAGAACTTATAGGGTTTGGTGAAAGTGGAGATGCAAATCATATTACAACACCAACTATGGATGGACCATTACGTGCGATGAAAGGTGCGTATAAAATGGCAGGCGAGCCAAAAGTTGATTATGTTAATGCACATGGAACTTCGACGCCAATTAATGATAAAAATGAAACAGCAGCACTAAAAGAGTTATTTGGTGGAAAAGAGAATTGTCCTCCAGTTAGTTCTATCAAGGGTCAATTAGGACACTGTTTAGGTGCTGCAGGTGCGATAGAAGCAGTCGTATGTTTGATGTCAATGAGAGATGGCGTACTTCCTCCAACGATTAATCATTCAACACCAGATGAAAACTGTGATTTAGACTATATTACAACAGGTGCTAGAAAAGCTGAAATTAATGTTGCTATGAGTAACTCATTTGGTTTTGGTGGTACTAACGGTGTTGTCATTTTTAAAAAAATATAAGGATTGCGGATGGCAACCTATTTAGATTTTGAAAATAAAATTGAAAAGATACAAGAAGAGATTGTATCTGCACATGCCATTGCAAATATGGAAGCAGTTGAAAAACTTCAAAATGATTTAGACAAAGAGGTACAAAAAACTTTTGGTTCACTTTCTGATTTTCAAAAGCTTCAGTTGGCACGCCATCCCGATAGACCCTATGCATTGGATTACGTGAAGTATTTAATGGAAGATGCCTATGAGATTCATGGTGACCGAGCATTTCGTGATGACCCTGCTATTCTTTGTTATATTGGTTGGATAGATGGTCAAAAAACTATGCTTATAGGTGAACAAAAAGGGCGTGGAGTTAAAAACAAGATTAAGAGAAACTTTGGGATGCCAAATCCTGAAGGCTATAGAAAAGCACTTCGTGCAGTCAAAATGGCAGAGAAGTTTGATATTCCTGTACTTATGCTTATAGACACTCCGGGAGCCTATCCTGGTCTTGGTGCAGAAGAGAGAGGTCAAAGTGAAGCGATTGCCAAGAATCTTTTTGAATTTGCTTCGGTGAAAGTACCTATGGTTTCTATTGTGATTGGTGAGGGTGGTTCTGGAGGTGCGCTGGCGATTGGGGTAGCAGATAAGTTGGCAATGATGCGTTACTCCGTATTTGCAGTGATTTCACCTGAAGGGTGTTCTGCTATTTTATGGAATGACCCAAGCAAGGTAGAAGCTGCAACAAAAGCATTAAAAATCACACCTAATTACCTACTTGAACATAAACTCATTGATGATGTGTTGGAAGAGCCGCTGATTGGGGCACACCGAGATAAACAAACAGCGGGGAATGTAGTCAAAACATATTTTTTAGATACGATAAAAGCACTCCGAGAGCTTACAGTAGATGAAATGTTGGATCAGAGGTACAAACGACTTACAGCCGTTGGTGCATTTAGCGAATAACTGGTTATGATACACGATATTGCAAATACCATAGTTGCTTACATAGGTGATATGGGTTATTGGGGTATTTTTCTTCTGATGTTTCTTGAGAGTACTTTTTTCCCTTTTCCTAGTGAAATTATTATGATACCTGCAGGATATTTGGCTTATAAAGGTGAAATGAATCTTTATATGATCATTTTTGCAGGTATTTTAGGTTCTGTTATGGGGGCACTGTTTAATTATTACTTAGCAATCCATTTTGGTAGAACATTTATTTTGAAGTATGGTAAATATTTTTTTATTAGAGAAGAAACACTAGATAAACTGGAAGCTTTTTTTGTGAAGCATGGAGAATTGTCTACCTTTAATGGACGCCTTATCCCTGGTATACGGCAACTTATTTCTTTACCTGCTGGTCTGGCACGTATGAATATTGCCAAGTTCTCATTTTATACTGCCTTAGGTGCTGGTATCTGGGTTATTGTTCTTGTTATCTTAGGATATGTATTGGGATCAAATGAAGACCTCATCTCAGAATATTTAAAATCAGCTACCCTGATTGCGCTCTTATGTGTTATGTTGATTACGGTTTTTTATATCGTAAGGTATAAGAGAAGAAAAGAGATATTGGAAGACTAGTCCAATATCCATGCGATATATTTTTTCTTTTTAATTTTTACTTTCTTTAATGCTTTAAATACTTGATTGATGACTGTGTGATGCAAAGCAATATATGATTTAGTATCAGTTATATTGATTTTACCAATCAATGTATTTTCGATACCTATTTCTTTGCAAAGTGTACCTAAAATATCTCCAGCACGTAGTTTAGTTTTTTTCCCACCATTCAGACAAAGGGTATCGTAATCACTCATCATTTTGAACTTTGCATCTATGCGTAATTTTTTTATTTCACCTAGAGTTGCACGTGATTTTACATAGGTACATTTTTCCCGATCTTTATATGTAAATAATGAGAGGGCAGTACCTGTTGCATCTGCACGTCCTGTACGACCAATACGATGTGTATAAACTTCTTGTTCAAAGGGTAAGTCATAGTTAATGACCAATGCAATATCTTTAATATCCAAGCCTCTGGATGCAACATCTGTTGCCACAAGGATACGTTTTGTCTTGTTTGAAAAAGCAATCACTGATTCGTTTCTGTCACGTTGGTCTAAGTCTCCATGTATATCTATGGCAGCATGCCCACGTTTTAACAGTATATCTGTGAGTGTAATAACTTGTGCTTTGGTATTACAAAAGATGAGCAAGGATTCAGGCTGGTAAGATTGTATAAGGGCAAAGAGGGTTTTGTTCTTATCGTCAGTCTCATAGATGAGTTCATTTATCTTTTGGGCTTCTATGTGCGTGTCTACTTTTATGATAAGTGGTTCATTGAGAAGGTGTTTGGCTAAGACTTCTATTTTTTCAGGAAATGTTGCTGAAAAAAGGAGGGTTTGTTTTTTTCTTGGCATATTGGAAGCAATTTTAACGATTGCATCATAAAATCCCATATTTAACATACGATCTGCTTCATCAAGGACCAAAGTATTAATGCTATCTAAAACCAATGTCTCTTTTGCTAAATGATCTTGAATACGTCCAGGTGTGCCTATGAGAATATGGGCTCCTTTTGCAAGTGATTCTGCTTGGGCACGTAAGGGTACACCACCATACAGTGTGAGTATTTTTAAGTTTTGTTTATAAGTGGCTGCTTTACGAAGTTCAATGGCTACTTGTTCTGCAAGTTCTCTAGTAGGAGTGATAATAATGCTTTGTGGCTTCATATTACTTGTATCAGTATGTATGATACAGGGAAGTCCAAAAGCCAATGTTTTTCCTGAACCTGTTTTTGACTGAGCCAATATATCTTTGCCTTCCAATATAGGTTCAATTGTCTTATGTTGAATCTCAGTCATGGTAGTAAAACCAAGCAGTTCAAGGGTATGTATGAGGGGGATAGGTATTTGGTGTATACTGTTAAATAGTGCCATTTTAGTCGCTTTTAGTAAGAAATTTTATGTATTGTGAATGTATGTGGAGAAGTATAGATATAAGAATGTGTGGACATCAATCCACACATTGAATTAAACTTGAATCTTTGCATCTATTTCACTAGATAAACCTAACATTTTTCTATAATTTAAAATGATTTTTAATGCTTCATCTTTCAAAAGCAGTTTCTCTTTTTTTAGTACTTCTATTTCTTGATCTGTAAGAATAATCCTATTTGTTACAGCATCTTCTATTTTTTGATCAAGCTCATTGTGTTGTTCAAAAATTTTTGCAAAATGTGCATTTGCCAATTTTAATTCGTGTATTTCATCTCTGTATTCATGTAACATATGTACTCCTATATTTGTATATTTAATTGTAACGCTTTTATGGTTCAAATTAATTGAGAAAAATCAATTATGTTCTATATTCGGCATTAATTTTGACATATTCATAACTCAGGTCACAACCATAAGAAATGTAAGAAGCATCACCCAATCCAATGTCACAGGTTACTTTAAATGTGTGTTGTTTCATGATAGTGTAGGCTTTGTCTTCACGTATTTTATCTAATTCTCTAAATTCGTCAGAATAGATAAGCAAGTCATCATAATATATACTTAACTTTCTATCATCACAGGTGATACCAGAAGCACCAATAGTTGATGCGATACGTCCCCAGTTAGGGTCTTCTCCAAATAGTGCAGTCTTTACAAGTAAAGAATTGCTAAGTGCCATAGAAGCTGTTTTAGCTTCATCTATACTCTTTGCACCTTTTACTTCAAATGAAACAAGTTTGTTGGCACCTTCTCCATCTTTTAAAATCATCATAGCAAGTTCAAACATAATTTTCTCAAGTGCTTGGCTAAATGCCTTTTTGTGATACGTAGCACTTTTTTTATTGGCAAGTAACATCACGGTATCATTGGTAGAAGTATCCCCATCTACAGAGATACGGTTAAAGGATTGCTCTGTAGAATCTCTAAGAAGTATATCCATATCTGCTTTTGGTATATCTGCATCTGTGATGACAAAACAGAGCATGGTTGCCATAGCAGGATTGATCATCCCCGCACCTTTACAAATGGCCGCAATATTAAAAATACTACCATCATCAAGTTCTACTCTAAGGGCTAGTTCTTTTTTAAAACTATCAGTAGTCATGATTGCACGTGAAGCTTCATGAGAATTTTTAGATTTAAAATCTAGTTTTTCAAAAGCAGAAGTGATTTTATCTATAGGTAAACGGTATCCTATCACACCAGTAGATGACATGACAGGGTTAAGTACTTTTTGTTTTGTAGAGAGTGTAGACATAATCGTTTCAATATCTTCTAAGCCTTGTACCCCTGTCATGGCATTGGCATTTTTGGCATTAATGAGTACAAAATCAGTTTGAAACCCTTGTGGATATCTTTGAAAATGTTTGATAGGTGCAGCTTGAAAAGTATTGGAAGTAAATACAGCAGAGATGTCACACGGGACCTCAGAACGTATGAAGGCTACATCTCCTTGCGTCGTATCGGGACGCATTCCTACATGGGTTGCACCACAATAAAAACCCTCCACATTTTCAAGACCATTCTCTAATGTTGTAATTTTATACAAATTTTAATTCCTCTGGTTTTACTTTTTTACGAATGATTTTTTTAGCTTTACGGATACCTTCTCCTGTACCAATAAGAAGAAGTTTTGATTCAGGCATGATAATAGTATCACCTTTAGGCATAGGGATAAATTGGTCATCTTTTTGACGGATACCAATGATGGTGACATTCGCAATGTCTCTAAATCGAGCCACTTTTATTTTTTTAAGTACAAGCCAAGATGTTTTAGAAACTTTAGCTTCTTCCATATCAAGAGGAGTATCTTTTTTATAAAGAAATTCTTGAAGTAAATTTTCCATATCTGGACGTGCTGCCATGGCATTAATACGTTGTGCCATCAGTTTGGTTGCAGTTACCACCTTGTTCGCTCCAAGCTTGAGAAGTTTTTGGTCATCTTCTTGGTTTTTGGCATTGGCAATGATAAGGTATTTCCGCCCACGTACGATTTCTCTTTCATAGAGACGGGCTGACGCGATAGTAGCGATGTTGTCGGCTACATTGTCTGCTAAGGTAATGACACCTTTGGCTGATGAGAGGTGTGACTTGAGTATGCCTACTTCTGTATGTGGTTCTGCACTGACAAAATAGGGGTAGTGATATTTTTTAGCAATATTTTCCATATCTTCACGTGGGTCAACCACCACAAAAGGGATATGGTTTTCACGCAGTTGTTTAGTCACCTGTATAGTAAACTCATTATGGTAACACACAACAAAATGGTGTTTAAGTCTAGCAATTTCATAAAGCATTTTACGCTCCTTGACAGTTTTTTGAAATTCACCCTTTTTAATGACTTCCGCAATGATACCCACAGCAATAGAAAAAACAACAAAGCCGAAGATAATCAGTGAAATGGTAAAGATACGTCCCATATCTGAAAGTGGTCGCTGTTCCCCAAATCCTACAGTAGTAAAAGTGATCCCTGTTTGATAGATGGCATCCATAAGAGGAAAATCATCTATAAGCATATAACCCATTGTACCTATGAGCATGGTAAGTACTGTAAGTATAAAAGGGAGTCTAAAAGGGGCTAAATGTCCATAATATTCGTCATTTAGTGTGATGTGTGGTTTAGGTGCGCTTCTCCAACCGAGAAAACGTTTAAATTTTTGGATAAAAATCATGATAAGAGAGTATATCCTCTCTTATCTTAAAAGTATGAGCAAATGAATTAGTTAGCAGCTGCAGCCTGGGCTGCTTTTTTCTTCATTGTTCTAAGCGTAGAAGCGGCTACTTTAACTCTTTTAGTTGTTCCGTCTTCAAGCGTGATTTTTACGCTTCTAAGGTTTGGAAGTTGTCTTCTTTTTGTTTTGTTGTTTGCATGAGAAACATTGTTTCCTACAAGTGGCCCTTTGCCAGTGATTTCACATTTTCTTGACATGATATTTCCTTGTGTATGGTATCGTTGTATAAAACAGCGAATATTTTTTGGGATTATAGACAAAAGTTACTTAAAAGCTTGTTAAGATTTGGGATATTGACAGCGTAGAGTATTGAAAGTTAGATATAGATATAATATCACAAATAAACATTGAGGATGATAATGTTAGTAGCTCCAAGTATACTTTCGGCTGATTTTGGAAAATTGGCTGAAGATGTAAAAGCCATTTGTGAAGGTGGCTGTGACTTTGTACATGTAGATGTGATGGATGGACATTTTGTACCAAATTTGACTATAGGACCAGTGGTTGTAGAAGCGGTATCAAAAGCTGCAACCAAACCTTTGGATATTCACCTGATGGTGGAAAACAACAGTTTCTTTGTTGATTTGTTTGCACCGTTAAAACCAGAGTTTATTTCTTTTCACATTGAAGAAGAAAAACATCCCCATAGACTTGTCCAAAAAATACGAGGCTTAGGCATTCGTCCTGCGATTACACTTAACCCACACACTCCTCCTGAAGCCATAGAGTTTTTACTTGGTGATGTAGATATGGTACTTTTGATGTCTGTGAACCCTGGCTTTGGGGGACAGAAATTTATTACGTCTGTGATAGAACGTACACAGCGTCTTAAAGCATTGATAGAAAAGAGAAATCCACAGTGTCTTATTGAAGTGGATGGTGGTGTCAATGACCAAAATGTGAAAGCACTTAAAGCCGCAGGTGTTGATGTAGTCGTGGCAGGTTCATTTGTCTATAAACATCCAGAAGGTATAGAAACAGCTATATCTGCATTAAAATAAAAGGTCTATCTTGAGAGTAAAGATTTGCGGGATTACCAACTTAAAAGATGCTCTATATGCAGTTGAATGTGGTGCAGATGCATTGGGTTTTGTTTTTTACAATAAATCTCCACGTTACATTACACCCTCAGACGCGAAAAAAATCATCGATAAGCTTCCTCCTTTTGTAGAAAGGGTGGGATTGTTTGTGAATGAAGGTATAGAAACGATAGATACCATATCACGTTATTGTGATATCTCTCGTGCGCAGATACATTTTGATGTGGATGAAGTATCTTTGGATGCTATAGGCTTACAAGTATTACCCGTTGTTCGTGCTAAAGGACCTGACGATGTACATCGCTTTAAACACAGATATCGTCTTGTTGATGCATACAGTGAGGGCTACGGGGGTTCAGGAAAACGTTTAAATCTTGAATGGTTTAACGGTATAGACTGCTCTAAAATCATATTGGCAGGAGGACTTACCCCTGAAAATTTAGACCAGGTAAAACAACTGGGTTTCTATGGTGTAGATGTGAGTTCTGGTGTCGAGTCTGTAAAAGGCAAAAAAAATCCTTTGAAAGTGAAACAATTTATTAACAATGCTAAAAGTTTTTGAGGAACTTACGATAGCATTTCGCAAATATGGCGGCGTGATATCCGAAGAACAGTATAAACACATAGTGATGAAGCATTCAACACTACTTGAAGACAGTGATACTATTTTTATACTTTTGCAAGCCACAGGGTATCCTATCATTGAAGAGGCAGGAAATTATAAGCTTGAGACCTATTTTACATCATATAAAGAACAAAAATACTGTGTGGTAGACATAGAAACAAATGGTTCTAAACCAGGTACGTCACAGGTCATAGAAATCGGTGCAGTCATGCTTCAAAATGGAGAAGTGATAGATCGGTATGAAACATTTGTCGAATGTGCATTTTTACCAGAGTATATTACAAAAATTACTGGGATTGAACTTACAGATTTGATAGGTGCACCTTCAAGAAAAGAAGCACTTATTGGATTACGACATTTTATGCAAGATGCGATATTTGTTGCACATAATGCTTCTTTTGATTATGGTTTTTTAAATGCTTCTTTTGAACGTTTTGGTTTGGGGCATATTGGTAATCCAAGACTTTGTACTATTGATTTGGCCAGACGTACGTTCGAGAGTGAACGTTACGGATTGGCATATCTTATTGACTTTTTGGGGATAGAAACTGCGACACATCATCGTGCGTACAGTGATGCACTTTGTGCTGCTACTGTCATGAAAAAATCTATAGAAACATTACCAGCATATGTTGAAAGTACGGATGAGCTACTGCGTTTTTCTACATCTTCCAAAAAAGAGAGACGTCTTAAAAAAGAAGAAGGTTAAGCCTTACTTTGATACATTAATATATGATGTAAAAATAATATCTGTGCAAAGACAGGTGCAAAGATATTTGCTATGGGTATATAGTTAAACAGTGAAGCCAGCATAGACAAAAATGTACTTTTTTTTCTCAAAAACTTTTTTTTGTCTTTAGCGATGAACAGAGAGTGTACATCGTACATGGTGGGCTCTTTAATCAGTATAGACCAAAGATACAGCATCACTATTTGACCCAATACAGGGATAAATAAAAAAGGAATACTCAACATAAAAAGAGCTAGAAAAACTATAGTGGCTTTGAGTGTTAGAAATATAGAAGTATGTAGGGATGCTGTACCGATAACGGGGATGTCAGGATAATGTTTTTTAGCAATTTTGATGAGTAACTTCTCACTCCATAAAGAAGTGAACAAAGAGACAGTACTGATAAATATCATATAGGCTAAAGCCAACGTAATGACGTATGCTCCAGAAGTTTGTAACCATTCCCATGGAATCCATGAAAGGTATGATACAATAAATGACGATAAGCCTTCCCAAAAGTACCATATAAAGAGACTAGCAAGGATAAGAGAAACAAAACCTACTTGCAGAACAAAGACAAGAACATCTTTTGAAAAAATGTCTTTTAAACTTTGTTTGAGAACTTTTTGCATTTACTGATATTCATTTTTAAATTTCACATAACGTGTGGCAGAAGCATAGAGTTCTTTGACTTCTTCATCGCTGAGTGTACGGACAACTTTGGCTGGACTACCCATAATGAGGCTTCTAGGAGGAAAAACTTTATTTTTTGTGACAAGCGCTGAAGCACCAACAATAGACTCTTTACCGATAACAGCACCATCGAGTATAGTAGCAGACATTCCTATAAGACAGGCATCTTCGATAGTACATCCGTGTAACATGACACGGTGACCTACGGTGACATCATTACCAATGACTGTTGGGTTTCCATCAGACATATCTTCTTTTTTGTGGTGTGTCACATGGATCATACTCAAGTCTTGTATATTGGTTCTGTCTCCAATGCTGATAAAATGTACATCACCCCGTACCACACACCCAAACCATACAGCAGAGTCTTCTCCCATTTTCACGCGGCCTATGACAGAAGAACCTTCTGCAACCCAAGCATTTTTTTTAAGTTGTGGTGTCCACTCTTTAAATTTTAGTAACATTTTTTTCCTTTATGAGGCACGTTTGCCAAGATATTATGATTCTTTTAGAATTCTATTTGCCAGACGACTGACATAATCAGGTGTCTCTTTTTTGGTTTTATTATGAATTTTACTGACATATTCTTCTAGTACATCATGATTGTTGACTGCTTTGCCTAAAGGAGGTACTTTGGTATAGTTCCCATCTTCTTGTAACTCCCAACGTAAAATATTGTCTGAAAGTTGCAGTTTAAGGATTTGTTCTATTTTTTGACTGAGTGTCTCTTCTAGTACCGGTGTCATCAACTCTACGCGTCTTACAAGATTTCTTGGCATAAGGTCTGCTGAGGAGATAAAACATTTTACTTTATCATGTTTAAAATAGTATATACGTGCATGTTCAAGGTATTTACCAATCACAGACGAGACTGTTATATTTTCTGAAATGCCTTTTACCCCAGGTTTTAAACAACAGATACCACGTATGATGAGGTCTATTTTGCAGCCTTCTTGTGAAGCAAGATAGAGTGCTTTGATGATATCTGTATCAACAAGTGAATTTGCCTTAAGAATGATATGCCCTTGTGTGCCTTGTTTTCGTTCTTTTTCTATGAGTTTTATGAGTTTTGGTTTGATTTGTTTAGGTGACATAAATAATGTATCGAGTTTGGTGTGGGTAGAAAAACCAGTTAAAAAGTGAAAGAAGTGTGTAGCATCAGTTCCAAAAACCTCTTTACTGGTAAAATAAGACATATCTGTATATATTTTTGCTGTACTTGGATTATAGTTTCCTGTTGCAAGGTGTACATAAGAGGTAAGTTTAGCGCCTTTTCTTTTAATGACCTGTGCTATTTTGGCATGGACTTTCAGTCCTGGTATTCCGTAAACAACATGTGCCCCAGCTTCTTCCAGTGCTTTTGCCCAACGTAAGTTATTTTCTTCATCAAAACGAGCTTTAAGTTCTACAAGTACCATGACTTGTTTTCCATCACGGACAGCATCGATAAGTGCTTTTACAATAGGTGACTTTTGTCCCGCACGGTACAATGTCATACGTATAGCAATGGTTTCATTGTCCACAGCAGCTTGCTTGATAAACTGTACCACAGGTTCAAAACTATCAAAGGGATGATAGAGTAGAACATCTTGTTTGTCGATGATATCAAAAAGGTTTTCATTGTCCAAGGGAGGCAATGTTTTTGGATTAAAAGTAGGAAGAACTAAATGAGAGAGTGCTTTGTCTCCTACGATTTGCCATAGGCTGCCCAAGTCAAGCGGTAAACTTTTGTAGGTATAGATGTCCTTATTATCAAGGTTGAGGTGGGAAAGTAAAAATTTGATGAGTTTTTTGTCTGCGCCTTCTGTGAGTTCGAGTCGTATGATCGAACCTTTATTTCTTGAACGCAGTCCCTCTTGTAAAATTTCCAAAAAGTCATCTGCTTCTTCTTCTTCTATCTCAATATCTGCATTTCTTGTAACCCGAAATCGCGTAGAAGCCAAAGGCTTAAACCCAGGAAAAAGCTCAGATGCAAAATGTTCAACTACTGACTCGATAGGAATAAAAGTTTGTTCTATTTGTAAAAACCTAGGAAGAATACGGGGGATACGAATCAGACCATGTTTAATATTTTTTAAGTCATCCTTGAGTGTAATGGCAAGTCCAAAACTAAGATTATTCAGATGAGGGAATGGGTGTGTCGCATCTACAGCGATAGGTATAATCACAGGATAAATCTCATTAAAAAACATCTCTTTAACAATTGCTTTTTCTTTTTCATTCAGTGCATCAAAATTTTTTATGTTTACCCCATGGCTATGCAGTTCAGAGATGATAGATGTGTAACATGACTCCAATACTTTGTGTTCTTTATGCAAATAAGTGTGTATTTGGTCAAGTTGCTCATTTGGTGTAAGCTTATCTGCACCGGTTTCTTGTACACGGGCTTTAAAGAGTGCTTTGAGCCCTGCGACACGAATCATATAAAATTCATCAAGGTTTGTACCATAGATAGCAAGAAATTTGAGTCGCTCTAAAGATGGAAGTTTTTCATCAAGTGCCTGTGCAAGTACACGAGAATTAAACTGTAACCAAGAGAGTTCCCGATTAAAGTAGAGTTGAGAAGAGTTTAAGTCCAATGCCATAGAATTCGCCTGTATAATGTTTTAAGTATTATATCAAAAGTTTTTTTCTATTTACAGTTTTTTTATTTTTGCTATCTCATCACGAAGTCTTGCAGCCTCTTCAAAATCTAAAGCTTTGGCAGCAGCGAGCATCTTGGCTTTAAGTTCTTTGACGAGTTGCTGACGTTCTGCTTTTGGCATTTTATCGAGCTTACTGTGTTTGTTGTAAAGTTCACCAGCATCTTCTACTTTAAGGTCAGTATCGAGATCACGCAGTGTGGTTTTGGGTGTGATACCATGGTGTGTGTTGTATGCCATCTGTTTTTCACGACGTGCCTGTGTGGTCTCTATAGTAAATTTCATAGAATCTGTCATTTTTTTGGCATACATCAGTACGATACCATTGGCATTACGTGCGGCACGTCCCGAAGTTTGGATAAGTGCAGTTTTAGAACGTAAAAAGCCTTCTTTGTCTGCATCAAGAATGGCTACGAGACTTACTTCGGGTAAGTCAAGTCCTTCTCTGAGCAGGTTAATACCTATGAGGATGTCAAACTCTCCTAAACGTAAAGAACGTATGGTTTGGTTTCGTTCTATGGCATCCATGTCTGAGTGCATATGACGACACTTGAGTCCCAAATCATTATAATACGAACTGAGTTCTTCTGCCATTTTTTTAGTCAGTACGGTAATGAGTATACGTTCCCCCTTTTCAATGACAGGCTTCATACGGTCATAAAGGTTTTCCACCTGATAGGTAGAGTCTATGACTTCTATGGGTGGGTCAAGCAGTCCTGTGGGACGTACAACTTGTTCTGCTACGACTGCAGAGAGTTCGGTTTCCAGTTCATTGGGCGTGGCAGAGACAAAGAGAAAATGGGGTGCTTTGTTAATGTACTCATCAAACATTAGTGGGCGGTTATCCAGTGCAGAAGGCAGCCTAAATCCATGGTCTACGAGTACCTCTTTTCGGCTCCTGTCTCCAGCATACATGCCTCTAAACTGAGGCAGGGACACATGAGACTCATCGACGATGACAAGGTAGTCATCATGCATCGCTTCAAAATAGTCCATCATGGAGTAAGGGGTCTCACCTGGTTTTTTACCTGTAAGGTGACGTGAATAGTTTTCGATACCTTTACACATACCTGTGGCTTCTATCATCTCTAGGTCAAACTCAGTACGTTGTTTGATGCGGTTGTACTCTATCATACGGTCTTGGCTTTGGTAGTAGTTTAGGCGTTCTGCCAGTTCTTCTTCTATACTTTTGACGGCAAGTGCGAGTTTCTCCTTGGAAACGATGAACTGATTTGCAGAGTAGATGGTGGCTTCTTGAACCCCTTCTTCTTTTTCACCTGTGAGAGAGTTAAACTCATACACCGCTTCTATCTCATCTCCAAAAAACTCCACACGCCATGCAAATTCTTCACTATAGGCGGGGTAGATGTCTATGACCTCACCATTGACCCTAAAGTCTCCCCGGTCAAAAAACGCATCGTTTCTTTTGTACCCCATGTCCACCAGTCTAAGCAAGAGAGCCTTTTGGTTGTACTCTTCACCCACTACGAGTTTTTGAACAATACTCTTATAATCATCTGGACTCCCTAACCCATAGTTAGCAGAGACAGAAGCGATGACAATAACATCGTCATGATGTAGCAAAGAGGCTGTGGTACTAAGGCGCATACGTTCTAACTCTTGGTTGATGGAAGAGTCTTTTTCTATGAACAAGTCTTGTCGGGGCAAATAGGCTTCTGGTTGGTAGTAGTCATAGTAACTTATGAAGTATTCGACATGGTTGTTGGGAAAAAAACTTTTAAACTCAGAGTAGAGTTGCGCGGCGAGTGTTTTGTTGTGGGTCATGATAAGGGTTGGTTTTTTGGTCTTTTCTATGACTTTTGCCATGGTGTAGGTTTTGCCTGAACCAGTAACACCCAATAAGGTTTGGTATTGATTGCCTTCTATTATAGATGAAGAGAGTGCTTCTATGGCTTGAGGCTGGTCACCTGCTGGTTGATATGGACTGGCTACTGTAAAATTTGGCATATTTAGCCTTTTTTTTTATCTAACTATTTTTAATTTTTCGATATTATAACACAAAGAAAAACAGGACAAGTCGTAGGCATGTTCTGAATATACATTATGGAGAAAACAATGTCAGCATTACAAAAATTACAAGAGAAGATAGAGCAGTGGAGAGTAGACCATGAAGCACTAAAAGTACAAAACAGTGATCTTAAAAGTCAACTCGCAGGCGTAGCAAGCTCTCAAAATGACCAAGTAGCACTCATCGCAGAACTTCGTGCAGAGATAGACAGATGTGTTTTAAAAGATGAAAAGATAGAAGCCCTACAGCGTGAACTTGCAGAGAAAGATGAAGAGATAGAAAAAATCATCGCTCAGGTAGAAAGCTTGTTGGCATAGTTGCATAGATTCACAGCTCAAGTCCAAGAATGACAATATATATAAAAAAGGAAAACCATGAAAAATGTTGCACTTACAGTCTCAGGTAACCGCTATGAAATCAAACTCGAAGATGATTTTGCAGACTTTGTCAACAAAGACTTGCAAGAAGCAGGTGTGAACCTGAATACAGACAACAAACCAGACAAACTTCTCAAAGCCTACCTTCGCCTCGCAAAACAAGCCACCAACTA
>Ga0256839_1003656_pt1 | contig 15697 bp, 13 predicted proteins | sample 354166metaG_FD_185968 | JGI IMG/M metagenome (GOLD analysis project Ga0256839, IMG submission 185968) | Hydrothermal vent microbial communities from Mid Atlantic Ridge, Atlantic Ocean - 354-166 | ecosystem: Environmental > Aquatic > Marine > Hydrothermal vents | place: Atlantic Ocean: Mid... | reverse complement strand
GTAGCGCGACCCGGCCCCGGGTCCGCCCCAAACCCGACGGACCTGCAGAAGCGCAGGCGAAAACCATCCGCGTCGAAGAGAAGAAAAGCCGCCCATCGGCCCGCCGAAAGGGGGTACGGCTGATTGCCCCGCCGCTTCGGCCGCTGGCCGAAGCGGCCCGCCGAGCCCGCGGGCGGGAGCCGCGTTGCTTGCCTTTGCGACCGGTCGGGGCCGCGGAAGGCGCCGCGGCCTCGGCGAGCCTGTGGCTCGCCGCTCGGAGTAGCCCCGGCTGGCGAGGAACGCGCGCCTCCGCAGGCGGCCGGGGCCGAGCGCACGCTGGCGAGCCGTCCTCCCCGCCGCGGCGCGGCGGGGGTACCACTGCGCCGTCGCCAGCGCGACGGCGGTCCGGCCCCTCCCGCCCCCGCGGGTCCGTCCAGGCGCCGGCCGCTGAGTTATCCCCGGCGCGCTCTGTCCTCCTTTCTCCCGCGGCCTGCTTTGGCGATCCCGCGCTGGTCTTGCGCGTCCCCCCTTTGCCGGCAACCCGGGGGACGCAGGAGCCGCTGGCAAAAATGATCCCCCACGAAAGGAACAGCGCCCGCCCGTCGCGGAATCGGCCATGGGGCGCGCGCCCCGTCTCGCCGCATCGGCCGCCCGGCCGAAGCGGCCCCGAGCCCGCCGCCTGGCGGGACCGGACCTCCGCCGGTGCGACGGCGGAGCATTGGTAGCGTGACCCGGCCCGGGTCCGCCCCAGGGCGCTGGCGCCAACGAAGCGCCGGCAGACATGGCCCCCGCCGAGCGAAAGAAAAGCCCGGCCGTCGCAGGATGGCCAATGGGGCGCGCTGTCTCCCTCCGCTTCGGCCGCCCGGGCCGAAGCGGGCCCGAGCTCGCGGGCGGGAGCCGCATTGCTTGCCTTTCCGAGCGGTCGCGGCCGCGGAAGGCGCCGCGGCCTCGGCGAGCCTGCGGCTCGCCGCTCGGAGTAGCCCCGGCTGAGGAGGAACGCGCGCCTCCCCAGGCGGCCGGGGCCGAGCGCGCGCTGGCGAGCCGTCCTCCCCGCCGCGGCGCGGCGGGGGTACCACTGCGCCGTCGCCGGCGCGACGGCGGTCCGCTTCCGCCCGGGCGGCCCGGGCGGGGGCTCGGTTTGGCGCGCGGTTGAGAAAGCGAAAGCGGCACAGGAGTGCCGCACTCCAAAAAAGCCAAAGCGGCAGGGGACTGCCGCACTCCAAAGAAAGCGGCACAGGAGTGCCGCACTCCAAAAAGCCAAAGCGGCAGAGGGCTGCCGCACTCCAAAAAAAAGCGGCACGGGACTGCCGCACTACATAAATTACGCCGTCCCCGCATAGCGGCGATGCGGGAAACGCCGCTAGTCCGACGAGGGCGCGAACCGGAAGGAAAACACCTGAGCGTTCCGAAGGTCGAAAACGAGCCGCAGCGGTTTGCCCGCCGTAGAGCTCACGTCAGCCCCCCGCCTCCAGCGGACCACGCCGTCAATTTCATCCCCTCGAAGCGGTTCGCACTCCGATAACGCAAACCCTGCCACGGGTCTCCCGTTCGCATCCACCAAGCCAACCCGAACGTACCCGTCCCGCCGCGTTTTGAAGTTGACGCGGAGCACCTCGCCGCCGTGGGTGAAAAGGCGAGTCACCAGGGTGCCGCCGCGTCGGCCGGCTTCGGCCGCCACAAATCCGTCCACCCGATACTCAAACCGGCGAAGGCGACTCGACGGCCCCCGGTAATACGCCTCGGTCGCGTACACGGAATAGTGCCGCTCATCACCCGGCAACTGTACCAGCCCCCATGCCATGTAGTTGCTCCGGTTGCCCGAACGGTCCTCCGGAGCATCCCGCGGAATCACCGGCTCCAACCAACGATGGAACACCATCCCATCGCGGCTCGACATGAACGTCGGTTCCGTGCTGCTGCCCTCCTCAGGCAGGAACCGGGTGGGGAAACCGATCAGAATGTGCGGCGCACGCGGATAGAACATGACCGCGTTCGTGTAGAGATGCTCCAGGGGCGCTCCGGGCGTCTCGATCAGCCTCGGTTCCGTCCAGTGCACGAAGTCCCGAGACGTGCCCGTCATGATCCACCGCCGACCCATATACGAGGTGCGATGGTACTCCCGGTACAGACCGGCCACCGGATCCCAAAACGCCACGTTCTGGGAATCGAACGTCCCCTTCGTAATCACCGGCCGATCAACGATAAGCGACCAATGGATCCCATCGGGGCTCTTGAAGACATACAGCCCCCTCTGGCCGCGACGTCGCCCGAAAGCGATCGCTTTGTAACGAGCGTCCGCGGGCGCATCTGGATTCGCGTCTTTGAACACCACAAAGTTGTGCGTCCCGATCCCGTCCCATACGATGTTGTTCGCTTTGCTCCCTCCAAATTCGAACAGCCCCAGCTTCGGCTTTGTCCAGTGGATGCCGTCCCGGCTTTCCGCATAGCAGGTGACTTCCCGATGCGTCGATCTGCGCCGCCGCTCATCCCAGTGCGAGCCGCGATAGTACATGCGGTACAGGTCGCCGTCCTGAAAGACCGTGAAGTACGCGCACGTGTTTCCCTCCCACGGCGCATCCGTAACCAGCACAACCTCCTTCGGCACGGGCCGCTGCAGCTCAAGCCTCAGGTCGCCCTTGGTTTCCCCGATCAGGAAACGGTCCACGAAAAGCTCGCGGCGGGTACCGAGCGCAATCGGTTCCCCCGCGAGGGCCTGTGCCCCGCCCAACAGCTCAAGCCAGACCAGACCAATCACCACCCACCGCAACTGTTTCACGACGCATCTCCCAGGATGCCAACAGACCAAAGCGACATCCGCTATGTTAACGGACAGAACCCCGCGAGTAGACTGTATTGGTGGCAACACGGCAGAACACACGGTGGCGTCCGGCGATCACGCACGCGCGCCAGCACGGCAAAACCAGCCTTCGCCGCGTCCTGCCGCAGCCACCGGCGGCACGAAACGACCGGGACAACCAGGAGCAACACCATGGCTCGTTGCATCGGAACAGTCCGCGTCTCGATCCTGGCAACCGTCCTCTGCTTCGTCCTGAGTCTCCCCTGTTGGGCACACGAGCCGCCGAGTCGCGCCGGCGTGCCGGTTCGGGTGGGCGTTTTCGACATCGACGCCTCGCCCCCTATTGGCAGCCCCCTTGCGTATGACCCCTGCATTGCCGTTGAGATGCCACTGAGATGCAAGGGGATCGTCCTGCTGTCGGACCAGGCCCCCATCGTCCTGATCTCCGTCGACTGGATCGGGATTGGGAATGAAGGGCACACTCGGTTCCGCAAAATGGTTGCCGACGCGGTGGGCACCTCGATTGAACGGGTCGCCGTTCACGCCATTCATCAGCACGACGCGCCGGAGTGTGACCTGTCCGCCGCAGAACTGCTCCGCCCGCTCGGCCTTACGGAGAAGGTCTACGACGTCGACTGGCAGCTTGACGTGATGCGGCGTGCAGCGGAAGCGGCGAAGCAAGCTAAGGCAGGGGCCCAACGGGTGACGCACGTCGGTTTTGGCAAGGGGAAGGTGGAAAAAGTGGCGTCGAATCGGCGGATCCTTGGGCCGGATGGAAAAGTCAAGTACATGCGCTGGACGGCCACGAAGGACCCGAAGATCCGCGCCATGCCGGTGGGAACGATCGACCCCTACCTGCGGCTGGTCACCTTCTGGCAGGATGACAAACCGCTCGTCGCATTGACCTACTACGCCTGTCATCCGCAGAGCTACTACCGCACGGGCAAGGCGAACCCCGACTTCCCTGGGATCGCGCGCGAGACGCTCCAAAAGGAAACTGGCGTCCCCCACATCCATTTCGATGGCGCAGGGGGCAATATTGGGGCCGGCAAGTGGAATGACGGTTCGCCCGAGAACCGGCCGGTCCTCGCCAACCGGGTTGCCGAGGGGATGCGCAAGGCATGGAAGAACACGCACCGGTACCGGCTGTCAGGGAAGGATGTGGACTGGCGGGTGGTCAAGGTTCGCCTCCCGGTGGCCCCCCATTTGAAGGAGCCCGAACTGCTGGCGATGCTGAAGGATGAGAAGAGAAGCGTCGGGGAGCGCAAGTGGGCAGCTCGGTCGCTGGCGTGGCTGCGCCGCTGCAAGGCGGGAGAGACGATTGACATCGGTTGCCTTTATCTCGGCAAAGGTCGGATCGTGCACATGCCGGGCGAGCTCTTCGTGGAATACCAGCTCGCCGCCCAGAAGATGCGTCCGGACCTGTTCGTGGCCATGGCCGCCTACGGAGACTACGGCCCGGGCTATATCGGCACAGCGGTCGCGTACGAGCAGGGGGGCTATGAGACCAGCCCCCGCGCATCCCGAGTTGCCCCCGAAGTGGAAAAAGTGCTCATGGACGCCTTACGTGTGCTGCTCGAACCGGAGAACGAAACGAGCCTGGCTCCGCCAGTTTCGGCAGCACGCTTCGCATTCCGCGAGCACTGATTTGCCTGGGCCGGCGCCGACAAGTGCGGCTCCGGGCAGCCCCCATTGCGGCGGCGATCTCCTCATGCCGCACAAAGCCGGGCAGCGGTCCGGCGGCGTCGCCTGTACCGGCAACGAGACGGCGCGGGCGAACGAGCCGCGGCCCCCTGAGGTCCGACCAACTCGGCTCGCCTTCTGCTTGGCCGGCCCGCGGATGCCGCGCCTGCCAGTGACTGACGGCACTTGGCAAGGCCACGGCTTTTTGGGTAACCTAGTGGGTAGCCCACCGAACGCTGTGCTGTCCGGTACGTACGCCGATGGAGCGATCTCGCCTTGTGGTCGTCAGTCCTACGGCCACCTCGGCGTACGCATGGTTTTCTTACCCAGGCTGGTCCTCAAATGAGGATCGGGTTTGCTCCGCGGCAAGCCGATGGGAGCTTGTTGAACAACGGGGCATGGCACAAACGGCATCACCCGGTGAGAAGCGAAGCACTGGAAGAACAGCAGAAGGAGTCGTACCGATGAGCAGACCGTTCTCAAGACGTCGTTTTCTGCAGCAGTCCGGAACAGCGGCCGCCACAGCGGCTGTGTTGCATGGCGTGCACACCATGGTTCGAGCGGACCGGCCCCTTGCGGCCAACGACGAGATCGTTGTTGGCCTGATCGGCTGCGGTGGCATGGGCCGGGCCAATCTTCGCGACTTCTTGAGAGTCGCAGGCGTTAAGGTCGGTGCTCTTTGCGACGTGGACTCGACGCACATTGAAAATGCCGAGCAAGATGTGGCGAAGCGGCGAGCGCAGCAGAACGCCAAGGTTGAAAAGTATACCACGCACAAGGACTTCCGGGAGCTGCTGGACAAGAAAGACATCGATTGCGTGATCGTGGCAACTCCCGACCACTGGCACGCTCTGCCCACGATCTACGCGTGCATGGCGGGCAAGGACGTCTACTGCGAAAAGCCGATCTCGCACAACATCGTCGAAGGGCGAATGATGGTGAACGCCGTGAAGAAGTACAAGCGGGTGTGCCAGATCGGCACGCAGCAGCGCTCCGGAGCTCACTTTCAACGCGCCATCGAGCTCGTGCAGAAGGGGGCCATTGGCGAAGTCTACATGACCCGCACCTGGAACCTTTCCAACGAACACCCGGATGGCATCGGGAATCCTCCCGACGACAATCCCCCTCCCTACGTGGACTACGACATGTGGCTGGGCCCGGCCCCGAAGCGCCCCTTTAATCGGAACCGGTTCCACTATACGTGGCGGTGGTTCTTCGACTATGCAGCAGGGATGGTGGGCGACTGGAACGTGCACCTGCAGGACATCATCCATCTGGCCATGGGAACATTCCATCCGGTTGCGGTCCACGCTTCGGGGGGCAAATTCGCTTTGCGTGACAACCGCGATACCCCGGACACGATGGAGGTGACTTATGAGTTCGTGCGCCCAGATGGCAAACCGTTTGTCCAGGTCTACACCATGCGGAAGTACTGCGTGAACCACAGCCAATGGTCACCGGGCCACGCCATGCAGTTCCTCGGTAGTGACGGTGTGTTGAACCTGAACCGGAGTGGGTTCGAGATTGTTCCGGAAGTACGCCGCGAAGGCAAGAAAGTTGTCCAGCGGACCGAACCGATCAAGAGTGGCGGTTCTGACCAGCACTTCCCCCATGTGGTCAACTTCATCGAGTGTGTGCGGAGCCGACAGAAGCCGATCAGTGACATTGAGACCATGCATTTCACAACCACGGCCTGCCATTTGGCGAATATCTCGCTCCGCGTGGGCCGGAAGATCTACTGGGATCCGAAGACCGAGCGTTGCTTTAAGGATCCGGAGCACAAGGTTCCCGATGCGGAGGCGAACCGCTGGCTTGCTCGCGAGTATCGCAAGCCGTGGGAACTGCCGAAGATTGAACTCGATCAGTCTGCCTAACCACATGCCCCGCACCCACAGGCCAGCCCATGGCCCCTGCGGCCATGGGCTTTTTTTGCGGGTCACCATTGTCGTTGGATTGCTTGGAAGGGGGCTGCTTCAACCAGCAAGGTCCGGACGGGCGCGCCGCCGCGACCAACCACGCCGCGCCGGGCACTTCGGCAACGGCCTGCCAGGGCAAGTGAACCTGCTGGCCCCCGCCTAGCTCTGCCCCCGCAAAAGGGTTGGGACGGCGACCGGAAGGATGTGATCCCCGATCGGCCAGAACGACACCGCATCTGCCCACCGGCGCACTCGGGTGCTGCCTGCCGAACCGATAACTACCGCGTCACGGTTACTCCATCCTCCGGTGGGCGAATTAGCACACGCTGTCACGCCTAGGGCATGACGAACTCGTGCTCCGATGGACGGACCGTTAGCACCGGGCAAGGTGCCTTGCGAACGACCCGATCCGCGACGCTGCCCAGAAGAATGTGGGCGATTGGGCCTCGGCCGTGGGTGCCGATCACGATGAGATCGATGTCCGTGTCCCGAGCGTAACGGATGATCTCCACGAAGGGGCTGCCAGTCTTCAGCACAAGCTGAGCACGGAACTTCTCCCGCTCTTCTGCACTAAGACACTCCTCCAGTTTCTGCCGCGCGCGCTTTTCCAGTTCCTCACGAACACTCTGCAGCGCAGGGATGTACCCTTCCGTGGTCCAGGCCGGCACGACCGGTTCTTCGAAGACGTGCAGCACGTGCAGCTCCGAGTTGAACGCTTCCGCGAACGCCTTGCCGTAGCGAAGGGCGTTGTCCGAAGCCTCGCTGAAATCCACCGGCACGAGGATTTTTTCCAGTACGATCTTCATGGCAGACTCCTTCGCGATTCGTCCACGGGTTAAGAACTCACCAGGACACGCGGTTCCAAGAGCCAGAGCAACTCACCGGAGTTCGGCGCGACGGGCAGGAGCACGTTCACCAGGGCGACGCCTCCTTTTCGCACCTTGACCCGGGCGCCCGACTCGGAGATCAATTTCCCCACGATCGAGCTGAGGTCAGGTTCGTGGCCGACGATCATGGCGACGGCGTCGTTCTCGAGACCGCTAAGCACGGTGGCCACGTCACCAAGATCAGCGCCGGGGGCCAACTCGTCGCGAGTGTTGAAGCCGCTGTCAGGGCAGAGCGCTTCGACAAGGATCTCTGCCGTCTGTACCGCACGAGGCAACGGACTGGAGAAGACCGCCGTTGGGTGCACCCCGAGCGTTTTCAACACGGCAGCCTCGGCGCGGATAAGATTCGCTCCGTCCGAGGTCAAGGGCCTTTCCCAGTCGTCCCCCTGTGCCACCGCCTCCCCGTGCCGGACGAAGTACACCAGCATGGTCACCACCTCCGTTCAACCGCACCCTCCACTGTAGCAACATCCGTGCCTCCAGGCGGAACCGCCGCAGGTTGCCCACGCAGAACTTCCCACGCCGGAGGAAGCAACCGGACCGTTGTGCGTGCGGTCCCATGAAGGCGACACAGCGAGCCGCCTCGCAACCCGGTTGCTTTGCTGCATCCTACACAGGCCAGTGCTCTTGCCGCCACGCCATGTCCCAGAACATCCACTCGTACCTGCTGGTTGTGACGAAATGGCCTTCCAACGCGTCGCGCTGCCCGGCGGTCAACTTCTCTGCCAGAGCGTCCGTGAGATCCAGGACCTGGCGGACGAGCTTGCCGAACTCATCGGCCGCATAGGTGGCGATCCACCGTTTGTACAGCCGGTTGGGTGAACCGGCCTGCTCCAGCTTTTTGCCCACCTCCCAGTAGATCCAGTAGCAGGGTAGCAGCGCGCCGAGCAGCTCGTGGAACGGCCGCGAGTAGGCTACCGCAAGCAAGTAGGAGGTATAGGCGAGATTCGTGGGTGCCATGGGGGTGGAGTACACCTGCTCGGGGTGCAGGCCGAATTCGGCGAAGAATCCTTCATGTAACGAGCGCTCCGCTTCAAGGGCGCCGACGGCGTGCTGGTTAAACATGACGATCGCGTCGTCGGTGGGTGAGCGAGCAGCGGCGACACTGAGGGCGCGGGCGAACTCGCGCAGGTACAGAGCGTCCTGCACCACGTAGAACCTGAAGCGGTCGATCTCCAGGTCGCCCGTCGTCAGCCCGCGGATGAAAGGATGGGCCAGGATCGCGTCCCAGATCGGCCGAATGCGAGCCCAAAGTGTCTCCGTGAATCGCGCACTCATCTCGCCTCCTCAAATCTTCCGGTCCGACCTGCCCCCGTATTGTAGCCATACGGGCCTGCGGTGTTGGCCTTTCCCTCGCGCTCGAACGCGGTCCAATCGCCCTCTCGCGTACAGCCGGAAGCGGCCGCGGTCGACAAGACCGACTTCCCACCGAGGTCGCCGACGCTCAGCCCAGGGACGGCCCCGACGGCTGAAGCCCCCCGGCAGCGCGACCGCACCAATCGACGAGCCAACCGTCCCTCTGCCCCGTCTCGTCGGCGAGCCTCCGGCACCGGGAGCCACGGGCGCCGATGCCCACGTGTGCCGCCCGCCCGGCCGTCCCCACCAGCCCGCTCGCCATCGCTCCCAGCCCGGCACCCCGCTCGATCTGTGGCTACCATTACCTGAAGGAGCTCAACCGGACAGGGGGATGGAGGCGTGCGATACCCGTGGTGGTATGTCCCTTTCCTGACTTCGCCGATGTTGATCGCGGTGGTTTCCGTGATCCACGTCCTGCTTGCCCATTACGCCGTGGGGGGAGGCATGTTCCTCGCCGTGGAAGCGTACTACGCCTACCGCCGGCGCAATGCCCCCTATCTTGAGTACTTGCGGAAGCACGCCCGCTTTTTCATGTACGTGACGGTTGTGTTCGGAGCCGTCACGGGGGTGGGCATCTGGTGGACGATCGGTTTAGCTTCCCCGTTGGCTACGGAAGTGCTCATCCGCACCTTCGTCTTCGCGTGGGCGACGGAATGGGTCACGTTCGTGGTCGAACTCGTGACCGTGTTTCTGTTTGCCTACGGCTTCGGCAGGACCGCCCCCCGGTGGCACGTGGCATTCGCCGCGGCCTATGCAGCGGCTGCGTGGCTGAGCCTGGTCATCATCACCGCGATCACGGCGTTCATGTTGAACCCGGGCCGTTGGATCGAAACGCCCACGTTTGCGGCCGCGTTCTTCAACCCCCAGTTTCTTCCGCAGGTGATCTCACGGACCGGCGGAGCATTGATGCTGTGTACGTTGTATGTCTATCTGCATACGAGCTTCACCGTAAATGACGCGGACCTTCGCGACCTGGTCCAGCGTCGCTCGACCCGGCCGGCGCTGCTCGGTGCGGTGCTCATCTGCCTGGGCGGACTCTGGTGGTACGCCGCGTTGCCTGCGTCTTCGAAAGCGGCCCTGGCAGCCGCCAGCGTTCTCAATCTCATGATGGTCGGCATCTTCGCCCTGACGGTGGTCGTTTTCTTCGCCCTCTATGTCGGTCCCGCATCCCACCCGGGCTGGCTGACTCCGGGGTTCTCGCTGCTCCTCTTCCTGTGCGGGCTGGCGGCGTTCTCCACCGGCGAGTTCATCCGCGAAGCAGTCCGCAAGCCGTACATCGTGTACAACTTCGTCACAGGCAACCAGCTCACCATCCACGACACGAAACACGTGCGGCGCGAGGGGGTGCTGAACTCCTACCGCTGGCTGCACACCTACGTGCGACAGCACTACCCGGAACTCATCGACAGCAATGGCCGAGTGCTCTACGAGAAACTCCCGGAGCTGGCCGTGAAGGACCGCATCGAACTCGGCCGAGCGATCTTCCTGTACTGCTGCAACAACTGCCACGCGGAAGCCCGCGGCTACTCGGCGGTCGGCTACCTCATCCACGGCTGGAACCGCGACATGATCCTGCGCACCATCCATCACCTGCATGAGGCGGACTTCTTCATGCCCCCCTGGCCCGGCAATGCGGCCGAGGCCGAATTACTGGCCGACTACCTGTATTCCATCGCGCCAGAGAAGCCACGCGGAATGCTGTTCGGTGTGCCGAAAGAAGAGGAGTCGAACGAGCGATGACGGACCTGTCCGCTCCGCCAAGTCCCATCCCGTTACCGGCGCCGCTGGGCGTGTTGTACGTCCTGAAGACGGTCGGCTTTATCCTCCACGTCATCCCCATGAACCTGTGGTGCGCGGGGGTGCCACTGGCGGTGGCGCTGTGGGTCACCGGTCAGCGGTCGGCCGACGCGTGGCCACGCCGCTTTCTGGCCCAGGTTCCCTTCTTTCTCGCGTTCGGCATCAACGCGGGCATCGTCCCGCTCCTGTTTACCCAGGTGGTCTATCATCATGTGTTCTACCCCGCCACGATTTTGATGGCCTGGTTCTGGTTCGCCGTGATCCCCCTTCTGCTGACGGCTTACGTGGCATCCTACCGCGTTGCGGACGAGGTTCGCTCGGATCAGGCTCGTCCCGCTCGCCTGGTGCTCTGGAGCGTCATTGCATGGGTTTGCCTCTGGTGTATCGGCTTTCTGTTCGCCAACGCATTTTCCCTCATGGTCCGTCCGGATCGGTGGGCGCACCTTGCTGAGCAGCACGGCAGCTCCGGGGCAGTATTCGGTACGGCGCTCAATACCGCTGATCCGGCCATGTGGGCGCGCTGGCTTGTGATGCTGGCCCTTGCCCTGACCACCACCGCGTGGCACCCCATTGCCGACCGCCTGCTGCGCAGGCAAGAACCGAACGATCGCGGGGAGCTCTCCATCGCCACCGTGACCTACCTTGCCGGAGCGATGTTTTTTGCCGTTGCCGGCACGTGGTACGCGTTCGGGACCTGGCCCCCTGCAGTGCGGGAACAGATGTTGGCGATACCACTGCTGCCGCTGACGGTCGCAACCGCCCTCGCGCCGGCCGTGCCCGCCGGCATCGTACTGTGGATGCGTTTCCTGTCCGGCGACGCGCGCAAGTTGGCCTGGGTTGGAATCGCAGCGCAAGCGGCAGTCGTAGCCCTGAATGCGATCAGTCGGCAGGTAGTGCAGCACCTGGAGCTGAGCGCGTTCGGGCTGATACGCCCCCGTCCGATCGCTTTCGAGCTCTGGCCCGTGGCGGTGTTCCTCCTTGCGGCCCTCATCGGGGGCAGCGTGGTCGTTGTTTTCCTTCGAATGGCGTACACGTCCTGGTCGGCTGCCGGCAGCATGACGGCCGAGGGCTCCGTGGACACCGCGGGCTGAACGACGTCATAGCTTTCGTGCAAACCAAGCGGCCACTTCCCCGTTCCGATCCGGCTGGCTATGCACCTCCGCAGACAGAAGTGGCCGGGGGTACCCGCGGCCGAAACCGGTTTGTCTTTGCCCCCCGGTCTGCCCGACTCGTCGGTAGCTCCGGGGCGTCCGGACAGCCGAGGGCGTTTTATCCACGCTGTCGGTTCTGCCCGCATGTTACAATCGGTCGCGAGAACGTTCGATAGCTCGCGTTCCAAGGGTCAAAACGAGATTGCGACCGTGAGGTAACAGCGATGCGTGCGATCCTGACCCGACGATCCTTCCTGCGAAGCGGCGCCGCTGCCGCGAGCACACTGGCGACCGCCGGCTGGTTACAAAAGCTCGCTTCCGCGGCCGAGCTGAGCGCCGACCAGATCGGCACGAACCTACCCTTCCTCGGAGTGGATCTGTTCCAGGCGCTGGACTGGGTGTACGATCTGGGCTTTCGCACGGTAGAGCCGATGGGGGCCGGAGACATCCGCCCCAGGGAACGTGCTGCCCCTGGCGTCGTCGTACAGAAGCTCGGCGCCGAGGACCGGGAGAAGGTGCGCAAGTCGATCCGGCGATTCCGGCACCGGAGCATTCACCTACCGTTTGGGGGAATGGTCGTTGTCGGCGATGACGAAGCTTTGGTCAGCCGAAGTCGCCGAACGATGGAGGAAGCGTTCGAGACCGCCGCTTTCCTGGAGGTCGAGACGGCAGTCATCCACTGCATCCCGCCCCGAACCAAAGGAGACGCCTGGAAGGAGCTTGTCGAGCTCTACCACGGCTGGGCCGAGAAAACGAAGCCCCTAGGTTTCCGTCTGGCCCTGGAAACCGGGTACCCGCGGTCGGTACGCGATTTCGTTCGATTCATCCGCGACGTGGACCACCCGAACCTTGGTGCCACGATTGACGTGGGCCACCAGATCGGCTACCCGGAGTTTCGAAAGCGGTTCGGCAAGAAGATCCCGAATTCGCCGGAGGCATATCGGGCCTACAACGATGTGTTGCACGAGCTGATCGACCGGCTTGGTGCCAAGCTGTGGCACTTCCACATCCACGATATCGATCCAACCATCTGGAAGGAACACAAGCCGGTCGTGCACGGGGTCATCGACTATCCGCGGCTGTTCGCCAAACTGAAGCAGACGGGTTTCGGCGGCTTGATGATCTTCGAGATCGCTCCGGTTCCAGGAGCGGACATGCGGGAGGTACTTGCCGAGAGTCGTACAAAAGTCGTCGGGTACCTGCGCGCCGCCTCCAGCGCCTAGCCCCAATCTGGTGCGGTGACATCGAGAAGCGGCGTGGCGGCACAAAGCACCGCCACGCCGCTTTGTGTTCCGTGGCCAGTCGCTTCGGCTAATCCTGTGTTGTGGGACGCGAACCGGCTCGAGCCTGCGAACGTGGCCTTAGCGATCGCGGCCGCCGAGCAGTCCGAGCCGCCAGAGCCAGTAGAGGAGCTCCAGGAGAGCCGCAGCCGTTGCTGCCACGTAGGTGAACGCCGCGGCGGTCAGCACGCGCCGGACGGCGGGCAGCTCGTCGTAATCCACAATGCCAAGCTGCGGAAGAAGCCGTATCGCCCGTGTGCTTGCGTTGATCTCCACGGGCAAGTTCACCAACTGGAACACCGCGATCGCCGCGATCAACAGCAAGCCGATCACGGTGAAGGGGTTCAGCACGCCGGCGCCGGCGTAAGCCATGAACAGCCCGATCAGGATGGCGATGTAGCCGAAGTTCGAGCCGATGGCGGCCAAAGGCACCGCGAAGTTACGGATAACCAGCGGTGCATACCCGGTGGCGTCCTGGATTGCGTGCCCCACTTCGTGGGCCGCGACGCCGATGGCAGCCAGGCTCGGGCTGCGGAACACATCCGGCGAAAGACGGACGACTTTCGTTCGCGGATCGTAGTGGTCGCTCAGGAAGCCGGGATGCTCCTCTACCGGCACATGGTGCAGGCCGGCGGAATCCAGGATGTATCTTGCCGCCTGTGCACCCGTAAACCCGCGTCTACTGAGTATTTGTGATGCCGCAGCATAGGCTGACCGAACCCATAGTTGGGCGATCACCGACAGAACGAGCAGCGGCAATGCCACAAACAACAAGTAATGAGGATCGAACCAAAGCATCGCTCCACCCCTCGAACATCACGCATGTCGCGCCTTCTGCTCGGACAATTTTAGCTTGCTCGGGCGGACGAGTCACTACGGGCTACCGGCCGTCTTCCAGCCTCGGGTTCCCGCGCCACTCGGTCCCGACAGCGGTTCCTGTTAAGCGACGGTCCGCTGCCACAAAGATCTGACGTACGGTCGCGCTTGGACGTTCCTCCAATCCGATGGAACCTCGACAATCGCTACACGTGGGCCGACGCGATCGTCTGTATAGGCGTCCTTTGTGTCAGCCCCCGGCACGGGATGTTCCTGTGCCCCGTGCCGCGTGTCCTAGCGGTTCGGGGGGCGGAGGAACTGAGCGAGCAAGAACAGTACGAGCAAGGCCAGCAGTCCAATCGCTAGCGGTCGCGTGTGGCGCACACCGAGGAACTGGAGCAGCCCGATCAGGGGAAGCATGAGCACAACCAGCCAGAGAAGGCCGCATCCCCAGATGGCCATGGTGGCCCTAAAGACGGTCTCCCTGGACGCCAACGCACGGACGACGGGTACGGCCCTGCGACGCTGTCGGCTCTCGACTGCCGCATCGGCCACCTGAATGGCCGCCACGGCCTCGGACCAATCCGCCGCTTCGTTGACTTCCCCCCCGCGCAAGAAGAAACGCAACGTGCGCTCTGCCAGCCAGACGCTTGTGTGGTCCTGGGCCGTTTTTTCCAACGACCCGGCGCACAGGAATCGACATCCTCCTTGCGCGGACCAGCTCCACTGCGAAGAGAACCCATCGTTCAGCTTCAGCGAGAAGTGTGCTTCCGGTGCTCGCGTCAGTTCGATGCGTGCAGTCCTACCGCCGGAGCATTCGAGTACCGCAAGCAAGTGGTCTGGACCGAGCTCGACCACGTGCACCTGTCCTGGCTGAAATCCGGCCCGCTCGAGCACGGCAAACGCCTGCAAGCTGTCCGCTGCCGTAAGCAGGTCATCCCCGAGCGGAACTCCCACGGTGGCCTCTGCACTCGTCCAGCGCTGCTCTGATCGCGGTCCGTCACCGAGCAGCCCGGGCAAACAGGGATCACTGAGCCTTGGCCAGAAGGGGGAAAGCCTGGCGCCGGTCTCTTCGGCAACGACCGTCAGCTCGTAGTGCGCCGCGACCGGCGTTTCGATGGGTACCGGGAACAACGCAGGTAGTCCGCCCTGGGCCGCTCGGCGAACCGCGATGGCTGCCGCCGGTCCGTCGCTCAAAACGACCACGCGACTGACATCATCCGCGGCCAGGATTGAGTCGAACTGGACCTCGAGCGGGATGTCGGCAGCCAACTCGTCCAGGCAGACATAGCGGACGGAATCCGCCGCTTCGTCGATAACAGCGCGAAACGCGGCGATGTCCGCCTGTTTGCCGATCACCACGGCCGTCATCGGTACAGCCATCGATTGCCTGGAACTCCGTGGTCAAGCATCCGAAGCATTCGCGCCGTGCCCCCTTCGCCGGCCACCGCCGAGGCAGGAAGCCCTGCGGAGGTCCCGACGCCGGTTTTCATCAGGGGCATCCCCCCACACGGCATGAGGAAGAGGGAACGCACCGCCGGATTCTGTGTATCATAGACGCGAACCCTTATAAGCCAGTCGCGGCATGAAGAACATCGAGAGGTAACCCCCATGAAGGCTCATCGTGTGTGCTCGGTCTCCTTGTGCCTCGTGGCGGTAGCCATCCTCATCCCAACCTTTTCACTCGCGCAACCGTACAGCGCCGACAAAGCCGCAGCGGACAAGACCGTCAAACTGGTCCGGGCAGACAACCGCGATGTGAAGTGCTACATCGGGAACGAGCTGTTCACGGTGTATCGGGTGCAGCCGGACCAGCCGAAACCGTACTTCTACCCCGTCGTCGGTCCCTCGGGCAAGCGGATGACGTACATGTTCCCCCCTGTGCGCCCCAAACGGGGTGAGTACCATCCGCATCACCGGAGCGTCTGGATCGCCGTGGACGAAGTGAACGGCGTCGACTTTTGGGGCGAGAAAGGAAAGATCGTGAACCGGCAGATCCGGTTCCTTGCGCCGTCAGGCCGTGCAGCGCGATTCC
>Ga0256839_1003655_pt1 | contig 15699 bp, 12 predicted proteins | sample 354166metaG_FD_185968 | JGI IMG/M metagenome (GOLD analysis project Ga0256839, IMG submission 185968) | Hydrothermal vent microbial communities from Mid Atlantic Ridge, Atlantic Ocean - 354-166 | ecosystem: Environmental > Aquatic > Marine > Hydrothermal vents | place: Atlantic Ocean: Mid... | reverse complement strand
GCGGCCGGATTCGACCGTGGCGGCGAGGGCGGCCTTCGGCAGCCGCCAGTGCAGTCGTCCACGGCGCCCCCCGGGCCATTGGCGATAGGAAAAACGGGCCTTGAGGTTGCCGGTGATCGAGGTTTCCGGGGGCAACAGGGGTTGCAGCAGCGTCAGGGGTAGGCGGCCGATCCGTCCTTCCCAGGACGCGGTTTGGCCGGGCCGGTAGCGGCCTGCGGCGTTCAGGCGAACCGGCCCCAGCGGTCCCAGAGCCTCGAGCCGCAGGCGGTGATCGGTGAACCGGCCCCAGGCGTCGAGCCGCACCTGGTCGAAGCGCCAGGCGCCGGCCTGCACCAGGCGAAGATCGAGGCGCAGCCGGGCGTCCGGGTCGTTGGGTCGGCCGCGGGCCTCCAGGCTCAGGCGCCTCAGGGAAACCCGATCGCCCCAGCGGAGCCGGTGTCCCCGCAGGGACAGACTGATGTGGGGCCGGGCGGGGGTGCCGCTGATCCGTCCCCGGCCTTTCAAGGTGCCGGCCAGGCCCGGGGCGACGGCGTCGAGCCGGGGGGCGTGGAGGTGGAAGCTCAGATCCAGCCGCCGGTGCTCGCTGGATCCCTGCAACTGCAGGCGGTTGCCGCCCCAGGACAGCTCGAAACGGTCGCTGTGCAGATGCCGGTCCCGGTAGGTCAGCCGGCCCTGGGCCTGCAGAGGCCGATCGCGGAGCCTGCCCGCCAGACGTTCCACATCCAGGGACATCTGTAGGTCCGGGGACAGCCGTCCCTCGCATCGGGCGTTCAGGTGCAGATCACCCGGAAATTCCGCCTGCCACCAGCCGGGATCGAGGTGGTTTCCCGCCAGGGCCACGCGCCAGCTCAAGGCAGGATCCCAGCGGAGCGTCCCGCTGCCGGTCAAGCTGCCCGCCTCCCCCTCGGCCTGAAGGTCGAAGCGTTCGAATCCCTCGAGATTTCCCCGGGCCCGGAGCAGTAACCGGGTGGCAGGCAGTCGGGAGCCGGCAAGGGTGGCGGTCAACGAGAGCCGGTAATCGTCGAGAGCGCCGTGGAGGCGATAGTTTCCCTGGCGGGCCAGCCAGTGGGGGTTGGCGTCGAGGGGCCAGTGGATCTGCCGCCATCGGCCTTGGAGATCGAAGCCGGGCCGTTGCGTTATCCCGGTCAGGGTGCCGGTGGTGGTGACAGTGAAGGGGGCGGTGAGCCGATGGTTCAGGATCAGGCGCCGCAAGTCGCCGTCGATCTCCCCCCGACCGCGGAAGTGAGGCCGATAGCGCCAGTCGAACCGCAGGGAGAGAGGATAGCGGTCCTGCATGCGCAGGCGGCCGTGGCCGTGAAAGGTGAAGGCGGCCTGTTTTACCGTGGCCCGGTGCAGTTGCAGCCGCCGGCCCCTCGCGCTCAGGCTCAGATCGATGCGGTCGATCGCGACCGTTTCGGCACCGGGGCGCCGGATCGAGAGCCGCTCGACGGCCAGATGATCGACGACCACCGGCACAGGGAGGCGGATTCCCGGCAGGACGGCCGGTTCCCGGGCGGTGGGGGTTTCCTCCAGTTCGAGGGTGACGCCGATCAGTTCGAGGCGCTGGATCCGCACCTGTCGTCGGCCCAGGGAAGGGGGATGCCAGCGCAGCAGGATGGTGGCGGCCTCCAGTCGCCATCCGGCGCTTTGATAGCGCACTCCCTCGAGACGCAGATCGTCGAGCAGGGTGCCGTCGATCCGGCGGATCGACAAAGGGGGGTGCAGCGCTTGTATCGCCCGGAACAGCAGCCGGGTGCCCGGCTCGCTGGCCGGCAGCAGCGCCAGGGCCGAGAACAGCAGCAGAAGCGATACGAGGGCGCGTTTCACAGTTCCGAACCCAGGGAGAAGTGGAGGCGGAGCTGCGGCCGGTCGCGCCATACCGGGGTGGCGAGGTCGAGCCGGATCACCCCGACCGGGGAGAACCAGCGGATTCCCACGCCGGCGCCGAAACGCGCCTGGTCGGCGATCTCACCGAGGCGGTCGTAGGCGTTGCCGGCGTCGAGGAACAGGGCCAGTCCCCAGTTCCGAAGAAACCGCTGTTCGTATTCCAGGCTGGCGACGCCCACGTAGCGGCCGCCGGTGACGTCGCCCGCATCGTTCTTCGGCCCGAGGCGCCGGTAGCCGTAACCCCGGACGCTCCGGTTCCCGCCGGCGTAGAACCGGGTGCCGGCAGGAACGCTGGCGAAGCGGGGGGCGAACAGAGCCCCTAGCTCCCAGCGATGCAACACCCGGGCGTGCCAGGGAAGGGAAAAGATGTAGCTGCCGCGCAGATGGGCCTTGAGGTGGTGACCGGCGTCCCCCAGCAGGGCGACACCGCCGCTGGTGAGAAAGTCGAATTTGCGCCCCCGGGCCACGAACCTGCCCGGCCGGCGGAGACGTTCGTGGGTCCAGTGGAGCGAGGGGACCAGCATCAGGGAGGACACCGGTTCCGCCCTGTCCTGGAAATGGGACTGTTCGTAGCTCAGCCCGAGGCGGACCGCCTCGGTCCAGGTGCCTCTCGGATGGAGATAGGTGGCGTTGAAGGTGCTCTGGATGGCGCGGTAGGTGTCGAGGCGGACATGACGGAAACCGGTGTTGAAGTCCAGATGTTCGTCGGGACCGGCCAGGGGGATCCGATAGCTGCCGGTGAAGCCGGGGTCGATCAGAGACAGCTTCAGGTCGGCTTGGATGCGGTGACCGCGGCGGTTGAGGTACCGGTCGAGATAGCCGAACCGGAGTCGGGGGCCGGTGTCGGTGTCGAAGCCGAGACCCACCTTGAAACGACGGCGCTTTTTGGCCTTGACGAGCACGGTGACGTCCACTTCGGGACGGGGACGGCGCACCGGCCGGGTCTTGATCTCGATTTGCCGGAACAGGTCGGTGGCGGCCAGGCGGCGGTACAGTTCCGCCGTGAGGCCGGCTTCGTAAGGCCGGCCCGGTTCGAGGCCGAGATAACGGTCGAGGAAGGCGGGATCGAGAAAATCCTGGCGCACCTCGATGGGGCCGATGCGGTAGCGCGGGCCGGAAGCGAACACCAGGTCGATCTCGGCCCGGTTGCGGGCGGGATCGACCTTCAGCGCGTGTACCCGGAAACGGGCGTCGAAATAGCCGCGACGCAGGGCCAGGTTGTGGAACGCCAGCTTGAGGCGTTCGTAGCGGCCGTGGTCGAGGGGGTCTCCCACTCGGATGGGCGGATCTTGTCGCAGCTTCCGGAACGCCGGATCGTTTTCGGCTTCCCCTTCGATGACCAGGTGGAGGCGGGCGATTCGGACCCGGGAGCCCGGGACGATCTTCACGGTCAATCCCCAGCATTCCCGCCCCCGGTGGAATTCCAGGCGGGCGATCCGGAGATGGTAGTAGCCCAGCGCCCGGGCGGCGGCATCGACCTCGCGCTCGATCCGGTGCCGCAACGGCCGCAGTCGCGCCAGCGAGCGGTCACAGGGTTCGCGGCCGATGCTCAGGTGGGCGCGGATGTTGTCGGCCAGTCGGGGAGGGGCGTCTTCGATGCGGATTTCCGGTCGGGGTTCGGCCACGGCGCTCCACGCTGCCAAAAGCAATATTCCGGTCGTCGCACAGCGCATCGCCGGTCAGGCGTTCCGGTAGGCTTCCAGCAGTTCGTGCGCTTTTTCCACTTCGTCCTCCGCCACCCACAGGCGTACCAGATCGGTGACCGGAAGCTCGCCGATGCCGCCCTGGAGGTAATAGCCGCTGATGTGAACGTGCAGGCCGTGCTGTTCCAGATAGCCTTTGAGGATATGGGCCTCGAGAATGTCGGTGGCGTCGTAGACCGGTCGCATCGTCGCTGTCGCGGATGGGTCAGGCGGTTAAAATACCTGTCGGCGAGACGATTGGCAAAGGAAAGTGGCGATGAAAGCGTATCTGGTGGGTGGTGCGGTACGGGATCGGTTGTTGGGGCTGCCGGTCGAGGAGCGGGACTGGGTCGTGGTGGGGGAAACCCCGGAAAGTATGATACGGCGCGGCTTCAAGCAGGTCGGCAAGGATTTTCCGGTGTTCCTGCATCCGGAGACGCACGAAGAATACGCCCTGGCCCGCACCGAGCGCAAGGTGGCGCCGGGACACCGCGGCTTCACCGTCCATGCCGCCCCGGACGTGACCCTGGAAGAAGACCTCCGACGCCGCGATCTTACCATCAACGCCATGGCCATGACCCCGGACGGCGAGCTCATCGATCCCTACGGCGGGCGTGAGGACCTGGAGAGGCGAATTTTGCGTCACGTCTCCCCGGCCTTTGTCGAAGATCCGCTGCGCATCCTGCGGGTGGCCCGTTTCGCTGCCAAACTGGCTCATCTGGGCTTCCGGGTGGCGCCGGAAACCATGGAATTGATGCGGCGGATGGTCGCCGCCGGCGAGGTGGACGCCCTGACACCGGAGCGGGTATGGCAGGAATTGGTGCGGGCCTTGGGGGAGCGGACCCCGGCGCGGTTTTTCGAGGTGTTGCGCGAATGCGGCGCCAACGCCCGCCTGTTCCCGGAGATCGATCGGCTGTTCGGCGTCCCCCAGCCGGTGAAGTGGCACCCCGAGATCGACACCGGGATCCATGTCCTCATGGCCCTGGCCCAGGCGGCGCGTCTGACCCCGGACCCTGCGACCCGTTTCGCCGTGCTGACCCACGATCTGGGCAAGGGGCTGACGCCGCCGCAGCAGTGGCCCAGTCACCGGGGGCACGAAACCCGGGGGCTGGAACCCCTGGCGCAACTGTGTCAACGCCTGAAGGCGCCGCGGTCCTATCATCGTCTGGCCCGGCAAGTGATGCGCTATCACTGCCAGTGCCACCGGGTCTTCGAGTTGCGGCCCGCCACCATCGTCGACACGCTCTATGGCCTCGACGTGCTCCATCAGGATCGCGATTTCGAACCCTTTCTGCTGGCGTGCCAGGCCGACATGCAAGGACGGAAGGGATGGCAAGACCGTCCCTACCCCCAGGCCGACTGGTGGCGGGCGCTGCGCCGGGCGGCGTTGCGGGTGACGGCGGCGGATCTGGTCGCCAAAGGGTTGCGGGGGGAAGCGCTGGGAATGGCGCTGCGCCAGGCCCGGATCCGGGCGGTGGCCGAGGAGAAACGCCGCTTGCAGGCAAAGGCCCGGGAAGGAGCGCCCGGCGCCGCCGGAACCTGAATCCGTCTTTCACGGTTGGAGGCAGAACAGCAGGCGGCTGCGGTCGATTTCGATTTTGTCGCCGTGGTTCAAGGCGACGGTGCGGTCGCCGAGGGGTTCCCCGTTGATTCTGATGTCCTGTCCCCCTTCGAGACTGGAGAGGAAATAGCCATTCCGGCGCCGGGCGATCACGGCGCCGTTGTCGGTATGGCCGAGGCGGACCATGGCCTGCTTCAGGGGGATCACCCGGCCGATGTTCTTGCCGTTGAGAAATTGCAGGACCGCCGTCGGTTCTTTCGCCGGCGGTTTCGTCTCCGCCGCCGTCTCCGAAGCCCGGGGCGAGGTCTCAGCGGAAAAGGTGAGGGTGTGCTTGCCCAGGCCGATGATGTCCCCGTCGGAAAGTCGACGACGGCGATCGACCGGTTCGCCGTTCACTCGGACCGGGAAGCGGTCGTCGCATTCCCGCACCAGTTCGGGGCCGTCCGCCTGATCGAGGTCGATGATGATGTGCTTGGGGGCGACGGCGAGGCTGTCGATGGTAATGGTGTTGTCGGGATCGCGCCCGACGGTGACGATTCCCCGGTCGCAGCGGTGCACCTGGATCGTGTTGCCTTTGAAGCTCAACGTCAGTTTCGCCATGGGCGCCCTCGTAGCGGTTGTTCCCCTTCAAGTATAGCCGGTCGGTTTGAAGGGGATACTTCAGGACTGGGGGTAGATGCGGACCTTGCTGACTACGTTGCCGTCCATTTGCAGGATTTCCACCTGAAAACCGTTGAGGCGCAGGCTGGTGCCGGGGCTGGGAATGGTTTCCAGATGTTCCATGATCAGGCCGTTGAGGGTCTTGGGGCCGTCGGTGGGCAACTCCCAGCCGGTCAGGCGGTTGAGCTCGCGGATGGAGATGCCGGCGTCGACGATGTAACTGCCGTCGTTCTGCTTTTGGACCAGGCCGGCGCCCTCGGTCAGACCGCCGATCAATTCCTGGATGATGTCCGTCAGGGTGACCAGCCCGAGGACGTCGCCGTACTCGTCCACCACCAGGGCGAAGCGTTTGTTGTGCTTCTTGAAATCCACCAGCACCTGATGGAGGGGCGTGTTCTCGGGGACGAAATAGATCTCGTCGAGATTCCGACGCAGCGTCTCCTTGTCGAAGGTGTCCGCCGGAATCTTGGGCAACAGCTTGCGGAGATGAAGCAGGCCGATCACGTTGTCGATGTTCTTCTTGTACACCGGCAGACGGGTGTGGCGGCTGGTCTTGATCTTCTCAACGATGGTTTCGATCGGGTCGTCCAGGTCGATGCCGCAGATTTCGTGCCGGGGCACCATCACGTCTTCGACGGTGGCGCTTTCCAGATCCAGGATGGTGAGCAGCATGGCGTGATAGCGTTCCGGCAGGCGGGCGCCGGCTTCCGCCACCACCGTGCGCAGCTCCTCGGAGGAGAGCACCATGCCCGGCGCCTGTTTCAGACGCACCCCGACGATCCACAGCAAGCTGTTGGTGACCAGATTGACCAGCCATACCAGGGGATAGAAGATCTTCAGCAGCGGCAGCAGGATCCAGACGGCGAAGAAGGCCACCCCTTCGGGATGGGTGGCGGCCAGCGTCTTGGGACCCACCTCGGCGAAGATCAGAACCACCAGGGTCAGGGTGCCGGCGGCGATGGCAATGCCGGCCTCGCCGTAGAGGCGCAGGGCGATGACCGTGGCCAGGGAGGAGGCGAGGATGTTGACGAAGTTGTTGCCCAGCAGGATCAGGCCGATGAGGCGGTCGGGGCGTTCCAGCAGCTTCTGGGCCAGCAGGGCGCTGGCGTGTTTCTTCTTGACCAGATGTTGCAGCCGGTACCGATTGAGCGCCATCAGGGCGGTTTCGGAACCGGAGAAGAAGGCCGAAAGCAGAATCAGGACTCCCAGGGCGGCGAACAGCAGGCTTAGGGGGATGTCGCTCAACGAAGTAGCGCTCCATGTCGTTGCAGATAGGTGGATTTCTAAGGCTTGCCCGGCGGGTTGTCAAGTTCGCTCACCACCGGCTGACCGCCTGTCCGCTGATCGCGGGCCTCGAAACGACGAATTTTTGACAACCCCGGAAGGGGGTGTTTTACTTTTCCGGCGGATTTCGGCTCGTGATGCGTCCATGAAATTGCAATCCATTCTGCTGGTGGCCCCGGACACCGAGGATCGCCGCCAGATCCAGGCGATCCTGGAATTCAGCGAATATTCCGTGGTGGCCGTCGCGCCCGGGGAGCTGGAGCAGGTGTTGAGCGCCGGTGACGACTTCCAGGCGGCATTGGTCGCCGGCGACCAGGCCCTGGCCCGAACGGTGCAGCACTTGCGCCGGCGAATTCCCCGGACGCCCGTCGTCGTGGTCCGGCGGCGCGGCGAGCAGGATGGCTTGCCCACCGCGGTGGAGGAGGCCGTGGTGGCCACCTTGGACTGGCCCACCACTTATCCGCTGCTGACCGAGCTGTTCCAGCGCCTGTCCCGGGAACGGGAGAGCGGCCGGCGCAGCCGCCGTTCCCTGGAGCTGTTCCGCAGCCTCACCGGCGACAGCCCGGCCATCCGGCGGACCCGCAAACTGATCGAGCAGGTGGCCGATACCGACGTCACCGTCTTGATCCTGGGGGAGTCGGGCACCGGCAAGGAAGTGATCGCCCGCAACCTGCACTACCGGTCGTCGCGGCGCCACAAGCCCTTCGTGCCGGTCAATTGCGGCGCGATCCCCGGCGAATTGCTGGAGAGCGAGCTGTTCGGCCACGAGAAGGGGGCGTTCACCGGCGCCCTCAGCGCCCGCCAGGGACGCTTCGAGATGGCCGAGGGCGGCACCCTGTTCCTGGACGAGATCGGCGACATGCCCCTGGCGATGCAGGTGAAGCTGTTACGGGTCCTGCAGGAGCGCTGCTTCGAGCGCGTCGGCAGCAACCGCACCATTCACTGCGACGTGCGGGTGATCGCCGCCACCCACCGCAATCTGGAGGCGGAGATCGAGGCCGGCCGTTTCCGGGAAGACCTGTATTACCGCCTCAACGTCTTTCCCATCGAAGTCCCGGCGCTGCGGGAGCGGCGCGAGGACATCCCGGCCCTGGTGGCCGACTTGATCGCCCGGATCGAAAACGAAAAACGCGGTTCGGTGCGGTTGACGGCGGCGGCCCTGGAAACCCTCAAGCGTTACGACTGGCCGGGCAACGTGCGGGAGCTGGCCAACCTGATCGAGCGTTTGGCGGTGTTGTACCCTTACGGGGTGGTGGACGTGGGCGATTTGCCGGAGAAGATCCTCCGCCGGGTCGGGGAGGCGCCGCCTCCGCAACCGACGGTCGCGGAGGCGGCGCCTCCCCAGGCGGACGAACCCCCGACGCTCCCCAAGGAAGGGCTGGATCTGAAGGCCCATCTCAGTTCCCTGGAACGGGAGCTGATCCGCCAGGCCCTGGAAGAATGTCACGGCGTGGTGGCCCATGCCGCCAAGCGGCTGAAAATGCGGCGCACCACCCTCGTGGAGAAGCTGCGCAAATACGGCCTGCGGGCCGACGAATCGTCGGATTCTTGACGCCTGTCGGCCAAGCGGCTGATTCCACGGAAAAATTCTTTTGGCACCGTATTTGCTGGGAGTTTCCCCGGAGTCGGGAGAAACTTTCAGCGAGTCGGCGGTGATCCAGTTACAGTCTTTGGACGATCCGGAAAAACTCAGGCAGGCCTTCGAAGTCTTCAATCGGCTTTCCCACACCCTCACCGAGTCCTATCGGGAGCTGGAAAGTCAGGTGGCCCGCCTCAACCGCGAGCTGGCGGCCGCCCGCAGCGAACGCCTCAAGACTCTCACGGAAAAGGAAAAGCTGGCCAACCGTCTGCAGCGGCTGCTGGAGTTGCTGCCCGGCGGCGTCGTGGTGGTGGACGGTGAGGGCAGGATCGTCGAATGCAACCCGGCCGCGGTGCACCTACTCGGTGAGCCGCTGGTGGGGGAAGACTGGAGCGGGATTCTGGCCGCCCGTTTTCTGCCCACCCTGGACAATCCCCACGAGCGGCGGCTGCCCGACGGCCGGATCGTCAACATTTCCGCCCGTCCCCTCGGGGACGAGCCGGGCCAGATCCTGCTGCTGACCGACGTCAGCGAGCTCCACGCGCTCCAGAGCCTGGTGGAACAGCACAAACGGCTGTCGGCGATGGGGGAGATGGTGGCCAGTATGGCCCATCAAGTGCGTACCCCGTTGTCGACCGCCATTCTCTATGCCTCTCAGCTTGGCGACGACCGGCTGGATTCCGAGCGGCGCCGCCGTTTCAGTACGCGGGTTCTGGAGCGTCTCCGCCATCTGGAGCGCCAGGTCGACGACATGCTGGCCTATGCGAGAGAAGGCCGTTTCGTCATGGATCCGATCCCGGTGGCGGTATTCCTGCGCCGCTTGCGGCGGGCCGCCGAGCCTCAGTTCATCGCCGCCGCCGTCCGGCTGACCGTCGCCAATCAGTGCCGGGGGGCGTCGCTGCTGGGCAATGCCGAAGCCCTGGAAGGCGCCTTTCTCAACCTGCTCGACAACGCTCTGGCGGTGTTGGAGCCCGGCGGCAAGGTGATCGTCCAGGCGCGGGAGGATGGCGACCGGATATGCCTGAGCGTGATCGACGACGGGCCCGGCATGGACGAGGACACCCGGCGGCGGATTTTCGAGCCGTTTTTCACCACCCGGCCCGACGGCACCGGTCTGGGACTGGCGGTGGTGGCGAGCGTGGTCCGGGCCCACGGTGGGACGGTATGTTGCCACAGCCGTCCCGGTGAGGGATGCGCCTTTCACGTGTACCTGCCCCGGAACGGGGGCGAGCGGCCGTTGCCGAGCGGACTTCAGCTTTCAGACGAAGGAGCACAAGACCGATGAGCGCGCTGGATATTCTCATCGTGGAAGACGACCAGGCCCTGGGGGAAGCCCTCAAGGACACCTTGGAGCTGGCCGGCTGGCAAGTGGCCCGGGTGGGGGACGGAGCCGAGGCTCTGGATTTGCTGGAGCGGGAATCCGTCGGGCTGGTGATCAGCGACGTCCGGATGAGCCCGATGGACGGTCGTACCCTGCTGGAACGGATCAAGAAACGCTGGCCGGAACTGCCGGTGCTGCTGATGACCGCCTACGGCACCATCGAGCAGGCGGTGGCGGCGATCCGGGCCGGGGCGTGCGACTACCTGGTCAAGCCCTTCGAGGCCGAGACCCTGGTCCAGCAGGCCAGGCGCTATCTGGCCCTGTCCACCCACGCCCATCTGGAGGCGGTGGAATCTCCGGCCATGCGGCGGGTGTATCAATTGGCGCAAAAAGTGGCCGGGACCGACGCCACGGTCCTGATTCTGGGGGAGTCGGGGAGCGGTAAGGAGGTGATCGCCCGCTATCTCCACCGGCATTCGCCGCGCCGCGACGGTCCTTTCGTGGCCATCAATTGCGCCGCCATTCCGGAGAACATGCTGGAGGCGGAATTGTTCGGCTACGAGAAGGGGGCGTTCACCGGAGCGGTGCGGACGACGCCGGGCAAGTTCGAGATCGCCCAGGGCGGCACCCTGTTGCTGGACGAGATTTCCGAAATGGGCCTGCCGCTTCAGGCCAAGCTGCTCCGCGTGCTGCAGGAGCGGGAGGTGGAACGCCTGGGCGGGCGACGCCCCCTAAAGCTGGACGTGCGGATTCTGGCCACCTCCAACCGGAATCTGCGCGAAGCGGTCGGTGCCGGGCGTTTCCGGGAAGACCTGTTTTACCGCATCAACGTGTTTCCCCTGTCGCTGCCGCCGCTGCGGGAACGCCAGGAGGACATTCCCGGCCTGGCCCGGGCGCTGTTGAAGCGTCACGGCGGCAATCCGCTGCCGTGTCTGTCGGCCGCCGCCCTGCGCAAACTGCAGGCCTATCACTGGCCCGGCAACGTCCGAGAGCTGGAGAACGTCATCCAGCGCGCCCTGATCCTCAATCCCACCGGTCCCATCGGTCCGGACGACCTGATCCTGGACGAGAGCGAATTTCAGTCCCCGCCGACGCCGCCGGCCCGCCCGGCCGCTTTGGAGGCGGGGCTGCGCTCCGTGGAGGAGCAGATCATACTCGAGACCCTTCGGGAGGAGAACGGCAGCCGTAAGTCGGCCGCCAAGCGATTGGGCATCAGTCCCAGGACCTTGCGCTACAAGCTGGCCAAGATGCGCCAGGCCGGGATCACCGTGCCCTGTTGAGGCGGCTGGTATGAAAACTGCTAGTCTTGGGGAAGACGGTTGAACTTGCCGCCCGTCCGGCACCGCTTCCGAAGCGAGGGGTGAGAACGATGAGTCAGAGGGATGTCAACGAAGTTCTGGCGCAGATGCGGCTGTTGCGGGATCAGGCCGCCAACAAGACACCGCAGGAACCGGCGACCACCGATTTCGCCGCCTTGCTGCGCAACTCCATCGACACCGTGAACCAGACCCAGCAGCAGGCCGGCGAACTCGCCAGGGCCTTCGAAAAGGGCGAGACCGACGTGCCCCTGGCCGAGGTCATGGTGTCGTTGCAGAAGGCCAGCGTTTCCTTTCAGGCCATGGTGCAGGTGCGCAACAAGCTGGTCGAGGCGTACAAAGACATCATGAACATGCAGATGTAGGGATATTTGACCGAGCACGATGGAACTGGCGACGACCAACGAAAATTCCGAAGCCGGCGCCGAGCAGGAACAGGCGCTGGTTCCGGGCGCCGGGCAGGCGCTGGCGGCCACCGAGGATGTCGAGGCGGTCGAGGTCAACCCGGTCCTCAAGACCTGGCGGGAGCTCTCCTGGGGACGGCGCATCGGCCTGATGGCGCTGGTGGCCATGGTGGTCGCCATCGGCGTGGCGATGCTGCTGTGGGCCCAGGCGCCGGAGTACAAACCCCTGTTTCTCGATCTGGACGAGGCTCAGGCCGGGGAAATCCTCGAAGCCCTGGATCGGCTTCAGGCCGACTATCGCATCGACCGCCGGCGCGGCACCATTCTGGTACCGGCCGAGGAGGTCCACGAACTGCGATTGCGCCTGGCGGCCCAGGGCCTGCCCCGTAACGACGGGCAGGGGTTCGAGATTCTGGAGAAGGATCCCGGATTCGGGGTCAGCCGCAATCTGGAGAAGGCCCGGTTTCAGCACGCCCTCGAAGGGGAGCTGGCTCGTTCCATCATGACCCTGGAAGGCGTGAAGGCCGCCCGGGTCCATCTGGCGCTGCCCAAGGAATCGGTCTTCGTCCGCCAGCGCCGGCCGCCGAGCGCCTCGGTGTTGCTCCAGTTAGCGCCCGGGCACGAGGTGACCCATTCCCAGGTCAAGGCGATCGTCCACCTGGTGGCGGCCGCGGTGCCCCGGCTGGAGCCCAAACGGGTGACCGTGGTGGATCAGTACGGCCATCTGCTCAACGATCAGGACCTCAATCCCGACGAGCTTTCCCTGACCGACAAGCAGTTCGAGTACAAGAAGAAGGTCGAGTCCTATCTGCTGGAACGCATCGAAACCCTGCTGACCCCCCTGGTGGGGCGCGACGCCCTCAGGGCGCAGGTGGCGGCTGACATCGATTTTACCCGGGTCGAACGCACCGAGGAGCTGTACAACCCCGATCTGCCGGCCCTGCGCAGCGAGGAGCAGGAAGAAAAGCAAGAACGCTATGACGCCGTCCAGGGGGTTCCAGGGGCTCTGACCAATCAGCCCCCCGCCGCCGGAACCGCTCCGGAGGTGGCCAAAGGCGCCGAAGGGAAGGCGGAGGAACGGCCGGTGGAGGTGCAAAAGAAACTGATCCGCAACTATGAGCTGGATCGCACCGTCAGCCATGTCCAGCAGCCCACCGGCGAAATCCGCCGCATCACCGTGGCGGTGGCGGTGGACAATCTGCGCCTGGTGCAAGAGGACGGCAGCGTCGTGACCCGTCCCTACACCCAGGAGGAGCTCAACAATCTCACCGCCCTGGTGAAACAGGCGGTCGGCTACGACGCCAGCCGCGGCGACCGGGTGACCGTGACCAACGTGGCCTTTCACGGCAACGAGGGGATCGCCCCGCCGCCCCTTCCCCTGTGGCAACAGCCCTGGGTATGGACGGCGGCCAAATACGTCCTCGCCCTCCTGGTGGTGCTGATCCTGGTGTTCGCCGTCTTGCGCCCGCTGCTGAAGGCCCTGTTCCCGCCCCCGCCGGAGCCGGAAACGGCGTCGGAGGATGAAGAAGACGGCGAGGCGGAAGAGGGGCAGGAGGAAGGCGAGGAACAACGATTGTCCCTGGAGGAAGAAAGCGAGGAGTTGCTGATGCTGGAAGGGCCGCAAAGCTACGAGAAGCGCCTGGCCTTCGTCCGCCGTCTGATCGACGAGGATCCGGACCGGGTGGTGCAGGTCATCAAGAACTGGGTGGCGGAAGATGCCTCAAATTGAGGACTTGAACGGAACCGACCGGGCCGGCTTGCTGCTGCTGGCGGTGGGCCAGAAGCATGCGGCGGCGGTGCTCAAGCATCTGGAGCCCAAGGAGGTACAGATGCTGGGGATGGCGATGGCCAGCCTGGAGAACATTCGCGGCGAAGTGGTGGAGCAGGTGGTGGAGGCGTTTCTGGAGCAGATCCGTGACCAGACCGCCCTCGGCCTGAACTCGGACGAGTACATCCGCAACGTCCTGACCGAAGCGCTGGGTGAAGACCGGGCCGGCGCCGTCATCGACCGGATCCTGCTCAGCCGTCACAGCCGCGGCATCGAGCAGCTCAAATGGATGGAGCCGCGAGCCATCGCCGAGCTGATCCGTCTGGAGCATCCCCAGATCATCGCCATCATCCTGTCGATGCTCGATCCGCCCCTGTCGGCGGCGGTGCTGGGGTATCTGCCCGAAAACATGCGCCCCGATCTGGTCATGCGCATCGCTTCCCTGGAATCGGTGCAGCCCGACGCGCTTCGGGAGCTGGACGCCATCATGGAGCGTCAACTGTCGGGCAAGAACGTCAAATCCTCCACCATCGGCGGCGTCGACCGGGCCGCCGAGATCCTCAACATGGTGGAGAGCAGCGTGGAAGCCCAGGTCATGGATCAGTTGGAGGAAAAGGCCCCGGACCTGGCCATCCAGATTCAGGACAAGATGTTCGTGTTCGACGATCTGGCCAAGCTCGACGACCGCAGCATCCAGACCCTGCTGCGGGAGGTTTCCACCGATACCCTGTTGCTGGCCCTGCGCGGCGCCGACGAGGCCCTCAAGGAAAAGATCTTCGCCAACATGTCGCGGCGGGCGGCGGAAATGCTGCGTGACGATCTGGAAGCCTCGCCCCCGGCCAAGCTCAGCGAGGTGGAATCGGCTCAGAAGGAGATTCTGCAGATCGCCCGCCGGTTGGCGGACGCCGGTGAGATAGCCCTGGGCGGTGGCGGCGATGAACTCATCTAAGGACGCGTTCACCGAGGCCGAGCTCCAACAGGCCGCCCCCTGGCGTTTGCCGGAGATGACCCCATCCGACAGCTTCGCCGAGGCCCTGGAGAAGGATCTCAACCCGGAGCCCGAACCGGAGGAGGCCGCCGAGCCGCCGCCGGTCCCGACCGCCGAGGAATTGGAGGCCATGCAGCGCCAGGCATTCGAGGAAGCCGCCAAGGAGGGGCGCGAGCGCGGCTACCGGGAGGGTTTCGACAAAGGCAGCCAGGAAGGCTACAAGGAAGGCTACGACAAGGGCTTCCAGCAGGGCTACCGGGAGGGACGCGACAAGGGCGAGGCCGAGGGACGGGCGGCGGCGGAGCAGTCCCTGGCCCGCGAGGCCGAATACCTCGGCCGCCTCATGAGCGCCCTGAGCGAGCCTCTGGAACAACTGGACCGTGAGATCGAGGAGGAGTTGGCGGCTCTGGCGATCGCCGTGGCCCGCCAATTGATCCGCCGCGAACTGAAGACCGATCCGGGACAGATCGTGGCCGTGGTCCGGGAAGCCCTGGGATTGTTGCCCTCGTCCCAGCGCACCGCCACCGTGACCATGCATCCGGAAGACGCCGCACTGGTGCGTTCGGCGCTGAAACTGGATCAGACCCGCGTTCCCTGGCGGATCGTCGAGGATCCCTTGATCGGCCGCGGCGGCTGCCGGGTCGAAACCGAAGTCTCCCGGATCGACGCCACCGTCGAGGCCCGGCTGGCGGCGGTCATCGCCGCCAGCTTCGGGGGGGAGCGGCGCGACGATCCCCCCGCGGAGGAGGCAAAATGAACCGGCCCGACTGGAACCGTAGGGATGTGTGGCGCCGGCACCTGCAGCGTCTGCGCCAGCAGGTAAAATCGCCTCCTTTGGTGGTGGAAGGCCGGTTGTCGCGCATGGTGGGCCTCACCCTGGAGGCCATCGGCTGCCAGGCTCCCGTCGGCGGCAAATGCTGGGTGGAGACCGCCTACCGAGAGCGCATCGAGGCCGAGGTGGTGGGTTTCGCCCAGGAACAGCTGTATCTGATGCCGGTGGGGGACGTCTACGGCCTGGAACCTGGATGCCGGGTCATTCCCAGTGGGAAACCCAGCTCCGCCCGGGTGGGCATGGGATTGCTGGGACGGGTGTTGGACGGTGCCGGCAACCCCATCGACGGTAAGGGGCCGCTGGCCTACGAGACCACCCGGCCGCTCCAGGGCCGACCCTTGAATCCGTTGCTGCGCCAGCCCATCACCGAGCCGCTGGACGTGGGAATCCGGGCCATCAACGCCCTGCTGACGGTGG
>Ga0256839_1003654_pt1 | contig 15704 bp, 30 predicted proteins | sample 354166metaG_FD_185968 | JGI IMG/M metagenome (GOLD analysis project Ga0256839, IMG submission 185968) | Hydrothermal vent microbial communities from Mid Atlantic Ridge, Atlantic Ocean - 354-166 | ecosystem: Environmental > Aquatic > Marine > Hydrothermal vents | place: Atlantic Ocean: Mid... | reverse complement strand
TGGCTACCGCGCCAGAGATTATCCGCACGCAGGCATTCACCGCCGCCACCTGCATCGCCGTATTCGGAGACACGCTGACACCGGCCGCCGTTCCTGATCCCATATTCAGGATCGCTGCCTCGAGGCCTGACGGATTGGTGATTGTAGCCGAGGCACTGACACCACCACGCAGCCGCGCCAGCCTGCGCGAAATGGCCACGATCATGCTCATACCGCCACCAATCCGCGCGTTTTATACACGCTCGCCCCCGCAGCCACCGGGTTCAGGTTCATCAGCATCTCCGCGTTAAACATCGCGATCAGCGGGTCGATCTTGGCAACGCCGGCGCGCTCCTTGGTGATCAGCACGTTATTGCCGCGCGCGACCGCCTTGGCGTTCCCCACCACCCACGTCATCAGCGGCTGCCCGCCATGGACCAGCGTCCCGTCGATCAGGCGGCGCTCGATCCCCTTGATCGCTCCACTCAGCTTGTATCCCTGGCCGACGCCCATGATCTGCTGCTCGGGATATTCCCTGGCCACCATCTCATCGAGCAGCGCCGCAGTTCCCCATGGGTCCAGGCCGATCGCCGCCTCCCTTGGTAGCAGGCCGGCATCCCGCGCCATGTCGCAAATATCCGCCATCTGCCGCACATGGGCGGTCGGATCGGCCTCGATTTTCAGGTCACCGCACTGAGCGAGGTCAAGCAGCTTCGGCGCGATCTCCTTGCGCCGATCAAGCACACCAGGCAGGCACCATGCCCGCGCCCAAACCAGCCGCCGGCGGGTCTTGCTGCATCTCCCCATTACCACCAGCGATGCCAGATCGTCGGCGCCGCCCATGTCGCCGCCGATCACCGCCACCTCGGACCGCTCGAGCAGCGCCTCAAGCGTGAGCGACCGATCGGCATTCTCCTGCCAGTATTCCGCCGCCACCCAGCGGTCGGAATGCAGGCCAATCCCGACCTGCACATTCAGGTGCTGGCTGGCGAACAGGGCCATCGAATCAGGCCCGTCCTTCTCCGCCTCCGCGAAACGGTCCAGAAGGAAATCCTTCGCCACCGAAAGCTCCAGGTTGGGATTGACCAGGCCCCATGTCTGCGGGTCTTTCCAGGCCCCTTCCTTGACCATATCCTCCGGGAATTCGTACATGATCGGCAGCAGCGGAAGGCGCATTTCCCCGTCACGCACAGCTCGGGCCCGCTGCAGCTCCTTGGCAAATTGGCCGCTCGGCTCATGCTTGGACTGCGTTGTAATCTGCAGCAGGAACCCCTCCGGCCGCGACGCCATACCGCCACGCAGCTCCACGAAGATATCCGGCGCTTTCGGCTTCTGGCCCAGGACATGGGTCTCGTCGATCAGGACGAATGTGGCCTTGCTCCCTGTCACCACATCGCCATCCGCCGACAGGATCTTGATTACGGCATTGGTCACCTGGTGCGTGATCGTCTTGAGGTGCGACTGGACGTGGAAGATCGCCGACAGGTCCGGGTCCAGCGCGATGATCCCCCGCGCCTGGTTGAACGCGATCGCCGCCACGTTGTGGCTCGGCGCGATCAGCAGCAGCTCCGCCATTGGCCGGATATTGAGAATCGCGGCCGTGACCACGATCCCGGCCGCCACCGCCGACTTGCCGTTCTTTTTGGGGATAAGCAGGAAAAATTCCTTGATCATCCGCCTTTTTGTCTCCGGGTCATATGACCCGAACACCGCCCGCACCAGGTCGAACACCCACTGCTCGCAGACCTCGCCATAGGTGGGCGTCCCCGGAATATCCGGCACGCGCAGCCGCTTGAAAATGGCCAGGGCCTTGTCGGCCACCTCGTCAATCAGCGGCAGGTCCGGCACCGGAAGCCGCCCCGCCTGGATCCGCGCCCACCAATCCGGGCAGGCGGTTGACCAGATCGGATCGAGGTGATCAACGCCTGTGGCGTCATCAAGCATCGAAGCCACCTTTCAACAAATCGCCCCAACCACCACCGCCGCCCGCAGCCTCAAGGGCCGCCCGGCGCGCCTGTTCCTTCTTGCCGAGCTTTTCTTCCGGCTTTTCTTTCGCTACCGCCATCGAGGCCGCCGCATGCATCTGGTCATTCTTCTCGATCATCCGCTGCAGCTCCTTGAGCGCGCCGACATTCCCGGTCGCCGCCACGTCCATCAGCCTCTCGAACTGCCACGCTACCAACCGGTCGCGCTGGATATGGCGGCGCTTCAGCGTTGAAAAATAATAGCGCCTCATCGTCGGCACGCTGATATGGCAGGCCTGGGCGATCCGCTCCTGCGACCACCCAAGCGCCAGTAACATCATGATTTTGTTGTCGGTTTTCTGACTATACACATGCGCAGGCCGACCCCGCCGACCCGACGGCAGCCGCACAGGATCGCCAAACAGGTCAACCTCTCCGATTTTCTCACCCATCACAAAAAAAATCTCTCGCTACTTCGCGGCGGGTCCGGGATGGGGGAGGGGTGTGGAGTTTCACCTACCCCCCCCTCTCCTGGCTCTGCTTGACGCTATCGTGCCACGCCTTGGACACGAGCTGCAGGTTGTCGACATCGAAGAACAGATCATAATCGCCGCGGTGTGGGCGGATGTGGTCCACCACCGGACTGTTCGGCGCGGGGTGCCGGCCGACTAGGAGAACGCCGGTCTGCTCGCATACCCCGCCCGCCCGCTTGATCACCAACTGGCGCAGCCTCTGCCAACGCGCAGTCTTGTACCACTTCCGGTCCGGCCTGGTCGCACGCCTTACCCGGTCGCGCTCCGGCCCAGCATGGGCCTGCATTACCACCGGCGATGTCAGCGACGCCACTGCTGGCGCCACATTCTTCAGACGTGCCATTGATCTCCTTTTTTTGGTTGCCCGGGCTGGATTCGAACCAGCGACCTCCTGGTTATGAGCCAGGCGAGCTGACCTCTGCTCCACCGGGACGGAATACCGCAACGCAAAAACGCCCGACCGTTTCCGGTGGGCGCTTTTGTTGATGATGCATATTTCATAAGCGCAGACGGACCTAACGGTCAACCCCTTTGTAACCGATGCTGAATGAAATGACTTCACACAACGCCACCAACTGGACCTGCCATACGATCCAGAGCCGCCGCAAGCGCCTGCTGCGCCGCTTTTCGCGTCACCCCCTTCACCGACCACCCGTAGGCCGCCAGCACCTCTGCCAGCGTCTGATCGTGCAGGCACACCCCGTCCACCAGCGCGCGGTCCGGGATGTTGCGCCGACTGCCACGGCTGGACGGCCGGACCCGCCGCACCACAATCGCCGCGCCATCGCCGATCCGTCGATGCCACAGCGCCAGCTGCTCACCATCCGCCAGCACCGCATCGATGAACGAACCGCCGCCACTACCGCCCAAGGCCTCGATCGACGAGCACCGAACGCCCGCCGCCTGGTGGCGCTCATGCAGAGTCCGATAGGCCCGCGCCACCCCAACCTGCGCGGGCGTGAACGGCGCCTCCCGCCCCGCGCGCAGCGCCTGCGCCGCCATCCGGTCAAACACATCCTCGATGCGCGCACCGCGCCGCCCGCGATAGCCCCCATCCACCACCTTGAACCCACTGGCACCATCCGGCAGCACCTGCACCGGATCCCAGGCCAACAAGCGCCCGCGCGCCGGCGCATGCCTGACAATTTCTGGCCCGACCCCATCAGGAACGCCTTCCCCATCCTTTTCCGCTTTCGCTATTACCATATCTTGTGCCATTTCCTCACTTATATTCCAGATGTTGTTTTCGATAGGAAAACAAGACGGTTTGAACGGCCTGAAAACGGTGATGACGGCCTGAAATGAAACAAACACCAAAACCGCAACTGCCTGAAATAACGCATAAAAATGCGCCAAATCGGCCTGAACGGTCTGAGCGGTCTGAGTTGCCAAGTAACGCGTGGAACCACTTCTTCCCCTTCACCCCCATAAACCACCCTCGCGCGCGGAACCTCGCATCTCGGGCCGTTCAGGCCGCTCGGGCCGAAATCCAGCCACAACCCATTGAAACGAAAGCATTCCCCCGAACCCAAACGCGCAAACTTTCGGGCGCAAAACCGCGTCTCAGGCCGGTCCGACCGGCTTTTTCCGTTGATTTGTCCAAAGGGGTGCGGGGTGATCGGGCGGCGCGGCAGATATGCACGCCGCCCGATCACGTCAAAACCTCGTCGCTCTCGCCGCCGCCGCGACCAGATGATGCCGAAAAAGCCACCGGATGGCCGCCGGCATTGCGCGGCGCGGCGTCGAAGTCGCGCCGGAACATGTCCTGGAACCTGATGCCGCGATATCCATTGACCCGCCGCTTGGCGGTGGTGAAAATCTTGCCGGTCGCCGGATCACGATAGCGCCCGGCACGGTCGCGCAGCTTGAGCGACACGGTGCGCGACCCCCACATGCCTTCACCGCGCATGTCGAGCCATAAATTGAACCCATCCATCAAGTCACGGGCTGTCAGGAAATCGTCGGGGGCACCGGTGACAATGCAACAGTCACGCAGATAGGCCCCGATCGGGTCGCTGTCGGCGCGATAGGCCTCGGTGGCGGCGCGCACCGCTGGCGGCTCTTGCAGGCCGCCCTCGAGATAATCCAGCAGCCCCTCGACCAGCCAGCGGAATATGCCGGCGCGCTCCTGCCAGAGCTTGTCGGCCAGGCCCTCATCGCGCTCCTCCTTGGGGATCTGCACATCGAACGGCACCAGCAACACGCGGCGCCAGATGCCATCATCGGTGCCGCGAATGTCCGGCTTGTGATTGCCGGATATCGTCAGCTTGAATATCGGGTGCACCTCGACGAAATCCGCATGCAGGGCGCGCACCAGAATCGGCTCGCCGCCGGTCAACTCCTTGATGATCCCCTCCTGCAGCCGCTCGCCCTCCTCGGGCTCGCTGGCACGCACAAACCGCGCGCCGATCAGCGGCACCAGGTCCGGCGTCGCATCACCGCCCCCGCGCCGGTTGCGGCCGGTCAGGCTCTCGATCTTGGCGCTCGAGGCGTAATCCCCCAAAAGGCGGGCGATCAGATCGACCAACACAGACTTGCCATTGGCACCGGCCCCGTAAAAAAACGCAAACTTCTGCTCGCCGGTCAGCCCGGTCATCGACAGGCCAAGCCACCGCTGCAAGAATGCCCGCATTTCCGCCGCCGGCTGGATCCGCTGCAGGAAAGCGTCAAAGGTGGGGCAGGTGGCGGCGGGGTCATATTCCACCGGCATGATCTTGGTGATCAGCTGGCCCCGGTCATGCGGCTCGAGGCTGACATCGGCGGTGCGCGAAAACCCTGCATCCCCGCCGCCCTCGACGGTGAATTTCAGCACCCCTGATTCGGTGCAGATCGCCAGCGGGTCCGCGTCCAGATCCTCCAGGTCGCGCGCCAGATGCACGGTCGCCTCGGTCAGCATGGCATCGATCCGCCCCTTGTTGCCACTGGTCTTGGCAAAGGTCCGGTGATCAGACTTCATCGAGGACTTCCTGTCCTTGATCTTGCCGATCCACTTGAGCTTTTGCGCGATATCCTCCGCCTCGATCTCATCCTCGGCGGTGCGCGCCTCTTTTTCAAGCAGCGCTGCCCCGCGTCGGCGCAGGTCGGCCTCGGCCGCCAGCTCCCGCGCCTGCCAATCCTCAAGCCGCAAATACGGGATTTCCGCGATGATCCGCTCCTGGATCTTCTGAGCGCGGCGCCGCACCGCGAGATTGTCCTGATCGCGCGCCCAACGGCGCCCATCCCAGACAAACCAGCTGACGCGCGGGACCGGCATGATGTCGACGCCATGATAAAGCGCCAGGCGCCGACCATTTCCCGTATCATTGAGCGGCAGCTTGGCGCCCTCCGCCTCGATCGGCGGTATATCCGCCCCGTTCTGATCCGGGGTGCGGGGCGGCGCATCACCGGCCGGCATCGGCGCCACATCCTCGGGCGCCTCGAATTTTCCGCGCACCTGGTCCACGCCGCTCATTCGCCCGCCCCCACCAACACGTCATTCAGATCGACGCCTTCGCCGGCCTGCACGATCTGGCCGCGCAGGCCAGGCACCAAGGCCATGGCCCGGCGCAGACCACATTCCAGCTTGGCCCGCGTCATCGCCGGCTCGCTGTCGCCGTCCTGGATGAATATCAGCCGCCGGACCCATGGCGGCGGCACGAAGGCCACCCCGTCGCTCATGTCCGGCAGGCCGGAATGGCGCTTGCCCGGCACATGGCGCATCCGCCCGGCCATGTTGCCAAGATCCACCCCCGCCCAATAGGCCGCACCTGGCACCGCATCCGCCACCAGCGCCGACAGCGTGGTTTCGATCCCCTCGCCCATCACCAGCGTGTCGAATTCTTTCGGGGTCCAAAGCCGGATCGCCCCACCTTTTTTCGAGCCCCGCACCAGCTTGGCCGGCTGCGCCTGCCCACCATGCAGGATGCGCGCCTTGCCATGGGGCGGGCGCGCCTCGATCCAGGTCTGATGTACCGCGACCAGGCGACGGTCCGGCGCCTGTATCGCCGCCACCATGCAGGGGCCATTGTGGCGCACCACCTGCCCGTCGACCTTGCGGAAATATTCATGGTCCGGGATCACCCGCAGGCAGGGCGGAAACCGCCCAAGCCGGTCCATGCGCAGCCCGCGCCCGGCCAGGTATCGCGCCACCACGCTCTTTTCCGCCCCGCGCGCCTGGCGCCATATCTCGCCGGCCCGCGCAATGGCGGCGGCACGATAGCGCGCGGATTCCTCGGCCCTCCTGCGCTCGGCCGCGCGCGCCGCCTGCCGCCGCCTGGCTTGCTCGGCCGTATCCAATGGCGCCGCCCGCGACCCGCACAGAAAATCCAGCGCTCCCGGAAAGTCCACCCCCCGCACCGCCATCACCAGGCCAGGCCCGTCGCCGCCACGGATGTCGCATTTGCGGCACAGAAACTGCCCGCTGCGGGTGTTGACCCCAAACCTGTCTCGCCCACCACACAGAGGGCACGGGCCCACCAGCTCGCCACCAGAGCGCCGCAGTCCCTCGATGCCCAGCCGATCGACCACCTCGCCAATCGGAATCGCCTTGGCCTGCTCGATGCGTGGATCCGGGGCAAAGCTCATCCCGCCTGCCCCCATGTCTCCAGCCGCACCACCGCTGCACGCTGATAATACCGCCCCAACTGCACCTTGAGCCGCCAAAGCGCCACCGACACCGCGTCCCGGTCCATGGCCGACAAATAGGCATGCACAGCCTCGACAACCGGCTGCATTGCCGCATCCGGCGCGGGGATATCACACAAAAGCGCCCGCAACCGGTCGCGCCACAAGCGCAGATTCGCATCCTGGCCCTCAACCAGGACCAGCTGCACCGCCACAGCCAGCAACGCCGCCTGCGCCGTCTTCGACTTTCCGGCCCTGCCCGCTGCGCGCCTCATTGCAAATCCGCCCGATCCTGCCAGGCATGGCGTTCCGGCGCCGCGCCCGGGCATTCGCGCGCCGCGAAATCCTCCAGGAACTCCGCCAGCCGATCCGCTGCCGCCCGCACGTCACGCACCAGCAGCCCCTCGAAATCAAGCACCGCCGCGCGCACCGCCTGATCGTCGGCAAAATGGCGTAACGTCAATCGCAACAAAGCCAGCCGATCCGCCGCCGCGACCCGCGTATGGCGCGCGGCCAGCACCATTGCCTGCGCCTGCAAGCCCAACGCCACCACCGGCGATTTGATCCCGTCCGCGCCCATTACCGCGCGCTCCGCAATACCAACCAACGTGCATTCACAGCCCGAACCGGCTTGCCCCACCGTGCCGCCAGCTCCGCGCGCTCGCCATACGTTGCCGCATTCAGCAGCGCATCGTCCTGGCGCGGCTCCCAGCCAAATGACGGCACATCTTCCGGCCTCTTACACCGCTCGACCTGGACCGACCCCGCCGGCAGATCATCGGCCAAGGCGCCGCCACGCTTTCGGCGCGGCAACTCCAACCTCTCTGCGGTGGCCGACACCGCTGCCGACGACACCCCGAAAAAGCGCGCAATATCCTTTGTCGCTACCTCTGCCAGCCACATTTTGCGCATGACTTCACGGTCTATTTTTTGCTCTCGCGCCATCAGTCATCCCCCGCCAGAATCCATACCGGCTTGACCGCCCCCAAGGCCATGCGCGCCTCGCGCCAGACCCCCGCGCTCTCCTTCCATCCCTCGATCGGCGGGATCACCACCGCAGAGGCTGCGGCCAAAATCGGCGCGCACCAGCCGGTCCAGAAATCCGTGTCCAGCGGATCAAGCACTTCACCTATATCGACCATCACCATCCGATGCGCCTGCACGATCGGCGACACCGCGCAAACACCATGGAATGCCAGGCGCGAGGCCCAGAATTCCGCCGCACCAGCCGCCACAGCCGAGCGCCGGGCCGACCAAACACCATTCTCCTGCACGACCTTCGTGTATGGGCTGGCCAGATAGACCAGCCGCCCGCGCAAATGCTCGGCCGCATATTCAATCCGCTGGTCGCGATACACCAGCGGATGCACCGGAAAATTGCCAAAGGCCGGATGCTGCCAGTCCGGCGCCTCGGGCAGGCCAAGGATATCAAGCGATGAACTCATATCAACACCCCCTGCGCCAGGTTCGCGCCCTGCTCGCGGAACAGCCGCCGCAACACCGTCTCCCCCTGCGCCGCCCGGTCCCATACCAGCCATCCATTGCGCTGGGGCGGCGCGCCCAGGCCGCGAAAGTCGATTTTCCAGCAGCACAGATAGGCCCGCGCCACCGGAAATCGCGCATGCAGCGCGTCCATGCCGTTGATCCGCGCCGCCAGCCAATCCCAATTCAGCAGCAGCGCGGCATATTCCACCCCCAGCGCCTCGATGTGTTTGAGCCACCTGCCATGCCCGTCTCGCGCGTTGACCTCACAATAAGGCGGGTTGGTGACGATGATCCGGGCCCAACCCGGCGGCCGGTCATAATCGTAAAAACTGCGCCGCTCCACGCCTGGCCAGCCCCGGTCCACCACGTCCGAGCCGATTACCTCAAACCCGGCCGCCTCAAATACCCGCGCCATGTGTCCGGCTCCGACCGCAGGCTCCCAGATAGGCCCGCCGATCTCACGCAGCCGCGCCCCCTCGACCGCCAGGAAAGCCGCCGTGGCATCCGGCGGCGTCGGGTCATAATCCAGCGGATCGCGTCCCATCTCCACCGCCTGCGGCTTGACCCCGAACAAAGGCGCGCCAGCATCCGCCGCCGCACCGGCCTGCCCGGAAATCGCCTTGAACAGCGGCTTGGCCGATGGCGCGCTCATCTGCGCCCCCTGACCGGCCAATATGCCGCCTGCACCAAAACAACCGGCTCGCCGCTTTCCAGCAGGTCAGCATGCAAAACCGCATTGGTTGCGCGGATCACCGCCGCCCGCTGCACATCGCCGGACGCCTTGGCAATCTTACTGCAGCTCTCGCCGGATGCCCGCTGCTCCACCCAGCCAAGCAGGCGCTCGTCCGCTACGCGCGATGATATGCGGCCCCTGACCGTCATTCGCTCCGCCATTCCGGCAGCGGGTCATTGCCTGGCCCATATGGCCCGATCACCGATCCATCCGAGCGGCGCGATACGTCCGAGGCGCACCCAGGCTCGACGTCGATCTTGACGCCCACCCCGTCATCAACGCTGATCCTGATCGCGGAAATCAATCGCTCCCGCGCCACGAATGCCAAAACGATCATCGCCATATCCATTCGCGCATCTGGCGGCAACCCCGCCAATGCCCGTCCGGCCCGCTCCAGCAATTCCTCACGCTCAACCTTCATTCCCAGCCCCCGCAAAAAAGCGGGCGAGCGTGCTTGCAGATGCGTCCATAAGCACACCCGCCCGAAGTCCAACAGGGAGTAAAACCCGCGCCATCCCGCGCGGCTGGGATCCGGTCGCCCGGAATTCCGAAAAAAGTGGCGCGGCGGCGGCTGGCTTCTGCCTGGGGTGGGAGTTGACACTGCCGCCCCCGCGCCTGACACGCGGCCCATTCGCCGCGCGCGTTCCCAAAAAAATGGCGCGGCGGCAAAGCCCCGAAAACCGCCGCGCCAGTACCCCCGAGGATCCGAGCAGAATTCGCCACAGGCAGGGCGCGACCCCGGGGCTCCAGGCAACCGGAAGGCAGGCGCATTTTCATTGCCCACCCCCCTTGATCGCCGAAATTTAGTCGGCCCGCGCCAAACCGCTCGGCCCTGCGCGCGCGCTTGAAATAAAACCGGGCCAGCATGCGACAGACCAGTCTCACACATCCGCCTCCCCGAATACCAGGTCGGTGACCGCTTCCATGCCCGACAGCGCCAGCACCATCGGCACATACCGAAAATGCGGGGTGTTTTTACAGGCCAGCCAGTTACGCACCGTGCGCGGCGTGATCGGCCGCCCTTCGCACGTCAACGCCGCGGCCACCAACTCGGACAGGTCATTATCGGTCTTCGCCTCCGGGAACGCCCGCCATAATTGCGCTGCGAACCATTCCCGGGCGCGTTCTTCGTCTTTTGCTCGCTGTTCATCTTTTTCCAATGATTTCCTCCTATCAAGCTCACATGCGTGAGTACTTTGATTATCACAGGAAAGGGAGGGACTGGGTGTCATGCGGCACCCCGCTTCTGTTTTTCGGCTTCATTTTCCACCGGATTCGCCGCCATCCAGGCGCGGATACGATCAACCGTGCGCAGGTTCGGCGCGCTTTTCCCCGCCACCCACCGCTTCCAATGCGATCCGCCCAACCCACCGGCCCGCTGCACAATTGTCGAAGGCGACAAACCCGCCGCCGACGCATAGGCCGAAATTTCATCGAGGAATTGATCCATAATGCTCAAGTAGTCTTTTTAGACTACTATTGCAACATCTTTTTAGACGATAGCCCAAAAATCCCATTTCGATAAATATGGCCGCATGACTGATCGAACCTTCGCTGAACGCTTGCAACGCGCCATTGATCGAGATCCCGATCTGACTCCTGCCGGGCTGGCCGTGAAGGCCGGCCTCAGTAATAGCGTCATTCGAAAATTACTTACCGGAACAACCAGAAATCCTCGTGTGGACACTGCCATGCTAATCTGCGAAGCCCTCGGCACCACCTTGGAAGACTTCATGTCCGGTGCGTTTGAAGGCGCCCGTCTTGACGAGGATCCAGAAGATCAGCGTATTCGCGCCCTGTTGTCGCAATTATCCATCGACGAGCGTCGCCTGCTGCTAGGCTACGCAGAAGGTCTCTACGCCGCGCGCCACAATCCTGCGCCAAAACCGCCTCAAGACGATCAATAAATTCATCCCGTCCCATGCCCCCCCCTGAAAAATACTTCGCACCACATCAGAACAATACAGGAACAAACCGGGCGGGCGCAACACCACCATAGATAGGTATCGGCCCCAATCACAACCGCAAGATCGGGCGCAAATTCCCGCGGGCCGGCGCCGAATCAGCAATTTATCGCCAAAATTGGCGGTCCGTTCCACCAAAACCCGTCCAGCTAACTATTTCACAACCTTTTTCTGTCACATTTCTGCGCTACGCCACCAAATACAAACATATGTGATTTGGCGATCTTGCCCGCCGCTTCCATATGTGTGACTATGAAACTCAGGAGAGAGCCCATGCCCAACACAGTGCGCGTCGATCAGCAGGCCTTCAACCATGGCGTTGATGAGATTCTGACCATGAAGCCGATTCGTCGGTCCATTAAAGTGCTTTTGCGCGGGGTCCGGACTTCAGGCAATGGTCGCGCTACCCCAAGAACAGCGTCCACCGACCTGGTGTTAACCCTGCCCGCAAAAGCGTCCCATCGAAAACGCCACCGCAAAAATGACACAACTTCCAGCTGACCCGGCGACTGAAAATGAGTCCGGCGACGATGGCGATTCCACGCCCGGCGGGGACGCGGCTTCGATTTTCATCGACCAGTTTCACCATCACGGCAACGACATAAGGGCCTTGGCCGATATGGCCGATCGCCACCCGGACCTTGCCCGTCAACTGATCGACAATAAACATGATGAGGCAATTATCAGCGCCAATTCCGAACGGTTGGGCATGATTCTGGCTACGGTCTTCGGGATCGCCTTGATTGCTGGCACCAGCTGGACGCTTGTTGCCCTGGGCTGGTGGCAATCCATCATGTTCGTTGCCTCTTTACTTGGTATTTCTCACGTCCTGCGCACCCTGCTCAAAGGCGAATTCTCCGATACAGCGTGGTTTTCGAAAATACTCACCCGCGCACCGAAAACGCCGGATACGGACAGCGATCAGGACCGGACAACCCCAAAACCCTGAACCACCCACATACCGCGTTGCCGCCCGCGCATTTCCGATCTGCTATTTCCAAGTAACGGGTACCGGGTCAATACCGCAGGCCTGCAAACGCGCACCCAACGCCGTCAGCTTGCCCTTTGTGACCGCGATTTCACCCTCTCGGTCATTCCCGGATAAGCTGGAAAATGGCACGCCGACCAGGAAAACCCCAACCGCATCTCCGGCCACTGCATTCTTTTGCGCCGCAACCAAGGCCGGAACTTTTGCCGCCTCTTCCGCATACAAGGATTTGGCCTGCCCGCAGGGTATCCTTGAATATGTATTCCCCATCGAAACCGGTGTAATTGCCCCTGGCTGTTTGGCGCAGCCCGCCACCAACAGCACCACGGCACCCAATATCAAAACTCTTTTCATCCATTCCCCCCTCTGATTCTATCAATAATAGCGCCTGACACCGCCGATGACCACCTATCCCCGCTGATTCGCATAATGATATTAGTCTTTTTGGACTACTTTTTCTTGACATAGTCTTTTTGGACTATTATCACGGCTCCCATCCACACAGGAGCCAACCGATGACCGACAGCAAAATAACCCTGAACATTGATGAATTGCGCGACCTCTGCACCGAGGCCATGTTTCGCGCCCTGGCGCTGCGGGCGCGCGAAGACGCCATCGCCCGCAATCTCTATCGCGCCGAGGGCATGCGCGAACAAATCCGCGCCGCCGAAGCCGGCGAAACCAAGGGCAAACATTCAATGTTTGCCGAATTCGTCGTCACCTCTTACGAGGCCGAAATCAGTCCGCCCGGAGCCAGGTTCGAATTTCTTCGCCAACCGCCTCCGGCGCCGTTTCTTCACATTCTCGAAGAAGCGCGGCGGCATCTGCAAGTCGATCTTTCAGAATTTCGACCTGCTCCTCGAGCTCCGCGCACAAGCTCTCGCTCGTAGCCAGCGCTTCCTCCACTTCCGTGGCGTGCTCATACAATTCATCGCGCCCCCATTTGGGCAGGGCCTTCTTTTCCAACATTTTCAACCTCCCGCTGATGTCACCATGCAGCCCGATTCCACCAAGATTCGCAAGCACGACCTCGGCCGAACTAGGAGCCAACGCATGACCAAAACCGCAACCCACCTCCATATCTCCGCCATGATCGCGCTGATCGACAAGGCCATGGCAGCACCAGCCGGCCGCGCTGCCGAGCTGGTCGAGGATCTCGTTTTCGCCGGCCTCGCCTACACCTATTATTACGAAGCAGACGGCCGCGCCGCCATCGCCATGTTCGACATCGAGGCCACCAATCGCGGCCTCTCCGCCCGCGATCTGCTGGCCGCTTGGCGTGATCAGGCCGTCACTGCACTTTCAACCTGAAAGGAATCCCATGACTATCGCAGGATTTTTGGCAATCGCCGCCTCTGGCTTCATTTTCGGATTCGGCGCCGGCATTGGCCACGCAGCCGCCCAAGCCACCATTTCCCGCTTGCGCACCGGCCAGCCGGGAGAGGGCGCATGACCGGCCTTGTCCCGATTGAAGCCATCCGCCTGCGGCCTCAGCCTGAGCCCTATAGAGGCCAGACCGCCAGCATCGCGGTACGGATGCAAATCCTGCCAATCGGTGATTTACGCATCGACCGGACCTATCAGCGCCGACTGTCCGATAAATCCATTTCGGTGATCCGCAAGATTACCAAGGACTTTCAGTGGTCGCGCTTCGGCGCCATCACCGTCGCCAGGCTGGATGACGGATTTGCCGTAATTGACGGCCAACACCGCGCCATCGCCGCCGCCTGTATCGGCATCACCGACCTTCCCTGCCTCGTCACGACTGGAGAAACACAAGATCAGGCCCGCACCTTCGTTGCGGTAAACGCCGCCAGGACAAATGTTAATTCTGTCGATAAATTTCGCGCTGCCTGCGCCGCCGGTGACCAGGCAGCGCTGAGTCTTAAAACGATCCTTGATGACCTCGAAATAACGGTCACCTCAATGCCGATGAAGGATGGCCGGCGGCGCGAAACCCGCGCCATCACCACGCTGCAAAACCTGCTGGCCAGGCGCGGCAGCGGTCAGACATTTACCCTGCTCGAGTTGCTGACCGACGCGGGCGACGACCCGGAATATCTCACCGCGTTTGCCATCCGCGCCACCGACCTGCATCTGGCAGCCGTTTTGGCGGTCGAGGGCGATCTCGATCACCTGCTGGCGCAGATGAAAGCCACACAGATGGACGCTCTGCGCAGCGATGCCAGCCGCGCGGGAAAAATGTTAGGAGGCGCCCCGGCCAAACATGGCGCGGCGATGTTGGCGCGAACATGGAACAGGCTCCACCCGGATCGGATGATCAAGCTATGACCACGTTTATCTTGTTGTCTATTTTCGCCGCCCTCACCTTTGTCCTTTTCGTTGCCATGCTTGGAGGGCCGCGCCTGTGACGCTGACTATCCCGCAGATGATTGCCCGCAACAACCGCGCGGTACGCCGCGCTAGGCTACTGCGCCGCCTGCGCTGGCTCTGGGTCGCGCTCATCGGCGCTTCGATCTCCCTGCTCGCCGCGGCGATCCTCACCCGCGCCGCAGCCCTGGCCATCTCCGCCAGCCTCGCCGCCCCGACATTTCCTGGCGCCTGACCATGACCAGGAGCAGATCATCCGCCACAATCACCGTGACGGCGCGCCGCGATGAATGGCTCGCCGCCTTGATCGACCTGCGCCGCACCGCAGCGCCATATCCAGAGATTGAGACCCAGCGGCAGGCCGCGATTGACGCAATCGTCGGCGCGCTCACACCACCACTTTCGGCCCATAAATCCATGCCCCGCCGGCCAGACACGGGCCAGTCGCACCCGGCGTCACAGCAGAGACCTGATTCTGTCGGGAACCGCGCCACCTTGGGCAAGTGACGCGGTATTTGAAAGGAGCTTGGAATGAACTATCCGATCCTCAGGCATTTTGCCTATGAACACCTGCCGAAGCGGCTGCAGGATGTGAGCCGCGCATTTCATGCGCTCGCGGCATCCAACGCCGGCGCGCTGCCGGACGGGCCTGAAAAGGACATGTGCCTGCGCAAGCTGCTCGAGGCCAAGGACTGCGCCGTGCGCGCGGCGCTGGAGGATGAGTCGTGAAATATAGCGCCGATTACCATTCCACAGGGATGATGAACCATCTGCTCGCCGCGCTGGCCAAATGTAAAAACGCCGTGCAAATCGAGGACGCCATAAGCGCATGGCGAGATAGCGCCATCAATGACGATGACCGGGATCATGATCTGGTCGATCTTGTGGCCGACGCGATGACCGACGCCATCCGCCAGATCGCCGAGCGGCGGAAAAAGAGCTGCGCCATCAGGATCACCAAGCCAGATGGCACGCGGCTCACATTCTCTTGGCTTGCCGACGGCGACAGGCCTGCTCCCGACTTCAATCAGGCCGTGATGGGCGCAGTAAAACGCGCGCTCGGGGGTAAAGGTGATGACTGACACATCAGACCAGCATGCCACCCTTTGTGTTGACCTCATCGAA
>Ga0256839_1003653_pt1 | contig 15706 bp, 3 predicted proteins | sample 354166metaG_FD_185968 | JGI IMG/M metagenome (GOLD analysis project Ga0256839, IMG submission 185968) | Hydrothermal vent microbial communities from Mid Atlantic Ridge, Atlantic Ocean - 354-166 | ecosystem: Environmental > Aquatic > Marine > Hydrothermal vents | place: Atlantic Ocean: Mid... | reverse complement strand
CTATCAAAAAGTCATCGGGCTGACGCCCGAAGGAGAGCAAACCGATGCCGCTTATTGGAGCGCCTTGTCCAAAAAATCCATGGGCCAATACGATAAAGCCGAAGAACTCTTTTACGAATATGCCGCCCAAATGAGTGGTATCAACGATGAAGAGGCCCAAAAAGCCGTAGAAGCAGCGCAAGATTGTGCCTGGGCCCGAGATCTCATCGCCCAACCCGATCAAGGCATCATCATCGAAGAACCCGTGCCCAACATCAATACCTCCTACTCGGAGTTCGGCGCTTTCACCGATGAAAACGGTACCACCTATTACACCTCTTACAGCAACGTTCCCAAAAAAGACGAATACGTGCCGCCTCGCCCCTTTATGCGCATCATGCGCCAAACGGCAGGCTCAGCCCCGGAACGCTATGCCGCCATCAATCCGGGAGATCAGGAACTCATCCACACCGCTTATCCCTGCTTCAACACCGATGGCTCCAAAATCTACTACTCCATCTGCGAATATACCTCAGGCCTCAAAGTTCGTTGCAGCATCTATTACCGCGACGTCTTCGGCCCGGATTCCCTGGGTACTGCCATTCCGCTTCCGCAAACGATAAACATGCCGGAATACAGCGCCTCCCAACCCGCCATAGGCCTGGATGAAGCCAGTGGACAGGAAATCCTCTTCTTCGTCTCCAATCGACCGGGAGGACATGGGAAACTCGACATCTGGTACACCTTGCTCGGAGAAAACAACAGCTGCTCAGAGCCCCAAAACCTCAGCGCCATCAATACAGCGGAAGACGACATGACCCCCTTCTTCCACACCCCCACCCAAACCCTGTATTTCAGTACCAAGGGCCTGAAAACCCTGGGCGGACTGGATATTTATCGCATCTCCAAATCCGGTGAAGAATGGGGACAAGCCGAACACTTGGCCTACCCCGTCAACTCCAGCTTCAACGACGCTTACTACACCCTGGATGAGTACGGCCTCCAAGGTTTTTTCGCTTCTAACCGCAATGGTTCCGTCAAATTTGAAGACGACGGCACTTATTGCTGCTTCGACATTTATCATTTCCGCCGCACCGACCTCAAAGTCGAAGTCTTTACTTTTGATGCCAAAACCGGTCAACCCCTGGCAGGAACTACCGTCAGCCTGGCCCAATTACAGGCCGGCAACAAACTCGTCATCAAGGAAGAGCACAACCCCGATGGCAACGACTACCTCTTCTCCCCTTCCCAAGGTTACAACTACGTCTTCACCGCCACGGCCGAGAGCTACGTGCCCACCGAAACCGTGCTCGACCTGCGCATGCCTCCCGAAGATCAAACCCTGCGCGTAGATATCTACTTGCCGCCCGAAGGCATCGATTTCACCGGCTTGGTCTTCGAACAGAGCGAGGGCACCCCGCCACTGCCCGGAGCCAGTTTGCAACTCTTCGAAAACGGCGAACCCATTGACCTCAAAACCAACGAAACGGGTAACGACTTTCACTTTCCGCTTTCGCGAAACAAAACCTACACCATCATAGCCTCTAAACCGGGATATCACCCCGATACCCTGGAATTGGACCTGACTCAACTAGGCAATGAATTCTCTTTGGAACACAAGTTCTATCTCAAACCCAAAACACTCATAGAATTCCCGCCCCTCTACATCTATTTCGACAACGACCAGCCCAACCCACGTACCTACGCCACCACCACCGACAAATCCTACGACGAACTCTTCGAAGCTTATTACGCACGCAAACAGAAGTTCATCCAAGAATACACCGATGTTCTGGAAGGTCGAGATCGCTACCTCGCCCAACGACGCGTAGAAGCCTTCTTCGATCGCGAAATACGCGATGGATACGCCACCTTGCAAGCATTTGCCGAAAGGCTCTACCTAGTTCTCCAGGAGGGAACTCCCGTCAAAGTAACCATCAAAGGCTATGCCAGCCCGCGAGCCAGTACCGAGTATAACGATGCCCTGACTTCGCGCCGCATCGCCAGTGTGGAAAATTACTTCAAAAAATATCGAAACGGAGTGCTCAAACCCTATTTCGAGTCCGGCCAAATCGTCGTCGAACGCGAACCTTACGGAGATCGCAAAGCCAATCCCGAAGTCAGCGACCGACTCGAAGATGAACGCAATTCCATCTACAGCCCTGTAGCTTCCATAGAACGACGCGTGGAAATCATCGGCATCACTCTGGAAGAAAATTGACAGGTAAAACCATGCAAATCCACTTACCACATTTTTTTGCGCAACAGAAGATCTACCTATGAAAACGGCCCAAAACAAAACAAACAACTACCACCGCACTTCTCTTCTCCAGGCCTGGGGCTTCTCTGCACTCTTGTTGCTCCTTTTCCTGTTGCCCAAAAACCTGCACGCCTCACACATCGTCGGCGGTGAAATCACCTTTGAGTGCCTGGGAAATAGCCAATACCGCATCATACTCGACGTCTATCGAGACTGTTTCTATGGCGACCCTGCTGCCTATTTTGATAACCCCGCCCATATTGGGGTTTTTAACAGCTCCAACATCCTGGTGCAGACCATCAACATCCCCTTCACCGGCATGGACGATACCCTCTCTGCTATCTTTAGCGATCCCTGCCTCTTCGACCCCGGTGATGTCTGCGTACACACCACGCGCTATGAAAAAGTGGTTACCCTGCCCACCATCCCGGGAGGATACCAGCTCGTCTATCAGCGTTGTTGCCGAAACCAAACCATCTCCAATATCTACAACCCTGATCAAACGGGCATGACCATCGTCACCTACATGTCCGAACAAAGCATGTTGGAATGCAACAACAGCCCCGACTTCACCTTCATCCCGCCTATTTTCATCTGTGTAAACAAACCCATTGACTTCGACCACTCGGCTATAGATGCAGAAGGCGACTCTCTGGTCTATAAGCTCTGCACCCCTTATGAAGGAGCTACGTACAACAACCCCTACCCGCCTATACCCTCAGCACCACCCTACGATACCGTCGTCTGGATAGACCCACCCTATAACCTCGACAACATCCTCGGCACGGATTCCACGGTCCTGGCCATTGACCCCCACACGGGATTCATGACCGGCGTGCCCACCAACCAGGGCCAATATGTCGTCGCAGTCTGCGTCGAAGAATACCGCAACGGCCAACTCATCTCCTCCATGAGGCGAGATTTCCAGTACAATGTCGGCCAATGCGGAGAAGCCACTGCCGCTTTCTTCGCTCCTCATGCCCAGTGCGAAAACCTCACCGTAGAATTTGAAAACCAAAGTTCTTCCTTCACCTCCAATTACTTGTGGTACTTCCAATACCCCGACACCACCATCTTCTCCACCGAAACCAGCCCGACTTACACCTACCCGGACACCGGCCAGTACACCATCATGCTCATCGCCGACCCGGGGGCTATCTGTGCAGATACTTTCTTCCAAGACATTTACCTGCAATACAACTCCCTCTTCGTCGATTTTGACGTACAGGTTTTCGACTGCTCCGACAGCTCCGTCCTGAGTTTATTCGATCTGTCTTACGACACCATCTCGGCTCCCGTAGCCTGGAATTGGACCGTCACGTACGACACTTTTACCTTGACCTCCAACGAGCAAAACCCCCAGTTTTTCCTCCCTAATCCCGTATCGGGTACCATAGAAGTGGAAGTTACCTCCGCTAACAATTGCGTGCAGTTGCTTTCGCAAAATTTTGAAACCGGCATTGATTTCCCCGGAGCTTTTATCAGCGACACCCTACACATCTGCCTGGGCGATTCCGTCGCTCTAAACCCCGCGGCCGATACCATCGGCTCCCTTCCCTACTTGTGGACACCCACCAACCTGGTAGCAGACTCCACTGCTGCCAACCCCATAGTCGCCCCTACCACCACCACGACTTATACTGTTCACATCACTTCTCCGGGAGGGTTTTGCACTTTCGTCAAAGACGTTACTGTCGTGGTAGAACCCCTACCTCAACTCGACTTCGACACTTACATCCAATGCGATGCCGTAACCGTAGAATTTACCAACACCAGCCAAAATGCCTCGGCCTTCATTTGGGATTTCGGCGACCCCAACACCAACAACGACACTTCTACGGAAACCAACCCCACGTACACCTATCCAGCCATCGGCACCTACACGGTAAACCTCATGACCGACACCTCCCTGCTGTGTCGGGATACCCTCACCCGAGACATTACCCTGCCAGAGCGCATCCTCCAGGCAGAGTTCAACTACCAGGTTGCAGACTGCGAAGAGGACCACGTAACTCTCTCTTTCTCCGATGCCTCGCTCAACAACACCGGCAACATCGTACAATGGGATTGGACCTTTTCAACGGCTTCCGGCACCCAAACGGCTTCCGGGCAAAACGTAGAAATCACCCTCTATCAAAATCAAAACCTGCAAGTTCAACTCCTCATCACTACCGACCTGGGCTGCCAGGACAGCATCTCTCAAAACATTAACATCGACCTCATTCAAGAGAACATTGCTCCTTATCATCACATCTGTTTGGGAGAATCCGTTGAATTAAACCCCAACTTCAACTCGGGCTATGCCTATTTGTGGACGCCTTCCGACGGCATTATAGGGCAAGAAACTTTGCCCAACCCTGTGGCCATGCCCAGCCAAACGACGACTTATACTGTCAGCATCTTCAAACCCGGCGACACCCCTTGCACCATCCAACGCCAGGTAACCGTTGAGGTCGAAACCATTTTAGCTCAGGTGGATTTCAGCTACCACATCACCTGTGACGGCCTTACCGTTGAATTTACCAACCTCAGCAGCAACACCTTCGGCTATGTCTGGGATTTCGGAGACCCCACCACCACCAACGACGTCTCCACCGAAGAAAACCCCAGCTATACCTACCCCGCCATCGGCACTTATACCGTAACCCTGATGTCTGACGCTTCCAACTTCTGCGGAGATACCATCAGCATGGACATCACCATCCCACAAATCGAATTGCAAGCGGGCTTCACCTATGAAACGGCCGCCTGTGAAACGGATTTCCAAACCCTGCAATTCTACGACGCCACCTTCAACACCACCCTGGGTGATGTGGTCGCCTGGAACTGGCAATTCGGCAATTTCGCCTCCTCTAACGAACAAAACCCAAGCATCACCGTCAACCAATCTCAAAGCTTTGACGTAACCCTTACCGTTACCACCAACGAAGGCTGTCAAAACAGCTATACCGAAACGGTAACGGTAGAGTTGATCACGGTCAACGTACCCGATTCTACCTTGCTCTGTCCGGGAGACACCCTCACCTTAAACCCCGGAGGGCCTCCTCAATTCAACTATCAGTGGAGCCCCGCTTCCGAAATTATCGGCGACCCCACGGCTCCCAGCGTGCAAGTGGCGCCCACACAAACTACGACCTACACGCTCACCGTTACCCAAATCGGCAACGACACCTGTAGCATCACGCGCAGCATTACGGTCTTTGTGCCTCCTGCCATTGGGCTCTCGGCCAGCGAAGACATCCTCACCTGCGATTCCTCAGTAACCCTCGAAGCTCAAACTTCGGAATTGGCCGGCCTGGCATGGAATGAAAACGGACAACCCATTATTCCCTCTCCGGGAAACAGCTTTGAAGTACCCGTTTCGGGCATCACCACCTATGAGGTCATTGCTACCGATATCTACGGCTGTACCGAAAGCGATACCATTCTCGTCTCCGGAGGCCCCGTAGATGTAGCACTCACCCCCGACCAATACATCTGTACGGGAGAACCTATAGTCGTTATGGCCACCAATCAAGACCCCAACGACATCCTGCAATACCAATGGACCATCGAAGGAGCCGGAACGCTCATGAACGAAGACCAACCCACGCCCATCATCGGCAGCCCTCCCGGCACCAGTACGGTCATTGGCACTTTCACCAACCAATTTGGCTGTAGCCAAACGGATAGCATCTTCATTGCCGTAGTGGATTCCGACATCAGTCTGGGATTTACCTATGAAGTCCTCTGCGATGGCGTAACCGTCGAATTTACCAACACCAGCACCAATGCCTACGACTTTGTCTGGGATTTTGGCGTACCGGGAACCAATACCGATACTTCCACAGCCATCAACCCCACCTTCACCTTCCCCGGCCTGGGCACCTACCCCGTTACGCTCAACATCGCCTATGAGGTGGATTGCGCCGTGCCGGTTACCATTCCCATAGACATCGTAGAGCCCATCATGGTCGCCGACTTCACCTATGCCTATGCCGATTGCCAGGAAGACAGCATACTCATCTCCTTTACCGACCAGTCCACCAGCACCCTGACCAGCCCCATCAACCAATGGATGTGGACTTTCAGCAACGGGCAAAGCTCTACCGAACAGAATCCCGTGATCACCGTTACTCCCGGCGACTCACCCCTGACGGTACACCTAACCGTTATCACGGAAATCGGCTGTATGGGTGAAACGGCGCAATCGCTCAACTTCACCTTCACCGAAGTCTTTTTACCCGACACCCTCGTCCTCTGTCTGGGTGATACCACTCAACTCAACCCCGGTGCCAACCCCGATTACGACTATTTGTGGACACCGGCTACCGGCTTGAGCGACCCCACTGCAGGCTCGCCCCTGGCTTTTCCCACAGAAACGACTACTTATACCCTGGACATCACCAATTACGACGGTGCAGACACCTGCATGCTCCAAAAGAGCATCACCGTCTTCGTGCCCGATCAAATCCAGCTCAGCATCGCTCCCGGAGATACAGCCCTGACTTGTGATGCCCCCGTCTTGCTCACGGCCAATGTCGATCAAAACGTCTCCTACAGTTGGACTGACCAAAACGGCAACGTCATCGGCACCAACCAAGATGTGGTCGTCTTGCCCGACTCCACAGCGACCTACTACCTTCAGGTTGAAAACCAGTACAGCTGTACGGCAGAAGACGAAGTCTTCGTCATCAACGGCCATATCGATGTCCAAGTTGAAGAGCAAATCATCACCTGTCCTACCGATTCTCTACAGCTCTCTGTGATCAATCTCGACGATTTTGACCAGCTCGACATCCTCTGGACAGCCGGGCCCGGAGGCAGCATCCTCTCCGATCCCACCGACTTCCAACCCTGGGTAACCACCGATCCCGGAAACGTAAGCTTTAACTACACCCTTAGCAATCAGTTCGATTGCGAAGAAAACGGCACGGTAGAAGTCTTCACTTCCGACTTTTCCGCTCTCCTCCAAGACACGGTGGAAGCCTGCCCGGGCATTGGCACGCCCCTCAACCCCGATGGCAACCCCACCTACAACTACAGCTGGGAGCCCGCTACCGGCTTAGATGACAGCAGTTCTTATAACCCCACGGCCACCCTCTGGGATGACCAAATTTATACGGTTTTCATCGGCTACGACGATGGCTTGGTCTTCTGTGCAGACACCCTGCAAACCGTCGTGCTGGTCAATCCCGATATCGAGTTGACAGCCGCTCCGGATACCATCCTCTGCGACACTACTGAAATCACTCTCACGGCCGAAGCTGCATCTCCCGTATCCTTCAGCTGGTACGACAACTGGCCTTCAAATACCCCATTTGCAACCGGAGCAAGCACCCAGGTAACACCTCTGGGCACGGCACAGTACTACGTACTGGCTACCGACAGCCTGGGCTGTATGGACACTGCCATGGTAACCATAGAAGCCTATCCCCTGGCACTCAACCTGACGGAATACACTGACCTCTGCCTCTACGAAGCAGCTACCCTCGAAGTGCTGAATGCCGACCCGACTCAAATGCTGGACTTCCAATGGGCTCCCGACAGCCTCGTCACCCCTCCAAGTGGATCCGCTGCCGTAAGCGTTGCCCCTTCCGGAGACACCCAAATCAGTGTAATCGTCACCAACCAGTACGGCTGTACAGACACCTTATATAGCTTCATCAATGTCATAGATGTCTATACCGGTCTGTTCGCCGAAGCCGAACCCGATACCCTCTTCGCCAATTCGGGAGAAACAAGCCAATTGAGCACGGTTAACAATCCGGACTACATCTACTACTGGGATCCCGAATTTACACTCACCGATCCCACCATTTACAATCCGGTGGCATCGCCTGAAGAAACCACGACCTATACCGTTATTGTAGAAGGAGAAGCCGGCTGCCAAGCCGAAGCCGAAGTAACGGTTTACGTTTTGACACCCGACTGTGCAGAACCCGTTATCTTCGTGCCTTCCTCCTTCTCGCCCAACGGAGACGGCAAAAACGATATCTTGTTCGTCTATGGCAACAACCAAGCCAATTACTTCTTCGACGAGTTCTACTTCACCATCTATGATCGCTGGGGGCAAATGCTTTTTGAAAGCACCGACCCGGATCAAGGCTGGGATGGCACCTTTAAGGGAGAACTCCTGCCCCCTGATGTTTACGGCTACTACCTCCGCGTAAAATGCTATAACGGACAGGAGTTCTTCAAAAAGGGAAATGTAACACTGTTGAGATAAACACCTAACCCAAGGAGCTCCGCCCTATGGGCGACTCCAAACATTTTGCGAAAGCAGATTGCCTCGCAAAAAAACAAGTTCGCAGGAGCCAAGGCAGATCGGGCATACTAACCCCGCTTGCCTTGGCTTCCTTTGTGCTCAAGGCCCAAAATTTCTACTTGCCGCACATAAAACCATTTGCCGAAAGGCAGAAAAAAAAGAACAAACCATGATGAAATTTCACAAGTGGATATTCATCCTTTTGCTTCCCTTCCTCGCTTTTACAGCCAAAGCCTCGCACATTGTCGGTGGTGAAATCACTTTTGAATGCTTGGGAGACAGCTCTTATCGCATTTCTCTGGAAGTTTACCGAGACTGCTATTGGGGAAACCCCCTGGCCTATTTTGATGACCCCGCCCATGTAGGCGTATTCAACAACCAAAACATGTTGGTCATGGTGATCGACATGCCGTTTACCGGTATGGACGACACCTTGTCTGCCATCTTCAATGACCCCTGCCTTTTCGACCCCGGTGATGTCTGTGTACACACTACCCATTACGAAAAAGTCGTTACCCTACCCCCGATTCCCGGGGGCTACCAATTCGTCTATCAACGTTGTTGCCGCAACCAAACCATTTCCAACATCTACAATCCGGATCAAACGGGTATGACCATTGTTACCTACATGTCCGAACAGAGCATGCTCGAATGCAACAATGGCCCGGACTTCACCTTTATACCGCCCATATTCATCTGTGTGGACAAACCCATAGACTTCGACCACTCGGCCATAGATACCGAAGGAGATTCCCTCGTCTATAAGCTGTGTACCCCTTACGAAGGAGCTACTTACGACGATCCCTATCCGGACGTCCCCTCCAACCCTCCTTACGATACCGTCGTATGGGTTGACCCACCCTACAACTTGGACAACATCCTCGGCACGGATTCCATCCCGCTTGCCATAGACCCCCATACGGGATTCATGACCGGCGTACCTACCAATCAGGGGCAATACGTCGTCAGTGTCTGTGTTGAAGAATACCGCAACGGCCAACTCATCTCCAGCATGAGGAGAGACTTCCAATACAATGTAGGCGTCTGTGGAGAGGTTACAGCCACCTTCTTCAGCCCGGAAGCTCAGTGCGACAACCTGACCGTAAACTTCCAAAACCAAAGCTCTACCTACGCTTCCGACTTCATTTGGTACTTCCAGTATCCCGATACCACCATCTTTTCCATGGAAGAAAACCCCGCTTATACCTATCCCGACACAGGGCATTATCAAATCATGCTCGTCGCCGACCCCGGCAGCGTATGTGCCGATACTTTCGTCAAAGACATTTATCTTCAAAACAACTCCCTCTTTGCCGATTTCAACTTTGAGGTCTTTGATTGCTCCGATAGTGCCGTACTCAGCCTGCAAGATTTGTCGCAAGACACCGTCTCTCCTCCGGCCTATTGGCAATGGACTGTTAGCTACAATAACATCAGCCTCAGTTCCAACGAGCAAAACCCGCTGTTTTACTTGCCAAGCTCCGTATCGGGCAACATTGAGTTGCTCGTTCAATCGGTAAACGGCTGCGAGCAAAACCTAAACCTGCCCTTTCAGACCGGTCAGGGTTTCCCCGGAGCATTTATCCCCGACACGGCCTATGCCTGCCTGGGGCAGACAGCCTACCTCAATCCGCAAGCCAGCCAGATTCAAGCTGCGGGATATTTTTGGTCTCCACCGGAGCTCGTCAGCGATTCTCTGGCGGCCAACCCCTATGCCACGGCCGACACGACGAGACAATTCACCGTAGAAATTCAGGCTCCCGACAGCCTTTGCACTTTCGTCAAACAAATTACGCTTTTACCCCTTCCCTATCCTGAGCTGACTACCCCCGACTCCATTCTGCTTTGCCCCGGAGAATCGGTAGTTCTCAATCCGGGAGGCAACCCCGGCTACCACTACAATTGGTCATCTTCCGGACAACCGCTGAGCGACCCCCAAGCTGTTAGCCCCGAAGTTTCTCCTACCGAAAGCACGCTCTATACCGTAGAAATTACAGCCCCCGGGCCCGACACCTGCGTGGCAACGCGCCAGGTTTTGGTACACGTACCGCCGCCTATCGGCTTACAAGCCATCAACGATACCGTTACTTGTCAATCCGAGCTGAGTATCAGTGCCCAGACAGCAGAGTTCACCACCGTATTTTGGTTTGAAAACGGGCAACCCATTTTGCCTCCGGTCAATCCACTCAACATCCAAAACATCTCCGGTGAAAACACCTACATGGTCAATGCCGTGGATGTTTACGGCTGCGTGGCTTCCGACACCTTTACTGTTGCCGGAGGCCCTGTAGAAGTGCAAACCAGCCCGGGCATGGCCGAAGTCTGCACAGGAGAGCCCTTACAAATCCAAACCCTCAATTTAGACCCCAACGACTCCCTCAGCTATGCTTGGGCGGTTACCGGCAGTGGCAGCCTTTCGGCAAATGACATACCCAACCCCGTTTACTCTTCCACCTCAGCCGGCACCGAATGGGTTATCGGCACCTTCACCAGTCAGTACAATTGCACGGCTCAAGACAGCGTACTCGTTACCTCGGTAAGCGGTAACGCCCAATTGGCCTTCACCTACGAAATCCTCTGTGACGGCCTGACCGTTCAATTCACCAATCAGAGTACCAATGTAGATTCTTTCGTGTGGGATTTTGGCGTTCCCGATACAGATACCGACACCTCTACAGCTGTCAATCCCATATTCACTTTTCCCGAGTTGGGCAGTTACCAGGTAACGCTCAGCATACCCTACGCCGTAGATTGTGCCTTGCCCGCCACAACTACCATAGACATTACCAATCCCATTTTACAAGCCGGCTTCACCTATCAATACGCCGGCTGTGAAGAAGACAGCATTTTGGTTTCCTTTACCGATGCTTCAACCAACACCCTCACCGGCAACATCAACGCCTGGCAATGGACTTTTAGCAATGGGCAAAGCTCCAACGAACAGAACCCCTCCATATACGTCTATCCCGGCGATTCACCTTTGATTACAGAACTGCAAGTCTTCACCACCATCAATTGCACTTCTGTCATAACGGATACGCTGGAAATCAACTTCTTAGAGGTCTTCTTGCCCGATACCATGGTTCTCTGCCAGGGGGATACCGTTCAACTCAATCCGGGTGCCGATTCCAGCTACACCTACTCCTGGTCTCCTGCCATCGGTTTGAACGATCCGACTTCGGGTTCTCCACTTGCTTTTCCGGACGAGACGACGAATTACACCCTCAACATCAGCAGTTTTACAGGGGCCGACACCTGTCAAATTCAAAGAAGCATTACGGTCTTTGTGCCTGAAGCTCTTCAACTCAGTACGGAACCCTCCGACTCTGTCATCAGTTGTGGAGTGCCCGTACTCATTCAGGCCAATGTCAACCAAGAAGCTGATTACGTGTGGACCAACCAGGACGGCATCATCATTGGAACAGGCCCTTCAATAACTGTTCTGCCCGATTCCATAGAAACTTACTACTTACAAGCTGCCAACAGCTACAACTGCACGGCCAACGATCAGATCGTCGTAGTAAACGGAACTTTGAACATCCAGGCAGAGGAAGAGCTTTTCCTCTGCCCTACCGATTCTTTCCAGCTTTCGCTAAACAATGCGGATCCCTTCGACCAGATTTCCGTTTTTTGGACTGCCGGGCCGGGCGGTAGTGTGTTGTCAGACCCGACTCAAAGCACTGCCTGGGCCAGTGCGCAGACCGGCCTAACGACTTTTTACTATCAGGTGGAAAACCAATTCGGCTGCTCCCTGGAAGACAGCACCCTGGTTTACATCTCGGATTTTTCTGCAGCCACCAACGACAGCGTTTCGGCCTGCTACGGAGAGTCCACTTTCATCAATCCCCAAGGCAATCCTGCTTATGATTACCTGTGGATTCCTGCTACGGGCCTGGACGATTCCACCTCCTACAACCCACTGGCCACGCTAACCCAAGATCAAACTTATACGGTCATCATCAGCAATGACGACGGCCTGACTGTCTGTGCCGATACCCAGCAAGTACTCGTCTCCGTCAGCCCCGACATTGCTCTGCAGCTCACTGCCGATCAGCCCACGACACTTTGCGAATCCTTGGATGTCTCCCTGGAAGCCGGCAGCTCCGTACCGGTGGATTTTTCCTGGTACGAAAACCAAATCGACGGCGCCCCCTTCAGCCAGGACAATCCCCTCTCTGTAACTCCCGACGGCACGGTAACGTATTACGTCCTGGCAGAAGACGCCTATGGTTGCATAGATACCGCCTCCATCACTTTCGAAGCTTACCCCCTGCAGCTGAGCATTCCCACTGGCCAATTGAGTTGCGCCGGAGATAAAATTGTGTTGACTGTTGAAAACCTCGATTCCGCACAACAGTTGCAATACCAATGGCAACCCGACTCCTTGATTGACCTCATTGGCCCGGGGCAGGTGAGCCTGACGCTGTACGAAGATGCGCTGATTGAAGTAAACATCAGCAACCAGATAGGCTGCACGACGAGTGCAAGCATCCCCGTCAGCGTTACCGATTTGCAAGCTCAAATGTTTGCGGAAGCGGAACCCGACACCCTCTTCCTCTTGGCCGACTCCCTCCAAAGCAGCCAGCTCACCACCTTGAACTTGCCGGGTCTGGTGTACTATTGGGAACCGGCCGAAAGCTTATCGGATGCGGGCATTTTCAATCCTTTGGCCTTCCCCGAGGAAACGACTACTTATGTGGTTATACTGGAAGACGAAAACGGCTGTCAGGCCGAAGCCGAAGTGCGCGTGGTCGTCATCACCCCCGAGTGCCGTGAGCCCGTCATCTTTGTGCCCAATTCTTTTACACCCAACGCAGACGGCATCAACGACATGCTCTTCGTTTACGGCAACAACCAGGCCGAAGGCTTTTTTACCGATTTTTACTTTACCGTTTACAATCGTTGGGGGCAGAAATTGTTTGAAACCCGCGACCCCAGTCAAGGTTGGGACGGCACCTTCAAAGGTGTACCCCTTGAGCCCGATGTCTTCGGCTACTATCTGGAAGTAAAATGCTACAATGGAGAGACCTTTTTTAAGAAAGGAAATGTTTCCTTGTTGAGATAAGTTTTTTGGGGGTCTCAAAAGCACCCCCAAATTTTTGCTCGCTATGCAGGCCAAAATCGTCAACGACCCCGTACACGGATTCATCTCCATCCCCAAAGGCATTCTGCTGGATTTGGTAGAACACCGCTACTTCCAGCGGTTGCGACGCATTGCCCAGGTCAGTCTCACCCACTACGTCTATCCCGGTGCCATTCACACCCGCTTCCACCATGCTTTGGGAGCCATGCACCTCATGAATCAGGCACTCACTCAACTGCGTGCCAAAGGCGTGGACATCAGCGAGGAGGAGTTTCTGGCTGCCAAGCAGGCTATTTTGCTGCACGACATCGGCCACGGGCCTTTTTCCCACACCTTGGAAAACAGCCTCATCAGCATTTCTCACGAGCAGCTGTCTTTGCTCTTCATGGAAAAGCTCAACGAAGAATTCGGCGGAGCTTTGACTTTGGCCATCCGCATTTTTAAAGGCGATTATCCACGGCCTTTTCTCCACCAGCTCATCTCCGGCCAGCTGGATATGGACCGCATGGATTACCTCAGCCGAGACAGTTACTTCACTGGGGTTTACGAAGGCGTCATCGGTTACGATCGCATCATTAAGATGCTGGACGTACGCGATGAAGAGTTGGTGGTGGAGGAAAAAGGCATTTACTCTATAGAGAAATTTCTCATGGCCCGCCGGCTCATGTACTGGCAAGTTTACCTCCACAAAACAGTCTTGGCCTCCGAGCTGATGCTCATCAGAGCTTTGCAACGCGCCGGCACGCTATATCAAAGTGGTCAACACCCACCCCTGGCAGGAGCTTTAGCACCATTTCTCGAAAGAGCCATCACCAAAGAAGACTTCCTGAAAGAACGCCATCGCTGGTTGGAAGCCTTTGCCCGACTGGACGACATCGACGTGCTGTACGCATTGAAGCAGTTCGCCGAACACGAAGATTTTCTGCTTTCCTTTCTCTCCCGCAGCTTGATTGAACGCCGCCTTTTTAAGCTTCAGTTTTCTTCTTCGCCTTTCGGCAAACAAAGAATAGAGCGAGAAACGGCACAGCTGTCTTCTAAACTGGGAATAAGCCGAGAACAAGCCTCAGAACTGATTTTTCACGGAAGTGAAAGCAACAAAGAATACGATTTAAAAGCCGGAGAGATCAAAATCCTTTTAAAATCGGGAAAAATTTTGCCCTTTTCGGAAAGTCTGGGTTACGAAATCCAACCCAAATTGATCAGAAAGCATTACCTTTGCCTCCCGAAAACGTCTCATTAGCGAATCTCTTCCCCCCCACCATTGATTCAGGAACTACTCGCTTGCCAAAAGCGTCTTTTTTTGTTCACGTTAAACATTTCCTTGCAATGAGAAAAACTACTTTTCTTCTCTCTTTACTTTTTGCACTCGTCACAACGACCCTGTTCGCTCAACCCGGAGTTACTGCTCCGGAAAACGGTGAAGCCGGCAAGTGTTATGCCAAGTGTCTCATCCCGGATGAATACGAAACCATTACTGAAAAAGTTGAGGTCAGTCCTGCCACGGTACGCTATGAAGTTACACCTGCCACTTTCAAAACCGTTACCGAACAGGTTGTAGCTACAGAAGCGGCCAAAAGCCTGACGGCTTCTCCGGTAGAATACGAGACCGTTACCGAAAAGGTCATGGTCAAGCCCGAAAGCAAAAAGTACACCTATGTACCGGCTACTTACGAAACCGTTACCGAAAAGGTCATGGTTAAGCCCGAAAGCAAAAAGTACATCTATGTACCGGCTACTTACGAGACCGTTACCGAAAAGGTTTTGGTGAAACCCGAAAGCAAGCGCCTCGTGCCCGTACCGGCCCAGTACGAAACCGTTACCGAACAATACGTGGTACGCGAAGCTTATACCAAGATTGAAATCCTGGAACCGCAATACAAAACGGTAGAGGAAAAAGTCATGGTCCAGCCCGCCACAACCCGCTGGGTGAAACGCACGGCTGACGAAAACTGTCTCTCTGCCGACCCCAACGATTGTTTGGTTTGGTGTTTGGTCGAAGTACCTGCTACCTATAAAGTGGTTAAGAAAAAAGTCAACATCGGTTGCGACGGCTCCGGCACGCCCAATGCCGGCTGTATCAAAGAAGTACAAGTTCCGGCCAAAATGGGTACCCGTAGCAAAAAGGTCGTCAAAAAGG
>Ga0256839_1003652_pt1 | contig 15707 bp, 15 predicted proteins | sample 354166metaG_FD_185968 | JGI IMG/M metagenome (GOLD analysis project Ga0256839, IMG submission 185968) | Hydrothermal vent microbial communities from Mid Atlantic Ridge, Atlantic Ocean - 354-166 | ecosystem: Environmental > Aquatic > Marine > Hydrothermal vents | place: Atlantic Ocean: Mid... | reverse complement strand
CACTCAGCGGTTCTATTCTCTTTACCGCAAAGGTCGCCAAGATAGCCCAAAGAACACAAAAACCTTAGCGAGCTTAGCGTAAAACCTTAGCGAACTTGGCGGTTTATTTTCTTCACCGCAAAGGTCACCAAGATAGCCCAAAGAACACAAAAAACTTAGCGAGCTTAGCGTAAACCCTTAGCGAACTTGGCGGTTTATTTTCTTCACCGCAAAGAACGCGAAGCAGGCGCAAAGGGCGCAAAAGGCTTGGCGTACTTAGCGTAACCCTTAGCGCACTCAGCGGTTTACTTGGCAGTTTATTCTTCTACTCTGCCTTGCCCTCCATTGGCGGGCTTCCAACTTCCAACTAATTATGCCATTTTTGTCGTATGCAACTTATCGACTCCCACGCCCATATTTACCTGCCGCAATTTAAGGACGACCTGGAGCACGTTATCGACCGGGCCCGGGCGGCCGGGGTAGAGGCCATTTATATGCCCAATATTGATCACACTTCTATTGATGATATGCTGGCAGTGGCCGACAGGTACCCTGGTTACTGCCTGCCGATGATGGGCCTGCACCCTTGTTCGGTAGGCAGGGATTTTGAAAAGGACCTCTATGAAGTAGAAGACTGGCTGGGTAAGGGAGGTTTCGTGGCTGTAGGCGAAATTGGTACCGATTTATATTGGGACAAAACTTTCTGGCCCCAACAGCAGGAGGCTTTGCGTATTCAATTGGCTTTGGCAAAGAAATTTTCCCTGCCCTTTGTTATCCACTGCCGGGAATCGATTGATGAAACCATCAGCTTCATAAAACCCCTGGCCGCTGACGGACTGGCCGGGGTGTTCCATTGTTTTACCGGTACCGAAGACCAGGCAACGGCCATTACCGCCATGGGGTTTAAACTGGGCATTGGCGGGGTGGCTACCTTTAAAAATGGGGGTCTCCAAGGGGTGCTGCGGCAAGCGGGCATAGAGGACATCCTTCTGGAAACCGACAGCCCTTATCTTGCGCCTGTGCCTTTCCGCGGCCAGCGCAATGAACCGGCTTATGTAAACCAGGTAGCCGCCACCGTGGCCACGGTTAAAAGCATGGATATAGCAGCCGTAGGTGTTGCCACCTCGGCCAATGCTTCGGCACTGTTTAAACAAACATAGCGATGGTAAATAAAATCCCCTACGAACTCATCACCCTTGATACTGCGGCCCCAAGGGAGGCCGAGGCCAGAATATTGTTGGTTTATACCGGGGGCACCTTCGGTATGGGCCAGGACAGTAACGGGGCTTTGGTGCCCTTCGATTTTCGTCAGCTTCTGGAAAAGGTGCCCTCTCTATCCAAATTTTCCCTCCAGGTAACCATTGTGGCTTTTGCCCGGCCAATTGACTCTTCCGATATCACCCCTGACCACTGGTCCGGGCTGGCCAATATTATCCATAAGTTTTATCATGCCCATGACGGGGTGGTAATTTTACATGGTACCGATACCATGGCCTATACGGCTTCGGCCCTGAGCTTTGTTTTGCAGGGGCTGAACAAGCCGGTTATCCTTACCGGGGCACAGTTGCCTATTACTGCAGTGCGCACCGATGCCCTGGACAACCTGGTGACGGCCCTGGAAATTGCTGCGGCCAAAAATGCCGGGGGGGAGCCGATGGTTCCCGAGGTGTGTATTAATTTCAATAACCGGCTTATCCGCGGCAACCGGGCGCAGAAAGTGCAAAGTAATCATTTCGATGCTTTTAAGTCGGGCAACTATCCGGTATTGGCCCGCTCGGGCATTACCATAGAATATAACCACGCCTATATTAAAACCTATGATCCTGATGCGCAGTTGGTAGTTGACGGCAAGTGGTGCCGGCAGGTGGCGGTGATAAAATTGTTTCCCGGCCTTTGTATGGAAGCGGTGGCCCCGGTATTGCAAAGCCCCGGCTTGCGGGGTATTGTGCTGGAAACCTTTGGCGCGGGCAATATTATGGCCAACAACTGGCTGATAAAACTGATTGGTGAGGCCCTGGCGCGGGAAGTGGTGGTGCTAAATGTTTCACAGTGCCTTGGGGGCGAGGTGGTACAAGGTAGGTATAAAGCCAGCGAAGCCCTCGCCAAAATGGGCGTGGCCAACGGCTACGATCTTACCACCGAAGCGGCCCTGACCAAATTAATGTATGTGTTGGGCAAGGGTAAATCTTATAAAAATACAATTCAGGAACTGATAACACCTATTTCGGGAGAGCTTACCATCCGTTAATAAAATATATTTCCCGTGCTTTTATTAATTTCAATCATATATTTGCATATAGCCAATATTTATAATTTATTTGTGCGCTAATGTAGAGGAGACTCATCAAGGAGAGGTGACCGAGTGGTTGAAGGTGCTCGCCTGGAAAGTGAGTGTGCCCCAAAAGGGTACCGGGGGTTCGAATCCCTTCCTCTCCGCAAGTTGAATTAAAAATGAACAAATAAATAATTTACAAAAATTACCTATTTTAATACTTAAACTATGAAACGATTATTTGCTTTCTTGATGTTGATGGGGTCATTGACTTTCGGAATTTCATTCAATGCGCTGGCGCAGGATGAAGAAGCTGATTCAACAGCGAACATGGAAAATGCCGATACCACGGCTGTAGCAGCCGATAGTGTGGCCGCAGAGGTGATGCCCGAAGAAACTGCCGCAGTTGAAGAGGCGCCTGCTGAAACACTTACTGCCCCGGAAACAAACGAAACTTTTCACCAGCAGGTGAAAACAAAATTTATTGAAGGAGGATGGCAGTTTATGGGTGCCGTACTGCTTTGTCTGATTATTGGCCTGGCTATTTCGATTGAGCGTATTATTACCCTTAACCTGGCCACCACCAATACCCAGAAACTATTACAAAATGTTGAAGACGCCCTGGCCTCCGGAGGCATTGAAGCGGCCAAGGAAGTAACCAAAAATACCCGTGGCCCGGTGGCCTCTATCTTTACCCAGGGCCTGATGCGCATTGGCGAAGGGATTGATATGGTGGAGAAATCTATCATCGCCTACGGTTCGGTTGAAATGGGCCGACTTGAGAAAGGCCTGGTATGGGTATCCTTGTTTATCTCATTGGCCCCGATGCTTGGTTTCATGGGAACGGTAATCGGTATGATCAGTGCTTTTGATGCTATTGAGGCTGCCGGAGATATTTCCCCGCAAATTGTGGCCAATGGTATTAAAGTGGCCCTGTTAACCACTGTGGCCGGCCTTATTGTGGGGGTTATCCTGCAGGTATTTTATAACTATCTGGTTTCTAAGATTGATGGTTTGGTGAATAACATGGAAGATTCATCCATCTCTTTTGTTGACCTTTTGGTGCAGTACCAGGAGTCAAATAAATAATAACCAAAACCTAAACGTACATTAGTATGGAACAGATAGTTGTAAATGTAGGGATTATCCTGGCTTATGTGATGATCGTCCTGGGCGTTGTCCTGGCCGTGGTATTCCCTTTGATAAATGCTATTAGCCAGCCGCAATTGCTGGTGAAGGCAGGCATAGGTGTAGTGGCTATTCTAGCCATCTTCGGCATTGGTTATCTTATGTCCGATGGTGGTTTAACAGCCAAGTTCATCCAGTCAGGGGTAGAAAGCGAAGGGCTTTCCCGAATGATTGGCGGGGCGCTGAAAATGGTTTACCTGTTAATGGGTGTAGCCGTAATTGGTATTGTATATACAGAGTTCAGTAAAGCAGTCAAATAAATCATGGCAAGAAGTAAAAGAGGTGCAACCGAAATTAACTCCAGCTCAATGGCCGATATCGCCTTTTTGCTGCTGATATTCTTTCTGGTTACCACTACCATAGCTAACGATAAAGGGCTTACACTTCAATTGCCACCTAACCCCGAAGACATAGAAGATATTGATATTAAAATACCCGAAAGGAATATTTTTAAGATATTAATCAACTCTTCCGACCGGTTAATGGTTGAGAACGAACCCCTTGAAGATGTGAGGCTTATCCGGGAGATGATCAAAGAGTTTGTTCTAAACAATGGGGTTAACCCGGAACTGTCCGATAGCCCGAAAGAAGCTATTGTTTCCATCAAAACTAACCGGGGTACCAGTTATAAGCGGTTTATTGAAGTGTACAATGAAGTGCAAGGGGCCTATTACGATATGTATGCTGCCCGTGCCGGTGTTACCAATACGAAATGGCGGGAGATTGCCTCCAATACCAGCGACCCCGACAACAAGCGGATTTACCAGGAAGCAAGGAAAGATTTTCCGATGCAGATTTCAATTGCAGAACCTAATAAGGCGAGTAACTAATGGCTAAGTTTAAGAAAAAAACCAAGACCAATCAGGATATACCAACCTCTGCGTTGCCTGATATTATCTTTATGCTGTTGTTTTTCTTTATGGTAACCACCGTATTAAGGGAAACCACCATAAACGTGCTACAACGCATCCCCAAGGCTACGGAGCTGCGTAAATTACAGCGTAAATCCCTGGTAAGCTATTTGTATATGGGTAAACCCCGCAACACCTCCATGTTTGGCGATGAGCCCAAACTGCAGGCTAATGATGTGTTTATTGAGGTGAATGATGTGATTATGTGGGTGGAAAAAGAGAAAGCCAAACTTGATGAGGTTGAGCGGGACCAGATTACCATTGCTTTTAAGGTGGATGAAGAGGTGAAGATGGGCCTGGTCTCGGATGTGCAAATGGAACTCAGGAAAGCAAATGCCCGTAAATTAATGTATTCTACTCCGCAAAGGATGGAAGAATAAGGTAATTTTTGTAAACTTGAAAGCTCTGATGGTAAACATCAGGGCTTTTTTTTTAAGTACACGGATGAAGTTAAACGATAAGAAAACAATCAGGGCCTGGTGTTTTTTCGATTGGGCCAATTCCGTGTATTCGCTGGTTATTACCTCTACCATTTTCCCTATTTATTATAATGCCGTTACCAGCGCCCAGGGTTCCGAAGTGGTTGATTTTTTCGGTTTTAAGATTGTTAACTCTGTCCTCTATTCCTATTCCCTGTCTTTTTCTTTTTTAATCATTGCGGCTATCCTGCCGCTACTCACCGGTATTGCCGATTATAGTGGTAAGAAGAAGCTGTTTATGCAGGTATTTACCTATCTCGGTGGCCTGGCCTGTATGGCGCTGTTCTTTTTTGATGGTGCAAATGTGGAATTTGGCATTATCAGTGCCGTAATTGCCAGCATCTCTTATTCGGGTAGCCTGGTATTTTACAATTCGTTTTTACCCGAAATCGTCACCTTCGACCGCTATGACCAGGTAAGTGCCAAGGGGTTCTCTTATGGCTATGTGGGAAGTGTTTTATTGTTGATCTTCAATCTGGCTATGATTGAACAACCCGAATGGTTTGGCATTACCTCCAGGGCCTTTGCCACCAAGTTCTCTTTTCTGCTGGTAGGGGTGTGGTGGATTGGCTTTGCCCAAATTAGTTTTTATTACCTGCCTGACAACCCTTTTAATAAAAAGCCTGCGGATGGCTACTTGTTTAATGGCTACCGTGAAATACGCAAGGTCTGGCACAGCCTGGCCGGCTTGCCCACCTTAAAAACATTTCTCTGGGCTTTCTTTTTTTATAACACGGGGGTGCAAACGGTAATGTACCTGGCGGCCATGTTTGCCGATAAAGAGTTGCAGATGGATAGTGGCGAGCTCATCCTTACGGTGCTTATTATTCAGATTGTGGCCGTGTTGGGCTCTTACCTGTTTGCCCGTCTGTCCGATCGCAGGGGCAATAAATATTCGTTGATTACGATGGTGATTATATGGGTGTTTATCTGCCTGGGGGCCTATCTGGTAGTGAATAAATATGAGTTCTTTGTGTTGGCTTTTGTTGTCGGCATGGTTATGGGCGGCATCCAGGCCTTGTCCCGGGCTACGTACTCTAAGCTTATTCCTGCCAATACCACCGACCACGCCAGCTATTTCAGCTTCTACGATGTTACCTTTAACGTATCTATTGTGGTAGGAACGTTTGCCTACGGCCTGATTGAAAACATCACCGGCAGTATGCGTAACAGTTCGCTTACCCTCGGCCTGTTTTTCTTTGTTGGCCTGGGTTTGCTGGTGCTGATTAAGATACCTCGTGAGGCCTTGTCTTTACCCGGCTCCGGTAAAGAGGGTAAGCCTAGCTGAATTTTATATGCACCCTGACTTGTCCGGTAAAACTCGCTTGATTTTTAATATACCTATAATCTGTTAACCGCAATAGTAAAATCCTATTCTGCTGCCTTGAAATGGACAAGTCGAGACAAGAATTTTCCGGGCTAAGTTGCCCTTTCAGGGCGTATTTATTTGTTTACTGCTAACTAAGGCCTTGCCTTAGATTGAAATAATCCAGGCCTTCAGCCTGTTGGTGAAAAGAAACTCCTGACTTGTCCGGCAAAACCTGCTTGATTTTTAATGTACTGGCAATGTGTTAGTTACAATGATAAAATTCATATTTTGCTGTCCTTAAATGGACAAGCCGAGAGGATAAGCCTAGCTGAATTTCATATGCTTCACTGAGTCCCCGGAATCCCGCAACTCAATCAACGATTTTATGCCAATATCTAAGTGTTCTTCTACAAATTTACTGGTCACCGATTGGTCGCTCTTATCGGTTTTTACCCCGTGCGGCACCATAGGGTTGTCACTAACCAGGAGCAAAGCCCCCCGGGGGATTTCATTTTTAAAACCCACGACAAACAGGGTAGCGGTTTCCATATCAATGCCCATGGCCCGGGCTACCCGTAGCTTCTTTTTAAAGTTCTTATCGTGCTCCCACACCCTGCGGTTGGTAGTATAGACTACACCTGTCCAGTAATCGCGGCCCATGTCTTTAATAACCGATGAAACTGCCCGTTGCAGGCGGAAAGAGGGCAGGGCCGGCACTTCCGGGGGCAGGTAATCGTTGCTGGTACCTTCGCCCCGGATGGCGGCAATGGGCAGGATAAAATCGCCCAGCACGGTCTTTTTTTTCAGGCCACCGCATTTACCGAGAAACAGTACGGCCTTCGGTTTAATGGCGTAGAGCAAATCCATTACTGTGGCGGCCATGGCACTGCCCATACCGAAATTGATGATGGTGATATTTTCTGCCGTGGCCGAAGGCATGGTTTTATCTTTGCCTACCACTTCAACCCCATATCTTTTGGCAAATATTTCGATATAATTATGAAAATTGGTGAGCAAAATATAGTCACCAAACTCATTCAACTTTCTACCGGTATAACGGGGTAACCAGTTTTCTACTATTTCTTCTTTTGTTTTCAGGGCGATAGCCATATTGGTCAGGATAAATAAAAAATATTTCTTGCGGATTATTTGTCGGCTTAGGCCCATCTTTGTGATCTGATGCAACAATTGAACCTGCCGGCTTTCGACCTCAAAATTAAGGAATCTGAGGGAAAAACTGTAATTTTTGATCCCCTCCGGAAGAAGTATGTGGCATTAACCCCGGAGGAATGGGTACGGCAACATTTTGTTAATTATCTAATTGGCCACCTTGGTTATCCGAAAGCCCTCATTCGCGTTGAGCAGGGGATGAGATATAACCGCCTGCTTAAACGTACCGACATTGTAGTGCACAACCGGCAAGGCGCCCCGTTGGTGCTGGTAGAATGTAAGGCCCCGGCCTGCCGCCTCAGCCAAAAGGTGATGGAGCAGGCGATGATGTATAACAAGACCCTGCAAGCCGGTTATATTATTGTGAGCAATGGTCTTGAACACAGTTGCTTGCATATTAACCGGCATACGCAGCAGGTAAAGTTTCTTCATGCGTTGCCCCGCTTTGCCGATATTATGGCATAAAAAAAGCCGGCATCATCATGATACCGGCTTGCAATTCTGATATACTTGGTTAAATATATTGGGTTACATCGGTAAACGGCAGGTCAAAGGCCTCAGCCACAGCCCGGTAAACCACATCGCCTTTAATTATATTCAGTCCTTTGCGCAACTCTTCATTTTCCTTACAGGCTTTTTCCCAACCCTTGTCGGCCAGTTGCAGGGCGTAAGGCAGGGTGGCATTGGTAAGGGCCATCGTAGAGGTATAAGGTACCGCTCCCGGCATATTGGCAACACAGTAGTGGATTACGTCATCTATGATAAAGGTAGGGTTTTCATGGGTGGTAGGCGTACAGGTTTCTATACAGCCACCCTGGTCAACGGCCACATCCACCAACACAGTGCCGGGCTGCATGGCCTTCAGCATATCACGGGTAATCAGTTTCGGGGCTTTGGCACCCGGTATCAGTACCGCTCCCACAATCAGGTCGGCCGTTTGAATGAACTCCCGGATATTATATTCGTTCGACATCACCGTACGCACATTGGCGGGCATGATGTCATCCAGATAACGCAACCGGTCCAGGCTCAGGTCCATGATAATAACATCAGCGCCCAGTCCGGCTGCCATTTTAGCGGCCTGGGTGCCTACCACACCACCACCGATAACCAGTACTTTGGCCGGTTTTACCCCGGGTACGCCTCCGAGCAGAATGCCCTTGCCCTGCAGGGGCTTCTCCAAGTACTTGGCGCCTTCCTGGGTAGCCATCCGGCCGGCCACTTCCGACATGGGTACCAAAAGAGGTAAGCTACGGTCTTCTTTTTCTACGGTTTCATAGGCCAGGCACACGGCCTTGCTCTTGATCATGGCCTCGGTAAGGGGCTCATAAGAGGCAAAATGAAAGTAGGTAAACAGCAGTTGGCCTTCCTTAATTAAAGGGTATTCCTGTTCAATGGGCTCTTTTACCTTCATTATCATTTCAGCAATGCCGTACACCTCTTCAATGGTGGCCAGCATTTGTGCCCCGGCATTCTGGTATTCGGCATCGCTAAAGCCGCTGCCATTGCCGGCAGTAGCCTGCACATAAACTTCATGGCCTCTTTTTACCAGTTCTTTGGCACCGGCAGGGGTCAGGGCTACCCTGTTTTCGTTGTTTTTTATTTCTTTTGGTACGCCAATTATCATCGCGGTAGTATTTTTTGTTTGCGCTGCAAATATACACTTCCGGCAGCGAAAACAAGGCCGAAATTATATGACATTTGCAACAATTAACAGCAGCTTTAACGGGCCTCTTTGGCGGCCAGGTTTACCTTGATGTCATCCCCGGAAATGATCACTTTGCCTCGCCCTCCCGTAAGTGATAAGACCAGGCGGTTTTCCTCTTTGTCCATCAGCCGGAAATTACTGTCGTAGTCAATGCGGCCATCATCGTGCTTAATGGTAAAGGTGCCCCCGCCACGGGTAACCACTATATCATAATCGGTGTCATCGCCAATAAACTTAAACATTGCATTAGGGCCAACGGTTGTTTGCAACGATACCTCACCGTCATCGGACCGGTAATCGATGGTTTCCAGGGTAGCGTTGGCTATAGTCAGTTTGCCGTCATCCATACGGGCGGTAAGTTGCCCGGTAGCGCGGTCCATGGTAATACTGCCATCATCAAGGTCGAAGTAAAAGCTATCACCTCCACAATTTTCCAGCACCGCTTCGGCATCATCGGCCACAATGCGGATACTGCCTTTAATGGTGTTGATTGTATAGTTATCATCATCGCCTTTTATCGCCCAGTTACTGGCATAGGGGGCTTTAATAACCACCTTATAGTGGCTGCTGCTGTACCCTACAAGGCCCTTATTGCTTTTGCGGTACTCTTGTATATGCAGGTCACCGTCCTGATTGGTTACCTCAATATTAAATTCCCGCGAGCCCCATTCAATGCCCTTGGTGGTTACTTCATAGTCAATCTTTACGGCAACATCATTTCTGTTTTCACCCATAATGCTTACCCCGGCATCATGCAGGCTAAGGTAAATGGTACCGTTGTTTTTTAGTGTATAGGTTTCATCAAGATGAAAGGCCGTGGTATTTTGGCTGTAACCAAAAACTGCCGTTACCAGGGCCAGCGTCAGCATCAGGGATTTTTTCATGGTTTTTCAGGTAGGATAATTAAGGTAAAATTACAATCTGCCGGTATAATTCCGCAGTAATTCTTCCAGTTTCAGCAGTGGCAGAGTGATTATTTTTTTGTTCAGCGAGGGGGCGTGGTAGGTTTCCTGTTTCGTAGCAGGGCTTTGGCGTTGTTTGAAAAACACGGTTCCGGTAATTAACAACAGGGCTACGATTACCCCGGCAAGCAGTACCCAGTTTGATTGTTTCATGATTTGTTTGGTTTGCTGATTAGCGTATTGCAATCATTGTGCCAGGATAATAACCCTGTTATCCCAGGCATACAAGGGTGGGTGCCGGGATGGCCTTGTTCATATCCGTACAATGGGGGCGTATAAAAATGGACATAAAAAAAGCAGCCACATGCTGTGGCTGCTTTTTTAAAAGGTTTAAAGTGGTTTTAATCAGAATTTGATATTTATCCTGCCAAAGTAATAACCACCGTTGGCCCCAAACTGGCTTACCCTGCGCGAGTAAACAAAGCGGTTTGAGCTACGGTATTCATCCCGGTTTTCATCGGGGTAAACATCAAACAAGTTGTTGGCGCCAAGGGTCAGGTTAAGGTTATCGGTGATATCATAACCAATGGTTAAATCGGTAATGATTTTAGCGGCAAATGTCTGGTCAATCCAGGTAGATTCATCCGTACGGCTGCCGGTCATGGCGGTTACTTCACCAAACCTTACAAAGCTCAGGCTGGTGTGCAACTTGCTTACATTGTAGAACAAGCCCAGGTTGATCTTCGACTGCGGGGTAGCCGTGGTAAACCGCGACTCTTCCTCACGGCTGAAGTACGAATCCTGCAGGGCAGGGGTGTTCAGTACGCTGGGGAAGTTGATGTTCTCCACTGTGGTCCTGGTAAAGTTACCGGCCAAAACTGCCCTGAATGAACTGTTGGCACCAAAAGTGGTGGCGTAAGATACAATTACATCTAAGCCCTGGGTTTTGGTATCAATGGCATTGGCAAAGAATTGCGCCCTGCCGGCCCCCTGGGCAGCCAGAATCTTATCGATCTCATTATTCGGGTCTCCCGTAGGCCTGAACTGGCCGGTAAGGATTACCCGGTTGTCAACATTTACCTGGTAGCCGTCAATGGTAAGGTTCAGGCCATCGGTGATATCGAAGGTAAACCCGGCACTCAGGTTAAACGAAGTTTCGTTGGTCAGACTGGGGATTCCAATCAGTTGGGCAATCCGGCTGTCGTTTCTGAACGTACCTACCTCGTTAGGTACGGTTACCCCGTTTACGGTAGTAAAAATGGTTGACGTATTGTTGAAATACCGCTGGTGCAACGAAGGCGCCCGGAAACCGGTACTTACTGCGCCACGGAAAGCCAGTTGCTCAAGGATAGCCCAGCGCAGGGCCAGCTTGCCATTTAAAGTGTTGCCGAAGTCACTGTAGTCTTCGTAACGGGCGGCAATGTCAATAAAAAAGTTTTTGGTGAAGTTAAACTCCGTATCAAAGTACAACCCAATGGCAGTACGGCTTTGCTTCAGTTCGTTAGACGGCCTGAAGCCCGGGAATACCTGGGAACCGCCCGGACGGTCATACATGATATTGGTAGAGGAGGATTCATTCAAAAAAATGTCGCCACCTGCGGTAGTGTCCACCAGGCTAACGGTGCCGTAGTCGCGGTAGGAGCCCTCTTCTCCGGCTATCAGGTTATAGGTTTCAACCCGGTACTCCGAACCAAAGGCAAGGTTGATGCCCTCCAGGGCATTATCATAATACTTAGAGAAATCGAGGTTGGTGGTATTCTGCTGGAAACGGAAACCACCGGCATTGAAGGTGGTGGGCGAGGGTGTACCACGCGAAGCATTCAGGGTATTGGTAATCACAAACTGGAAGCTGTTGGTACCATAGGTATTGCTGAAGTCAACATCAAATCCGCCAATCTTACCACGGATACCCATGGCCATCGAGCCGTCAAAAATCCGCGAATTAATTTCCGGCAGGAAGCCCAGCGGGTTAATGGTGAGCAGGTTACGGCTCTGGTTAGGCAACCGGTAAAAACCGGTGGCCAGGCCGCGCCTGGCGTTAACCCCGCCAAAGGCATAAAACTCAGCGCCACCGCCCATGGGGATCACTGCGTTAAGCACTAAGGCCGAGTTTTCTACTTCTGAATCACCGGCTATCAGGCTGAACCGCCTGCGGCCGCCATATTGTTCGATCAAAGCTTCTTCCTCGGCCTCGGTCATATTATTGGTGATGGCATTCTGGGCATTAAGGGCAGCAGCTTCCTCGGCCGTCAGCCGTTGGCCCGGCAGGTAGGGGTTGAAATCCCCGGCCTGGAAATTTTCCGCAAAAACACCGGAGTTATCGGTACGGAATACCGAACCGGAATATTCCCCGGCACGGTCGGTGCGGCCGCGGAATTGGTATTGGCCGGTGATATTCACAAAACCGCCATCGCCCACATTAAAACCGTAATTGGCATTAAATTGTAAGTTTTCCCCGTCACCGGCATACATCTGGCCGGCCGTTACCGAGGCGGTTACCTCGTTGGTATTGGATTTAAGCACAATATTAATTACCCCGGCAATGGCGTCCGAGCCATACTGGGCGGCAGCACCGTCACGCAATACTTCAATACGGTCAATGGCGGCAGCGGGAATCGTGTTAAGGTCGGTACCCACTGAGCCACGGCCTACAGTACCGTTAACATTTACCAACGAAGACGTATGCCTTCTTTTACCGTTGATTAAAACCAGCACATGGTCAACCCCCAGGCCCCTTAACGAAGCAGGGTCAACGTGGTCAGTACCATCGGAGATGGTTTGTCTGTTAGACGAGAAAGAAGGGGCCACATAATTAAGGATTTGGGTAACCTCAACCTGTGGTGCGCCCTGAACGATTTCTTCAATCGAAATAACATCTACCGGCACGGCCGTTTCGGTAATGGTACGGTTTTTATTACGGGTACCGGTTACCAGAATTTCGTTAAGGGATACCCCCCCCTCGGCCATTTTAAAATCAAATTTGTTGTCTCCGGCCGTGAGGGTTACCGAACGGGAGATGGTTTCATAACCAATGTAGGACACTATCAATACATAGTTGCCCGGACTGGTGGTAAAGGAATAATTTCCTTGTACATCGGTAGAGCCCCCGGTGGCTGTACCTTCAATGATTACGGTGGCCCCGATAAGCGGCTCACCACTGTTGCCATCGGTTACCATACCTTTGACTACAGCTGTCTGCGCCTGGGCCATTAATGATCCGAAGAGCATTAATGCCAGGCTAAGTGTAATTGTTCTTTTCATGGATATTTGGTTTTGTTAGAAAAAAATTCGCGGAAGTTAGCACAAAAAATTGAAAGTATGCAAATTTTATGACAAAAAACTTGTTAAAATAATATTAAATAACAATAAAATAATATCATTAAGCATTTAATCCCTGAGTCAGATTTACATACCACTGGCTAAACCAATGCCTGCAAAATAGCGTTGATATAGTTATATTTGCCCCAATGAAGATGAAGAGAATAGTGTATTTCGGCCTGCTTCTGCCAGCCCTGGCTTTTATGCCGGTTTCTGCCGTCAACGGCCCGGTAAACTGGTTGTCGTTTGAAGAAGCCGTGGCCAGGGCGCAAACAACGCCAAAAAAAATCTTTATTGATGTTTATACCGACTGGTGCGGCTGGTGTAAGGTAATGGACAGCAAAACTTTTTCCGACCCGGCCGTGGCCGAGCTACTGCAAACTAAGTTTTACCCGGTGAAGCTTGATGCCGAGCAGCGGGAGCCGATAACGTTTAATGACTACACGTTTAAGTTTGTGCCCCGGGGCAATAAAGGGTATCATGAATTGGCGGCAGCCCTGCTCAACAACAAACTTAGTTATCCTTCGGTCGTATTTTTAAATGAAAAATTCGAGATTATCCAGGTGTTGCCCGGTTACCGCAAGGCCGATGAGTTTTTGAAGATCGTTACCTATATCGGGGAAGACCACTACCTTACCCAGTCGTGGGAAGACTTTCTGGCCGGCTATCCAAAAGAGGCCGGCACCGGACATTAGAAGCCGGCCGCCATGTCGTCACCCCGGGGGTCGGCACCCCCTTCAAGGCGGCCGTCAGCCAGTTTTTTAATGGCATCTACCCGGGCAATTTTACCCCGGTCGAAAAACTTATGCCCCCTCTTTTTCAGGGCTTCCACGGTAGCCTCGTCCAAAGCCCCTGTTTCCGTCATGATTACATCGGGCTTCCATTGGCTGTGAAAGCGTTTGGCTGCTACGGCTTCCTGGGCACCCATGCCAAAATCAATTACATTGAGGATACTTTGGAAAACAGCCGTAATTATAGTAGCCCCGCCCGGGCTGCCGGTAACAAAAAACACCTCACCGTCTTTTTCAACGATGGTGGGGGTCATGGAGGAGAGCATGCGCTTCTTTGGCGCTATGGCATTGGCCTCACCGCCAATCAGGCCAAACATATTGGGGTAGCCCGGCTTTATGCTGAAGTCGTCCATTTCGTTGTTGAGAAAGAAACCGGCATTGCCCACGACCACTTTAGAGCCGAAAGCACCATTCAGGGTAGTGGTTACGGCCACGGCATTGCCCTTGGTATCAATAATGGAGAAATGGGTGGTTTGGTCTGATTCCACCAAAATATCGCCATGGCTGATACTGTCAGACGGGGTGGCATGTTCGGGGTCGAAACTCTGCATACGTTGTAAGATATAGCTGCGGTCAATAAGTTGCTGTATCGGTACATTATAGAAATCCATATCACCCAGATACTCCGCCCGGTCGGCATAGGCCCTGCGTTCAGCCTCTACCAGTAAGTGCACATAATCGGCCGTATTGTGGCCAATCTCGTGCAGGGCATAGGGCTCCACCGACTCCAGTAACTGGATCAGGGCAATGCCACCGCTGGAAGGGGGCGGCATGGTAATGATTTTATGGCCACGGTAGGTGCCGGTAATGGCCGGCCGCCACTTCGCTTCGTACCCATCCAGGTCTTCCTGGGTGATGATACCGCCACCTCGGGCCATTTCCGCCAGCAACAGTGCTGCGGTTTTGCCTTGGTAGAACCCATCGCGGCCCTGGTCGCGGATCCTTGTCAGGGTAGCGGCAAGTTCGGGGTGCCTGATACTGTCACCTTCCTGCCATTCCCGGGTATATTGCGCGGGGTCAACCGTATTTACCTGCCGAAACGTTTCCCTGCGGTTATTCAGCCCGGCCACTTCGCGGTTGGTTAACGGAAAGCCCCTGGCGGCCAGTTGGATGGCCGGCTCTACCAATTCGGCCCAGGGCAGGCTGCCGTATTTTTCATGTGCCTTAACCATGCCATCAACCGAGCCCGGCACGCCTGCGGCCAGGTGGCCGAGGGTGCTTTTGTTTTCGATTACTTCCCCGTCTTCATCGAGGTACATATCCCGGTGGGCGGCCAGGGGCGCCATCTCCCGGAAATCGAGGGTGGCCGTGGCGCCATCGGCCATCCGGATAACCATAAACCCACCACCGCCTATATTGCCGGCATAAGGAAATACCACGGCCAGGGCGAACTGGGTAGCGATGGCGGCATCAATGGCATTGCCACCTTTGGCCAGTATCTGTTTGCCCACTTCCGAGGCCAGGGGATGGGCCGATACCACCATGGCTTTGTCGGCTATCAGGCCGGTGGTGGCCGGTTGCGGCTTTTCTTGCACCTCGCCACAGCCAAAAGCCATCAGGTAAATGCCCAGAATCAGGAGAACTCTTTTCATTGGTAATAAAAATAAGTGTTAGCCCCTGCAAGTAAGTAAATTGTTGGCAGAAAACCCCGACACCCAATTAAATTTACACAAATGGCCG
>Ga0256839_1003651_pt1 | contig 15708 bp, 14 predicted proteins | sample 354166metaG_FD_185968 | JGI IMG/M metagenome (GOLD analysis project Ga0256839, IMG submission 185968) | Hydrothermal vent microbial communities from Mid Atlantic Ridge, Atlantic Ocean - 354-166 | ecosystem: Environmental > Aquatic > Marine > Hydrothermal vents | place: Atlantic Ocean: Mid... | reverse complement strand
GCTTCGTATTCTTCTTGTGTACTCATCGGTGCCTCCTTAGTATGATCTTTCTTTAGGTTCGAACTTGCCGAGTGTCACTTCGCCCCATTCGGTCGTGATATTGAAGTTCTCATCCATATAGGCGTAGGTGTGCTTGAGGAACTTCTCATCATTACGCTCGGGGAAGTCCTCTCTGTAGTGTCCGCCACGGCTCTCTTCACGGTTGAGGGCACCCACGACGATGAACTTGCTGAACTCCAGCATATGTCCAAGCTCCAACGCTTCCTGAAGGTCGGTGTTGAAGGTATTGGACTTGTCGTCGATACGGATATGTTTGAAGCGTTCAAGCAGTTCGTCGATGAGCTTGAGCTGCTTCTCAAGTGACGCTTTACTTCTAAATACCCCGGCATTGGCGGTCATACCGTCCTGCAACTCCTCACGGATACCCGGTACGCTCTCCGTACCGTTGGAGCGTTTGATACGGTTGAGCTCTTCGAGCATTCTGTCCGCATCCGCTTTGGTTGCCTTCTTGAAGCTGACACCCTCATCGAGTGCCTTGACCATATTCTCACCGGCATGGCGACCGAAGAGCAGCGCTTCAAGGACGGAGTTGGCTCCGAGTCTGTTGGCTCCGTGTACGGAGACACAGCTACACTCACCCGCCGCGTAGAACCCGTCTACGAGGTCACCTGCCGCGTTTTTCTGTACCTGACAGTTGATATTGGTAGGGATACCGCCCATAGAGTAGTGTGCCGTCGCGGAGATGTGGATCGGCTCTTTGAGCATATCCTGTCCCTGGAAAGCGATGGCGAGTTCACGTAGCTCGGGCAGTCGTTCAAGGATGATCTCCTTGGGGAGGTGGGTCAGGTCGAGTTTGACCGACTGACCGTCCTTGCCCACACCGCGTCCCTGACGTACCTCTTCCATGATCGCACGGGAGACGACATCACGAGAGGCAAGCTCCAGTGCATTGGGTGCGTATTTTTCCATAAAGCGCTCACCTTTGGAGTTGAAGAGACGTCCCCCTTCACCACGTGCCGCTTCGGAGATGAGAACTCCCGATCCGCCCAATCCGCTTGGGTGGAACTGAACGAACTCCATATCTTCCAGCGGCAGACCGTGACGTGCGACGATGGAGAGTGAATCTCCTGTGTTGGCATGTGCGTTGGAGTTGAAGCGGTAGGCACGCGCATGACCGCCTGTGGCGAACATCACCACTTTGGCGTTGAAGATGGCAGGTTCGGAGTTGCGGATGTTGTATGCCGAGACCCCGTAGGCTTTACCATCTTCATAGAGCAGGTCCGCACAGTACCACTCGTCAAAGACCTCGATACCGGCACGGAACGCCTGCTCATAGATCGCCTGAAGTACCGCCAGTCCGGTTCTGTCTTTGGCGTAGCAGGCACGAGGTTTGCTTTGTCCGCCGAAAGGACGTATCGCGATATTGCCCTCTTCATCTCTGGAGAATACCGCTCCCATACGCTCCGCCCATCGGATCGTCTCGGGTGCTTTGGTACACATCAGCTCCACCGCATCCTGATCGGCAAGGTAGTCCGAACCTTTGACGGTGTCGAACATATGTAGCTCGACGGAGTCCTCTTTGCCCAGTGCGGCATTGATCCCGCCTTGGGCGGCTCCGGAGTGTGATCTGAGTGGATGGAGTTTGGTGATGACCGCTGTCTTCCTGCCCGCTTCGGTGAGCTCTTTGGCAGCAGCCAGTCCGGCAAGACCGGCACCGACAATGACAGCATCGTATTCATAGATTTTTACGTCCATATCGCTTGCGTCCTTTACATGTCAAATTTGCATCTATTATAGCGTTCGGTTGGTATCAAACGGATTAATGAAAAGCCAAAAAAGATCAAAAGAGGTGAAATGTTACGGAAAGAGAAGCAGGGTAGAACGGGAGTTTATGGAGAAGATAAGTACGGGTGATAATGACGACAAAAGCGGCGATATTATGCCGCTTCCGTTTTCCGTGTGATCTCTTTGAATTGTGCCATATCCATCAGTGCGATGGGGATCTCCCTGCCAATACGCTTCTGGATGCCCGCAAAGTGTTTGTTGAACATTTCCAGGTCGGCTTTGTCCGCGACGATGAGCGCATCCGCTCCGCTGTCGAGTGCATCGAGCAGTGTCGTAGCGGCTTTGAGATAGGCGAGGTTGTCCTGTCTGCCGATCAGTGTACGACCGCAGAGTTTTCTCTCTCTGCCAAAACGTACGATGTTGGCACCTGCAGCTTTGATCGCGGCAAACACTTCCTCTTGTGAAGGGGTGTCGCTTTGACCCTGATAGAATGCGATGCCTACATCTTTAATCTTCTCGACCTTGTGTGCCGCCTGTGCTTCTCTTGAGAGCTTTTGGCTGATCTTCTCAAGGAATCTGTTGGGTGTGGGACGTTCGAACATCGCGTGCAGCGCTTCGATGGTAGCGGTATGATCCTCTCCGTCGAATAGGTTATTCTCGAACTCACAGGCATTGAGACCGTCGTAAGGGTCGTTGATCGCAGCGAGGATCTCCTCTTTGTGCTCTGAACCGTTGGCGATCATACGGTGTGCCAGAAGCAGGATGGCATCGCCGATGTAGTCGTGGTTGAAACGGCTGCTCTCGGAGGCATAGTGCTGGGCATAAAGAGAGTCGTAGTAGGCTTTGTCCTCATCGTTCGCATAGGGTGCGAGCAGTTCAAAGCGTTGCATAAAGTCATTGTCGTTAATCACAAGGCAGTGGTTACTGCGGTAGGAGAGCACCGGATCGATCTGAAGCTCGGTACCGAAACGCTCCACGATCTGCGCGATTGTCTCTTCACCCGTCACAACGAAGTCGTTGATACGGAAAACCAACTTCTCTTCGGGGTAGGCGAAGTTCTCATTGGCATCTTTGATTACTCTGAGTATCTCAATACTCTTGGCATCGCTCTCCAGTGTCATCGCAAATGGTTTGTAGTAGGGAAGGTAGTCTGTTTTGGCATTGAAAAAGAATGCGCGTACATCGAGTTTGTATTGCATTGGCTGTCCTTGTTGACGTCATTGGTATGATTATAACGGTTTTGGGGATCAAGTATGGTTAATTGACAGGATAGCGTGGAGCAAATCACTATTTGGGTGTTACGATTTTTCCTTTCTTCAGCATAGGTAAAGTAAATGAGAAATATACTTTGCGTTACAAAGTACTTTGAAATAAAGGAAGTTTATGTCTGATCAAACAGAAAAGATATATCAGCAAAAAAAAGAAGAGGCATTGGAACACCTGACGTCTATCCGTCATTATCTCGTGGATAAGAAGATATTCTTTCCCTATAACTATAACGCCACGTTCGTCTGGAGCCTTATCGCTGTGATATTGACACTGAATATGGTCACATTCTATGCAATGGGTATCGGCAAGGGGAGTGCCGTCATATCTATGCTGATCACTGTTGGTTTTATCGCCGAAGCTGTGATGACCAAAAAGGTAAATAGGAGCTATGATATAGAGGACTGTACCGTAAGACAACGATTTATTATGCAAAATTTTGTTATGATCTCTTTTTTTCTGATAGTTGTCAGTGCGGTTTTGGCGCAATACGCACTGTATGTGCCTATCTATTTAATGTGGCTCTTTCTCATCTCTTTGGGATACTATGCGGTAGGATATGTGCTCAATATCCGGCCTTTTAGTCATATGGCACGTTTTAATATGCTCCTTGCAATTGTCCTGCTTTTGCTTGCATCTCTCAAAGGGCATCTCAAAGGTGTGGAGAGCAGTTGCTTCCTTATCGTGCAGGCAGCAGTAATACTGGGGCTTTCGATTCTGCCTGCGATCATTGCTTGGCATCAGAAAAAAGGACTCTAAGTGTTCGATCCTCTCTTGCATCAGGAGGTAAGATCCCGTTTGGTCTCTCTACTTGTCGCCAATGACGAACTGCCTTTCAAGGCGCTAAAGGAGATGCTGGCGGTAAGCGACGGCAACCTCTCTTCACACCTTGCCAAACTGGAGAAGGAGCAGTATATCAAGATCGAGAAAACCTTTGAGGGAAAGCGCCCAAAAACACTTGTGCGTTTGACACGAACCGGTCAGAAGGCATTTGAAGCCTATATAGAGACATTGAAGCATTTCATCGAGGATAATTTATGAGACGTTATATCGAGATACTCTACAGGCTTCGCTGGCTGATTGCCGTAGGGTTGCCGCTGGTAGCGATACTGTTGGCATCAAGTCTGAAGCATCTGGAGATAGACGGTTCGTATCGCATCTGGTTTGAGGAGAAGTCACGTACGCTTACGGACTATGACACCTTTAGAGAGAACTTCTCCAACGATGACGGGATCACGATCGTTTTTCAGGATGAGAAGGGGATATTCAACACCAAAGCCCTCGCCTCCATACAGCGTATCACCGAAGCGCTTTGGGAGGTGCCGCACATAGACAGGGTAGATAGTATCACCAACTACCAATATGTACACGCAGAAGCAGACAGACCCGACGATGTACTGGTTGATGATTTTATCACCGAGGATCTCTCCGAAGCGACACCTGAGTACCTGAAAGCACGTCAAGAGATTGCGACACACGATAGTATCGTCAAAGAGAGTTTCATCTCCGCGGACGGCAAGAGTACGATGATCTTCGCACGGTTGGAGCCCGATGCCAACGAACAGGGTGATATATCCGCAGAGATGATGGGATATATCCGCAAGATCATCGAACCCGAAGCGAAGAAGACGGGGTATACCTATTGGCTCAACGGAGGGCCGCCGATGACGCAGGCGTTTGTCTCTATCGCAGGGCATGATGCGATGGTCTTTACGCCTTTGGTCTTTTTGGTGTCAATGATACTGCTATTGATACTCTTTAGGCGACTCAGCGGGGCGTTACTGCCCTTGGGGGTGGTGCTCTTTACGTTCATATCGGTCTTGGCGGTACAGACACTGCTGGGGTACAAGCTCAATAATTTTACTGCCAATATCCCTGTCTTTATCGTAGCGATCGGTATCGCAGACGCCGTGCATATCTACTCGGTGTGGCTGATGAACAAAAAAACAGGTATGGAGAATAAGACGGCAGTCATACGGGCGTTGGAGAAGAATTTTCTGCCGATACTGCTTACCTCTCTGACGACGATGGTAGGCTTCAGTACCCTTGCGATCTCACATATCGTACCTGTTTCAACACTGGGAATCGCTACGGCAAGCGGTGCGGCTTTGGCGTTTATTATCTCGGTTGTATGGATGCCCGCTGTGCTGCTATTGCTAAAGAGACCACTCAAAACCGCCGTCATAACAGAGCGTAAACGCAAAGATCTCGGATATGGTGACTTTATCGTCCGCAACGACAAAAAGATCATCGTACTGGGCACGCTGATAGCAGCGTTGCTTGGATCGGGACTGCTCTTTGTCAAAGTAGACTCCAATACCATCAAATATTTTGACAAAGAGGTACCCATACGCAAATCCGCAGAGTTTACGATGGCGCATCTGACCGGGCCGATGTCCTATATCCTACTGGTAGACTCCGGACGCAAAGACGGGATCAAAGACCCGAAGTTCCTACATGCCGTGGAGCAGTTCTATCAAGCGTATCAGGCGCGATTTCCCCGTGATGTGCGTCACCTCTATTCGCTGCTTGATATTGTCAAGCGCTACAACAAGATCATGAATGCCACCCAAAGCGTTCCGGACGATCGAAATTTGATTGCACAGTATCTGCTGCTTTACTCTATGGGGCTGCCGCAGGGGATGGAGATCACCGATCAGATGGATTTCGATCAACGTACGCTGCGTATAACCGTATTGACCAACATTGTTGATACCTCCAAGGATCTGGAGATGATCAACTACGCCAAGGAGTGGTGGGCACACACCCCGTATAGGTTGACATTGACCGGGCAGACGGCGATGTATGCGCGGATGCAGTATGATGTGACCAAAACGCTTATCTATTCGTTGAGTTTGACGATACTGATCGTCTCTCTGATGATGCTGCTGATCTTTAAGCGTTTGAAGATCCTGTGGATACTGTTGCTCCCCAACCTGCTGCCTGTTTTGCTGGTCATCGGTGCGATGGGATGGACGGGGTTGAGGATCGATCTGGGAGTGGCGATCGCCGGAGCGATCATCATCGGTGTAGCGGTAGACGATACGATTCACTATCTTGTCAAATATTTTGATGCACGCAAGCGGGGCTTAGGGATGGCGGAGACCTTCGATGAAGTACTGCACTATGCGGGCAGGGCGATCCTCTTTACCACAGTGGTGCTGAGTTTGTCGTTTGCAGTCTTTGTCTTTAGCGAATTCACTCCCAACCGCAACTTCGGTGTGGTCACGGCTACGGCACTGGTGATCGCGCTGATCATTGATCTGCTCTATCTGCCTGCGCTTTTGAGCGTAGCGGATCGACACACATCTTACAAAAGGGAAACCAATGCACCATACGCTTGAAACAAAGATGGGAACGTTCGGGTACTTTATCTCGAACAATCCGATCAAAGTCATCATTGCAACGCTGATACTGTTGATTATCCCGATCTCGCATGTACCGCAGATCACATTTGATACTTCTACCGAGGGCTTTATGCATTCTGACGATCCGGTACTATTGGAGCATAACCGCTTTAGAGAGCAGTTTGGACGTGACGAGCGTATCGCGATCGCGATCAAGGGTGACCATATCTTCACACTTGGTTTTTTGCGTAAACTTAGAGCACTGCACGAAGAGATAGAGCAGAAGGTACCCTATATCGATGATGTTACTTCCCTCTATACTGTACGTAATACCAGAGGAGAGGGTGACCAACTCATCACAGATGATCTGCTCGAACCTTTTCCGATGACGAAAGAGGATGTCGCACAGATCAGGCAACGCGCAGTAGCATCGCACTTCTATCGCGATCTGTTGCTCTCTCGCGATGGAACGATGACCACGATCATCATAGAGACTGATGCCTATACTCACAAGGGGGAATCCGCACAAGAAGGGGTGGATGATGGATTTGAGGATGAGGAAATCACTGAGATGACGGGGGAACAGGGTGCCTCGGATGTAGAAGACAGGGACTCTCAAGGCAGAGAGTTTTTGACCGATCAGGAGAATGCTCAGATCGTCCAAAAGGTCTATGAGATCGTCCGAAAGTACCAAAAAGAGGGGCTTGATATCTACGTAGCGGGCTCTCCGGTGGTACTTGACGGGCTCAAAGCGCAGATGCAGGCGGATATGAAGAAGTTCACTCGTGTAACGTTCTTGATCATTGTCGTATTTCTCTTTTTGATGTTCAGACGTGTTTCGGCGGTGATCTATCCGCTTGTCGTTGTCATCCTCTCACTGCTTGCGACAGTAGGGATGATGGCGTGGACAGGGGTGTCGTTCAAGCTGCCTACCCAGATCGTACCGTCGCTTCTTTTGGCAGTCAGTGTCGGTGCGACGGTACACATACTCTCCATCTTTTTCGATCGTTTTAACGGCAGTGGTGACAAAAAAGAAGCGATCGCATACACTTTACGCCATTCGGGACTGGCGATAGCGATGACTTCGGTGACTACGGCGATCGGTGTGGGCTCTTTTGCAGGAAGCGAGGTCGCGCCTATCTCCGATCTGGGTATCTTTGCCTCCTTTGGTGTGCTGGTCTCTTTGCTTTTGACACTCACACTTCTTCCTGCACTCTTGAGCCTGACACCTCTCCAGCCTAAAGTGAACAAGGCAGCGGGAAGACTCGATGCCTTGATGGGAAGGCTTGCAGTCATTCCTGTGAGACACCACAAAGGCATTATCGCCTTTTCGGTGCTGATCGTTGCAGCCGCACTCTTTGCCGCTTCCAGGATCGAACTTTCGCACAACCCGCTCTATTGGTTCAAAGCGGACAATCCGATCCGAACTGCCACAGAGAAGATCGATGCGGCTATGAACAGTACGGTCACCATAGAGGTTGTGGTCGACACAGGCAGAGAGAACGGATGGAGTGACCCTCAAAAACTTGCCACACTCAATCGTCTAAGCAAAGAGCTTGAGCAGTATGTCGATGCCTACACGCATATCGGCAAGGTAGTCTCGCTTGCCACTATCGTCAAAGAGACCAATCGTGCGTTGCATGAGAACAATGAGTCGTTCTATACCATTCCTGCAAACGGAGATCTTGTCGCCCAGGAACTGCTGCTCTTTGAGAACTCCGGGAGCGACGATCTGGAGGATGTGGTGGATTCCCAGTTCTCCAAGGCACGTGTCAGTATCAAGTTGCCATGGACTGATGCGGTCAAAGCGGTAGGTGTGAGAGATCACGTTCAAAAAGTTTTCAAAGAGGCATTTGCTGATGAGAGGGTGGAAGTGACGGGGATGATCCCCTTGTTGATCAATACCTTCGATCAGGCGATACGCTCTTCGGTGGTAAGCTATCTGATCGCTTTTGTGCTGATCTCGCTGATGATGATGCTGATCCTCTCATCGGTACGGTTGGGGCTTCTGAGTATGATCCCCAACCTGTTACCGATCATTATGGGCTTGGGGCTAATGTATCTGTATAATATCCCTCTGGATATGTTCACTCTGCTGATCGGATCGATTGCGATCGGACTGGCGGTGGATGATACGATACATTTCCTCCACAATTTCAGGAGATACTACCTTCAAAGCGGTGACAGTGCCAAAGCGATTGAGCAGACATTCTTTACGACAGGAAAGGCGATGGTGATCACCACGGTCGTGCTTGCATTGGGCTTTTACGCCTATATGATGGCACAGATGATCGCGGTACAGAACTTTGGTTTCCTCACCGGGACGATGATCGTATTTGCGCTTTTGGCAGACTTGCTGCTTGCACCGGCTTTGATGATCATCGCCGCCAAACGCGGCTGGATCAAATAATTTACAATAGAAAAGGAACACAAGATGACAAAAAAAATAGTGATCGGATTGACATTGGGATTTTGGCTGACAACGACATACAGTATCGCGGATGATGCAAAAGCGCGTGCGATCATGGAGAAGGTTGATGCCAGAGATGACGGCAAGAGTATTGAGCAGGATATGTCGATGCTTCTCATCGACAAAAAAGGCAAGAAGCGTCACCGCAATATCCATATCTACGGTAAGGATTTCGGTGCGGATGAGTATCAGATCATGTTTTTCAAATCTCCTGCGGATGTCAAAAATACAGCGTTTTTGACCTATGATTATGATGATCCGAGCAAAGATGATGACCAGTGGCTCTATCTGCCCGCACTCAAAAAGGTCAAACGTATCCCCAGTGCGGACAAGTCCTCCAGCTTTATGGGGTCTGACTTTAGCTACTTCGATATGACAGACCGTGATCTGGAGGATTACGACTTCAAACTTCTCAAAGAGACAAAGGTCAGAGGCAAGGATGCGTGGGTGATCGAGGCGACACCGCGCAACAAGAAGGTGATCAAAGAGTCCGGCTATACCAAGAGTATCGCTATCATACGCAAAGACAACTACGTAGTTGTACGTCTGATCAACTTTATGCGCAACGGCAAGAAGAAGTATATGGATATGCCAAAATTGCATAAGCAAAACGGAGTATGGTTGCCTGACGTGCTGACGATGACGACCAAAAAAGGAAAGCGTATGATCCATAAAACCGTACTGAATTTCAAAAATATCAAGGTCAACATACCTCTTGGCGATGATCTGTTCACAACACGCAGACTTGAAAAGGGACTCTAAAGCATGAAGAAGAGGGGATCGAGAATGATTCGACGCAAGTGTTGCGGTACGGCACTGTTGGCGTGCCTGCTTATGACCGGTCTGCAAGCACAGGAGAAGGTAGATGAGCTGATGGAGGGGTTTGATGATACACCCGCAATGGAGCAAACCGAGCAAAACAATGATCTGCTCTCTGAAGTTGACGAGGGCGATCTTGTAGACCCTCAAGAGAACGACACGATCCGGACACGGTACCCTTCAAAGCGTATACTTCCCGAAGGGTTGAGCGGCTATATCAAACAGCAGGCGGTCTACTCCTATGCGGGAGCAACCCCCCATCAAGGCTTCAGTTCGCTTAGAGCCACACTTTTTGTCGATTATGAGCACAAATTCTCCAATGGATGGAAGTTCAAATCCAACGTGCGCAGTTTTCACGACTGGGTCTATGATACACGTACCTTGCCCTATACATCTGCAGAGAAAAAAGCACTTCGCAGCGAAGTGGAGCTCTTTGACGTCTATCTGGAAGGAAGCTTGAGTGACAAACTCGATTTTCGTATAGGACGGCAAGTGGTCGTCTGGGGACGCAGCGACACGATCCGTATCACCGATGTGCTCAACCCTATAGACAATAGGCAGCCCGGTATGGTCGATATCAAAGATCTCAGACTGCCTGTAGCGATGGCAAAACTCGACTACTACATAGGCAAATGGCGCATCACTCCTATTGTGATCCTTGAACAGCGTTTTACCAAGGACCCTCCTTACGGTTCGCAGTTCTATCCGCTTGCAACACCTCTGCCCCCCGAGAGCGATGCTGACAAGATCACCTATGCGCTGAGTGTAGGAGGTGAGTTCAGCGGATGGGATGTCAACTTCTATGCGGCACATATCTATGATGACAGCAAATTTGTACAAGACCCTATGGGGATCAATGCACTGATCAAACATCATACGGTCACGATGTACGGTGTAGCGCTCAACTATCTGAGCGGTTCGTGGCTTATCAAGACGGAGGCTGCCTATTTTGATGCGCTGCACTATACGATGGCACCCGAGAGAAGACTCTCGCGTCTCGATATGCTCGCAGGCGTAGAGTGCAACGGCATTGCTGACACAATGATCAGTTATGATGTATCTGTGCGACACTTTACCGCTTATGATCGCAGACTCTCACTTGAGTCCGTTCCACTGCCTGGAGGTGGCACTCTCTCCTTGCTCCCTGTGGCACGTGATACCTGGCAACACGCACTGCGCATCTCTTCGGACTTTATGAACGATACGCTGCATACAAACTATCTTATCTCTCTGTTTGGAAAGAGAGTGGATGAGGGTGGTTTCCAGCGTGCATGGATCGAGTATGACGTGACGGATGACTGGAAGCTCTCAGCCGGTGCGGTGGACTATATCGGCGGTTCGAAACTCTTTGATCACTTCAAAGATGATGACCTTCTCTTCGCAGATATGACCTACAGTTTCTAAGGCAAAGAGGGTATGATTGGCATATGGATAAAGAAGCCTATTTGATCAGCAGAGTAGACTCCAAATATATTGGAGATGATGCAGCCGTAGTAGGGCAGAGTGTGTATAGCATGGATGCCTTCTTTGAAGATACGCACTTCAAACGCGCGTGGATGAGCTATGCGCAGATCGGACGTAAGGCGATGCTGGTGAACCTCTCTGATGCCGTGGCGATGAACGCATACCCCAAATACGCACTGGTGAGTGTCTCGATCCCCTCGGATATGGATAAAAATCAGATCGATGAACTCATGGATAGCATGCAAAGCACTGCGGCGGAGTACGGCTGCGAGATCATTGGCGGCGATACGATCGGCGGCGACAAACTCCACTTGAGCATTGCACTTGTCTCCAAGAGTGACGATCCGCTGTTGCGTACCGGAGTAGAAGAGGGTGACCTGCTTGCCTATACGGGCACTCTTGGGCAGAGCAAACGTGATCTTGAGGCACTTTTTAGAGGGGAGAAGATCGCTGAAGATTCACGCTTTTACGAGCCGACACTCAGAGCCGACTTCATCTATCGTGCACGTCCGTTCCTTCAGGCAGGGATGGATATCTCCGACGGGCTTTTCTGCGACACCAACAAACTGCTCGATCTCAACGGAACAGGATGCGAGATAGTCACACATATCAAGAATGATATAGGATTCAGTGGAGAGGAGTATGAGATGCTTGTTGCCTTTAAATCATCAGAGCGCGAAGCGGTACGGAAGATCGCCGAGGAGACACAAACCCCTCTGACCGTTTTTGCCAAAATCACCAAGAATGATCATCGATTCCCATGCAAGAGTCACCATTTTTGATCACTTCCAGCGTTTCAGGTTTTTGCGTCGGATCGCCGCTTTGACCTCTTTGACGAGTGTTTTGGCATCCTCCCCAAAGACAAATCTCCCTTTGTATTGATGTTCAACAGAGGTGATATAGTCGACAAATGCCTTTTTGTCCGCTTCATTTTGAGGGCTCTCCCACAAAAAACGTATCGCACTTTCAGGATCGAAGCTCTTTTTTGTCGTCTCAACATACACTCTGCTTGAGAGCAAGGCAAGTGTACCGTCGGGTTGGATACGATAGCGTTGTATTCTTGCTCCGTAAGGTACATCGTAGATGCGTCCCTGTCTGTCCCAGAAGCTATAGAGGGTGATCTTATCCCCATCGATCTCATAAGCCCCCTCTTCGATACTGCGCGCACTGCACGTGCCGGTCTTCTCCTCCAGTGTCAGATGAAAAAGGTGGGTCATATCGTAAGTGTTCTCTTCACGGTAGAACTTCATCACCTCACCCTTGCTGTCATAGATATCGTAGGTATCGGTGATGATGTAGAAGTCGTTATCGTGGATCGTCAGGTGCTCTATCTGTGGTTTTGAGAAGAGCAGTAGAGGAAAGAGAAGGAGCAAATAGCATCGTTTCACGGGGTGCACCTTTTTAACGGAATGATACCATAGGTTGTGTGTATTATATGTGAACCTATAGTGTTGATTTTGGTACCGTACGCCCCGAGAGTGCGGCAGGATAGCTGCGCATGAGGGCGATCTCTTCGGCATGGTATGTGAGGCGTGTCTCATCGAGATGTTGCAGGTAGCTTAGATCTCGCTGCGGTGTGGCGTCATCCCGAAGACCCTCTTTGGCAAGCTTCTTGAGGATCGCATCGACCATGTCCAGTACCGAAGAGACCTTGACGATCTCACAGCGGGCATAGCCTGCAGCAGGGAAGGAGACCTCCGCCACACGCAGAGTCGGATCGCTTCCGGGGATCTGCTGCGCACCAAAGAGTGGCTTGGAGCCGACCTTTGCATCGGCAAATGCAGGGATATACCTGCTAAGATGTCCGATGGCGTTGCGCGTACGCATCTCTACCTCTTCGGTGCGCCAGCTGCGTTCGATCTTTTCGATGAAATCGGGTTTGAGCTGCGGCTGGCAGCTGAGCTTGGTGCTTGTGACCAGTCCGTCCTCGTAGAGTGTGATCTCCTTGGTCATCCCGTGCAGTTGGAAGTAGCCCTCGGGGTAGGGAGTGAACTGTCCCATCCCGCGAGGCGTACCACGCTCTCCGTGGAAGATCACTTCAGGCCAAAGGGTATCACAGCATCCTTCCCATTTGCTGACATAGGCAGCTTTGAACTCCACCATACTTTGACACGGTACCCCCACCATATCGTCGATGCGTCCTGTTCTAAAGCCTGCGGCATTGACGAGATAATCAAAGCTCTCAGTATACGTTTGCCCGTTATGAGTGTAGGTGATGTCCCATCTATCATTATGTTTGGCCACCTGTGTTACCGGAGTTTCAAGGCGAAGTGTCACTGATGCAAGGGCTTCGAGTGCCAGTGAGACCCCTGCGGCAAGTCTAAAGAGGTTTAGCCCGTACTCCTGCACGAGGATCAGCGGGAACTTCACCTTTTCAAAGTCGATCTGTTTGGCAACAGGGATCATCCACTCATCAAAGTGCTTAGGCTTGGAGACGATATCTCTTTGACACAGATGTTCCATCATCTCTTTGGTATAGATACGGTAGTACTCTTCCGGTGCGCCCAAAACTTTATTGGCGGGGTCTTTGATGATGTGGGCTCTGTACTCCTCTACAAGTAGTTCAAGACGCGGCAGCAGGTCGTTCGGATCCCCTTTATCCTCTGTGGGGATGGCGATGACAGTAGGGCGGTAGTCTACGATAAAAGGATAGTAGCGAAGGAAGTCGATGGACTGCTTGAGCAGGGTGATACACTGCGCATCGCTGATCTCACGATAGAGGTTGCCCCCTGCGTGCAGATGGCAGAACGGCGGTCCTGAGACAAGGCTCTTTTCACGTTCAAAGAGGGTGACATCCACACCCATCTGACCCAGATAGAGCGCCGTGGTCGCCCCCGAAACCCCACCACCGACGATCGCTATACGTGCTTGTTTCGTTGCCATGTGCAGTGCTCCTTAGAAGATCTCAAGAAGATGCTCAAAGCTGTCGATCACAGCAATAGGTTCATACTTCCGGATATCCTCACCGTAACTGTAGCCGTAAGTTACGCCGATTGCGTGGATACCCGCTGCCTTTGCCGCAAGCATATCGTTGCCAGAATCTCCCACCATCACGCACGATTCCTTAGGCAGGTCCATCATGTCGCACATATGCTCCAAAGGCATAGGGTCAGGCTTTTTCTTGGGCAGGGTATCTCCGCCAAGGAAAAAAGAGAAGAATCCGTCCATCCCTAACTTCTCCAAAATGGGGTGGATAAACTTGTGCGGCTTGTTGGTGATGATCGCCATACGGTAGCCGAGCGCTTTGAGCTCAGTCAGTGTCTCGATCACACCGGGGTAGGGTCTGGTGGCATCACATAGGTGTCTGCCGTAGGCTTCGAGGAAGATCTCGTGCGCATGCCCAAAATACGCTTCATCCATCTCTTCATCCTCTATCTCACGCTTGCCAAGCAGCGCCCGTTTGACCAGCATCACCGAGCCGTTGCCCACCCAGTTGCGTACCGTCTCTTCGTTATAGGGTATTTTCTCAAGGGTTTGAAGCATCTCATTGATTGAGAGTGTCAGATCGGGTGCACTATCGATCAGTGTCCCGTCCAGATCAAAAAATATCGCTTCTTTTTGCGTTGTCGCCACAGCTTTTACCTTTTGGTTGGGATTTTATGGGGGATTATAGCGATTTTGGGCGAAATGTCAATGAGAAGGTGTGCATTTGAGGACTTCATATCTGTTGCGTCCTTTGGATTTGGCAACATACAGTGCTTTGTCCGCACACTCGTAGAGACTCTCTTTGTCAATAGGCATCGGCGCAATCCCCGCACCCACTGAGAGTGTCGCATATCCATGGGGATTCTTAGTATGAGGGATATGTATCTCTTTCATATGTGTGATCAGTCGATGACAAAATGCGGATGTCTCTTCTTTGCGATGGTCCAACAATACCGTAACAAACTCGTCACCACCTACACGATAAGAGAGGATAGTGTGACTGTTCTCTCCGATAGGCATTTTACCGATCTTATTGAGAAGCAAGTCTCCTTGTGTATGACCATATGTATCATTATATGTCAACCGCCTTGGTCAGTGTCGCTCTGCTTCGCTTCGCTTTCCCCTCGGCTTCGATCTTGAGTGCTTCGTAAAGGTATTCGCTGTACTTCCAGTTCTCTTTGGCAGCACGGTTTGTCAGTTCATGGTAGGCATTTGCCAATGAGGGAAGCTGTAGCTCTTTGCAAAGACGTTCTATCTGTGCTTTTACTGCCATGCCACACCTCCTGTGATCATACTGTATGTCAGCAGATAGGCGATGGCTGCGGGGATGAACGCATCATCCTTCACGCGATCCCTCAGTGAGTGCTTCTGCATCGCTTCCTGCATCCAGCGTAGTGAACCTTTGTAGCCCATCTTTTTTATCTCTTCGTAAATGGCTGTAGAGGGGATATGCACATCCAACTCATGCGCCTTGATCAGCATACCGGCGATATGGGGAAGATAGGCATCGACTGTGGTACCGGCAGGTTGTCGTTTGATAACCGGTATATGTCCCTCCGGCAATTTGGCATACTTGGCAACCGTGTCACGACTGATACCCAGTTTGCGTGCTATGGCACTCTTGCTGAGCCC
>Ga0256839_1003650_pt1 | contig 15709 bp, 14 predicted proteins | sample 354166metaG_FD_185968 | JGI IMG/M metagenome (GOLD analysis project Ga0256839, IMG submission 185968) | Hydrothermal vent microbial communities from Mid Atlantic Ridge, Atlantic Ocean - 354-166 | ecosystem: Environmental > Aquatic > Marine > Hydrothermal vents | place: Atlantic Ocean: Mid... | reverse complement strand
GGTACGGGGCGCTCGCCGGCACCGATGCCCATGGCGTCGGCTGCGGGTTCCACGTCGCGCCCGGGGGCCGTCCCGGAGGCGTCTTCGCCGGGCGCAGGGGGCTTCCCGGGCAGGTCGCCGAAGCCGCCGTGTGCGCGGGCCGGCGCGGGCTCGGATTCGGGTTCCGCGCCCGCCGCCGCGGGCGGGTCCGTCGAAGCCGTGGCCCCGGTCGTCTCGCGGTGGATGCGCAGCGCCTCGGGGATGGGCATCTCGACCGTCCGGGCGATCCCCGGCTCGTCCTCGAAGCTCGGCGCGGCCGCCGGCGGCGGACTGGCGAGGAGCTGCTTCACGCGGTCGACGAGCGCCTGCGCCTCGAAGGGCTTGGTCACGTGCCCGGCGGCTCCGGCGGCGCGAGCACGCTCCTCGTCGAAGGCCTCGAAGGTGCCGGCGAGCAGCAGCACCGGGATGTGACGGAGTGCCGGGTCCGACTTGATGGCCTCGCAGAGGCGGTAGCCGTCGAGGCCGGGCATCACCACGTCCGCGAGCACCACGTCGGGCCGGCAGCTCCGGGTCCGCTCGAGGGCATCGTCCCCGTTGTCCACGGTGATGAGCTCGACGTCCTCGTTGGCGAAGCTGATGCCGACCACCTTCTGGATGGTCACGCTGTCGTCGGCGAGCAGAACGGTTCTCGGCATGGTCCCCCCGCCGGGCCCCGGGGCGGCGCGGGGGGGCGCCGGCGGAAGCCCGATCGGATGGTTTATCGACGGCGTTGCCGCCGCGATTGAATGCTTTTTTGCAGATCCGGGAGCCCCCGGCACCTCCCGAGCGTCAAGTCGCCCGGTGGGGGCTCCGATACGCCGGGGGTCCCGGGGGGTCCCCGCCCTTCGTGGCCGGAGGAGAGGCCCGGATGATCCTGCTCGATGCCGCCCAGTCGGACGTGGGCCGCAAGCGGCGGGTGAACGAGGATCGCTACGCGCTCGCCCCCGACCTCGGCTTCTACCTGGTGGCCGACGGGATGGGCGGGCACACGGCGGGCCAGGTGGCCAGCGAGCTCGCGGCCACCGCGGCCCTCCGGTCGGTCCGGGCCCTCGATGGGGCCGGAGCCAGCCTCGCGGAGAAGCTCCGCTACGCCATCGCCTCGGCGAACCGAGAGGTTTTCACCACGGCCCAGCGCCGTCCGGAGCTCGCCGGGATGGGCACCACGGTGGTGGGCCTGCTCGCGGAGGCGGGCCGCGCGGCGCTCGCGCACGTGGGCGACAGCCGCGCCTATCTGCTGCGGGGCGGACGCATCCGGCAGCTCACCCACGACCACTCCCTGGTGGGGGAACTGCTCCGGCGCAAGGAGATCACGGAGGAGGACGCGCGGGAGCACCCGCACCGGCACGTGCTGACCCGGGCGCTCGGTGTGCGGCGCTCGGTGGAGCCCGATCTGATGGAGCTCGGGCTCGAGCCCGACGACCTCTTCGTGCTGTGCAGCGACGGACTCACCACGCACGTGGGCGATGCGGAGATGGCGGCCCTGCTCGAGCGGGAGCCGGACCTCCACGCCGCATGCGGTCGTCTGGTGGACCTCGCCAACGAGCGCGGCGGCGACGACAACGTCACCGTCGTGCTGATCCACTGCCAGAAGGCCTGAGGCCTCCCCGGGCGCTCCGAGTGGGGCGCCCGGGATCAGCGCTCGAGGATCCCCTTGAGCTTGGAGCGGAGACGCAGGACGGCCTTGGTGTGGATCTGGCATACGCGCGACTCGGTGATCCCGAGGATCCCGCCGATCTCCTTCATGTTGAGATCCTCGAAGTAGTAGAGGGAGACGACGAGGCGCTCCTTTTCCGGGAGGGTGCCGATGGTCTCGCTCACGATGCGGCGGGTCTCCTGGAGCTTCAGGGAGTGGAAGGGGTTTTCGGCGTTCACGTCCTCGACGATGTCGCCGTAGCCTCCGCTTCGCTCGCCGTCGGCCCCGCCTCCGATCTCCTCGAGGTTCACGAGCGAGGTGCCGCGGACCTGGTTGAGAAGCTCGTGGAACTTCTCGATCTGGATCCCGAGCGAGTCCGCCACCTCCTCCTCGCTGGCGGCGCGGCCGAGGCGCTGCTCGAGTTCCCCGTAGGCCTTCTCGAGCTTTCGGCCCTTCTGGCGCACGCTGCGCGGCACCCAGTCGAGGGAGCGGAGCTGGTCGAGGATCGCCCCCTTGATGCGGAACTCGGCGTAGGTCTTGAACTTGCAGTTCTTCTCGGGGTCGTATTTGTCGATGGCGTCCATCAGGCCGATGACGCCCGTGTTGTGCAGATCCTCGAGATCGATGTGGGAGGGCAGGCGGACCGCGATCCGGTTCACGATGTATCGGATCAGCGGTGTGTGCTCGAGCACGATCTGCTCCTTGAGGTCCGCGGGAATCGCGTCGCTGGTTTCCTTGATCTCGCGGAGCATGGCTTCCATCCGGTCCTCCCGTTCCATCGGTCATCGCGCCCCGGGGCCGGGGATCGGGTCCTTGCCCCCCGGCTGCCTTTGCCCTGCCGGACGAAGCACGGGGCATGCCAAGCGGGGCCTCCGCTGCCGCGGGAGGGTGGGGCGGGGGACGCGCGGGTCGGGAGTCGGGGCGGCCCGGCCGCGCAACTCTTCGTGGCTGTGGGCCTATCGAGCCGCGAGGTCCCTGCCCGGCGACGCCCTCCGTGGCCTTCCGGGCGTGCCGCCCCGGGTGGCACCCGGGGCCGGTGACGGTCGTCGGGCGTCGGGATTTCGACGCCCGCGGGCTCGACGGGTTGCAATCCCGTCACCCGGCGGGCGGGGCGGGTGGCGTCGGCGCCGCCCTCGGGCTCGGGGTGCTGCGAAGGGCCTTCACGCGCCCTGCGCAGCACCCGAGCAGCTCATCGGCAGCTCGGGGCCGGGGATGAAGCCCGCGGGGAAGGCCCGCCGGATGCGGCGTCCGGCCGGTCCGGGTCGCCGGCCGGGGTGATCCCCCGCTTCTTGATCTTCTCGAGGAGGGTGGTCCGGTTCATCCGCAGCAGGGCGGCCGCCTGCTGCTTGTTCCAGCCGGTCCTCTCGAGCGCCTGTCGGATCAGCTCGCTCTCGAACTCTCCCACCAGATCGGAGAGGGAGGCGCCGCCGGGCGGCAGCTCGGGACCCACGGCCCGGTGCCGGCGGCTCGCCGCGACGTGGCGCGGCAGGTCCTCGACGTCGATCACGCCGCCTTCCGGCCGCAGGACGGCGAGGCGCTCGCACAGGTTCTCGAGCTCGCGCACGTTTCCGGGCCAGTCGTAGTTGCAGAGCAGCTCGAGCGCCTCGGGAGAGATACCCTCGATCCGGCGGTTTCGCTCGTGGCGTTCCGGGTCCAGGAAGTGCTCGAGGAGCAGCGGGATGTCCGACCGGCGCTCGCGCAGGGGCGGGACCTCGATCGGGATCACGTTGAGCCGGTAGAAGAGGTCCTCGCGAAAGCGCTTCTCCCGGATGGCCCGTTCCAGGTCCTGGTTGGTGGCGGCGATGACCCGCACATTGACGGCCACCGTCTTGGAGGAGCCCACGGGCTCGAAGGTTCCGTCCTGCAGGACCCGGAGCAGCTTGACCTGCAGGGTCGGGCTCATGTCGCCGATCTCGTCCAGGAAGAGGGTGCCGGTGTCGGCCGCTGCGAAACGGCCCTCGCGGTCGGCCACCGCATTCGTGAAGGCACCCCGCACGTGGCCGAAGAGCTCGGATTCGAGGAGCTCCTCGGGAATCGCGCCGCAGTTCACGGTGACGAGCGTGCGGTCGGCCCGCCGGCTGTTGTAGTGGAGCGCCCGGGCGATGAGCTCCTTGCCCGTGCCGCTCTCGCCGGTGATGAGCACCGTGCTGTCGGTTGCCGCGACCTTCTTCACCGTCTCGAGCACCCGGAGAAGCGCCGGGCTCGATCCGATGATCTGGTCGAAGTCGTAGCGGCCGCGAAGCTCGCTGCGCAGCTCGCGGTTCTCCGCCCGGAGCTGCCGGTGCTCGATGGCCTGGGCCACGAGCTTGCGCACCACCTCGAGATGGTCCTGGTCGAAGGGCTTCTCGAGGTACCACCAGGCGCCGGCCCGGAGCGCTTCGAGGGAACTCTCGGGCCCGCCATAGCCGGTGATCACGATGCACGGAAGCTCCGGGTCGAACTCGTGGATCTGCCGGACGAGCTCGGTGCCCGAGAGGCCGGGCATCCGCACGTCCGTGAGGACGAGATCCACGGGCTCACCCTGCACCACGGCGAGTGCTTCGGCCGCGTTGCGGGCCGTGGAGGCGCGATAGCCGGTGCGGCGCAGGATGCGCTCGAGCGCGCGCCGGTAGAGCTCCTCGTCGTCGACGACGAGCACGTGGGGTCGCGGCAGATCTCCCTCCCGGCCGGATGGACCCGGAGACGACCCGGTTCCCGAGTCGGAGCCGGTCGCCTCACAACCTGTTCGGGGGGGCCCTCGTACCTTACGCAATCGGGAGGGGCGCCGGCAACCGGCCCGCCTCAAGCGTCCCGGTTCCGGGACCGATGAAAGGGCATGGCCCGCCAGAGCGGGAAAACCGGGCACGCGGTCCGCGGCCGCCCTGCCGGTGAGCTGCCGGCGGCGGATGCGCTCGTGCTCCTCGTCGATGATGAGCCTTCCCTCCTCCGCGCGCTCGGCCGCATCCTCACCCGGGCCGGTCACCGCGTCGCTTCGAGCCCCGACGCGGCCGGCGTGGAGGCCCACCTCCCCGATCCGCAGCTCGCGGTCGTACTCCTCGACCTGCGGCTCGGGCCGGACGACGGGCATCGTCTGCTCGAGCGGATCCGGTGTCTGCGTCCCGACGTCGAGGTGGTGGTGCTCACCGGCTGCGCGAGTGTGGACGGCGCGGTCCGCTGCATGCGTGCGGGGGCCTTCGACTACCTGACCAAACCCCTCGACGAGGGACGGGTGCGGGAGGTGGTGGCGCGGGCGCTCGAGCGGGCAGGCTCCTCCCGGCGGCTCCGGCTCGTCCGCGAGCCGGAGCACCCGGGCGAGCCGGCCTTGGTCGGCGAGTCGCCCGCCATGCGCCGCCTGCTGCGCTCGATCGAGGCGCTGCGGCACAGCGAGAGCCACGTACTGATCCAGGGGGAGACGGGAAGCGGGAAGGAGCTCGCGGCCCGGGCCGTGCACCGGGCGAGCCCCGTGGCCGACGGCCCCTTCGTGCCCGTGGACTGCGGGGCACTGCCCGAGTCCATCATCGAAAGCGAGCTCTTCGGGCACGAGCGCGGGGCGTTCACGGGTGCCCGGGGTGCGCCGGGCCTGTTCCGGATCGCGGAGGGCGGAACGCTCTTTCTCGACGAAGTGGGGGAGATTCCCCTCGCGATTCAGGCCAAGCTTCTGCGGGCGCTGCAGTACAAGGAGGTCCGACCGGTCGGGTCGGCGCGGGCGGTGCCGGTGCGCATCCGGGTGATCGCCGCGACCCACCGGGACCTTCGCCAGATGGTGGCGGCGGGGCGTTTCCGGGAGGATCTCTTCTACCGCCTGCACGTCGTCCGGCTCGAGGTTCCTCCGCTCCGGGAGCGGCGCGAGGACATCCCGCGCCTCGTGGCGCACTTCCTGGCGCGCCGCACGCCCGCCGGCCGCCACCCTCCCGAGCTCGCGCCCGGCGTGCTCCCGGTCCTGCTCCGGTACCCGTGGCCCGGCAACGTGCGCGAGCTCGAGCACGCGGTGGAGGCGGCGCTGGCGCGGTCGCCGCAGGGGCCGATCACCCTGGAGGACCTCGGTCTCGAGCCGGTGCGCCCGGCCCCGGCCCCGGCCCCGAGTCCCGAGCAGGTTCCCCTCTCCCTCGAGGCGTACGAGCGCCTGGCGCTCGAGCGCGCGCTCGCCGAGGCGGGCGGCGATGTCCGCACGGCGGCGAGGCTGCTCGGTGTCGGCCGCAGCACCCTCTACCGCAAGCTCGGGCGCCACGGTCTGCTCCCCGCCGGCCGAGGTCGCGGATCCGGTGCTGGTGACCCGGTTCGCATCGGGTAAGCTCGCGCCATCCCCCCAGCCGATTGGTTTGTTCGTGCCGCGATCCGGTCCGCGCGTGCATCCGGAACGCGGCATCGGCCGGCACTGCGGTCCGGGTGCGTCCGGGTCGCCGGGGAGGGCGTCGTGGAGGGCGGGGGCGCGCTCCGGATCCTGATCCTGGCCCCGCAGGACGAAGGCAGCGCCGGCCCGCGCGACCGCCCGGGCCTTCTGGCTCGCGCCCTCGCCCGTCTCGGTCCCGGGGTGGAGCTGCGTGTCGCACGCGGCCCGGAGCCGGGCCTCGAGCTCGGCGATCTCGACCTCGTGGTCGTGGACGTCGAAGGTCCCGAAGGCCTCGCGTGTCTCGGCGCGCTGGCCCCGGACGGCCCCCCGCGGATCGCAGTGCTCGCCGCGGCGGGCGACGAGGCCGCGGAGCGGGCCTGGCGCGCCGGCGCCACCGACTGCGTGGTGTTCCGGGACGGCGCCGACGAGGCCCTGCTCGCCTCGGCCGCGGAGCACGTGTGGGCGTTTCGCGAGGCCCGGGCCCGCGCCCGCGCCGCCCGGCGCATCGAATCGCTCGAGGACCAGAACGACGCGATCGTGGAGGCGATCCCCGCGGGCCTCGCAGTTCTCGACGAAGGGCTCCGCGTGGTCCGCGCCAATCCCACCCTCCCGCGGCTTCTCGAGATGGGGGCCGGGCACCTCGTCGGGCGACCCATCTCCGAGCTGGTTCCCGCCGAGCTCTTCGAGGGCGCCGGTGTCCGGGGCATGGTCGAAGCGGCGTTGCGCGGGCGCGAGGTCTCGCCCCGGCTCGCGCGCTGCCGCCTTCCGGGCGGCGGCCGGCGGGCCTTCGAGGTGCGCGCGCGGCATCTGGCCGCCGGCGGCCACGTGCTCCTGCTCCTGCTCGACGTCACCGAGCGGGAGCGGCTCAGCCGACGGCTGGAGGCCGTCGAGCGCTACCACGAGAGCGTCCTCGGGAGCCTCGACAGCGCAGTCGTGGGTCTCGACGGCGCCGGACGGGTGACTTCGGCCAACCCCGCTGCCGAGGCCCTCCTCGGCCGTTCCGCCGGGTCCTTGCGCGGGAGACCGCTCTGGTCCTGGCTCGCCTCGCGCGAAGCGCGCGAGGCCGTCGAGCGCGCGCTCGCCGAGGGCGGGCGGACCCGCGACCTCGAGACGGAGCTCCGACCTCCCGGGGCCGGGCCGCAGCCCGTGGCGCTCTCCTGTGCTCCGCGGGTGGACGCCGGCGGCGCTCGGGACGGCGCGGTGGTCCTCCTGCGCGACCTCCGCGGCATTCGGGAGCTGCAGGCCCAGGTGATGCAGGCGGAGAAGCTCGCCTCCGTGGGGCAGCTCGCGGCGGGCGTGGCGCACGAGATCAACAACCCGATGGGTTTCATCCACGCCAACCTCGTCCAGCTCGCCGAGTACGCGGACGATCTCGACCGGATCGTCGAGGCACTCCGGCCGCTGCTGCGGGCCGCGCGTCGCGGAACCCCGGACGCCGAGCTCCGCGCGGCCGCGGAGACCCTCCTCGCTGCCTGGGAGGCCGCGGACGGCGATTTCCTCGCGGCCGATCTCGGCAAGGCCGTCCGGGAGTCCCTCGAGGGATCGGATCGGATCCGACACATCGTGCGCGACCTGCGCGACTTCGCCCGCCGCGACCCGGAAGAACCCGTGCCCACCGACGTGCACGAGGCGCTCGACTCCACCGTCCGGATCGTGTCCTCCATCGCGAAGCACACGGTCCGCTTCGAGCGCGACTACGGCGAGCTTCCGCTGATCCCGCTGCACCCGGTGGGCATCCGGCAGGTCTTCATGAACCTGCTCGTGAACGCCGTGCAGGCCATCGAGGCCCGGCGGGAGGCCGGAGAGTCCGGAACCGGATGCGTGCGCCTGCAGACCCGGCACGCCGGAGATCGCGCCCGGATCCGCATCGAGGACGATGGCGTGGGGATCCCGCCGAAGCTCCTGGACCGCATCTTCGATCCCTTCTTCACCACCAAGGAGGTCGGATCCGGCATGGGCCTGGGCCTGTCGACCTCCTTCGCCATCGTCCGCCGGCACGGAGGCTCGCTCCGCGCCGAGAGCCCCGACCACGGGGGCGCCGTGTTCCACGTGGAGCTTCCCCTGAACGGCGCGGCCGCAGGGTCCGGGCCGCCCCGGTGACCGCGGGCGGGGACCCGCCGGTGCTGCTCGTGGTCGACGACGAGCCGCACATCCTTGCGGCGATCTCGCGCACGCTTCGTCGCGAGCCGCTCGTCGTGGTCACCGCGGGATCGGCCGCGGAGGCGCTCGGAATCCTGGCCGGTCGGAGGATCGACGCGGTCCTGAGCGATCACAAGATGCCCGGGATGGACGGCACCGAGCTGCTTCGCCGGGTGGGCGCGCTCGCACCGGGGACGGCGCGGCTGCTCATCACCGGCTGGACGGCGGATCTCGAGCCCGGCCGTCGGGACGAGCTCGGGCTCGTGGCGGTGATCCCGAAGCCGTGGGACGACGCCGAGCTGCGCCGGGCGGTCCGGAGCGCGCTCGGGATCCACGGGCCGGCGGGTGCGTGCGTCCGGGACGGGCTGTGAAGGCGGATTCCCTTCCTGGGAAGCCCGCCGGTCACGGCCCGCCGTCCCGGGCCGGTGGCGTGGCCCCGCCGGGCGCGCAGCTCCGCGAGCCACCGGGGGAAGGCGCCCTCGGCACCGGGCCCGGCTCCTGCGCACGGATCTTGCAGTCCTCCACGGCCCGGGGCGGCCTGCCCGAGTGGGTTCCGGGGCCCGGCGGGTCGCCTGCTGGTCCCTCCGGGAGTCGAGGTCCACCCCCCTTGCATGCCGAGCGCCCCAGGGGCCCGAAGGGGCCGTCCCCGACACAGCCTCTGCCGGCGGCCTCCCCGGAGCACGGCGGTCGGGCAGTCGGAACCCCGCCCGTGCCGTCACGGCGTCGGTTTCCGAGGGCGCCCTTCGAGACGTGGGTGGAGCTGTGCGTCGGGACGGAGCGGCAGCGGGTTCGCGCCGTGGACCTCTCGCCCGGTGGGATCGGGGTGGTCCTCGCGGCGGAGAGGGAGCTTCCTTCCGCGGCCAGCGCGGAGCTGCCGCTGCCCGGCCTCCGGCTTCCGCTGGCGCTCGACGCCGAGCTCGCCTGGCTCGACCGCGCCCGGCGGCGCGCCGGATTCCGCTTTCGCGGGGGCAACGAGGCGCTCCGCGAGCTGCTCGCGCGGTTCATCGAAGGGGAACTCGCCGGTTAGACGGTGCCGGGACCACCGGCTTTCGACCGCCGCGGGGGTCGCCGGCCGACCCGTGCCCGTGAACCGGGGTTGGATCGCGGCCCCTGCGGCCCCCTGCCGGCACGGTGGCCGAGCGGGCGCCGGGCGCCCACCCGGGCGCGGGCGACCTCCTGCTAAGGTCGGCGACGTGCGGGTCGTCGACCTCGAGCGGGACATGAGCGACGTGATCCCCACCGGGACCACGCGCGACAGCGAATACCTCTTCGAGAGGATGACCCGGCGCACCCTGGAGCTCGCCCGGGGCGCCGGGTCCCGGATCCTCGACGTCGCCAGCGGCTTCGGGCAGGACCTCGTCCCCCTCGCCGCGGGCGGGACCTTTGCCGTGGGGGCCGAGCCGTCCCGGCGGATGATGGCCTTTGCGCGGATGCGGCGCGACGAGGCGGGCGCACCTCCGCTCCACCTGGTCCGGAGCTGGTCGGACGCGCTCCCCTTCCGCTCCCACTCCTTCGACGCGGTGCTCTGCAAGGGAGCCCTCGACCACTTCGACCGCCCGGACCGCGCCATCGCCGAGATGGCGCGCGTGACCGCACCGGGCGGCCGCGTGGTGCTGGCCATCGCGAACTTCGAGTCGCTCGCCTGCCGGCTGGCCCGCTGGACGGACGACCTCGCCGAGGGCTGGCTCGGCCGTCCGGTGGGTCGCGGTCGCCGGCACTACGACGTGCCGGCCGACCACTTCACGCGCTACGACCTCGAGCTCATGCGGGAGCAGGCCGGCGCCCACCTCGAGCTCGAAGTGGTCGAGGGAATCTCGCTCGGATGGGGACTTCCCGTCTGGAGTCGCGCGGTGGAGCGCCTGCCCGAGTCGGTGGCCGGGCGTCTGCTGGCGGCGGTCGGTGGCCTCGCGCGGTGGCTGCCGGGCTACGCGGACGTGGTCATCCTGGCGGGGCGTCCCCGGTCGAGCACCGCCCGGTAGACCTCCTCCGTGGCGGCCGCGATCCGGTCCCACGAGAACCGGGCGGCCACCTCCTTGCGCGCCCGCCGTCCGAGCTCCTCGGCCTGGGCCGGCCGCTCGAGCAGCTCCGCGAGGGCCCGGGCGAGCGGCTCGGGGCGGCCGGGGGGCACGAGGAGGCCTCCGCCGACGGCTTCGAGCACGTCCGGCAGGGCCCCCGCCCGGGTGGCCACCACCGGGGTCCCGCAGGCGAGGGCCTCCACCGCCGGCAGCCCGAAGCCCTCGTACAGCGACGGCACCACGACCACCCGGGAGCGCCGGTAGAGCTCCACCAGCGTCCGGATCGGCACCCGCCCGGTGAAGGCGATCCGGTCCTCCACGCCGAGTTCCCGGGCACGCCGGCGCGCGGGGCTGTCCGGATGGTCGCTGTCCACGAGCACCAGCCGGGCCGGGGGCGGCACGCGTGCCAGGGCTTCCACCAGGATCGGGATCCCCTTGTTGGGGTCGCTGGCCCGCCCCACGCACAGGATCTGGCCCGGCACCCGGTCGGCCGCCGGGTCGGGGCAGAAGAGCTCCGTGTCGATGCCGTTCCAGACCATGTGGAGCCTGCTTCGCGGGATTCGAAAGTCCCGCTCGAGCCGGCTCGCGCTGGCCGGTGACGAGGTCAGCACCGCATCGAGGCGCCGGGCCACCGCGCGCTGCATTCCCAGCGGGTAGAACTGCACCGTCCCGACGGCGTCCCGGAGGCTCCGGTCGCGGGCGAAGGAGGCCTCCCGGTCCACCGTCAGCGGGTGGTGCACGGTGCTGACCACCGGCAGCCCGAGGGCGCGAATGCCCAGGAGTCCCCAGCCCAGCGACTGGACGTCGTGGACAAGGTCGAAGCGGGCGCCCTCCCGCAGGCGCCGGACCGCCGCGCGGAAGGCGCGGACGCTGAAGGCGAAGGGCTCGGGGAGGAAGCCGAGCCGGCTCGCGGTGAGCTCGTAGAAGTGGAGCGGGCCGAGCACGGCGGGGCCCCGCCCGGCCACCCGCCGCGCGACGTCGCGGGCGAACCAACCCGCCCAGAACTCGAGGTTCTCCACCTGCTCCACGCGATCGGCGAAGGGCATCGGGTCCGGGTAGGGGGGTCCGACGAGCACCTCCACGCGGTGGCCGAGCCGCGCGAGGGAGCGCGCGAGAAACCACAGATAGACGCCCTGGCCGCCGCAGTGCATGTTGCCGCGGTAGGCGGTGAAGAGGATGCGAAGCCCGCGCCGGCTCACGCGGCGGAGGCCGGGGCTGCGCCGGCGACCCGCTCGGCGTAGAGGATCAGGCTCTTCGGACACACCCGGTTCAGAGCCGACTCGAGCGCTCCCATCGCCCGGGAGGCCGTCGCCCGGATGAGGAAGTGCCGATAGGCGCGCACCAGGGGGCTCGCGTCGGCCCGCGGAAGCCCGGCCAGGGAGCGGAGCACCCAGTAGGGCGTGTGCAGCCCGTGGGCGAAGCCCACGCCCGTGGTCCGGAAGCCGCTGCCCGCCAGGGCACGGGCGAGCTGGCGGGGGCGGAAGATGCGGATGTGACCTCCGGGACTCTCGAAGTAGTCGTCTCCGAGCCGGAGGTAGAGGTGTTCGCTGGTCGCGGTGGGGATGGTGACGGCGAGTCGGCCACCGGGTCGGGTCACGCGCGCCAGCTCCCGGAGGGCTGCGCGGTAGTCGTGGACGTGTTCCATCACCTCCGAGCAGATCACCCGGTCGAAGCTCGCGTCGGGAAAGGGGAGGGCGAAGACGTCCCCGCGGAGCATGGAGGCGAGTCTCCGGCCGAGAAGCCGGCCCCGGGAGGCGAGGGGGCGGGCGCCTGCGCGGAGGGAGTCCGCGTCGAGATCGATCCCGACCACCTCCGCGCCCCGTTCGAGTGCCCCGAAGCAGTGGCGGCCCTCTCCGCAGCCGGCGTCGAGCAGCCGGTGTCCCGGCCGGACGTCAAGCCGGTCGAGGTCGACGGTGAGCAGCACGCACGGTCTCCTCGAGCACCGCGGCCAGGCCGACGGCGGCGCCGCTCCAGCGGAAGAGGCGCTGCACCCGCGCCCGCGCCGCGCGGCCCATCCTCTCGGCGCGACCCGGCTCGGCGAGGATGCGCCGAATGGCCGCCGCGAGGGCTCGGGCGTCCCTCGGAGGCACGAGCAGTCCCGCCTCGCCACTGGTCCCCACCACCTCCGGCAGGGCGCCCGCCGCGTTGGCGACCACGGGCAGGCCGCAGGCCATGGCCTCGCTGGCCGGGAATCCGAAGCCCTCGAAGAAGGAGGGGACCACTGCGATCCGGGCCGTGGAGTACTGTCGGACCAGTTCCTCGGTGGTCAGCATGCGGCTGCGGTGGAGGACCACACGCTGCTCGAGGCGAAAACGGCGGATCAGCCGGGGGACCAGGCCGTCGTCCGGGATCCGCCCGTCGACGATCTTGAGCGTGACCCCGGCCGGCAGGTGCGCCATGGCCTCGAGCAGGGTTCCGATGCCCTTCTTGCGGTCCTCCGTCCGCCCCACGAAGAGCAGGTCCGCCTCGATCGGCGTCCCCGGCACGGGTCGGAAGAGATCCGTGTCGGTTCCGTTGTACACGACCGGGACCTCCTTCTCGGGGATCCCGAAGTACCGCTGGATCTCGGCGCGCGAGGCCTCGCTCACGGTGACGATCCGGTCGAGCCGGGGCGCCACCTGCTGCTGCATGAAGAGCGGGAAGTAGAGGGTCCGGCGGATCCGGGTGGCGAGCCGCGGGTCGATGGCGAAATCCGCCTCCCGGTCGATGTGCAGGGGGTGGTGGATCACCGAGACGACGGGGGTGCCGGCCGCCCGGATCCCGAGCAGGCCCCAGGAGAGGGACTGGTTGTCGAAGACCACGTCGAAGCGGTGGCGCCGCTGGAGCTCGCGCCAGCGGAGGAGGAGTCGCAGCCCGAAGGTCTGCATCTCGGGAAAGACCCCGAACCGCGACACGCCGAGCTCGAAGAGGTTCAGGGGGGCGAGGAGCGAGAGCGGGCGCTCGCGCCGCGCCCAGTCCGGGTGCCGGACCCCGAAGACGTTCTGGTTGGGAATCACGTGAAGGGGAATGCCCGGCGCGAGCTCCGGAAGCGGGGGGCCGGCGATCACGTGGACGTCGTGGCCGAGCGCCCGCAGTTCCCGGGCCAGGTAGGCCGCGTAGATGCCCTGGCCGCCGCAGTACATGTTCCCGCGGTAGGTGAGAAGCGCGATGCGCACGGCCGATTCCCTAGGACCCGGGGGTTCCGGAGGCCTCGCCTTCCCCGGGCGGGGACTCGGGTTCCACCTCGACGGTGGCGATCGTGTAGCCCACCCAGAACGCGAGCCCGAGCACGAAGAACACCAAGATGGCCACCGGGATCGCGAGGGCCAGGTAGCTCCCCCGCAGCAGGCCGAGGAGGAAGAGGGCGCCGAGGACGACGGTGGCGATGCAGATCATGCCGCCCTGGGCCCGCGAGGAATCGTTCATGGCGTGCTCCCCTCGCGGGGTGGTGTGCTCCCGCGCTGTGCGCGCTCCCCGTCCGGGCGGGCCGGGAAGGGTCGTGGGCCCGGTCGGATCCGGGTGGGCCCGGAGGATGGACGGCACCCGCGGGAATGTCAACGCGGGGCGGGGGTGCGGGCATTCCGGCGGCCTGCCACCCTTCGCTCCCGTGCGCGTCATCGGCCTCATGTCGGGGACCTCGGCCGACGCGGTGGACGCCGCGCTCGTGGACTGGCCGAGCGGGGTGGCGGCCCGCCCCTTCCGGCTCCTCGCGTACCGCGAGGAGCCGATCCCCGCCGCCCTCCGCGCACGCATCCACGGCCTGGCCGCCGGGAGCCTCCCGGCCGGGCGGATGCTGGCCGAGCTCGTCGACCTCGACCGGGAGCTCGCGGATCGCTTCGCCGAGGCGGCGTTGGGGGTGCTCCGGGACGCGGGCCTCCCGCCCCGGGCCGTCACCGCCATCGCCTCCCACGGGCAGACCGTGGCCCACCACCCGGAGCTCGGCGGCAGCCTGCAGCTCGGCGACCCCTCCCGCATCGCCGAGCGGACGGGACTGCCGGTCGTCGCCGATTTTCGGGCCCGCGACCTCGCGGCGGGAGGGGAGGGGGCACCGCTGGCCCCCTTCTTCCACCACGTGGCCTTCGGAAGGGCCGGGGAGTCGCGTGCGGTGCTCAACCTGGGCGGCATCGCCAACCTCACCTGGCTGCCGCCGGACGGCGGGACCGAGGGTGTGCTCGCCTTCGACGTCGGACCCGCCGGCTGCCTGGTCGACGAGGTGGTGCGGCGCGGAACCGGGGGGCGTGAGCAGCTCGACCGCGGCGGGCGCCGCGCACGGGCCGGTCGGGTGGTGCCCGAGCTGCTCGTGGAGCTCCTCGACGACGAGTACCTCGAGCGCCCGCCGCCGAAGTCGACCGGGCGGGAGCGCTACGGACCGGAGCGGGCCGAGTCCCTCCTCGCCCGCGTCCGCGCGGGGCGGTACGGGCTCGATGACCTCCTCGCGACCCTCGTCCGCGCCACGGCGCAGGCCGTCGCCGGCTCCCTCGAGCGCTTCGCGGCGGTTCCGGCGCGCCTGCTCGTCTGCGGCGGTGGGGCCCGCAATCCGGCCTTCCTCGCGGCGCTCCGGGAGAGCCTCCCGCGCACCCGGGTGGAGACCACCGACAGCGAGGGAGTCGCAGCCGAAGCCGTCGAGGCGGTGGCCTTCTCCCTGCTCGGCCGCAATGCCTGGCTGGGGCTGCCCAACCACCTCCCGGCCTGCACGGGGGCACGCGGCCCGCGGGTCCTCGGCGAGCGGGTCCTGCCCTGAGGCGTGGGAGGCGGCCGAAGCACCCCCGCCCCGGCACCCGCGCCGCCGTGCCGGCCTCTCCGGGCGCGGCGGCCTAGAATGTGATCGCGGAGCCGTCGTCGGCCCGCTCGAATTCGGTGGTGTCCTCGCGGGCGCGCATCTCGCGGCCGAGGTGGGTGATCACCAGCCGCCCGCACTCGAGCTGATCGCGTTTCTCGAGGAGCTGCACGTAGTCGATGTGGAAGTCGTAGCCGCGGTCGTAGAAGGTGCATTCGCACACGAAGAGGTCCGCGTCCCGGACTTCGTCGGCGAGGCCGTCGAACCAGCCGGTGTCGCCGGAGAAGACGAGATGGCGCCCCTCGGCCCGGAGGTGGAGACCGTGGGGCTCCACCTCCTTCTGGTGCTGTACCTCGAAGGCCTCGACCTCGAAGGGGCCGACCTCGACGGGTGCCCCGGGGGCGAGCTCGAGGAAGACGATGTCGAAGGTCCATTCGCGGTCCTCGAGCCCGTAGCCGAGTGCATCGGCGAGCCGCCGCACGCGCTGCTCGACGCCGGGCGGGCCGGCGATCACCAGGGGGCGCTCGCGTTCGTCCTCATAGAGGTAGGCCAGGAGCAGGAAGGGGATCCCGGCGAAGTGGTCCCCGTGGAAGTGGGTCAGCAGGATGGCATCGAGCTCGTTGCGATCCACCCCGAGCCGCTCGAGGCCCTGCAGCGTGCTCGGGCCGCAGTCGACCAGGGCCGTCGACCCCGCAGCGCGCACCAGCACTGCAGTGTGGCCCCGCCCGCCGGCGCCGAATGCGTCTGACGTTCCCACGAAGACCAGCTCACCCATCACCCGCTCCATCGGCACACCGGACGAACCTTCCACCGGCGAAGACGCCCTGCCGGGCCCGGGT